>Ga0265593_1000027_pt1 | contig 157564 bp, 160 predicted proteins | sample saktaG_8_FD_190136 | JGI IMG/M metagenome (GOLD analysis project Ga0265593, IMG submission 190136) | Saline water microbial communities from Sakinaw Lake, British Columbia, Canada - sak_2011_5_24_36m | ecosystem: Environmental > Aquatic > Non-marine Saline and Alkaline > Saline ... | reverse complement strand
TATCTACTTGCTTAGTTTTCAATGATCTCAAACTAGTCAAACTTTCGTCTGTCAAGGCCTAAACTTTAGGTCTCATCGTTTGTGGACGGGAATTATAGACAAAACTAGAATCATTGTCAAGAGGTTTTTAGGGGAATTTAGAAAGAATTTGAAATTTGTAGGTGTTTTGTAAAAATTTGATACATTCTGATTCATAATCTATGAAATAATATTTTATTTCATAGACATTTAGGCTATCCAACCACCACCAATGAGTTTATCATCATCATAGAAGACTGCCGCTTGCCCTTTTGCTACACCAAAAACTGATTCATGTAAGATCACTTCTGCTCTATTTTCAAAAATCTCTACACTACATGGTACGGCTTTGGTTCTGTATCTTAGTTTTACAGTAGATTCAAATTTACTTCTATCATCAAACATATTCATATCTCGCAAGTTTACTTTGTAACATGCCAGATCTTCTTTTTGTCCGACTACAATCTGATTTTTTTCATGATCGATGCTTACTACATAGTGTGGATCATGCGCACCCTTTACTGTAAAACCTTTTCTTTTTCCGATTGTATAATGCATATAGCCTTTATGTTCACCGATAACATTACCATATTGATCTAAAACATCCCCAACTTGATCCACATTGACATAATCTTTTAATATATCAGTATAAGTTGTTTCAACAAAACAGATTTCACTCGACTCAGCCTGTGATGCAAAAGATTCTAACCCTTCTATTGAAGCTGCTAACTTTTTTATATCACTTTTCTTACGAGAACCCATTGGAAAGAGTAATCGAGGAACAATCGACTTATCTATATAGAATAAAAAGTAACTTTGATCTTTTGTATCATCTTCTGCTTGCATCAGATATTTTCCATCATGCTGAATGTAATGACCTGTTGCAATAAAATCGGCATTGATCAAATCTGCAAATTTTGCCATCTCGCCAAATTTAAGATTTCTATTACATAATGCACAAGGATTTGGAGTTTCTCCGTTTTTGTAGGTTTCTATGAAGGGATTGAAAACTTTTTCTTTGAAGATATCTTCTAAATCGAGTATATGAAGTTTAATGCCGACAAAGTCTGCAGCTTTTTGAGCTCTTGCTTGGTGTATTTCATGGTAACCAGGCTTTGAGTGAAGACGCATGTATACACCTTCGACTTCATAACCATCCTCTTTGAGAATTAGTGCGGAAACTGTTGAGTCAACTCCACCACTCATTCCGATCAAAACTTTTTTATTCATCTTATCTCTTTGTATTATAATTAAAATTTATCATAAAATTATAACACTTTAAAAAATAAAGATTCTGAAGTTATAAGATTAAGATTTCAATTTATTTAATCTATCTCTTTTTGTACCTATTGTTGTTATCTGAATTCCAAAGTTTCCATCTACAATCACAACCTCACCCTGGGCAATCACATGATCATCAACTAAAATGTCTAAAGGATCATTCGCTAACTGGTTCAGTTCTATAACAGAGCCTATATCCATATTGAGAACATCTTTTAGAAGCATCTTCTTTTTACCGATTCGCACACGAACAGGAAGCTTGACATCCATAATCAATGATATATTTTTCATATCTCCATAATCTACAGGTACCTCTTGATCATTTATAGAATTGTTAGAAGCTACTTTTAGCTCTTTTGGAGCATTTGTATTAGTTCCATTTATAGCGCCGCTATGAAACGACTTTTCAAACTTCTCATCCACAATCAGCATCACAAGTGAATTCAATGCTCCAAGACTAAATGTATATACATACATCTTACTGTAGCTGTCAAGATTAATTTCACCATCATCTTTTATATAATCAACATTCTCTACTTTTAAAGTAACTTTTGGCAACTCTTTTTGTGCAGATAATGTATTAGAGATGGCACCCATGACATTTGATATGATCTCTTTGATGGCATCAATATCATCATCATCCATATTTTCTTTGCTCTCTCCCTCACCACCTAGCATCATATCACCAAGTGCCGTAGCTAATACTGGAGAAACAGCAACCATAATTTTAGCTTCAATATCTCCACTTACACTGATTTTCACTAAAGCTATCGGAGGAATAATATTGGAGATAATAGAGATACTTTCCTCTTCTTTTTTTATTAATGATGGAGCCTGACCGATTAAACTCTCAATAGTTGCTACAGTTTCACGTTCAAATAGTTTAATAAACTCTTCCATCTAATCAATCCTCATATTCATTATTATCATTATCTTCATTTATGATATCTTTTGCACCGCTTATTTTAGCTTTGCGTTGTCTTTCCAAATTTTCCAACGTACGTTTGACTGAATCTTTTTCAGTATGAACTATTTCGGTAACCTGAATAGATTTTCTAAATCTTCTCAAACCTATTTCACCCTTAAATCTGACTTTTCCATCAACTGAAAGTGAGACAATATCGTTTGCGTCCGTATTTAGACGTATAATATCTCCGATTTTCAGATCAAGTACCTCTCTCATATCAAGCTCAGCAGAACCCAAATTTGCTTCTACATTCACTTGTGCCCCGCCAAGTAAAACTTGAAGCTCTTGATTTCTGCTCTTTTTTGAACTTGTTTCATTCAACATCAAATCACGACTTGCAAGTTTTGGTAAAATCGGCTCTAGCGATATTACCGGATAACAGATATTCATCATCCCTGAACTATGTCCGATAATGATCTCCATAACGACCATAACGACGATCTCATTTTGCGCAACGATCTGAACCACATTTGGACTAGACTCTTTTGATTCTATATTTGGATACAGATCTGTAACTGGCCCCCAAGCTTCTTTGAGCGTTGACATCATAACTCTCAAAATAGTCTCAAAAAGACTGAGTTCTATGTCTGAAAACTCTCTTGTTGCTTCAAAAGGTTCCCCTTTTCCGCCAAGAAGTCTATCAAGCATCGGAAAAGCGATGGAAGGATTGATCTCTAAAATGCCGTTGCCTTCAAGAGGTTTCATTGAAAAAACATTAAAACTTGTCGGATTTGGTAAAGACATCAAAAACTCACCATAGGTCATTTGATCGACTGAATGAAGCTGAATCTCTACAATTGAACGCATAATAGATGAGATTTGAGAAGAGAGCGAACGAGCCATCTTATCATGAATACCACGAAATGCACGCAACTGCTCTTTTGAAACACGGTTAGGACGTTTAAAATCATAAAGTGTTATCTGGCGCTGTGAATATGATTCATCACTTCCGCTCTCTTCTAATAATTCATCCCCTTCATCTACAACGTCGAGGAGAGCGTCTATCTCTTCTTGTGAAAGTATATCTGCCATATTATGCTCCTACACTCTCTTTTATTTTTAAAATAACTGATTTATGAATTTGTGAAATCCTTGACTCCGTAATATCTAAAATCGCACTGATCTCTTTGAGTGTCAACTCCTCAAAATAATAGAGTTGAATCACCATCTGTTCACGTTCACTGTATGTAGATAAAATCTCTTCTATTAGCTCGACGAGTTGCTCTTTTTCGATTTTTTCCAAGGTCTCAGTCGCATCGTTATCATTAAAATGATCATCAAGCGGCATAACTGTATAAATAGCCGATGCAATACGTGCTTCATGAATCTTTTCTTCGCTCTCGCCTTCGATCATCTGTGCGAGTTGAGTATCCGTAGGCTCTGCGTCATGTGTTAAAAGATACTCTTCAACCAAATAATCTATTCGCTTTACAAGTTTTCTACTTGCACGGCTTAAAACGTCTAAAGATCTAAGATAATCCAACATTGCACCGTAAACTCTCGTTTTGGCATATCCCCAAAAAGAATCGTTTTGAGCCTCATCATATCTACGCGCTAGTTTTACCAATTCTTCAGTTCCAATGGCATTAAGATCCATATAATCTACGGAACTCGGTAATCTTTCTTTGAGTCTAAAAGCCATAGCCTTTACTGCTGGAAGGTATTGGATGGCTAGTTCATCCTCTTTATGTTTGAGTTCATTTGCATAAGTATTTATCATGCAGCAACCTTCACCTTATCCTGAGTGTTCATCTTGATAGCGGCATCTGTGATCTTATGTGCCGAATCAATTACCTTTTCTCTTTTATTGATCTCTTTTACAATACGATCAAGATCAGATTCATGTCTATTTTTTGCAAAATTATAAGTTTTAACACTGAGCGTTCTAAAATAAAATGCTACAACAAGATGTGAAAATAGATAAAAAAAGATTGTAATTAAAAAGGTATAAGAAAGCAAACCATCTGCACTATCTGACTTTAACAATCCAAAAATAACTCCAACAAAGAATCCCTGAACTGTAAAAAAAGAGACAAAATTTGGTGCTAACATAAATAAGTACCCCTTTTTAAAAATTAAAAATGCTGCATTAAACGTCTAAAAAGCCCCGTTAATCCACTCTCTGTGGAAGAAACTAGCACATTTCGTTCCAAATTCTTCGCGATCTCCTGAGCTATAAGTTCAAGATCTATCACAGGCTGAGAACCCTGAGAAACAACACTCACAAGTTCTCTTTGTTTCACAGCCATTGAGACTCTGCTATCAGAATTCACTTTTCCAAGAAATGTCAAATTGAGATCCTCTCTAATGTTAGAATGTGCAACTTTTTTTATCTTGTTAAAGACTGCTAATGCTTCTGATTCTCCACGCACTTGATTCATAATCATCGAGATATCATTACGCATCGTCGCTATTGTTTTGATAGTCGCATAAGCATCCGTAATCGCCGCTGGATCAGGAACAGTTACAACAATCACATCATCAGCCGCTTTTAAAAACATCTGGATATGCTCGCCAATCCCAGCTCCTGTGTCAATAATCATAACGTCTAATTTATCTAAAATTTCAGCTTCTTGCATAAATCTCGCAAAAAGTGCTTCATCAGCATACTTTAAAATTTCGTCTCCACTATCGCCTGGAATTAAAATCAAATTTCTTGTGATAGGTATCAAGATATCTGAGACTTTTGCTTCACCTTTAAGTACATGTAGAATATTTTTTTTGATCTTTACATTGAACATAACATCAAGATTTGCAAGCCCGATATCTGCATCAAATATTCCTACATTAATACCGTTTTGAGACAAGATATAAGCAAGATTTGAACTGATCGTGCTCTTACCTACTCCACCTTTACCGCTAGTAATAGCGACAAATCTTGTCTTTTTAGATTTTTTTGCAGACGATGTTGCTATGAGCTGTTCTAATTTTTCAGCCTGATGCCCGATCATAGCTTGCTCCTGTTAAAACCATGGAGTAAACACTCCACTAAAAAATCACTGTTTGCGACAATCAAATCTTCTGGAACTTCTTGCCCAACAGAAAAATAACTGATAGGTTTTTTCGTTTCATAAACAAGAGAAAAAATATTTCCAAATCCTCTTGTTTCATCGAGCTTGGTAAACATCATCGTATCGACATCAAGAGGTTCAAAATTATCATAGGTAGCTTTTAAATCCTCATATTTTATAGAACTTGGCATCACCAAAACTACATCAATACTAAACTCTGTCGTATTAGAATTAAGACATTCATATATTTTCTCTATTTTATTCTTATCATAGGGACTTGAACCCATCGTATCGATTAAAATATAATCACAATAGCGAAGAGAGTTCAGCGCACTTGAAAATTCTGGAGGGTCTACGACAGTTTCGATACCCAGTTTCATCATCCTTGCATACTGCATCAGTTGTTCTACTGCACCGATTCTATAGGTATCTAAAACAACGAGCCCCACTTTGTATCTTTTCTCCATCAAGTAAGAGTAACGAGCTGCGAGTTTTGCAATAGAAGTTGTTTTTCCAACTCCAGTAGGACCAACAAGCATGATCACTTTTTTTGTTGTAGATGTCGGTAATGTTTCCATCCTTACCGGCACCATCTTTCGTAAAATCGATTTAAAATATCTTTTGACCGTTTCAGAATTTTCTCTCATCTTTAGCGGCATATGCTCTAAACTTAGATGCATCATCTCATCAAGATGCTCTTTATTCATACCACTCTCTAGTGCCATTTTATAGATCTCAGCAAATTCTGGTGGTATAGCACGATCAAGATTTGGAGAGCGTTCCTGCCAAAACATATTTTGGATCAGTTTGACTCTATCGCCGAGTTTTGAAAGCTCTGCTTTTATTTCGCCTAGTTCTTTGGGTTGTGCCACTTCAGCTGCAGCACTTTTCTCACTTCTATCTTTTTCATACGTTTCGCTATTACTAACTTTTGCAATTTCTGAGATCTGTCTTGCCGCTTTTGAGATGTTATAAAAGACATCTTCACTCTCTTCTTTTACGGGCTTTTGCATCTCAAGCGGTCTTTGCTTTGGCCTTGGCGGAGTTTTCATCTCTTTTTCATCAACAGCAACAACTATCTCATAAAGAGGTTCTTTTCCCAGAGCTTTTTTTTGAATCTCTCTTGTTTCGATAAGCATTGCATCTTCACCGACTGCGGCTTGTGCTTTTTTGAGCGCTTCTGTCGGTGTTTTTCCGCTAAATGTTAAAATCTTCATCTTTTTATACTTGATAATGGAATAAGCACGCTCTCTCTTTTCATCCACTGCGGATGTGGAACTTTTAGGGACTTTGTATCGATAACACGGTCGTCAAAAAATAAAATATCCAAATCTAAAGTCCTTGGTGCATTTGCGAAACTGCGTTTTCTTGAAAATCTTTTCTCCAAACGCATCAAAAAGTCCAAAAAAACTTTTGGTTGCATTGAAGTTGCTAAAACTATCACAGAGTTTAAAAAATCATCCTGATGGGTATATCCAAAAGGAGGATTTTTTAAAATCGGTGCAGTTTGTAAAATCTCTACTCGTTTATCGGCTTGAAGTGTAAAAAAAAGATGATGAAATCTTCTTAAGACATCACCGACATTGCCACCGATACCTATTGTTGCTTGATAACGATGCGTCGATGATCGTACTTTTTTACATGCAAAACGCGTTGTAGTGATTAAGGTTAAACTTTCACTTAAAACACGTTTTTTTATCATCTTACGCCTGAATATTTTCTTGATGCGCTCTTTGCGCTTCTTGCATTGCTCTCACTTCATTGAAAAGTTGCAACATACCCACCATCGCAAGATGATATCCAAAAGGTCCAAAACCAATTAGTGAAGAGGTACATACAGGAGCTATTAAGTTCTTTTGACGGAAATCTTCACGACGGTAAGTGTTAGAGATATGCACTTCAATAGTTGGGATAGAAACCGCACTGATCGCATCACGAATAGCAACTGATGTATGTGTATAAGCTGCTGGATTGATGATGATACCATCCGCATCACCATAACACTCTTGAATTCTGTCTACAAGTTCACCCTCTAAGTTACTTTGAAAAAATTCAATTTCTATACCATTTTGTTCTGCGACATCTTTCATCTGAGCGTGGATATGTTCAAGCTTCATCGGTCCGTAAAATTGTTGTTCACGTACACCTAACATATTAAGATTTGGACCTTGGATCACTACAACTTTCATTTTCGACCTTTTTTAATGTAAATAGTTTAATTAAGCGCCAATTTTATCAAAATTATGCATAATCTATTTTAAAATAGAGAACAAAAGAGTAAATGTGAAAATTATCAATCCAAATTATATTTATCAAGATGGTTGTATCTTGGAAAATAAGGCAATCGCCTTTGAAAAAAACATACTTAAAATCGCACCTTTAGAGGAACTAACAAAGCTTTTCCCTGATGTTGAAGTGATAACACTTCCAACAAACTCCCTTATTATGCCCGGTCTTATCAATGCGCATGTTCACTTAGAGTTTAGTGCAAACAAAGAGACGCTTGAGTATGGAGATTTCTTGCAATGGCTCTACAGTGTCATCGGTAATCGTGATGAACTTATAAGTTCTTGTGACACAACATGTATGAAAAAAGCAGCGCAGATGATGCTCGAATCTGGTATTACCACTTATGGAGCGGTGAGTTCTTATGGGATGGATCTTGAGGCTGCCGCTTCTTCACCTCAAAATGTCGTATTTTTCAATGAACTTATAGGTTCTCAAGCCACTATGGCTGATCCACTATTTAATGATTTTATAGCTCGTCTTGATGCGTCAAAATCCATAAAACGTGAAGGATTTTACCACGCAGTTGCCATCCATTCCCCCTACTCTGTACACCCGATTTTGATTAAAAAAGCACTGCAAATGGTACAAAATGAAAAGTTACCACTGAGTGCGCATTTCTTGGAAAGTCCAGCAGAAAAAAAATGGCTCGAACAAAGTGAAGGTGATTTCAAAAAGTTCTTTGCAGATTTTTTAAAACAAGAAAAAGCTGTCTCAGATGCAAAAGAGTTTTTAACCCATTTTACAAATGTGCCAACACTTATGACTCACGTTGTCCAAGCTGGCAATGAGGAACTTGAGATTCTTTCTAAGTCAAAACACACAGTTATCCACTGCCCTATTTCAAACCGTCTTCTTGGAAATGGTGCCATCAATCTTGCAGAACTTGATAAACATAATATTCGCTGGATCTGTGCCACAGACGGATTAAGCTCAAACTATACGCTTAACCTTTTTGAAGAGATGAAGATTGCCCTTTTTATGCATCATGGAGCTGATCTTTTAACATTAGCGAAAAGACTTTTACAAAGTGTAACAAAAGATGCCGCCGAGGCACTCGGACTCAATACAGGAGAGATAAAAGAGGGAAAAATGGCGGATATGCTAGTTTTAGAGCTTACATCTAAGCCAAATGAGCAACTCCCGTTACATTTACTCTTGCATGGCTATAATATCTCCAAAATTTATATTAACGGAAAACAGGTCAAAGGAGAGTAGATGGAAAGATTGAAAAAACTATTATTACCCATAACAGCGCCCATAGAGTTTATTCAAAACCATTTCAAGGCGATGGTTTTTCTGCTTATAGTAGTTCTGATTTTTATGCCAAGTGATGACGAATCTTTGATGCCGCACAACTTAGAGAAGATCTCATTGGCTGGACCAATTATGGATGTCAATGAAGTGGTTAAAAAGCTTGATGATGCACGTTTGAATGATAAAGTAAAAGGAGTTTTACTTGTTGTTGATTCTCCAGGTGGAGCTGTTGCACCTTCTATTGAAGTTTCATACGCGGTTAAACGTCTTAAAGCCATAAAACCTGTCGTCGTATATGCAAGTGGAACGATTGCAAGCGGAAGCTATTACTCCTCTATTTGGGCAAGTGAAATCGTTGCAAATCCTGGAAGCATGGTTGGTAGTATCGGTGTGATTATGCAAGGCACAAACTTAAGCGAAGTCATGAAAAAAATCGGTATCAAGACGCAAGTGGTTTCGGCTGGTAAATATAAACAAGTTGGCACGACTGATAGAGAATGGTTGCCATATGAAAAAGAGGAGCTTAATAAAGTAATTCAAGGTACTTATGATATGTTTGTCACAGATGTCGCAACTGCAAGAAAACTCAAAATTGAAAATGCGCCAAACTTTGCAAATGCCCATATTTTTACTGCTTCTCAAGCTAAAGCTGTCGGACTTGTTGATAAACTTGGTGTGAGTTATGACGCAGAAAATGACCTTATAAAACTCTCTGGTGTAAAAGAAGCTGTTTGGAATAAAGAAGATCCTATGGATAAGATAATCAAAAAGATCACAGCACAAACAGCTGTGAGTTTGAATACTTATTTTCCGGCACTTTCATTGAGATAAATAACTCTTACATGTAAGGCTTTTCTCCTTACATGTAGACATTAAAACCTTATCAATAAACTTTAACACTTAGCACTTTTGAAGTGACTTTCATCTTTTCGTTCATCAGCTCAAAACTTTCCTCTACATGTAAAGCCTCAAGCGATACGACTTTTCCCTCTTTACTGATCTGCGCGAAACCTGAAATCACTCTATTTTTCGGATTATTTGCAATAAGATTTTCTCTGATAGCATTCATCCTGTTTTGTTTTTGAGAAAGTATTGTCTGTATTTGGTGAGAAAGCCTTACATGTAAGGGTTCTACTCTTTGAAAAAAGTTTCTCATTTTGAACTCTATTGTTTGAGAAAAACGCTCTTTTAACTGGATAATCTCTGCATATTTTTGTTTTATCTGTTGCTCAATGGAGTTTTGCTCATACATTTTTCTTACATGTAAGAGTGTTTGAGAGGCATGAAATATTTTAGAATTCATTGCATTATGGTAGCTCTGCGCAATAGCATCCAAAGTCTGATACAGCTCATTTGTATCGGGCAAGATCATCTCCATCGCGGCACTTGGAGTAGGCGCTCGTAGATCTGCCACAAAATCGGAAATAAGATAATCTATCTCATGACCAACAGCCGAGACAATAGGCGTTGAAGCCTCAAATATTGCATCAGCAACAATCTCTTCATTAAATGACCAAAGATCTTCGATACTTCCGCCACCACGACTGAGAACGATGATGTCATACCCTTTTGTATCGCTTACATGTAAGGCATCTACGATGTTTTGCGCGCTGTTATTTCCCTGCACCAAAACATCATAGATATCTATCTCTAAAGCTCTATATCTTTGATTTGCCACACGGAGCATATCTTGCAAAGCCGCGCCAGTCGCAGAAGTGATGAGTGCAATGCGGCTTGGAAATTTCGGAAGCGGTTTTTTTCTTTGTGGATCAAAATAACCTTTTGCCAAAAGTTTTTGTTTGAGCTGTTCATACGCAAGTGCGAGTGCGCCTTGACCTGCGGGTTCTATCATAAAACAATTGATTTGGTACTCGCCTCTTGGAGTGTAAACACTTACTGCGCCATCGACAAGCACTTTAAGTCCCTCTTCAAGTCGAAATTTGAGCTTACTTGCGTTACCTTTAAACATTACGCCTTTAATCGAAGAATCTTGATCTTTAAGGGTAAAGTAGATGTGTCCGCTGTTGTGAAAAGTGATGCGAGAGAGTTCACCCTCAACAAAAACACGCACAAAACTGCTCTCTATAAGCGTTTTGATCTGCTCGTTGAGTGAGGAAACGCTAAGCGTGTGCATCTATTTTTTTCGCGCGATAATGAGTGTGGAGATATCCATAGAAAAACTTTTTCTGTAAAGGATCTCAAAACCTGTATCTATAAGTTCATTTTGCATATTTTCCACCGTTGAAAATGTCTCGATGGAGTTTGGAAGATACTCATACGCTTCAAGATTTTTCGAGATAAAACCGCCTACTTTTGGCAAAACTCTGTTCATATAAAAATCTCTGACTTTACCCAAAGCGGAAGGATTTTCATTTTTCATAAATTCTAGTATTACAACAAGGCCGCTTGGTTTTAATACACGATTAAACTCTTGCAGTGCTTCTACTCGTTGCACAACATTGCGAATCCCGTAAGTGATACTGATAATATCTGCGCTCTCATCGGCTAAGGGAATCTCTGTCGCTTTTGCAGTGTGATACTCAAAATTTGGAAACTTCACTTTTGCCACATCTAGCATACCGTTTGATGGATCAACGCCAACGATTTTACCAATCGCAACACCGCAAACTAGCGCCTGTTTGCGCCAGTAATCCATCATATCACCTGTCCCACAAGCAACATCAACGATCACATCAACATTGTTGCCTTTGTTATAATCATACGCCAAATTACAAGCTTTTTTTCTCCAGCTTCTATCCACGCCCATACTCATAACACGGTTAGCCGTATCATACGTCGGTGCGATATTGTCAAACATCGATACGATTTTTTCCTGTTTTTCCATTACCAAAAACCTTATTTATATTAATTTCATCCAGATTAATAGATCATCTGATTCTTTACTTACATGTAAGAGTTCAAATTGTGAATCTTTATGACTCATACAGATATTGCCACCCATTTTTGGTGCGACAAAACTAAGATAGTAATCTACATAATTTTTGCTTAACTCAAACATAGTTGAGCCGCCCTCAATCATAATACACTTATAATCTTTTAGTTTTTCAAAATCACTCTCGATATGTACTTTTCTCTTTGGCACGTCAAAAAGTGGAATAGTTCTATCGAACTCTTTGCTGCGAGATACTATCAAAACATCGGGAGCTTTTCCTTCGCAGAGTCTTGCATCAAGCGTTGGTCTATCGACTCGTACAGTTTCTCCACCAATGACAAGAAGATCACAAACAGAACGCATCTTGTGAACAAGTGTTCTTGACTCTAAAGAACTGATAGCTCCGCCCTCTACACTTCCATCAAGTCTTTGAGCCCATTTAAAAAATACAAATCTTTCTTTGGTCCATTTTGTAAAAGGCTCTAAAAGTGCATCACTGCTTACATGTAAGGCTGAATGAGAAACAGAAATATCTGAATTTATTAAAATTTCTTCTCCGCCATCAGCTTTGTCTGTTGTATCTTCTGATGCGATCACCACTCTTTTCACACCGAGTGAAGCGATAAGATTTGCACAAGATGGAGTTTTTCCCTCGTGAGAACAAGGTTCAAGCGTTACATGCAAAGTCACATCTTTAAAACAGCCATTATGATGAGTTAAAAGATAGTTGTGAATCTCATGCGAAGAGGTTAAAGAGAGGATTTTTTCATCATTTGTAAGTTTAAGGTAAGCTTTTTGAAGTGCTAAAACCTCGGCATGAGGCCCACCAGCTTTTTGATGAGCTTCAACTGCCAAGAGTTCATTTTCGTGATTTACGACTGTACATCCGACAGCCGGATTTGGGTAAGTAAGAACTTGGAATTTCCACGCTTCTTTAAGCGCTAATTCCATAAAGAAATTATCGTCGATTACCATTCAAAGTAAGTACTAGCTTTAACAACATTGTTTAAAGGTACAACAACTTCTTCATCGTCCGTTTGAAGATAAAGATCTTCACCCTTGACATCGACTAAGACACCTTTAAACTTCTCTTTGCCTTTTGCAAGGATGCTCACTTTTTCACCGATCGAATTGATAAAATTATCAAGCTTCGTAAGCTTTCTCTCGATCCCAGGAGATCCGACTTCAAGTCTATAATCACCTGAAACTGGAGGTGTTACATCAAGCAGCGGAGAGATAAGATGCGTGATATTCACACATTTATCCATGCTAACACCCTTGTTTTCTTTGTCTTTTATACTTACTCTATAGATAGTTTCGCCAAATTCACTTGTGATGATTGCATCGTATAAGCTTAGACCGACTGACTCGACTATTGATTTGATATCACTTTCAAGACTCATGTTTTCTCTCTTTTTCTATACGTTTAAAAAGATCTTCTAAACCTTGACTCTTTTTGAGCTGATCATCAAACTCAAATGTCAATTTAGGAGCTTTAAACCACCCTTGATCTTTTAAACAATAATCTTCTACGATTGGAGCTACTTTTTTGAGTTGTTTCATATAAAAAGTTCTCTCTTCAGGCGTGTAAAAGTGAGGGTCGATGTAGACCTTCGCATCACTTCTTCCATGAGAACATTTTACTTCGACAACGTCAAGTTCGTGCATTCGTGCATCATTGAGCGCACTAAAAGCTTCAGGAATTAACTCTTGAAGGATAGACTCGGTGCGTTTTACTTTGATTTGAGCCGGAGTCACAGGGTAACCTTCGCCTCAGCTTTTGTAAATGTCTCAATAACGTCGCCAACGACAACATCATTGTAACCTTTAATAGCAACACCACACTCATAGCCGTTTGTAACTTCAGCAGCATCATCTTTAAAGCGTTTAAGTGATGTAAGTTCACCCTCAAACACAACAACGCCATCACGAATAACACGGACTAAGCCACCGCGAACAAGTTTACCATCAACAACAACACATCCAGCAACAGCTGCACCTTTTGGTGTTTTAAATACATTACGAACTTCTGCTTGACCTGTATTTGTTTCAGTAAATACTGGAGACATCATTCCCGTAAGCATTCCCGTAATATCATCGATAAGTTGATAGATAACAGAGTATGTTCTGATATCGACACTTTTTTGTTTTGCAGCCGCTTTTACGATACCCGTTGGACGAACATTAAATCCAATAAGCGCCGTATTTTGGCTGTTTGCAACAAGCTCAACATCATTTTCAGTGATTCCACCAACACCGCTTGAGATCACTTCAACTTTAACTTCATCATTACGAAGTTCTGAGAGTGCTCCACGGATCGCTTCAAGTGAACCGTGAACGTCAGTTTTAAGTACGATTTTAAGCGTTTTAAGTCTGCCTTCTGCAATTAACGAAGTAAGTTCATCAAGAGTAGTTTTTGTACTATGTGAAAGTTCTTTACGTCTCTCATACTCATAACGTTTTTGAGCGTATTCACGAGCATCTTTATCAGAATTCATGGCGATCATCGTCTCACCAGCTGATGGAACTTCGTTCAAACCTACAACAACAGCTGTATGACTTGGCTTGAGTTCTTTGATCTGTACTTTTTGATCATCAATCATCGCTTTGACACGTCCATAAGACTGACCACAAACAACGTAATCACCAACTTTTAGAGTACCATTTTGAACGATAACAGTAGCAACTGGTCCACGCCCTTTTTCTAAAGAACTCTCAACAACTACCGCTTTAGCGTTCGTTGTTTCGTTTGCTTTAAGATCAAGAACTTCAGCAGTTAAAAGGATATTTTCAAGTAAGTCATCAATTCCGTCGCCTTTTTTTGCAGACACAGGAATAAATTCGATATCTCCGCCCCAATCCATTGGACTTAAGCCGCGTTCTGCCATTTGGCCTTTAACCATGTCTGGATTTGCGTTTTCTTTATCCATTTTATTTAGAGCAACAATGATAGGTACACCTGATTCTTTTGCTATATTAATAGCTTCAATAGTCTGAGGTTTCACGCCATCATCTGCAGCAACAACAATAATAATAATATCTGTCGCATTTGCACCACGTTGACGCATTGCACTAAATGCCGCGTGACCTGGAGTATCTAAGAATGTGATCCATTTACCATTTTGTTTGATCGTATACGCACCGATATGCTGAGTAATTCCACCAGCTTCACCGGCTGCAACTTTTGCACTTCTGATTGCATCAAGGAGAGAAGTTTTACCGTGATCGACGTGACCCATGATTGTAATAACAGGAGGACGTTCTACAAGATCTTCATCACTCTCAATCACTTCTTCTTCATAAGATTCTTCATAATTAAAGGCATCTTTTGGATCGATAGTTGTCACTTCAACTTCAAATTCTTCAGCTAAAATCTCTATCTCATCTTTTCCAAGAAAGTCATTTTTTGTCATCATTAAACCAAGATCAAAAAGAACTTTGATTACTTCAATCATTGGACGGTTTATTTTCTCTGCAAACTCATAAACACGGATATCTTCAGGAATCTCAACATGTGTTACGATCTCATCTGACATTTTATCTTTAACATATTTTTTACGTTTATCACGAGAAACTTTACGAGGTTGTTTATTTGCACCCTGTTTTTTACCAGAATTTCGTCCCAATGGTTTTGGCTCTCTTGGTTTTCTTGGTTCTTCTGGTTTAATCTCTGGTCTATGACTTGCATTTAAATCAACAAGTTCTACTTGATTATCTTCATAATCCATAGAAAGTTCACTTAAAGATTCACCAAAGATATCAAGCTTCATTCCGCCTACTTGTTTCTTTGTACTAGATGATGAAACTGCAGCCGCTTTATTTTTCTTTTTACGAGCATTGAGTTCAGCTAAAGCTTCAGCACTCATTTTTCCATAACTAGAAACTGATTTGAAAACGTTATCGTCATGAGAATCACTAAAAATTTCTTCTTCAACTTTTGGCTTTTTCTTTTTAACAATTTTTAGTCCAGAAGTTTTCACAGGAGCAACCATAGTGATTGGCCCTTTTCTCTCCTCTTTTTCTACAATAGCTGAACTAATTGTAAGCGCTATCACTTCTGATTTTTCTATGACAGATTCTTCTTTGATTTCTTGAATCTTTACAACACTAACAGATTCTTTCATTGGTTCAACTGCTTCTTCTTTTTTAGGAGTTGTTTCTTTAGGTGCTTCATGAGTTACTTCATTTTCAGCACCATTCATAATATAATTGACTATCTTCTCAGCCTCTTCCATTGATACAGTGCTTGATGCTGTTTTTAGTTCCAAGCCCATATCTGTAGCTTTCTTCACTACCTCTTTTGATGTAATACCAAGTTCTTTTGCTATTTCGTGTACTCTAACTTTTTCCATTCTGAGTTATAATCTCCTTTAACTGGTTAGACAAACTTGCCATATCACTCATTTTACATTGTCGCATTAATGATTTTACGACTTTATTTTCATTTTTTAAACACTCTTGACAAAGATAAAAGCTTCGTCCACTATTTGTAAAATGCTGTAGTGACTTATCCACGCATCTCAAACGTAATAACACAGATTGCGGAAATCTATCTCTGCAGGTTATACACATTCGAGTAGGATTGCTGGAAATTTTCGGCATTGTATCTAAATATTGCTTCAATTTTCTATAAACTAGCGCTCAACAACGAGACCGTTATTGTCGAAATCTAAAGTCTTTACATCATAATCTGGAAACTTCTGCTTAAACCTATTATTTAATGCTGCTGCATCTTGATCATAGACCATTGAAAAAAATGTTGAACCACTTCCTGAGAGCGTACTCATCAAAGCACCGCTGTCATAAGCCATCTTTTGTATCGTAAAAAGTTCTGGCATCATCTTCATGCGAATCTTTTGATGAAATCTGTCTTGAGTAGCAAGACGTAACATCTCCCAATCCTCATTGAAAAATGCGGCAGTTGTGACTGCTGTATGTGAAAGATTATAGACCGCATTCTCTTTAGAATAGGACTTTGGCAACAGTGTCCTTGATTTGGAAGTGTTGATCGGTTTATTGGGGATAACAACAACCGCTTTAAGATAATCAGGCATATGTTTTTTTTGTGAAAAAACTTTATTTTTCTCAATAGTAGCCGCATTAAAACCGCCCATAACCGCAGGTGTAATATTGTCTGGATGAGATTCATATGCAAGTGCGTGATTGAGTATTCTTCTATTTGATACTTTTACTCCAGCTGCTTCATGTGCAGTTGAAATTGCACTTACAATGACAGCGGAAGAACTTCCTAGTCCTCTTGACATAGGAATTTGGTTGAAAAATGTAAATTTAAAAGTCTGTTTTGTTTGTGTTAAACGTTCATAATGCTCATTAAAAATACTTACAAAAAGGTTATTGCCTTTAAGTCTTGGATTGTTTGCACCTTCACCTTTTATGGCAATACTGAAAAACTTCGAAGGATGAAACTCAACTATATTTCTAAGATCTACGGCTAGACCGAGTGAATCAAATCCTGGTCCTAAGTTTGCGCTTGTTGCTGGTACACTTATAGTCACTTTGTTCCTTATCCGAGGGCACCGATTCCATAATTTGGAACCGTATTGCTATCAAAATCATTGTAATTTAAAAATTCTGGCAACGTAAATTTTGAAGAGAATGGCTCATCCAATTTTTCCGTTTTTATCTCTTGTGAAGTTTTAACAAAATAGAGCTTTCCAACTGCTTTTATTGGACTATTTTGATTAAAATAAAATGCATCTGTAGCAAATAGTGGTATATTTTTTAAAACTGAAATCGATTTTAGAAAAATATAGGTGACTTTAATAGCCATAAAACTTCCCGGACCATTTGCATAGAAGAGATTATTTATTTTATATTTCTTTTGCAAATTCTCATATATCTGAGGAAGCACCTCAGAGCTTTTTTCCTCTGTAATAACAGAATCAATGAGCTTGTTATCTTCATAAATACCAAACATTATTGGAGAACTGAGTGCTAAAACTACTAGATCAATATCTTTCTTATGCATATGCTTTTGCGTATTCTTTCTCTTTTACCCCAACGATGTCAACTATCTCATAGTTTGCTGGATCTTTTAAAAGCTCCAGCGTCAGCATATGATTGAGGTGATGACTTCCTGCAAGAGCTTCATAGTTGCCTATAAAATTCATTCCAATTAAACTCATATCACCAATAGCATCAAGAATTTTATGTCTTACAAACTCATCAGTAAAGCGTAGTCCCTCTGGATTTAAAACCTTTTTTTCATCCAAAACGATCGCATTTTCTAAAGAACCGCCAAGCGCTAGGCCTTTTGATCTGAGATATTGGACTTCATGTAAAAAGCCAAAAGTTCGAGCACGAGCAACTTCTTTTTTATAGTTTTCTTTTGTAAACTCTAAAACATACGCCTGATGTTCTATCACTGGATGAGAAAATTTAATAGTAAAATCGTAACGAAGATCTTTTGATGGAGAAAGTTTGACATATTTATCACCATCACGAATCTCAATATCTTTTTTAATGACCATAATACGCTTAGGGATATCTTGTTCAAGGGTGCCTGCTTCATCTAAAAGCATACAAAAACTTGCACTACTTCCATCCATTACAGGAACTTCGTCTGAATCAACAACGATTCTGAGATTATCTATTCCATACGCATATACAGCGGACAAAAGATGCTCGATTGTAGATATAGAAAATCCATCTTTACCAATAACTGTCGCCATCTTTGTATCGACAACATTTTGTGGGATTAGTGGAATAGAAACACCGACATCTCTTCTTACAAAAACAATGCCACTGTTAGCCTCGAGCGGCTCCAAGGTCAAGTTGACTGGATTTCCGCGATGAAGACCTATTCCAACAAGTGAAACAGGTTTTTTAATAGTTGTTTGGTACATAACTCAAGTTCCTATTCTTTCATTCTTGATTCTTGCCTAAGCAATATATATTTTAGAATTATAACCCAATTATAGGACTATTGTTTTTCGATGATACTTTTTCCATCCTTGATGACATCTTCAATATTTAATTTCATCCAACGTGTATCCATCCACTCTTCAGGACGAACTTCCACACCCTGAACCAAAACTCCAAAATGTAGGTGATCGCCCATTGCATATCCTGTCATACCTGTTTTTCCTAAGATTTGACCTGGTTTCACTTCATCACCGACTGCTATATTTAAACTTGAACAATGACCATAAAGTGTATAAAGTCCAAGTCCGTGATCGATAATCGGATCGTTACCATATAGTCCATTATAACTTGCAAACACAACATGCCCAGGATTTTGAGTTAGAATATCTGCCTGATGAACACTCGCAAGGTCAAGTCCCATATGATACGCTTCACTAACTACTTTTCCATTATATGAGTAGATCCTGTGATCTGCATAACTTGCAACTGGCGCACCATTTACAAGAGGATACATAGGCTTGATGCTAAAATCAGTTATCATCTTCTTTTGGTCTACTTTTGAAGTTATTTTATGGATAAGATCTTCATTTTTTGCTCGTACAGTTTCATTGATAAGTTTAAATTTCTCTAGCTTATCACTAACACCTGCAGTCTCTGGAAATTCATCTCCAAGTTGAGCAATTTTTCCATCAAGGAATGCATCTTTCACTTCCATATTTGATACTTTGTATTGTCTCTCAACGAGGTAAAGTCTCACATAATCCTCTGCTTTATTTCCAGCCATATCTTCTGCTACAATAGTCGCTCTAAAGTTAGGTTGCGTTATCGGCCATGCGATAAGAGCGATATAATATCCCGGTTTCACAAACGGCTGTGCATAAAAATCTTTTCCAAAGTTTGTACTGATTTTTACACTTTTAAGATGCTCATCACTTGCTTTAAAAATAACAAGTGCGCTCCCACCCTTTTCAATCGCATAGGAATTAGTCAAATCCGTTACAACAGGTCTTTTAGAATCAATAACTAAATTAACCTCTTGCTTAGTCACATTGCCACGAAAAAAGTTCCATTTACTAGCATCTCTTGCTGTAATTGTAATCTTTGCTTTATCGCTTCTAAGTCTAAAAAGCTGTTTTGGAGGTGTAACGTCCATAGAAACATTATTCTCTTTTTTCATCAATTTTTCATTCGCTATCACATAATCCTGATTGTCAACATTAAGCGTCACTGAATATTCAACGATTCCACTTTGATCTTTTATGTTTACATGCAAAGGATCTTTGAGGTTCCAATACCCATCTTTGTCAACCTTAACTTCTGGTGCATTACGGTTAAACATGGAAGATGTGTAAATAAATATAGCTCCCCCTATCAGTGATAGAAAAAATATCCAAGTTATAAGCGATGATGAGTCTCTTCTTTGTTTCATTGTTTGTGTTCCTTTATGAGTTGTATTATTTCTTTTATAACGTCTTGCGTATCATTTGTCTTAAGCGTGAATCCTGATGAATGGGGATGTCCACCGCCTCCATAAATATTTGCAACATTGTTTACATTCACACTGCCATCACTTCTGAGCGATCCTTTGAGTGTCCTGTCTTTATTTTCACGAAGCAGCAAAGCCACTCTAACACTCGGCAGGTGTAAAGCTTCTTCTAACGCCGCTTCACAATCACTCGCTCTTGCGCCATATTTTTGCATCATCTCTTGGTTTACATGTAAGAGTGCAATCTCACCATCTTGATGCAAGCTCATCGAAAGCATCATAGCACCTTTAAGACGATAAGCCGCGAGTGACATATATTTTGAGATATATTCGCTGCATGTTTTGACATCAGCTCCAAGTTCACATAACTCTTTCGCCATTGCAAAAACTTTTTCATCAGTTTTTTTACTTAAAAAGTTTGAAGAGTCATCAAGTAAACCCGCATAAAGAGCCGTTGCCATTTTAGGATTGATCGATATCTCATTTGCTTTAAAAAAATCAAACAAAACCTGAGTCGTACTGATCGCATCCGGATCTACAATATTAAATCTCGCATACGCATCGTTACTCTGGTGGTGGTCAATATTGATAAGATCAATAGCAATTTCTGTACCGATTCTCGCATGTGTTCCACAATCCAAACTGATCGCAAGATCCGCATCTGCAGGAAAAACATCCCGCAGTTTTTCTACCCATGGTAAAAATTTCAATTTTTCATCTATATTTTTCGATGCACAAAAAAAAGAAACCTTCTTGTGCAATTTTAACATATAAGTATAAACAGCAGAGGCGCTACTGAGAGAATCAGCGTCAGGATTGACGTGAGAAATCACAACAACATGTTTTGCTTTTTCAATAGTTTCAATGATTTTTGGATTTTTCATGGTGCAATTATAGGCTAATTTTTATTCATTTTGTAGACATATGCCAGTACTTCAGCAACTGCAGCAAAGAGCTCTTCTGGAATCTCACGTTCTACTTCCACTTGAGCATATAACGCGCGGGCTAGAGGTGGATCTTGAACAATATGCACGCCGTTTTCACGAGCGATCTCTTTAATCTTGAGTGCCATATGATTCATCCCTTTTGCCAAAACAACGGGGGCATGACCCTTTTTCTCATCATATTTAATTGCAACAGCATAGTGAGTTGGATTGGTGATAACTACATCAGCTTGAGGCACTGAGGCCATCATTCGCTTTCTTGCTGACTGCATCTGCATCTGACGGATTTTCCCTTTGATAAGTGGATCTCCTTCCATATTTTTCATCTCATCTTTGATCTCTTGTTTGCTCATTTTTAGACCATCAAAGTAACGTTTTCGGACAAGGACAACATCAATAGCCGCATAGATACCAATGATAAATAACATAATTGCCGCTAAGATAATTGCCTTATGCACCATCCAAGAGAGTTGATCATGCAAACTAAAGAGCACAACAGTTGGAAGCTCTTTTGTATAAAGAAAGAAGAAATAAAAGCCAATACCTAGTGTTGTCATAGCTTTCATCGTGATCTTAAAGCCATCAACAAGCTTTTTTACAGAAAAAAGATTTTTCATACCACTGATAAAACTGATTTTAGAGAAATTTGGAGCAATTGCATCTGCATTAAATAAAAAACCAAACTGAGCAAGTGCCGCTAAAATTCCCGCAATAGCAACAATGAGAGACAGAGGAAGAAAAATGATGAAAAACTCTTTTGCAGTCACGATTGCAATATTCATAAGAGTATCACGAGTGAGTTCTGTATTACCAAGCATTGAAAAATAATATTTTGTTAAAAATACTATATGCTCTGACATAAAATTAAAAAGCATCAAAACTGCCAAAATTGCTGCAAAAAGCGTTAAAACACCCGACGCATCTTGACTCTTCGGAACATTTCCCTTTGCCCTGGCATCTTCTATCTTCTTGGAGGTGGGTTCTTCTGTCTTTTCGCCTTCGTCTTCAGCCATTTAGTGAAATTCCTACTCGACTTTCATTGAAAGATCTATCCAGTTTGCCTGATGGATCAGTGAACCGCTACTGATAGCATCGATGCCTGTTGCCGCAAAACTTTCTATCGTATCTAAAGAGATATTTCCGCTTGCTTCTAAAAGGATATGCGGATAATGCTCTTTTTTGTATTTAACCACTTCTTGCATCAGCGCTAGCGTCATATTGTCGCACATTACAATATCAGCGCCCGCACTCATCGCTAATACTGCCGTCTCAAAGCTTTCAGCTTCAACTTCTATCTTACATGTAAAGGGTATTTTTGTTCGTGCCGTTTTGATGTATTCATCGAGATTCTCAATAGTTTTTAGATGTGTGTCTTTAAGCATCAGACAATCATCAAGTCCCATTCTATGGTTTGTCGCTCCACCTGTTCTTGTTGCATATTTTTCAAAATTTCGAAGAAGCGGACGTGTTTTTCTCGTATCAAGAAGTTTAGTGCCATAAGGCTGGATGAGTTTGACATATTTTCTTGTGAGTGTTGCAATAGAACTTGCGTGTAAAAGCATATTGAGCATACTGCGTTCACAGCGTAAGAGTGCATGTGAAGAACCGCTGATTTTTGCGATGATCTCGCCCTTCGAAAACTCCTGCGAATCCTCTTTTGACCACTCTACATGTAAGCCTTCCAAATGAGCCAAAGTATTCACATATTTTACTCCCGCAACAACGCCATCGCTTTTTGCTACGATATTTGCAGTTGCCGAGCGCGCGGGTTCTACAAGTGCATACAGATCGCCGCGTCCAACATCTTCTGCTAAAACAGCTTTTACAAACTCTTCTATCATAGCGCCATCATTCTTTCTAGTGCGATTTTTGCCCAGTATTGCGTTTTTTCATCTACAAATACCTCATTGATTGGTGCGCCATCATCGATGGCTTTTAAAGTAAGATAAACATCTTCTAAAGTCGTTTCATTCATCGTCGGACATTCAGGTTTAGTAGATGAAAGGATGTAAGTATTTTTTGGACGAAGGCGATTGACCATATTAAACTCTGTTCCAACAGCTACTTTTTGGTCTTCTGGCAACTCGGTAATATACTTGATAAGCTGTGAAGTAGAACCAATAAAATCCGCTCTATCACAGATTTTTGGATCACATTCAGGATGCACAGCGATAAGTATTCCTGGATATTTTTTACGATAAAACTCGATATCATCCACTGAAAAAAGCTGATGTACTGAACAAAAACCATCAAAACAGATAATGTCGCACTCTTTTGGATCACCGCCAAGCCCAATTACCATAGATTTTAAACCCATTTGATTTGCGATGTTTTGTCCAAGACAACGGTCTGGCACAAAAAGGATTTTTTTGCCCTCTTGTAATGCTTTTGTAATGATGATTTTCGCGTTGGCACTTGTACATACCATTCCGCCCATTTCGCCCACTTTTGCTTTAACCTCAGCGTTAGAGTTAATGTACGTGATTGGTAAAATATTCTCTTTTTTGATGCCGTTTTTTTCTAAAAATGCGACAGATTCATCAAAGTAAATTGTGTCTATCATCCTCGCCATCGCGCAGCACGCCACTTTTGGCATCACAACACGTTTGTTTGGGCTTAAAACTTTCACACTTTGTCCCATAAATCCGACACCGCAAAAGAGTACAAACTCCGCGTCATCATCTTGTGTTTTTTTAGCTAATTCCAAAGAGTCACCAACGATGTCAGCCATCTCGAAAACCTCGTCTCTTTGGTAAAAATGCGCAACCACTGTGACGCTGAGTTTTGCTTTTAATTCTTCTATTTTTTCTTTTAATTCTTCAGTTGAATAGTTCAATTTGTTAGTCCTAAAAATCAATAATTTCGAAATTATATCAGATTCTAATAATAATTCTTGTAGAATTCTCCCATCAAAAAATAGAAGGATTTTTAATAATGATGGATTTTTTATTTAGTTTAAACGGTCAGCTTTTTATTGCGGCATATCTCGTGGGAGGGATTCCTTTTGGACTTCTTTTGGCAAAGTTTTTTGCAGGTGTTGATGTTAAAGCAGCAGGAAGTGGAAGTATAGGTGCGACAAATGTACTTCGTGTTGTCAAAGAAAAAGACCCAAAGTTAGCGAAAAAACTAGGAGCTGCAACACTTGCGCTTGATGCTTTAAAAGGTATTGCGGTTTTAGCAGTCGCCTATCTCTTACATGTAAGCGACGCAACAATGTGGGGGATCGCTGTTTTAGCGGTTATTGGTCACTGTTTTAGTCCTTACTTAAACTTCGAGGGTGGAAAAGGTGTTGCAACGGGAATGGGTGTAATGCTTTTTTTGCTTCCGCTTGAAACACTCATCGCTTTAGTGACTTGGTTTGTTTTTGCAAAAACTTTGAAGATCTCTTCACTCTCTTCACTTTTAGGACTTTTGGCACTTATAATTTCTAGTTTTTATATTCATCCTGACATGGCGCATTCTCCTGTGCTTTTGATAGGATTTATTTTGTTTTATAAACATATTCCAAATATTATCAGAGTATTTCAAGGCAAAGAGAAACGCGTTATTTGAAAGTTTATATAGAAGATCTACACTTTACATGTATAGTCGGGATTCTTGATTTTGAAAGAGTCACACCTCAAAATGTGATCGTAAGTCTTGAACTCGAGTACACTTATAAAACAAAGTTCATAAACTATGCAGAAGTTGCAGAACTTATAAAGTTCACAATGCAAGAGCAAAAGTTTGAACTTCTCGAAGAGGCTCTAGTTTATCTTTTTGCTCTTTTAAAAGAACACTACAAAAATATCGCAACACTTTTTATCAAGATTACAAAACCCTCAATACTCGCTGATTGCCTTGTAAGTGTAAGTGATTTTCAAGACTACTCTTTTAAGGCGTGATTTACAAGAAGCTTTGATATCTCATAGCTCGCATCTACAAGCTCCACTTCGGGCAGATCTTTCATACTTTTTTTCTCTTCTGGACTATCGATTTTAAGAATGATATCAGCGTGTTTAGAAAAATCAAGTATAGCTTGACTTATCAGACGTTTATTTTCTTCACTGCTCACTGTTATGATAATCGCTTTTGCTTCTTCCACTGCCAAAGATTCCAAAACGGGCAACTTATTTAAGTGTCCAAAATAAGCCATATATCCAGATTTTCGAGCTACAAGTACATGTTTTAGGTTATCAGAGATGATGATAAAATTCGCTTCTCTTTTGTGTAACTCAGATGCTACTTTTCTCCCTAACGCCCCAAATCCAGCAATAATAATGTGATCTTTTTGCTCAATAGGTGTAATAACATCTGATTCATAAAACTCTTTTTCAAAGTAAGAAGAGAGTTTATAAATATTACTCAAAATCATCGGTGTAAGTATCATGGAGATAACACTCACCAAAATCAAAAAGCTTGCCATCTCTTGAGATATTAATTTATCAGTTGCCGCCAGAGCAAAGATCGCAAACGAAAACTCGCCGATCTGAGCCAAAGCCAAAGCAGTTTTTGCGGCAGTATTTTTATCTGTTTTTCTTCGAATAATAGTGTAGATGACAGCAGCTTTAAAAAGCATCGCCACAATAAAAATGAAAATGACAATATGAAGATTTTGTAAAAAATAAAGTAGATCTATCTTTGTTCCAACACCAAAGAAAAATACACCAAGCAAAAGATCTTTATAACTTGCAATATCTGATTCTACTTTTACATTGTAGCTGGTATCTGCGATAATCATCCCCGCGATAAATGCACCAAGTGAATAGGTAAATCCCATGCTGTGTGCCAAAAGCGAAGCTCCAAGTACAATAGAAAAAACCGATCCTAAAAAGAGCTCTTCGATCTGAGTCTTTGCTGAAAATCCAAGTAGCGCGTCAACTATCTTTTCTCCGATGGTAAACATAAATACAAGAACGATCACTGCTGAAAAAAATGTTTGTACAAGTACTGTGCCGAGTGAAAGATTATCATGAGAGAGAAATGTCATGAGAAGTAAAATAGGGATCACTGCTAAATCTTGAAAAATAAGAATTCCCATCGACTTTTGTCCATAAGGAGTAAGAATATCTTTTGATTTTTTCAAATATGTAAGAACTATCGCTGTAGATGACAGAGAAAATGCCAAAGAGATGATGAGCGAGGTATTGAAATCCAGTTTAAAAAGATAGTATGAAAGTAAAAAAATCACGATCACGCTAAAAAGCACTTGCATCAAGCCATTTGCAAGTAAGATCTCTTTCATCTTTTTTATTTTCATAAAACTGAGTTCAAGTCCGATGGTAAACATCAAAAAAACAATTCCAAACTCTCCAACCATGTCCAGAGAATTGATATAAAGCCCGTTAAATCCAAAGATATAACTTATGGCAGTTCCTGTAAGAATGTAACCTATAATATGTGAGATTCCATATCTTTTGAGAATAATGTTGAGTACCGTTGCGATGGCAAGGGTTAAAAAGATTGCTAATAATAAATTTTCCATAAAGCAATTATAGAAGATTTTTTCGCCCTTTTTTGAGAGCTGTTGTATAAAATATCACCAACCTTTACAGATCCATTTCTTAATCTAAGTTTAGAGAATATTTAAAGAAAATTGAAAAAAACTTTAAATATTTCTAAAACTATGCTATCATTTCGCAAAATTTTTCACTTGTAGGAACCTAAAAATATGCGCATTCTTATTATAGAAGATGAAGTTACTTTAAACAAAATGCTTGCAGAGGGGCTCAAAGAATTTGGCTACCAAAGTGACGTTGTAGAAACTCTAAAAGATGGCGAGTACTATCTTGATATCCGTAACTACGATTTAGTATTGATGGATTGGATGTTACCAGATGGTAATAGTGTTGATATCATATCAAGCATTAAAACAAATACGCCAAAAACTGTTGTAGTTGTTCTCTCAGCACGTGATGATGATGAGAGCGAAATTGAAGCACTTCGCTGCGGTGCTGATGATTACATCCGTAAACCATTTAACTTTGACGTTTTAATTGCTCGTTTAGAAGCTAGATTACGTTTTGGCGGAAGCACAATCATCGAGATCGATGATTTGATTATCAATCCTGAAGAGGAAAAAATCATCTATAAAGAGCAAGAGATAGAACTTAAAGGGAAACCTTTTGAAGTACTTACTCACCTTGCTCGTCACCGTGATCAAATCGTATCAAAAGAGCAATTGCTTGATGCTATCTGGGAAGAACCAGAACTTGTGACTCCAAACGTTATTGAAGTTGCAATCAACCAAATTCGTCAGAAAATGGACAAACCACTTGGAATCACTACTATCGAAACAGTTCGTCGTCGTGGTTACAGATTTTGTTTTCCAAAAGAGATCAACTAATACTACAAGCTTAGAGAGCAAAAAGCTCTCTAAGCTCTATTATAACTTCTCAAAATCAAACTCCTTACATGTAAGACTCTTTCACTATAATTTTGATACAATTTAGCACCTTTTAAATATGACAGGATTTCATTATGCTCCTCGGAAGAAGTATCAGAAAACAGTTTTTTATACAACTTATCGTCGCATCTGCGTCCTTGATTTTGATCTTTACATCCTTTGCTTACCTTTATATAGAAAGATCAATCTATAATGAGAAAAAAGATGAACTTATAAAATTTGCACAAAATATCGCATCTTTTAAATCCATCTCCGATGCAACGATGCTAAACCCTGAAACATTCATGGGCCTCTCAGTCGAACTTATACATTTGAATGCTCAACTTGAATATGTTGATATGTATGAGAAAACAAAAGAGGAAAGAACTTATTTGACACTTGTTTATCCTCTAAGACTTCAAGATTTGAGTTATTTAAAAATCACAAGAGATATTACACCGACGAAAAAACTTTTAAATAATATTTTAAACTCTATTTTTATCATCAATTCAGTCGGCTTTATTCTTATTATTCTCTATGCCATCGCTCTTTCTAAAATGCTTATCGCTCCTGTAAACACCTTGTCTAGAAGACTCTCAAATATGAATGAACATCTTATGCAAAATATAAAAATCGAAGAACTTCCAAAAGAGTTTGAGCCGCTTGGTCTGACCATCAACCATCTTATAAACAGAGTACAAAATTTTGTAAAATACCAAAAAGAGCTTTTTATAGGAACGGCACATGAACTCAAAACTCCACTTGCCGTTATCAAACTCAAAAACCAAGTTACCCTTATAAAAAAACGTACACCTGAAGAGTATATAGAAGCCTTGAAGACGACAAATAAAGCTGTTGATGATATGAATCACATCGTCTCAAATATCCTTAATATCGGTCGCCAAGAAGGCGCACAGTTAGAAAAACCAGTGGAAGTTGATATCATCTCTGTATTACGCGAAAAAGCAAGAGATTTTACGCTTCTAGCGAACAATGAAAACAAAGAACTTATCATGCATTTTGAGCCTGATCTCTTTATGGCCACTCTTCAAGTAAGTCTTTTAAATCAGATCGTTCAAAATTTTCTACAAAATGCTCTTAAATTTACTCCCAAAGAGAAAAAGGTGTATATCAACAGTTTTCAAAACGATGTTGGGCTGGTTATTGAGGTTCTTGATGAGGGTTGTGGGATTGATGAGAGTGTTGATCTCTTTGCTCCTTTTAAGCGTCAAGGCAACAAAAGCGGCGTTGGTTTGGGTCTGTTCTTGGCAAAAAGTGCTGCTGATGCTATCGGTGCAACTATCGAACTTAAAAATAGAACAGACGCCAACAGTGGAACAAGTGCAAGCTTGACTATTATCTCTAAACTCTGCTGTCCATTACACTTCAAATAAACTAAAGGTATATTTCGATATAAATCGAACTTATAAAATAATCATAAGGTTTTTGAATGGCTTTACTAATAAATGACGAGTGTATCGCATGTGATGCATGTCGCGAAGAGTGTCCAACTGTTGCTATTGAAGAGGGCGACCCACTTTACTACATTGATCCAGACAGATGTACTGAGTGCGTGGGTGTTTATGATGAGCCAGCTTGTATCGCGGTATGTCCAGTTGAATGTATTGTTCTTGATAAAGATAATGTTGAAACTATTGCAGAACTTCAATATAAATATAAAGCAATCTTAGCAGAAGAGGAATAGTTTGGCAAAAATAACGGCTGTCATAGACATAGGGTCCAATTCGGCCCGGATGGTGATCTATGAGAAGACAAGCCGTTTTGCTTTTCATCTAATCCATGAAGTAAAAAGCCGAGTACGGCTTCCTGAAAATGCTTACCAAAATGGTGGCAACCTCCAAAACCAAGCGATGCAAAGAACCTACGACGCGCTTGAAAACTTCTTACATATAGCCGCTTCCTATAAGGCTAGAAAAATCCTTTGTGTTGCAACTTCAGCTTTGCGTGATGCTCCAAATAAAAATGAGTTTCTCTCACAAGTAAAAAATGGTCTTGGACTCAATATTAAAGTGATTGATGGTCAAAAAGAAGCACATTATGGAGCGATTGCTTGCTGTAACCTTTTGCCAAAGTCTGATGCACTGACTATCGATATCGGTGGAGGTTCAACAGAGTTTTCATATATCATCGATGGAAAAGTTACAAATACTCTTTCGCTAGAACTAGGAACGGTAAGACTAAAAGAACTTTATTTTGACAACGATGATATCGAAGGGGCAAGAGCCTACATCAATAAAGAACTTGATAAGTTAAACGATATACCAACGTCCAACTTGATGGGAATTGGTGGAACTTTTCGAGCTCTCTCCAATGCTATCATGAAAGATATCAAGTATCCTCTCAACAAACTTCATGCATTTGAGTTCTCAACAAAAACGATGTCTATTTTCATAGACAAAGTGATGAATGCAAACGAAAAAGGTTTAAGACGTTTATGTATTAAAACTGATCGTTATGATGTTATCAAACCGGGAAGTCTCATTATCTCAGAACTTTTAAAAAGAAAGAGTGATATTTCAAAACTTATCACAAGTGGTGTAGGTGTGAGAGAAGGTGTTTATCTCAGCGACCTTTTAAGGCACCAAAAAGAGCTCTTTCCAGTAAACTTCAACCCATCTGTGCGATATCTTTTAGACTCTTATATCACCGATGCAAATCATTCAAACCAGATGGCTAAAGTTGCGCGAGAGATCTTTGAGCTCACAGCATCAACATACAATATCGATGAAAAATATAAAAGAGACCTTGTTATCGCAGCAAAACTCTCACCAATTGGCTCAATGCTTCACAACTATTCAAGTAATCAGCACAGCTACTATCTGATTCAGACTGCCCTTGAGTATGGATTTACACATAAAGAGATTATGCTTATAGCAACATTGACTAAATTTGCCAAAAGAAGAGCACCTTCATCTGCACATTTTGATGAGTATAAAAATATTTTGCCGGATGAGACAATAGCAGAGTTCTTAAGCTTTATTATTTCTCTCTCAAGTGCGCTACTGACACATAGACCACGAAACCTAAGCTATGAATTCTCATTTGATAAAAATTGTTTACATGTAAGCACAAAAGAAAATATATATCTTGTAAAAGAGAGTGTAAAAAATCTGCAGTTTCCAAAGGGGATCAAAGTAGAGTTTATCTAAACTCTACTCCTTTTAGCTTTTAAAATCTTTGTCCCATTGTAAATTCGAAGTGTGATACTTTATCACCTGATTGTTGATTGAGTGGATTTGCAAACATCAACTGAATCGGTCCAACTGGAGAGAACCATTCAAGCCCAAGTCCATAGCCACCGCGAGAAATCTCAGTTAAAGACTTATCACCAATAAATCCCCAGTCAAGATATGTTACAAGACGCATCTTTGCTTTTGGAACTAAAGGAAAACTCACCTCAACACTGTTTGAGAATGTTTCGTTTGCACCTATTAGTGTTGCATTGTTGTCTTTTGGAGCAAGGGAATAAGAGGTATATCCTCTAACACTTCCAATACCACCCATATAGTATTTCTCAGCAATCGGCAGATATCCTGTGTCCATAGCATAGTTAAATCTTGCTTTGTATCTAAAGATAGCATCAAAACCGACTAAGTCTTTAAGCCCATAATATTTTCCAAATGTAGTAGCAAATTTGACAAAGTCAGCATCTCCGCCAAGTCCTGATTTTTCAACACTTTGACTTGCTGTAAACCCTTCACGAGGAAGGTAATAATCATCCGTAGAATCCCAACTTGCACTTGTTACAACAGAGCTTTTTGAATAACTTTGAAAGTAATATGACCCATAAAGTGAAGTTGCATTAGCATCAACATTGCTATAGGTATTTTGAGAATAGTTATACCCAAGATATCCGCTGATATTTCTTGTAAATTTATGTCCCACACCTAGACTGATCCCATTACTTGCCACCGTATAGTCTGTATATTCTGTTGATGATTGATAAAGTGCAAAGTTTCCACTAAAGTCGCTGTCATTTAACTTTGGATTTGAGATTGAAAATGAGTAGTTATGAGTAAGTTGAGATTTTTCAAGCTTCACTCCGACATTGAGTCCTGATCCAAATATATTACGATCACTTACAGCAACACTAAGCAAGATCCCACCATAGCTTCCATATCCGCCACCGAGTTGGATATTTCCTGTTGGAGTTTCTTTCACTTTTACGATAAGATCCATCGTATGGTCATCGATACGCTTTTCTTCGATCGTGTTGCTTTCAAAATATCCAAGACGCCCAAGAGCATTTCTTGAATCTTTTAAGTCGCTCAAAGAATACATATCTCCGGGTCCAAGATAAAGCTCACGTCTTATAACACGGTCAAGCGTACGAGTATTACCAGAGATAACAACATTGCGAATATGTACTTTTTCACCGGAAACGACTTTAAAGATAACATCAACAGTATGCTTATCTTTATCTTTTTTCAAGTCAGGCATAACATTTACAAAAGCATATCCGAGATCGGCTATAGCTGTTTTTATTCTCTCAGAGTCTTCACGGAAAGTTTTGATATTAAAAGCTTCATTTTTCACAAGCTTCAAAAGTTCAACAAGTTTAGCATTGTTGATCACATCTTTTGTCTGCTCAATGTTGATTGAACTGATACGATATACATCGCCCTCAGTCACTTGATAACTCATCTCACCAGTATAATGATCAAAATTTACTCTCACAAATGGAGAGTCCACTTTTGCATCTAAGTATCCAAACTGCATATAGTAATCGCGCATACGAAGTGGGTCATATTCAAGATCTTCGATCTTTAAATCTCCACTATTTCTGCCCCATAACCATCCTATAAACTGGTGTTGTTTATTTGCGACCACATCATCAAAATCAGTGCCTTGGAATCTATTCATACCGCTGTATTTGATCTTTTCTATAATGATTTTTTCACCTTCGTTTGTCACAAACTTAATATGAATACTGCCATTTTCCTGAACCTCTTTTTCCACTTCGACAACAGAGTCTATTTTGCCTTCATGGTTGAGTGAATCGATGATTCTTTTTTTAGCCGCTTCGATCTTTTGCTCATCATAAAGTGTTCCGCGCTTAATCATAACAACATCGTTTAGAAAGTCTTTGTCATCATCTTTATAGCCTTTGATCTCTATTTTAGAGATAATCGGTTTTTCTTTAAAGTGAAAAGTAACGTTGCCATCTTCATTTGTGACAAAAATATCCTCAAAATATCCCTGATCAAAATATTTTTTTATAGCGTCATCTACTTTTTTGTCATCGAGATCTTCACCGACTTCCAAATCAACCATACGCATCGCTACATCTTTAGATATATGAAACAAATTGTCATAATTTATCTCTTTTATTTTATCTGCGTAGAGCGTGACTCCCTCTAACATGGCAAGCGCCAAAAAGACTATTTTCATATATTTCCTAAATTTGCATAATTTGAATAATGATTTTACCTTGAATGTGATTAATATTACGTTAGTTAAAAGCATTTTCAGTGTATCATTGAAATAAAAAAAGAGAAAATATGAGAGTTGGAATAATCGGGCTTGGTTTAATGGGCGGTTCATTGGCGCTGAGTTTAAAAAATATGCCATTTATAAGAGAAGTCATCGGCAGTGATCACAACAAAGAGCACCAAAAACAAGCTCTTGATCTCTGTCTTGTTAAGCAAATTGTAGAGTTCCAAGAGATCAAGAAGTGTGATATCATTATCCTGACTGTTCCAGTCAATGGGATCATCTCCATCATCAGTCAGCTTGGAGAGATTCCAGAAAATACAACTGTTATTGATTTTGGCGGAACAAAAGAGAAGATCGTAAAATCAATCCCACAAGCAATACGTAAAAATATTGTAGCCGCACACCCGATGACAGGAACTGAATTTTTTGGACCATATGCGGCCATAGAAGAACTTTATACTGATAAAGTGGTGGTGCTTTGTGATCTTGAAGAGAGTGGAGAGCATCAAAAAGAGGTAGCGATTCAACTTTTTGAAGCACTGCATATGAAGATAAGTTACATGCACGCACATGAACATGATCGTCATGCGGCATTTATCAGCCATATGCCTCACGCCATTTCTTACTCTCTTGCAAATACCGTTATCAAACAAGAAAATAGAGATGATATTTTAACTCTTGCAGCTGGTGGATTTCGCTCGATGAGCCGTCTTGCGAAAAGCTCACCTGCGATGTGGGAGGATGTATTTAAGCAAAACAAAGGGAATGTTCTTGAAGCAATAGAACTTTTTGAAAAAGAACTGAAAAACTTCAAGCAACATATCAAAGATGAAGATTGGGTAAAACTTCATAAAGAGATGCAAGATGCAAATACTCTTTATAATATTTTTTCTTAGAATTTATACTTTTTTCTTAGCTCTTGGAGCTTTTTCTTGTCTATGTTCACATTCTGTCCAAGATAAGCTTTTTTCTCTAAAATCTCTATCATTTCCCGCACTTCATCATCTTCTTTAAACTCTATAAGTTTAGTAAGAAGTGCTTTTGTATCTTTGTGAGAAACTGGTGCTTCACTTTTTTCTCTGCGCAAATACGGCTTAAAGATCATAAATCCTACGCCAAGTAAAAATCCGATAAAAGCTGAAATTCCCATCGCAATATAAGTGAACTCAGAAAAATCTTCAAAAAATGTTTTTGGATTTTGCAGAACTCCTTTTTCGATTTTGAGTGGTTCATCTTTTGCGCTTGTACCGTTATTACCAACAACATCTACATGTAAGGATTCACTGCGAAGCGTTTTTATTTCATGTGTTGAAGTATCAAAATATTTGATCTCTATTGGCGGAATTGTAAAACTCTTCTCACTCACAAATGCTATTTTCTTCGTGTACTGACTATGATACTCCCCACTTTTTATAAAGTGCTCAACTTTAGCATCATCTTCAAACACGGAAACATTAGCAACAAAAGGTTTTAGCGCTCCGATATCCTCAAAGTTTGCAGCTCCGCTCAAAGTAAGAGTTGCATTTGCAGCTTCGTTTTGGTTGACCTTTGTTTTATCTATGCTCATATTGAGTTTAATATCACTTCCAACAAGATCCACGCCGTTTGGCAATGCTTTCACATTTACATGTAAGCTGTTTGAGATATATCTATTCCATTTTACATCATTTCCTACACCGCCAAAAAAATCATTTTTCATAGCTTGCTGTGCTAAGCTCATAGTCGCCGGTTTGAGTGTCAATTCACCCGCTTTTTGTGCGGCAATAACATAAGTGATCTTTGTCACAACATAGTCACCATCCACAGTATCAGGTTCTTGTTGCTGTTTTTTGATCCAAAATCCATTCATATCTGATGCCTCAAATTTAGAATCAAGCACCTTCATATCACGGCGGATTTTTGAAGTAAGAGTTACGCTAAAAGGCTCACCTACGTAAACATCTTTTTTATCACTCATATATTCCAGAGAAAATTTCTCTTTTGCATTTTTTGAAAGAGGATTGACATCGATCTTGATGGGTGCAGTTTTGAGAACTCCGTTATCTGTTTTAATCAAAATAGGATTGATAACACAAGAGTGTTCAGGAGCAAAACTGTATGTAAGGGTGAGTGTTTTGGTGAATTTGCCATTCACTCCATTGATGCTTGTTTGAGATGAAGTTCCCAAAACACTCACTCCACAAAGCGTAGTAATGGATGGTTTTTGAAATCTTATATCGCTGATATGTAAGCTAAAATTGACAATATTTCCTGGAGTTATAGCGCTTTGATCGACATCGGCAGTCACACCTGCAAAAAGATTTGTACTTAAAAATAAAGTTGCTATTATCTTACCAAGGTTTTTCATTTTTACTATCCTTTTGTGTTTTCGTTGAACCTAGTTTATACATATGCGTTGGAGTTCCGGAGTTCAGTCTTTGAAGCCATTTTTGCTCCTCTTTATTACTCATACCATTTTGTGCTGGCTTACTTGCACTATTCTCTTGACTTTGTTGGTCTTGCTTGTTTTGATCTTGATTATTTTGCTTCTCTTTATCTTGCTGATTTTTATCTTGGTTTTCTTTATTTTTATCTTTTTGATCTTTGTTTTGCTGGTTTTCATCTTGATTATTTTTCTCTTTATTTGACTGATCTTGCTCTTTTTGATTTTGATCTTTATTCTGCTTGTTTTTCTCTTGCTGCTCTTTTAAAAGTTTTTCTACGATCTCTTTATTTATTTTTGCATCTTCGTCACTTTTGAGTGCGAGTGATTGCTTGTACGTGTCCACAGCTTGTTGCAGTTCGCCTGATTTTGCATAGCTGTTTGCAAGGTTATATAAAACTCCTGCTTGCTTGCTTTTATCTGTAAAGTTTACTTTTTTATAAACATCTACGGCCTCAGAATATTTTTTATTTTTATATAGCGATGATGCAAGGTCATAATTTGCTTCAGGGCTCTCATGATCTTTGAGGTATCTTTTATACAAAGAAGTGCTTTCTTGAAAATCAGCATTCTCATACGCTTTTTTGGCATCACCAAGGAGTTTAAAGTCTAAAAGTCCTGCATGTGATGGTGTACTAGCCACTAAAACAAGTCCAATAATAAAAGCGCTCGGCACATGCACAACTTCACGTTTACTCATAGAACTGATTGCTAAAAGTAAAAGAAACAAAGCGAATCCGATAGGAATATGAAAGAGTGGTATAAATTTTGTAATCTCTTGAGATTTTAAAGTTTTTTGCTGTACTTTTGTTTCTATTTCACTGAGCATCTTTTCGATATCACGATCAGAATTCACACCTTCGATGTAAACACCGCCTGTTTGTGTAGCCAGTGATGAGATAGAAGGATTAAGCTTAGAGATGATGATCTTTCCCTTTTGCATCACAAAGCCAGTGTCAGATTTGATAGGCGCTCCCGCAGAAGTTCCCATGCCAAGTACAAACACTGTAATATGATGTTCTTTGGCATAAGCGATCTCTTCACTAAAATCGCTGTCGTCTCCACCGTCGCTGAGTATCAGTAAATAACGTTTTTTTTGATCTTTCATACTCTCTTCAACGCCTGAGAGAAGTTGCACAAAATCCGTCCCTTTTTCTGTAATCGAATTTGTAGAGAGTTGTTTGACAAGAAAAGAAACCGCGTCATGATCAAAACTCAGAGGCGACACAAGATAACCTGCCTTGGCAAATGCCACAACGCCAATGCGTTCAGTTGGAGCAAGAGCAAGAAGGGAAAGTATCTTATGCTTTGCAAGCTCAAGGCGTGATGGATATACATCGGTTGCAAGCATAGAATCAGAGATATCAAGCCCTATCATGATATCTGCACTCTTTGCCTGCACTTGTACTTTTCCATCGGGAATAACAGGCTGGGCCAGAGCAAGGATAAGTAATATACCGATGATAAAGAAAAGAGCATTTCTCGCGCGAAGGCTCAATCTTTTAGAGTTTACACGCAGTTTTTCCATCACTTCTTCTGAGAAAAAAATTGCTTGCTTCTCCTTTTGTGATAAAAAAAGTGCAAATAAAATAATAAGCGGAGGTAACATATAATAGATAAATTCAGGATGCAAAAAGGTCATTCGTGTCCCCTTTTATTTATCAAATATACATATAACATCAAACTGAGCACACCGAAAAAAAGTGGATAAAAATAAAAATACTGTACATCAGAAAAATTCTGAGATTTGATCTTTGATTTTTCAAGTTTGTCTATATCGTTATAGATAGACTTTAACTCTGAAGCATCAGCCGCCCCGTAAGTTTTGCCTCCAGTGGTAGTTGCGATCTGCGTTAAAAGGGCTTGATCAAACTCTCCATCATTTCCTATACCTATAGTATAGACTTTGACCTTCTCTTTTTGTGCCATTTCAAGCGCTACATGTAAAGGTATTTTTGTCGCTTCTGGGGAGTTGTATCCATCTGTCAAAAGGATGGCAATTTTAGTCTTTGCTTTAGAGTTTTTCAGCAAATCCACACCTTGAGCCAAAGAGTCATACAAAGCTGTAGATTGCCCTGCAATGGAGATGTAAAGCTGATCAACTACTTTTTGAACAATATTTTTATCATACGTCAAAGGAGATGCTATAAAAGAGTAAGCACCAAAAACAACTACACCGATGTTGTCATCAAACCGTTTTGCGATAAAATCTTTGACAATACTTTTAACAGCATCGAATTTTGTCGCGTCCACATTGCCTCTGTCAAATCCATGCATACTCATAGAATCTGAAGTATCTAAGATAAGGGCTATCGCATAACCTTCCTTTGGCGCCATCTCGTAAGGCTGATCTTTCACAGGAGACATAAATGCGAAGATGAGCATAACGATAGAGATCCATTTCAACATAAAAAGCAGGTTTGAGCGACTTAGTGTATCTTTTGCAAAACTTTGTGAGTGGGGAAAGTAAAAAGAGGGAAGTTTCATCCGACATAACGAGACACAAGCTATGAAAAAAAAGATGACAAAGATAAATCTAGGGTGTTCGAAATAAAAACCATCAAACATCAATCATGCCCTTATAAAGTTCTAGATAACTTCTTTCTTCATACTCAAAAGGTCCAACATCTTTTTTGTATTTATATCTTTCTAGCCGAGCTATGAGGTTAAAGTACATCTCCTCATTTCTAGGCGAATCATCTTTAAATACAAGCCCATATCTCGTAATCTCGTAAGCTGCTTTTTTTGAGTCGCTTAGGTCTACATGTAAGAGTTTTTTATAGGTGTTTCTTCGAAGATTGAGGCGATTTTTTGTTTTCATCCACTTAAATGCCAAGTAGAATACACCTGCAAGTACCAATAAAGAAACAATTATCACGCCAATAAAAAAATACAAACTATGGTCTGGTACTTCTAAAAGTGGTTTTATGTCTCTTATTTTTATATTATCTGGATTCATTATCTTCTCTCAAATACTCTTTTTAAACTCACACTTGCCACATCATCGGTATAAACTTTCGTAAATCTTATCCCTGCATTTCTCAAACTTTCATACAAAGCTTTATCATGTGCGTGGACTTTTGCGGCGTAGTGTTTGACACTTTTTTCATTAAAATCACCTTCTAATGTTGACCCACTCTCAGGATCCATCAAAGAAGAAAAGCCCATTACTGGAGGATGTTCTTCCAATCTATCTCGCACAATGATGGCGATAACCTCATGTTTTTTTGCCAAAACTCTTAAATCTGGTACCTGAAAAAAATCCGCTATCAAAATAATAAGCGACTTTCTTTTCAACCTTTTATACAGAGTATCTGCCATCAAAGCATAATTCGCTTCTTGATGTAGCGGATCAAACTCCAAAACTTGAGCAACATTTTTTATAACAAAACTCATCTTCTTCGTCGGCTTAGAATTGCTAATCATCCTATCCGTAAAGATGTAAGAACTCAGCAGATCTCCATTTTTCAGAGTAGAAAAACTCAGCAACGCTACAAGCTCGGCGATCACATCTTGTTTAAATTTTTTACTTCCAAAGTAGACACTTCCATTGAGCATCGTTGCGACAACAACGTTAAGCTCACGTTCTTCTTTAAAGATTTTGATGTATGGAGTCTGCATCTTGGCTGTGATATTCCAGTCGATATGACGGATATCATCTCCGGGCATGTACTCACGAAGCTCTACGAAGTCATATCCCTCGCCCTTAAAAATGGAAGGGTTATTCCCGCTCATCTCACTAAAGACTTGGCGACGAGCACGAACGAGTATCTTTTTTAATTTACTCATGATGTTTTCTTAAGGAATCGGAACTATTTTGACAATTTTATCGATGAGAGAATCTGTGGTAATTCCCTCTGCTTCAGCTTCATAAGTGAGAACTAGACGATGATGCATAATCTCTTTGACTATATAAGCCACGTCAACAGGAGTTACAAAATCTTTTCCTCTTAAAAATGCCATCGCTTTTACCGCTTTGAACATATCAATACTCACACGAGGACTTGCACCAAACTGAATATACTCTGCAATATCTTCAAGTCCATAAGCACTAGGATTGCGAGATGCTTCTACGAGGGAGATCATGTATTCTTCAACCTCGGCATCTATATGAATAGCCTTTACTGCTTCTTTGAGTTCTATCAGATCTTCATGACTGATCACTGTGTTTATCTGCTCATTTAAACCACTTGAAATACGTCTTGCTATCTCTAACTCTTCTTCTTTCGTATTGTAACCGACATCAAGCTTGAGCATAAAACGGTCAAGTTGAGCTTCTGGAAGCTGATATACGCCCTCTTGTTCAACAGGATTTTGCGTAGCCATAACAAAAAATGGAGGAGAAAGCTTAAAACTCTCTTCGCCTATCGTCACTTGACGCTCCTGCATCACTTCAAGCAGCGCTGATTGTACTTTTGCCGGTGCACGGTTGATCTCATCGGCTAACAGAAGATTTGTAAAGACAGGGCCGTGCTTAATTTTAAACTCATTTGTTTTGGGATCATAAATCTGAGCACCTAAAATATCTGAAGGAAGTAAGTCTGGTGTAAATTGAACACGTTTAAAGTCTAAACCCAAACTTTGAGAGAGCGCTTTAACTGTAGTTGTCTTTGCAAGTCCGGGAACACCTTCGATTAAAACATGTCCTTCACAAAGCAATCCAATAAGAAGTCCGTCGATCATTTTTTCTTGGCCTATGACGACTTTTGCGACCTCTTTTTTTATCTCGTTTATTTTAGAAATCATATATTTTTCCTATTACGGGTATCTATTGTAAGGTGTAGTATAACTTAGTCGAAGTAAATAAATACCAAATAGCGCACAAATAACAAATCTTTTAAAAAAATGCTTGACTTTAAAAAATAGTTTTACTATAATTCCCATCCACAAACATCCGTGTTTGTTTCTGTCTCGTTAGCTCAGCTGGTAGAGCACGTCACTTTTAATGATGTGGCCGATGGTTCGAATCCATCACGGGACACCATCGCAAACTTGTTTGCAAAACTTATCAACCACAATTGTGGCTCCATCATCTAATGGTTAGGATTCAAGGTTTTCATCCTTGCCATAGGGGTTCAAATCCCCTTGGAGTCACCATTTACTCTGTAATCTCTCCTATTTTAAATATTCTTATAAAATTTCAGCTTTTTACTATTTATCATGTCTTTTATGTAGCTCTTTAGCTTGTGCGACCGCTCTTGCAAATGTTCTATGCATGTACACTTCTCCTATTAGTGAGACAATATTATGCTTCTGTAAATCTTTAAAAACATTGTCATTTGTACCCGAAGTCAATACTACCGTACCATTATCTTTGAGTAGTTTTATAGTTTGTTGAAAATTATGGAGTGCTGTCGAATCGATAAAGCTTACATGTCTCATTCTGATAATTAATATTTTAGATGAGATGCCTCTTTCTTTTATCAACTCTGCATATTGTTTTGCGGAAGCAAAAAATAAAGGACCTCCAATTTCATAAACAGATATCCCTTGTGGAAGATTTTCATAGTTTTCTATATCATCTACATCATCACTTACGATCAGTTCATGACCATCAACGTCCGCCATTCTTTTCATAAACAAAAGTGCTGATAATACAATCCCAACTTGAATAGCAACTGTTAAGTCTACTAGTACCGTCAGTATAAAAGTAGAGAGTAAGACGATGTAATCAAAGGGTGAACCTTTTAAAATAGATATAAAAGATTTCCACTCACTCATTTTATAAGCTACGACTATCAAAATTCCTGCAAGACAAGACATTGGTATAAGTTTTGCAAAATCTATAAAAACAAGCATAATTAAAAGTAAAACTAAAGAATGTGTTATTCCAGCTATTGGTGTTCTTCCCCCATTTTCTACATTTGTCGCTGTTCTTGCGATTGCTCCTGTCGCAGGTATTCCGCCAAAAAATGGTGTCACAATATTTGCTATACCCTGAGCAATCAATTCTGTATTAGAGCGATGATTTCCACCAATCATTCCATCTGCCACAACTGCCGATAAAAGAGATTCAACACCACCGAGTAAAGCAATAATAAAGGCAGGAACCAAATACGTAGACAAATTTGCTAATTCAAAATTTGGAAGTGAAAAAGTTATATCATTAGGTATCGTGCCAAAAAATGTTTCTATCGTAGTAACAGGAAGATGAAGAAAGTGAACTAAAAGGGTGATTGAAATGATAGCAATAAATGACCCAGGAATCTTAGTCGTAATATATTTAAAATTCGTAGTTATTAAAACGGTACTAACGGTAATGACTAAAGCATAGAGATTTGTATCATTGATATGCTCAATATAAACAACCCATTTCTCAAAAAATGCTGATGGAAGCTTTGCTATATCTAATCCCAAAGCATCTTTTATCTGCGTTGTGAATATAACCAATGCAATTCCGCTTGTAAAACCAACAACTAAGGGATGCGGAAAATATCTTAATAAATTACCTAATTTAAATAATCCAAAGAGGATTAAAATCACTCCTGCCATTATGGTCGATATCAAAAGTCCATTTATACCGTATTGCCCAATTATCCCATATAAAATAATAATAAAAGCACCAGTTGGACCACCGATTTGTACTTTACTCCCACCTAAGAATGAGATGATAAAACCTGCAACGATAGCAGTAATAATCCCTTTTTCCGGTGAAACGCCTGAGGCAACAGCAAAAGCGATAGCAAGAGGTAATGCCACAATACCAACAATTGTGCCGGCAATCACATCCGCAATAATCTGTTCTCTTGAAATACCATTTCTAATTAATGTGAAAAATTTTGGTTCAAACATTCTATTTATAATCTTCCTTATGAGTTTTACTATAAAATTTGATATCGAAATTTTACAGCACTTTTACTCTATTTGTCATCTTTAACAATAGACAAAAAAATGGATGGTACAAAGTATGCTCTTACTACATTCACTTGACTAGAGAGTCTAAATGTAGTAGAATCTGTGCATAAATGCTCTATGTCACCCAATTAAGGGCCCTTAGATAGGGATGAAAACACTAGGGTAACTCTCCCTTAAGAGTCACCACTTTACTCACAAAGAAAACATTCTTATGAAAACATACTCTATAAATCCACAGACTAAAATGATTACCACAAATGATGATTTTGACGGACAAGTCAACAGTATCTACACTTTTTTCAACTCTATTCTTGTAGACAATTCTCAAGCTTTAAATGAACATATTATCTATACGGATGCGAATGCTCTTATCTCAACTCAGACTCCCTACTTTATCGGTGAACAGCTTTTTTTAGGAACATCACTCATTATCGGACAAAATGGTTTTGAAGAGACAGATGTCAAGATTGGTTTTGAACAATTAGAAGCGCTCATAAACTATGATGTAAATATGTTTTACAAAAAATCTCTCAACGCACTTGCTACTGAAGAGTTAAATCTCTATAAAGTCTTTGAAGTCATTGACAATGGAAAACCCTTACATGTAAGCTACGAATGGGTTATCTACACCTTTAATATGGCAGATGAAAAAACACAAAATTACTTTTTAAATACTCTCGATGTAACTATCATGGAAGAAAAAAGTGTGCAGGAACATTTTGTAAAAATGGCACAACTTGCAGTAAACGCAGGAAACAGATAGAGAAGAAACTCTCTAACTGTTTGGTCTAGCACTCTCGCGAAGCATATTATCCATCAAAGTAAATAACTCTTTACTCGCGTGTTCCATCTCTTGAAAATTATTAAATATTTCTGTTCTGTGTGTTAAGATATTTGCCGTAGGATCTGTTGCATCTAAAAACTTCATATTTGTATTTGCATTTTTATGAACTGTTGCATGCGGTGATGTAAACTGTGCATATGTAGAAGTAGTCCCAAATCTATCTTTCCCCTCACCATCATACCATTTACCTAAGCGGCATCCATGATGATCGACCACTGAAAGCACCTGTTTTGCAGTGACAATACTATTATATGCTCGTGCTTTATATAAAATGTGATCCATTTTAGCAAGGACAATAAAGATACTGTTTTCCATCCCATAAGAAGATTTTACTATTCCAGAAGAGTTTTTACTAAGCTGTGTCAATATCTCTTCAAACTTATAAATCCTCTCCGTTGACTCTTCAACGACGCTGTTCATAGCTTCACTGCTCGTCTGAATGTCACTCATTCCCTGTTGCAACGTTTTAATCGAAACAGATATCTCGCCGGTTGCTTTATGTGTACGTTCTGCCAGTTTTCTGACCTCATCAGCAACAACGGCAAAGCCTCGTCCATGTTCTCCTGCACGCGCTGCTTCTATGGCTGCATTAAGAGCAAGAAGATTTGTCTGATCTGCAATATCTGTGATGAGCTCTATGACTGATGTAATATTTTCTGCCTGAGTCGCAAGATCATCTATGGCCCCCGTATTCACGCCCACTTGATCTTTGAGAGATTCAAGTTCACCGACAATAATATCAATACTTTTTTTAGAATCGGTAGCCTGTGATTCAGCAGATCTTGTCGCGTTTGTCACACCTTTTAAAGCTTCTATATTTTTTGCAAGATCTTCTTGAATCAAAGTCATACTTTCAGTGACGCCCATACTAAATTGGCTTATCTCTGCATTGAAACTGTCTTGTTGTTTTTTGCTCTCTTGTTCTTTCATAGAATCTATGCTCCCTTTTACAAGAGTGATTGCTGTAACAAATTCACCTTTCATAGCATTAGAATGGATCTCAACGTTAAAATCACCTTTGGATGCTTTGGAAATAGAATGATTGATTTGATTGACAAAATCTTCAATCTGATCAAGCAATGACGATAAAGCAATTCCCATAACACCAAATTCTGTGTGCTCATTCTTTTCAATTCCATGATGCTGAAGGTTCCCCTCTGCTGCGTGCTTCATCATATCTGTAAAATTTTTGATAACTTTTACTATAGAACGCACAAGCACTTGAGACAAGATTAATACCATAATACCGATAGAAAATCCAAGAATTAATGCAGCATATTTGTAGATTGAAGTGCGCTGGGACATATCATTGACTGCACTTTCAAGAGCTTTATGTTTTAGCTCGATCACTTTTGCAAATTTCGCTCTTGATGCTTCAGCAGGAGGAGTCAGAGTAGCTTTATAGTTTTTATACAATCCATCTTTGTCTTCACTAATCTGTTTTGGTGTTAATGATTTCATAAGTGTAAACGCATTATTCAAAAAGAACATCGCTGAGTTTTGTGAATCTTCTATGAGTTTACGCTCATTATCATCCACTGCTGTTTCTTTTAACTTTTGAAAACTTTCAGAAACTTTTGCAACTCTTTGAGATATCTTTTCTATATCTTTATCATAGTCACCACCGAGCATAATATCTCTGTCAAGTCTACTCACATAGTTCATATCTGCTTCGATAGAGAGCGTATACATCTCACCTGCCACATATTTAGCTTTTAGATCACTAAACTGAGAATCCAGTTTACTTAATACCAAATACACAAAAATCGACCCCGCAAATATTGACACAGTAACAAACATAAGAAGATAGTTCATCTTTTTATGAATACTAGTATTTTTCATAAATTCCATACATCACCTTTTTATCACAATTCTTTCTTCGTTAAATTCTATCATAAATTCTTATAAATCTATACTCAAAAATTACCACTCGTTAAATTTTTCTGCTTTATGTTTATCTTTTTTATATTTTCTATTATTCTTTGTTTTTTCAAGTTTATTTGATTTATAAAGGATCTCATTTTTCAACTCTTCGATAGATTCTTCACTATCAGCTTTTAAGATAATCTCTTTAACTAAAGATTCCAGATCACTAAATTCTCCCTTGTATAAAACGGCGCTTTGGGTTTTTTGGAAGTATTTGAGATTATTTTCTATCTTTTTGCTATATCCCTCTTTGGTTATCCCCTCAGGAATGGAAAGATAAGCGATAACACTTCTCAAAAATCTCTCTAGAACACGAATATATTTTAACCTTACAGCAGAGTCTATTTTATTTGACATTGTTTACCTGATTATTAGTTTATGAAAGTATAATTATATACTAATTACTCACAGGACACATTATATGAAGAAACTTCTTCTCTTGCTTACATTTCTCATCACTTCATTGTTTGCAGAAGTAACTAACATCTATCCAGATACTGCTTTTTTAAGTAAAAAAATTCCAATCGTAGATATACGAACAGAGGGAGAATGGAAGGAAACGGGAATTCTTAAAGGTGCTATTCCTATCACTTTTTTTGATGAAAAAGGAGGCTATAATATCCCTCTTTTTCTCAAAGAACTCTCAGCGAAAGTGGATGTAAAAAAACCATTCGCTCTTATCTGCCATACTGGAAGTAGAACAAAAATGGTCTCATCATTTTTATCGCAAAAGTTGGGTTACAATGTTTATGATATGAACGGCGGCATGATGTACGTTATGGGTAAAAAACTCCCGATTATTTCATACAAAAAATAGTTATTACAGCTCTATTGGCATAAAACTTGCTATTTTCTCTTATAACTGCAGAAGATAGAGATAAGGGACTTATTTGAAATTTATAGATGCTTTACGCCTTAAAAGTAAGCTCTTTTTCCTCTTCATCCTCATCACACTTGGTCTTTTCACCATAGGTGTGCTTGGAACACTCAATCTTATCTCAATGAAGAAAAAGATTGATGCTCTTTATTTTGGTTCTTTTATCACAGTCGTTAACCTTGATGAGATCTTAAATGCTTATGATGTAGATATTCAGAGAAATATTACTCTTGCAAAAGAGAATCTATTAAGCTCACAAGAAGCGATAGATGCCGTCGATAATGCCCTTATAGACATAGACAAACATTGGAGTGATTATCACAACCATTACAAAACCCCAAAAGAACGCCCATTTGTGACCTATGCAGCAAACGAGATCACAGATACTAAGCTCTTTTTAAGTCAGTTTCATCAAGCTTGTCAAAACGGCTGCAATATGGGTGATCTCTCTATCGAAACCTTAAATTCTCACATCGAGCATATTCACACGATAATAGCCCAACTCAGATCGTATGAGATCCAGCGGGCGCAGTACCAAAGAGAAGAACTCATCAATTCCTACCATGAAACTCAGATCAAACTTGGACTTATCCTCATTTTAGTCAGCGGTGGTGTTCTGCTCATTTTATATATTGTTTTTAAGAGCATTCAAAAAGATCAATCAGATCTTGAAAGTGTTTCAAAAAAACTCCAAATAGCAAATAAAAAACTCGAAAATGCTTCCTATACGGACTCACTTACAAATCTTTATAACAGACGCTATTTCAATATCGTCCTCGATAGAGAGATAAAACGAGCAAAACGAGCAAAAAGTGAGATCACATTTATGATGCTCGATGTGGATTTTTTCAAACAATATAACGATACTTACGGACATATTGAAGGAGATAAAGCACTTATACTTGTAGCAAAGAGTTTACGCTCTGTACTTCAGCGTCCAGGTGACTTTGTCTTCAGACTCGGAGGCGAAGAGTTTGGTGTGTTTCTAACTGATACTGGTGCGCAAGATGCCCAAGCCCTCGCAAGCAAGATCTGTCATTCTCTTGAAGAATTAAAGATCCCACATGCGGGAAACAAAGCAAGCGCATATCTCACAATCTCTATCGGCGCTGTCTCCTGTGTCGCAGATGAAACTTTAGACGAAGAAGAGATCATAAAACAAGCAGATAAGAAACTCTATGAAGCAAAAGAAGGTGGAAGAAATAGAGTTGAATTTAGTTATGGGGTTTTAGGTTAGTACTCCACAACTTACTATAGCCATATGTGAGGGCTGCCATAACTGAGATAAATGCTAAAACAATTCCTATCGTTATCAATGTCATTTTATATCCTCTTATCTATAACTTTCTTTACGATGTAATACTCTTGCGATTATGATTGTATCATCAAACAATACTCTATAATCTACAACTCTCATTCTATATGCTGGCTCAAATTCAGTTAATTTTTTTATATTGGCTACATCTGGAAATGATTTTAGTTTTAAAATTTTATCGTGTAGCTTTGTTTTGTAGGGTTCACTAATATTTTTTAAATCTTTAATAGCACTTTTTCTAATATCTATTTTCATTTTTCAAATACTCGTCAAATGACATCACTTCTTCATTTTGAGTGGCACTGAGTAGTTTCAAATCTTCTATATCTTCATTAGATACTATTTCCAATCCATCACTTTTGAAATGATTTAAAAGCCATACGACCTTATCTACTAGCAGTTCATTTTTAATATTTATCGTCAATGAATGCATTTCACTACCCCTCGTCTATTCAGCTAAAGATATTTTATCATAAAAAGAAAAAAGGGTGGGTTTTAATGTTTGTTTGGATTGCTTGAGAAAAGGTTTTGGAAAGTTTCGCCCGTGAGGGCGAAGGAGTTTAACTAAAAGCTTGGATTAGAAGTTTAGAGTTAAGTATGCTTGAATAATATTTGAATCAATTCCACCATGGTTTTCAGCAGTACTGATGTACGCTAAAGTAGCATCAAGTGGTCCGAATTTTTTACCAGCTGTAACAGTGATTTCACTTACATCTGGAGTTGTACCCAATTGATCTATTGAAGTTACATAAAGACCAGCGTCAAATAGACCAGCTACTGGAGATGTTACTTCTGCATGCCAAGTTTTTGCACCAGCTGCAGTTACTTGACCATAGTTCCACCATGCTTCAGTATAAAGTTTTGATTGAGCAGTACCCATCGCAGTTGCAGTATTAAAACCTGCTGCAAAGTCTTTATTTACTTCAGAGTAAGCAACTTTAGCTGTAAACACGTCTTTCATCGCATAACCTAATTCCAATGCATAAACATTAGATGTTAACGAAGTTCCAGCAAAATCAGATAGATCAATTCCAGAATACTGAGCACCAGCCATTACTCCAGCTATATTTAAATCAGCTTGTAACCAGTATGCTTGAGCAACTTTAGAAACATCATAGTACCATGCTTGTGCAGTTAACGGTTTCCAAGAGTTGTTGATGATACCATATGCGTATGCACCGTCAGTACCATAAGTAGTAAAGTCACCATTTGCATTAACAACAGCAGCGGTAGCTAAACCAAGAGTATTCACGTTACTGCGTGAATCTTGTCCAAATGTTTCTGTACCATTGCCATTACCAACATAAGCAGCAACTAAAGTAGTATCAGGGATATCTTGGTTGATTAAAACACCAGCTTCGAAAGTATTTTTCTCAATTGTCCATTTTTCAGTAAATGCAAGTGGAGTATCTAGTTCCATACGACCAAGTTTCACAGTTGATTTTGAACCTTGGTTTAAAGAAAGAGCAACCCATGCTTCATTCATCCAGTTTGCATTTTCAACTTTTGCTCCACCTAAAGCATGACCATAGCTTGCGCCTGTGCCAGCTGAAGCAGTATGTGCACCACCCCATACATTACTTACCATATTGTTTTCTAAACCCAAAGTAGAAAGTACAGTATAACCAGCACCTGCGCTTACAGTCACTAAACTGTTTTTAGCTAGGTCAGCAGAGATATTCAAGTTTAAGGCTGCATCAGCAGTAGAAGAATCTTTATCAAAAAGTGTTCCGCTACCAGTATTTCCAACTATAAGATTGCTTGTTTGCCCTTTAGCATCACTAGTACCATAAAACAATTGCGCGTTTCCAGAAACTTTAACATTGTCAATTGCGAATGCAGATGCACCTACTAGTACCGCTGCCGCAAGACTCATTTTAACTATTTTCATTCATTCTCCTTAAATAAGCTTTGACTTATTTTAATATTTTGTCGGGGCTATTGTATCACACATTTCTTAAAAATTTCTGTAATTTTATTTGATTATTGTTATCAATTAAACCCCTATTTATAGGCTTTTATCACATATTTGTCACATTACAAATGCTCTATTATGGTAAAACAGAAAAAATTTGTTATACTTGTGAAATGTTTAAAATATATTTAAGATTAGAGGAGAAAAAATGAGATTTTTAGGAACACTTGGGATGTTTACATATGTAACACTTACACTTAGCGGATGCAGCGGACATACCATGCAAGACTATGCGGACAAACAGTTTAACCACAAAGATGAAGTAAAAGCATCAGAGGTCAAAAAAGAGGAACCAGTGTCTCCAACAAAAAATGAAGCACTAAGTAAAGTTTCTCCATTAAATGATGGAAGAACAGATGGAGCGATGCAAAGTTCTCTCGATAGCTGGCTTGGAAGTGTCTGGACACCAACAGTGGATAAAAATGAAACGATCAAAAAGATGGATGAAAATGAGAGCAGAAACTTCACTCTTCAAGAGTACGTAGATAAAGCCGTAGCTTACAGCAAAAACAAACCAGATTCAAACGAGTCTTCGATGAAAGATAAAATGGACAAAATGCCAGCTATCGGGAAGTAGAGATTAACTCTCTACTCTTTCATATCCCAACAAAGCACTGTTTTACCATCTGCATCTTTTGTTGCAGCTGCCATTCCCATGACGTTGTATCCGCTGTCTACGTAGTGAACTTCGCCAGTTACTCCGCTTGCAAGATCACTTAAAAGATACATCGCAGAGTTCCCAACTTGGTCAGTCGTGACATTTCTTTTTAATGGTGCGTTTGTTTCGTTCCATGTAAGGATCTGTTTAAAGTCACCGATACCTGCAGCTGCAAGAGTACGGATAGGTCCAGCTGAGATAGCATTTACACGTTGCCCTTTTTCACCAAGTTCTACTGCCATATAACGTACAGATGCTTCAAGAGCCGCTTTTGCAACACCCATAACATTGTAGTTTACAACGTATTTTGGTCCGCCAAGGTAGCTAAGAGTCAGGATAGACGCATCATCAGATAACACTGATTCTAAACGATTTGTAAGATCGATGAGTGAATATACAGAAACATTGAGAGCAATATCAAAAGCCTCTTTTGTTGTTTTCATAAATGGTTCAGTCAAAGCCTCTTTTGGTGCAAACGCAACTGAGTGAACTAAAAAGTCAATTTTCCCAAAGTCAGCTTCAACAAGTGAAGCGATGCGAGCCATGTGCTCTTCGTTACCAACATCAAGTTCATACACATAGCTGCTTCCAAACTCTGCAGCTATCGGTTCGACACGTTTTTTGAGTGCATCATTAAGATAAGTAAATGCAAGCTCTGCACCCTGCTCTCTACATGCTTTTGCGATTCCGTATGCTATTGATTTATCGTTTGCCAGTCCTACTATAAGACCTCTTTTGCCCTTCATTACCATCTTTTGTTTTTCCTTATTATTTAATTTATTTGTTTAATTTTTCTGCATCTGAAATCATAGAGCAAAAATCGTTCACTTTTAATGCTCCGCTTCCTACTAAGATGCCATCTACATTATTTAAAGCGAGTATCTCTTTCGCATTTTCTGCTTTGACACTTCCACCGTAAAGAATCGGAGTCTTGCATGTAAGACTTAAAATCGTGTGAAGTTTTTCTATCTCTTCTAAAGTCGGTGTCAGTCCTGTGCCTATTGCCCAAACAGGTTCATATGCTATGACAAGATTTGTATATTTTGTATCAATACCTACAAGTTGAGCATTGAGATATTCAAGCATCTTTGCTTCGCCACTTTCTCTTACATGTAAAGGCTCACCTATACAATAAACGATCTTGTAACCTAGATTTTTATAAAACTCAAACTTTTGAGCTATAAATTCCTGAGTTTCGCCCAGAACATGACGACGTTCGCTGTGCCCGATGAGAATACTCTTAATCCCAAACTCATCAAGCTGCTCCGTTCCTATCTCTCCTGTAAACGCTCCACTTACTGCAGGATAAGCGTTTTGTATTCCCATTATCGCTTTTCCGTTGTGAAGGTAAAGTGACGTTGCAGACGGGAAAACTAAAACTTCTTGACATACATCATTATCATGGATAAAATTTTCTAGAGCAGAAAAATACTCTCTAGTTTGATAACGAGTAAGGTTTGTCTTGAAGTTTGCTGCAATAATCATTCTTCTATCACCGGTTTTACCAAAGGCTGTACTCCTGGAAGTGTTTTACCCTCAAGAAGTTCAAGAGAAGCACCGCCGCCTGTAGAGATAAATGTCATCTCTTCATCAAGACCGATACGTTGTACTAAATCTGCAGTATCACCACCACCGACCACAGTCGTCGCATAGCTATCTGCTACAAAATGAGCGATCTTTGTCGAACCGCGTGAAAAACGCTCCATCTCATACACACCCATTGGGCCATTCCAAAGAACAGTCTGAACATTGTTTAGCACTTCGCGGTAAAGTCTCACAGTTGCAGGTCCAATGTCTAGTCCCATCCAGCCATCTGGAATCTCTTGTGCAGTTACAGCTTTACTAACAGCCTCTGCATGAAACTTTTCCGCGGCAATAATATCTACAGGAAGATAAAATTTCACTCCAAGTTTTTTTGCTTCATCCATAATACGTCCAGCTTCATCAAGTAAATCATCTTCAACAAGTGAAGCTCCGATGTTGTAACCGAGTTTTTTCAAAAATGTAAAAGCCATACCGCCGCCAATAATGACCTTATCAACGCGAGGAAGAAGATTTACAAGCGCTTCGAGTTTTCCTGAAACTTTGCTTCCTCCCACTATCGCTACAAATGGACGAGCAGGTTTTTTCATCAAAGTTGCGAAAAACTGAATCTCTTTCTGGAGTAAAAATCCAGCAGCTTTCGAGTTCTCGTCAAAAAAGTGAGTGATACCTTCAACCGAAGCGTGTGCACGGTGAGAAACACCAAAAGCATCATTGATATAAATATCTGCCATTGATGCTAGTTTCTTCGAAAACTCTTTGTCATTTTTCGTTTCACCAGCTTCAAAACGAAGGTTTTCAAGCAATAAAACTTGTCCATTTGTCAACTCTTTTGCTTTTTGCAATGTATCTTCACCGACAACATCTGCAGAGAGCTGAACATCTCTTTTTAAAAGAAGTTGCAAGCGTCTTTGCACTGGAGCGAGAGAGTATTTACTATCAAATGCTCCATCTGGACGACCAAAATGTGAAGCCAAAATAACTGAACAATCCTGATCTAGACAGTAGTTTATCGTAGCAATCGCTGAGCGTATCCGGCGATCATCCGTGATGTTGTTGTACTCATCAGTCGGGACATTGAAATCACAACGGATAAATACTCTTTTATTTGCTAAATTTAGCTCTTTTATCGTATATAACTGCATTAAACCATCCTCTTATTTACTGATGTGGAGTGCCATGTCGATAAGGCGAGAAGAGTATCCCCATTCATTATCGTACCAAGCCATAACTTTTACCATATTACCGCCGATCACCTGTGTCAAATCATCTGCAACGATAGCGCTATATGAAGAACCTACAAAATCCTGAGAAACACGCATCTGCTCATCTACAAGCAAAAGACCTTTAAGATCTGTTGCCGCTTTTTCTTTGAAAAGTGCACTGATCTCCTCTTTTGTAGTATCACGACCAACTACAACATTGAGGTCTACCATAGAAACATCTGGAGTTGGGACACGAACACTTTGTCCATGAAGCTTACCGATGAGCTGAGGCAATACAAGACCAATCGCTTTTGCCGCACCTGTCGTTGTCGGAATCATATTGATCGCACCTGCGCGTGCACGACGCTTGTCTTTAGAATGTTTCACATCTAAAATATTTTGATCGTTTGTATACGAATGGATAGTCGTCATCAAACCTTTTTCAATTTTAAACGCATCATCCAAAGTTTTTGCGATAGGTCCAAGACAGTTTGTCGTACATGAAGCGTTTGAAATAACACGCTGTCCATCGTACTTCGTTTCATTCACACCCATAACAAAAGTCGGAGTATCCTTGTCATTTGCCGGAGCTGAAAAAAGTACTTTTTCGATCCCATTTTGGATATGAATCTGAGCGCTTTCTTGAGTCAAAAACACGCCCGTACACTCAAAAACGATATCTGCACCACAAGATGCAAAATCAAGATTTTTCGGGTCTCTGTCACAAAAAACTTTTACTTTATTATCTCCGATTTGAAGATATCCATCTTCTAAAACCTCAACATCTTCTCCAAAGTTTCCATGAACTGAGTCGTTATTTAAAAGATATACCATCATATCTAGACTTGCCGTATCATTTATAGCAACGATCTCGACGTCACTACGCCCTGAAGCAATGCGAGTTACACAACGTCCAATACGTCCAAATCCATTAATTGCTATCTTTAGTGACATATTTATTCCTTACTTACTAAACGTTAAAAATTGGGTTATTTTAGCAAATTTTTGCTATAATTTTATTTAAATGAAAACTATTGCTCTTTTTGGCGGCTCTTTTGATCCGCCTCATCTAGGTCACAAAGCTGTTGTTGATGCCGTTCTATCGACCTTGGATGTTGATAAAGTCATAGTGATGCCCGCGTTTTTGAACCCTTTTAAGAGAGAAGTTTATGCACCGCCCGAGCTTCGTTTAAAGTGGCTGAAAAAGATCTTTTCTTCCTATAAAAACGTAGAAGTGGATGATTTTGAGCTTACATGTAAGCAAAAGGTACCAAGTTTAACAACGGTGCATCATTTACAAAAAAAGTATGACAAGATATATCTTGTCATTGGCGCTGATAATCTCGTAACCTTGCATCAATGGTTTGGTTATGATGAACTCAAAACGCTTGTAACTTTTGTCGTAGCAACACGCGATGATGAACAGATACCAGATGAGCATATCTCTTTACATGTAAACGAGTCAATAAGCTCTACAAGTTTACGTAAAGAGATTAAAAAAGAGTTTTTACCCGCATCTGTTGCAGGTGAAATAGAAAAATATTATAAGGAAAAAAATTGGAAAAAAGATTAGAAAGAATATCTAGCGTTCTAGATGCACACAAAGCTGAGGCGATCGAAGTTTTCGACCTTAGAGGAAAAGATTATTTTGTAGATTATGTTGTACTTGCATCATCACTTGGACAGCGTCATACAGAAGCATTGTTAGAGCACCTTAAAAAAGACCTCAAACGTGAAGAAGACTTCTTATACATAGACGAAAGTAGTGACTGGATTGTTGCCGATCTTGGCGATATTCTTATCCACATCATGACTCCGGAATTTCGTGTCAAATATGATATGGAAAGCTTCCTTAGCGAACTTAAAAGAGCTTAATCGCTCTTTTATTTACTCCTCTTTCCAACACGCAGTTACTATCTTCGTTCCATTATCAAATATCTTCAGTTTAAATGCATCTATACATTTTCCATCATGAAGCTCATACACAACCATCTGAAGTATTTTTTTACAACTTTTTGGAATATCAAAATGCCCTTTTACACCTGTAAAAAATGCTTCTAAGGGAACTTTTTTATCCATTCCTATGACATTATCACGGCATCCTGTAAGACCAATATCACTCAAATATCCAGTTCCTTTTGAGATTTGGAGATCATCGCTGCTTACATGCGTATGCGTTCCACAGATCGCGCTTACACGTCCCTCTAAAAGCATCATCATCCCACGTTTTTCGCTCGTTGCTTCAGCATGAATATCTACAAAGATATTTTTAATTTTCTCACCATGTAAGGCTTTTACACTCTCATCTGCACAGCGAAATGCATTCTCCACCAAAGGCATTCCGTAGTGTCCCATGATATTAAGCACTGCAAGTTTTTCCTCGCCTACTTCATAAACTTTCATCCCCGTTCCGGCCACACCTTGCGGATAGTTATGAGGACGTAAAATTTCTAAAGAATCAAAAAGTTCAACGATCTCTTTTTTATCAAAAGTATGATTACCGCCTGTCATAACATCTACGCCAGATTTGAAAAGTTCCTCGGCATTTTTCTTTGTAAGTCCAAACCCGTGTGAAGCGTTTTCATAATTTGCAATGACAAAGTCAATGCCGTACTCAACACGAAGTTTTTTAAGGTGATCGGCAATCATCACACGCCCTGGACGTCCGACGATATCACCGATAAATGCTATTTTCATTATAGAACCTTTGGTTTTGAATTTCTAAGATAAAAGAGAGTTGCTTTTACGATGTCATCATCATCTTTGCTCGAAGCTGTTATGGTCTCTTTAGAATCGTTTTGATAGATAAAAGTGATGTTTTGCGCAAAAGATGTCACAGTTTTTATCTTTTTTGCTAGGCTGAGAAGTTTGATAACCATCAGTTCAAAAAACTGTTTTGTAACTTCATCAAGAGAACCAAAACGATCGACTGTTTCTTCTTCTATCTCGTATACTTCTGTAACATCTTCAGCTTGAGAAAGACGGCGATAAAGATCAAGTCTAAGCCTGTCTTCACTTACGACCATATCCGAGATATACGCGCTGATAGCAAGCTTGATATCTACTTTTGCTTTTTTCTCTTCGACTTTATTGCTAAGCTCCTTGATCGCATCTTCAAGCATTCGAAGATAAAGCGAGTAACCAATATTTTTGATATGACCGCTTTGCGCATCACCGACAAGATTTCCGCCACCGCGAATTTCAAGATCGTGGTAAGCAAGAACAGAACCGCTTCCCAAAAAGGAGTTAGACTCTAAGGCGATAAGACGTTTTTTCGCTTCATCTGTGATGTTATCTTTATCTTCAACGATGAAGTAAGCAAAGCCTTCCACATTAGAACGCCCTACTCGTCCGCGAAGCTGATGCAAATCGGCAATCCCAAATCTATCCGCGCCATCGATGATCATCGTGTTGACTGAGGGCATATGAATACCCGACTCGATGATAGAAGTTGCTATCATTAAATCATATTCTCGATTTTCAAATTTTAAAAGCTCTTTTTCTGTATCTGCCGCTGAGATTTGAGAGTGCAACATTACCATTCGTAGTTCTGGAAGTATCGCTTTGAGTTCGCCATATTTGATAGGCATATGATCGATGGAGTTGTGCACGTAAAACACTTGACCTCCACGGCGAAGTTCACGAAGTATGACCTCTTTGATAAGTTTTTCATCGTAACTTTTGACAAACGTTCGCACACCCTGACGTTCCATCGGCGGTGTTTGAAGTGTGCTCATCGTCTTGATAGAACTCAGAGCTTGGTTGAGTGAGCGTGGAATCGGTGTTGCTGACATCGAGAGCATATGGATGTTGTTATAAAGCTCTTTGATCTTCTCTTTTTGCTTCACACCAAATTTATGTTCTTCATCAACAATGACAAGTCCAAGTTTTGCAAACGAGACACCAAAAATCGCATGCGTTCCAACAACGACATCGATAATCCCCTCTTTAAGAGCAATCTCAACATTTTTTCTCTCTTTAGCAGATATAAAGCGGTCAAGTTTTGCGACTCTAAGCCCAAGCGAATCAAATCTTATTTGCAAAGATTTATAGTGCTGAGAACTAAGGAGTGTGGTCGGAACGATAATCGCGCTTTGAAAGCCTGCCTTACATGTAGCGTAGATGGCGTTCATAGCGACCTCAGTTTTTCCAAAACCGACATCTCCGCTGAGGAGCCTATCCATAATGTGACCATCAGCCATTTCGTCTAGTATCTCATCAATAGACTGCTTTTGATCATCCGTATAATGAAATCCTGCAGAGCTTTGAAACTCGGAGATAAGTTTTTTTGCTACATCGATTTTTGGAGCTTTTATAAGTGCGCGCGCCGCGGCTGTGTTTACGATGGAAGCAGCTATCTCAAAAAGTTTTGTACGAACGCTCTCTTTGAGTTTTGTAAAGCTTCCTTTTCCAAGACGATCCAAAACAGGAACAGAACCACCGCCTGCAATGTAGCGGTCTATGTAGTCGAGATTTTCAACAGGAAGCAGAACTTTATCATCGCCGATGTAGCGGATAACGATGAAATCTTTTACGCCACCAAGAATCTCCAACTGATCGATCTTTTCAAAGATACCAACGCCGTAATCTTCATGAACAACATAATCTCCAGGCTTAAGATCATCAAGAAGGATGGAAGTTTTTCTGCGTCTGCGTTTTTTTTCAGGTTTGTTAAGTGAAAGGATCAGCTCATCATCGCCGATAACATTTAAAATAAGGGGACTGTAAAGAATCTCCACGCCTTTGAGATCAAAAAGCGCACTCTGTTTTATCTGTGCTTCGTTTGAGGCAATGAGCGTAATCTTTTTTCTTTTATGCACTTCCATAATCGACTTGGCATCGGTTACGATCAGAGGATGATAGTTGTGTTCTTCTGGGATAATCTCAGCGTTAAAAAACTCTCTTGAGATTTGAGGATCGTTTAAACCGTATGCTTCATCTAAAGAGTTTTGCATCTTTGAGATGAGCATCATTTTTTTATTTTCTACAAAATTTTCTGCTAGATCATCAAGAAGCCAAAAACCAAGAGAAGCAAGATCTTTGACAAAACTGTCACTATCGCTCTCTTTTATCTTTTCGCCCAAAGCTTCAAACTGCGCTTCATCAAGGGAATAAAAAGCCGCAGTAATCTCAAAACTCTCTAATTCTTCACCCAGTGTTCTCTGCGTTTCTAGCTCAAATTCTTTGATCTGTTCAATCTCATTGTCAAAAAGAGAAACACGGATTGGATTCTCAGTTGATGGCACATAGATGTCAATGATATCGCCGCGAAAAGAGATCTCACCCTCCATCTGAACGATATCTACAAACTCATATCCCCAAAAGAACATCTGTTCTTTAAACGCTTTTAACTCCAAAGTTCCGCCAAATTCGATGTTTGTTGATTGAAGCGCTTCTGGTTTTGGCAGAGGAAAAAGAAGAGTTTTTAAAGGTGAGATAATAAGAGGTTTTTTCTTCGCCTTATAATAAGTCCGAAGAGCTGAGAAAAGCTCAAACAGCTCCTCTTTAAAAGGTCTAAGATCATCTTTAAATCTGGCACGAAAATCTGGAAAAACAATATGATCGATTTTAAAAAACTTTGCAACATCAGCGAGTGATGCGGCTTCTTTTGCATCTTGAGCAATTAGCAGGTCTAAAGAGGTTTTTTTAGTGGTTTTGAGGTATTCAAAGAAACGGGTTTGTGACAAAACTGATCCTATTGGGGACTTTTTAAAGCCCTAAAAATTGGCGTGATTTTAGCATAACTCTCTTAGATTTAGAGTTTTTGCCACTCTTTTAAAAAGGTTTCAGCAACACTAAAGGAACCAAAAACAAGATAGTTTTTATCTTCTTGTATTGCTTCATAAGTCTTATATGGTAGCTTTAACTCTTCTAAAGTTTGCACCAAAAGAGATCGTTCAACAATGCGCGCATCGCTTACATGCAAGAGCTCTACTTCATCAATGATAGGCTTTAGAAGAGTCAATATTGCTTTAAAATCTTTATCTTTATAAGTGTTATAGATGAGAGTAAACTTTTGTCCTTCGAGTGTTTTTGCTATCGCTTGCGCAGCGAGTGCATTATGTCCGACATCGAGTAAAATATTTGGCGCGATTTGAGTGAGTCTTCCAAATAATCTGGCATTTTTAAAGTCATCTGCATGAAACTCAAATCCAAGTTTTTCCAGAGCGCAAGCTGCTAGGGCAAGATTATCGCTCAAATATTTTGGTAGATGCATCGCTTTGCTGATGGTAGAGATTTTTGTTTGAAAACTTTCATCACTCTCTTTTAAAAAGGTGAGTTTTGTATCTTTTTCTAGGGCTATTTTTGAAGCTATTTCATAGACTTCTGAGTGTTTTTGCAAACCGATAATCGCAGTTTTTTGCATAGCATTGAGTTTTGTAGTCGCTATGTTTTCTATACTCTCGCCTAAAAAAGCGGTATGATCAAAATCGATAGGAGTAAAAAGTGTGAGCTCTTTAGGAAATACAGCCGTCGCATCATACTCTCCGCCAAGTCCAGCTTCAAGCACCACATACTCACACTCCCCAAACGCTACCATTGCCAAAAGTGTCGTGTACTCAAAATAACTGAGACGCTCAGCATCAGATTTTTCAAGTAAAGTAAAAAGTTTGTTATGTGCATTTTCTAAAATTTCATCTGAAATATCTGCGCCATTGAGCCAGATCCTCTCGTTAAATTTTAAAATATGCGGCGAGGTATAATGGCCTACTTTTAAACCTTTGTTTAAGAGTGCCGAAGCCAAAAAGCGCCCCGTAGTTCCCTTGCCGTTTGTACCAATAAGATGGATGATTTTAGGAGTTGGTAAAGCCGATTTGATTTTTTTATAAATACAAGGCATCCGCTCATAATCTATCTTGTCATAATAAAGCGGCTTTGCCTCTAAAAATTCACTTAACAAATTTATGACTCAACTCTGTTTCTACCATTTTGTTTTGCAAGATAGAGTTTTTCATCAGCAGAGTTAATCGTAGCCTTGTATGAAGGAAATTTTGATCTCATACTTACTCCCGCACTTAGAGTCACATCGATACGCTGGTTTTGATACATGAATTTTGCTTCTTCTACATGTGCGCGCACTTTCTCCGCAAAAACAACTCCACCTTCAAGATCAGTCTCACTCAAAATAGCTAAAAACTCTTCTCCACCATATCTTCCGACAATGTCAACAGTCCTGCAATCTTTTTTTAAAATCGCCGCAAAAGCAGTCAAAACAGCATCACCTGCTTCATGTCCAAACGTATCATTAACTTTTTTAAAATGGTCGATATCAAGCATTACAACACTGTAATTACGCCCATATCGTGTAAACTCATTCTCTTTTATCACCATATAATCATCAAGCGCTCGTCTGTTAAATAACTTAGTTAGAAAATCCTCGCGCGAACTTTGTTTCGCATCTTCGAGCTCTTTTTCTAATCCCTCTATCTTTTTACCCAAAAGCTTTACTTCATTGTCGTGTGCTTTGAGGTCTTTACTGAGTGCTACAGTATTTTCTTCGAGTGCGACCGCAATGGTATAGAGTCTGTTATGTGCTGTTTTAAAATCAAGGTTATTTTGTTTATTGAGATTTTCAAGATCCCTTTTTATATCTTTAATCTCTGTATTTGACTGATCTGATTTTTCTATCATCCCGATAAGCTGAAGTGATAATTTATCGAGTACACTATCAAGAGATCGAAACATTGCTTTTAATGTATTTTTATCAAGAGCAATACGAAGTTTTATAGCAGCTTTTAGCTCTTGTTCTATCGAGTGCATAGTAAGAATTTCAGGATTTTTTCTAAGGCTATCACTGATTTTTGCTATTTTTTCATTGATGCTTGAAGCAATAGAAGGAACAAGTGAAGCGATGATAATAGCGGCAATCTGTTTTAAATTTCCCTCTTTTGTAATACTTTTTTCCTCACTCAAGTTTTCAATCGTGCTCTTTAAATCCTTATAATATACTTTTCCCATTGATTTAAGATGATTAAAAAATGAATCATCATAATTCGTGATAAAGTTCACCCAAGCTTGACGATAGGTCGAAAATTGCTCTTTTGATGCGTTGGGAATGCTCAAAAGATCTATACTTTTTCCGGCAAGTTCTGCGGCCTCTTTGTTGTGAAGGAGTTCCACTGCTTCAAGGATTCTCTTGGTTAAAAGTTGATTTTCTATCAAAAGTTCGGCACAATTCGTTGGATTCATACGATTGAGTTTGGAGATAAGATAACGCATAAGTTCTTGAGTGGTTTTAAGGCGATAGAGTTTGAGCTCTACTTGAAACTCTTTATTGAGTGTTTTTGCATATTTATCGACTTGATTGCACTCTTCTATAATCATGCCGGCGAGTTTTGCTTCTTTACAAAACGCCTCTGAATAATACTCGGGAGTTAAAAGTTTATTTTCATCTTTTAATCTTTCTATAGCTTTTTTTATAATTCCGTTGATAGTCATCATTTCGCCTTTGTTGCTCGAGCTCCCTGCGCAGAGACTTTGGCTACAAAAGAGGAGATAGCTTTTATAGCACCATTTTGAATCGCTTCAAAACGGATCTGATCAGATATTATAGCATTTGCTTCGATTGAAAAATCATAATTTCCAGAGACATCATATTGTTTCACGATTCCTTCATGAGTACTTGTGATGTGTAAATAAATAACTGTTCTATATCCCGTTACATATCCGTTTGTATCATACTGCATAGGAGTATAGATGACATTTTTAAGTGTGATGACAAGGTGCGTTGTAGAGTGAGCTCTGTCACTTAAAGAGGTTTGAAAACTTTTGATAACTGCAGTATCTACAGCATCTTTTATTGAAACTGTATTTTGAGGATCGATGGCAGATATGATCACTTGTGTACTTACTTTGTCTCCTACCACTTCACGCGCGAATTTTGAGCTTGGAAGGTACCCACAACCACTTAAAATACCTACATGTAAGGCTAAAATTAGTATCACAGAAGCTCTTACATGTTGCATTTTTTATCCTTTTATAACAATGTTTACGAGTTTATTTGGAATCACGATCTCTTTTACGATCTCTTTATCTTCCAACCATTTTGCGATACTCTCTTTTGCTAGAGCCAAAATCGCCTCAGTACTGTCACCTATACCAACTTCGATCTCAGCGCGTTTTTTGCCATTTACAGAGACGCCCATATTGACACTTTCAACTTCAAAAACTTCATCAATGATTTTTTGAGGTACAAGGTTCTTGCATCTAAAGAGTTTATCAGATAATTCCCAACAGATATGCGGTACAACAGGTTCCATTATAGATAAAAGGATCCAATATCCTTCTGTCCAAACATCTTTGTTTTCTTGTGCGCCAAGCGCGTTCATCGCTTCCATAACACCAGCTATCATCGTGTTAAACGTATAACGTTCTGTGTAAACTTCTTCAGCTCTTTGAAGGGCTTCGTAAGTTTTTTTACGAGCAAATTTTTCCTCTTTACTCAAAGTTGCATGCTTGATTGATGGCAAAGTTTTAGACATATTTGCTTTTGAACTTCGGTCATAAAAACGTTTTAAAAATCGAAATGCTCCCTCAACAGCACTGTCATTCCACTCTAACTCTTGCGTTGGAGGTGCGGCAAAAAGGATGAAAAGTCTTGCCGTATCTGCACCATATTTTTCTATGAGCGCATCAGGATCGACCGTATTTCCTTTTGACTTGCTCATTTTCGAGCCGTCTTTGAGAACCATTCCTTGTGTTAAAAGTTTTTCGAATGGTTCACTGTTTTCAATGTGCCCGAGATCACGAAGAACTTTTGTAAAAAATCTTGCATATAAAAGGTGTAAGATTGCATGCTCAATTCCACCGATGTAGTGATCAACTCCCATCCAGTAATCAACCTCTTTTTTATCAAACCCTTTTTCATTCCACGTAGCCTTGGAAGCCGTATAACGTAAAAAATACCAAGAAGATTCCACAAAAGTATCCATAGTATCGGTTTCACGAAGCGCGTCACTTCCACATTTTGGACATTTACAATGCTTCCACGTAGGATGATTTGCAATAGGATTCCCCTCGCCTGTGAACTCTACATCCTCTGGCAAAGTGATCGGCAGATTCTCTTTTTTTTCAGCCACTGTGCCACATTTATCACAGTGGATCAAAGGAATCGGCGCGCCCCAATATCTCTGCCTAGAGATTCCCCAATCTTTGAGACGGAAGTTGATCACTTTTTTACCGAGTTTTTTCTCTTCAAAAAGATCCATTACTTTCTGTTTTGCATCAGTTGAAGAAACTCCGTCAAACTCAGCAGAGTTAAAAAGCACACCTGCCTCAGTGAATGCAGAATCAATCGGAAGTTCACCTTCAAGCGGTTTGATAACTGAGTGGATAGGAAGATCGTATTTTTTTGCAAATTCATAATCTCTATCATCATGTGCAGGAACAGCCATAACCGCGCCACTGCCATAATCCATCAAAACAAAATTCGCAATCCAAACAGGAATGCTTTTCCCCGTTAAAGGATGAAGCACATTGATCCCAAGCGAGATACCTTGTTTATCTTTTTGACGGTCAATATTATTTGAGTTTTTCATATGACGGATAAGGGCAGCTGTCTCTTCGCTAAACAAAGAGTTTTCAAGCATATAAGTTACTATCTCATGTTCAGGAGCAAGAGCCGTGTAGCTTACGCCATAAATTGTATCTGGGCGTGTCGTGAAAACATCAAACTTGCCAAAGTTTCCACCTAAAAGTTTCTTACTTGACTCATCAAAATAAAGATCAAATTCTAAGCCTGTAGATTTTCCTATCCAATTTTCCTGCATAGTCAAAACTTGTTTTGGCCAGCCATTTTCAAGAAGTTTGAGATCGCTTAGGAGTTCATCTGCGTAATCAGAAATTTTAAGATAGTACTGAAACATCTCTTTTTTAACAACTTCTGTTTCACATCTCCAACAACAGCCATCTATTACCTGCTCATTTGCAAGAACTGTCTGATCATGGGGACACCAGTTTAAAAAACCTTTTTTGCGGTACAAAAGTCCTTTTTCGAACATATCGATGATAAAGCCCTGCTCAAACTTTGTATAGAGTGGATCACTTGTAGCAAAATCACGCTCGCCAGAAAAAGAAAGTCCCAAAGTTGAGAGCTCTTTACGCATATAATCTATATTTTCATAAGTCCATTTTTTAGGATGGATTCCGTTTTTGATAGCCGCATTTTCAGCTGGCATACCAAAACTGTCAAATCCGATTGGATGCAATACATTTAAACCCTGTTGGCGATAGTAGCGTGCAAAAGCATCACCAATAGTATAGTTTCTTACATGTCCCATATGCAATCTTCCACTTGGGAAAGGAAACATACTGAGTATGTATTTTTTATCTTTACTAAAATCATCACTTGGTTCAAAACTGGAGTTATCACTCCAGAATTTTTGCCATTTTTTTTCTATCTCTGTTGGGGTGTATTGCAAAAAAATCTCCTAATTAACAGTTGTTCATATTTCATTTTTTCCTCTAAAATGAGGAAAGATTTATCAGACGACTCCGCCTTCAAACTGGCTTCTCATCTTATCTTTTTCTATATCACGCTTTTTCGCATCTGCAAGCTTTGTTCTATATTTTGTAACATCAAATCCAAACCATAGAAGCATCGGAGCTGCAACAAAGATCGAAGAATATGTTCCTATAACAACACCGATAAGCATTGTATACGAGAATGGATGAATGATCTCTCCGCCAAACATATAAAGAGTGAAAACCACTAAAAATGTCATAAGTGATGTTAGAACCGTACGAGAGAGTGTACGTGTAATAGAATCGTTAATGACCTCTTTAAAGCTGTTTTCATTTGAACCCTCAATTCCCTCACGAATCCTGTCAAAGATGATAATAGTATCATTAAGTGAATATCCAAGAAGCGTGAGCAACGCGGCGAGTACATCCAAGTTGACTTCGACATTAAAAAATATAATAAAGCCGATTGCAATGGAAATATCATGCACCAAAGAGACAATCGATGCAACTGCAAAACGCCACTCAAATCGAAATGCGACATAGACCAAGATACCCAGAACTGCCAAAAGCATAGCTGTTATACCTTTCGTCCTTAGTTCACTTCCAACAGCGGGACCGACCATATCTACACGTCTGATCTCAAAATCACCAGTTGGCTTGAGCATCTCTCTTGTAATATCACCAATATCTTTTCCAACATTAGTTGAAGAGGTTTTCATACGAATAATCACCTCATCATCAGAACCAAATTTTGAGATCACAGCACCATCATAGAGATGATTACTTGCAAGAACTTCTCTCATCTTTTGGACAGGTGCTTCTTGTTTATACTGGACTTGAACAATTGTTCCGCCCTCAAAATCGATACCATAATTGAGACCTTTTGTACCTATAAGAACATAGGCCACGATGCTGAGTATCATCGAAATAGCAATGGCAAGATTTGCACGTTTCATAAAATCTAAGGTGCCTCTGTATTTAAAAAATTCCATTACTTATCCTTCATCCCAAACCATAAATGGTTGTCGTCTGCCTTATCAACTTTTTTCTCTAAAAGATCATAAATTCCATGTGTTCCCAAAATTGCTGTAAGCATAGAAACGGTGATCCCAATAGTTATAGTAATAGCGAAGCCTTTAATCGTTCCGGTTCCATACACATAAAGCACAATCGAAGCGATTAACGTCGTGATATTTGAATCTACAATAGAACTCATAGCATTCGAATAGCCACCTTGAATCGCTTTTTTCAAACTCATGCCTTGATTGAGAAGCTCACGAATGCGCTCTGAGATGATGACGTTTGAATCAACTGCCATACCGACAGTCAAGACGATTCCGGCCATACCAGGAAGAGTCAGTGTCGCTCCAAAAAGCGCCATAATCGCGATGATAAGTAAAAGGTTTACAACAAGTGCCACATTTGCAATAACTCCTGCTAAACGATAGTAAAACATCATAAATGCAAATACCAAGAAAAGACCTGTATATAAAGCCATCATACTCGCATGAATACTGTCAGCTCCGAGGCTCGGCCCGATAGAGCGTTTTTCCATAACATATATAGGTGCTAAAAGCGCGCCTGAACGAAGAGCAATCGCTAAATCCTGCGCTCCTTCCATCGTGTAATTTCCACTAATCTGTCCACTTCCACCACCAATACGTTCATTGATAACAGGTGCTGAATAGACTTTTCCATCAAGCACAATTGCAAGGTGATTTCCAACATTTTTAGCTGTAAAGTCTCCAAATATCTGCGCACCCTCAGAATTGAGTGTAAAGCTGATTACTGGACGGTTATTTTTGTCAAACTCAACTCTTGCATCTGTAAGCATTCCGCCATCTAAGATAGGAATCTCATGAACTAGATGTTTTACCTCTGGAGACTGTGCATCTTGAAGGATTTCATCTCCCATATTTGAAGCATCAAGTGGAGTAAGTGTACTTACACGAGCTCCACGTCCTTCATCTACAGCCATAAGTTCAAGTTTTGCAGAGCGTGAAATAAGTTCACGAGCACGTTGTTCCTCTTCTTGAGTTTTTATCCCTGGAAGTTCTACAAGAATCTTATCTTCACCCTGACGGGCAACAATTGGCTCAGAGAGTCCAAACTGGTCAAGACGATTGCGTATAGTTTCAATAGCCTGAGTTACTGCTTGAGTTTTTGTTTTTGCAATCTCTTCAGGTGTCAGTGAAATCGTATAAGTATCGCCTTTCGTATCAACCTTCACACCCTTCATGTCTGCAAAAAGTTTAGTGATATTTTTTGCATCATCATGATCGAGCAAAGTAAAATCTACTGTACTCGCTGTGATACTAAGAGAATCTACAAGGATCTCATTATGCTCCGTGTAGTGTTTCACACTTGAAGCAATAGACTTGACGCGTGATACAACTGCTTCATCTGTTTTAACACCCAAAAGTAAGTGAAGACCACCCTGAAGGTCAAGCCCCAGAGTAATTTTTGCACCCTCTTTTGTTTGAAAAATAGATGGAACCGAATAAACAATCGCAAATACTATTGAGATTGCAAATATGATTATTCTGTAATTAAATTTCATCCTCGTACTTTCTTGATACCGAGTCTTTTACCAATTTTGCTATATTTTCTTTATCAATTGAAACAGTCAAAAACTTCTCTTCAACTTTTTTGATCTCAACTATTAGTCCTCCAGCTGTAACGACTTTATCACCTTTTTGAAGTGACTCTATCATCTCTTTACGAGATTTTGCCTCTTTTTGCTGAGGACGAATGATCACAAAATACATGATCGCAATTAAAAATACAAACGGTAGTAATTGACTTAGTAGTGCCATGGATAACCTTTTTAGCGTAAAATTGTCGCCATTATACAAAATCTAAACCTAAAGAGAGATATAATTGCTCCATGAATAAATATTTACATAGAACCTTACCTTTACTAAAAGATCTTTTCTTTGCCCTAATTACGGCTGTTTTTTTTAGTGCATTTATCTATTTTGCACATTTTAACATAGCATGTAAGCTCTGCGATTCTCTCTTTGCACTCGCAGCTTTTGCCTCTTTGCTCTATGCACCCAAAAGAGTCGTATTGTTCAGCGGTTTTTTCATCGGACTCTTTTGGTTTTACTGGATTGGATATAGCTTTAAATACTATGGCATGACACCTTTAGTGGAGCCATTTATCGCATTTGGTTTTGGTTTTGTCTATACACTCTTTTTTGGTACTCTTGCCATTACTAATAAAGTCTATCTTCGCGCACTTATCCTTTTTGCTCTTAGCTATGTTGCTCCTTTTGGCTTTAACTGGATGAAGATTGAGCTGCTCTTTGTCAACAGCTACTTTGGCACTACGAAGTTAGACCTTGCACTCATACTTGTAGCGCTTGCACTTCCTGCATTTTTCCATGGCAAGCTCAAATACCTTCCACTTGTGATCACTAGTTTTGCTCTTTCGTTTTCACATCCAACCTTAACGCCTCCTCCGCTAAAAATCGATCTTATCACCACACATCTAGGTCAAGCAGAAAAATGGGATCCAGATAATTTACAATACATTGTGAATCTCAATCTTTCTTATATTGATGATGCCATCACGCAAGGCTATGACGCAGTCGTTTTACCAGAATCAGCATTTCCGATGTTTTTAAATGAATCGCCGATTTTACTCGAGTACTTAAGTGAAAAGTCGAAACAAATTCCCATCATCACAGGCGCACTTCTTAATGAAAATGGCACGCATTATAATGTGACTTACCATTTTGAAAATGGCAAATATACGATTGCTAAAAAAATAGTTTTAGTCCCATTTGGTGAGTATGTTCCATTGCCAAAATTTATGCAAAAATGGGTGAGTGACACTTTCTTTGGGGGTGCAAGTGATTTTTCTGTAGCTTCTTCCCCTACTGATTTCATGATCAAAGGGATCAAGTTTAGAAATGCGATCTGTTTTGAAGCAACGACAGATGAACTCTATCAAAATGCTCCACACTATATGATAGCAACAAGTAACAATGGCTGGTTTTTACCATCCATCGAGCCGACTTTGCAGAATTTACTGCTAAAATATTATTCACAAAAGTATGGAACTCTGATATTTCACGCCGCAAATCGCGCTGGAACAGGAATTGTACAATAGCTTGCATGTAAGGATTAAAATGAAAATTGCTCAAAATATTACGGAACTCATCGGCAATACGCCGCTTGTAAAACTGCAAAAACTCTCTTGTGAATGTGGTGCAACAATACTGGGAAAATGTGAATTTATGAATCCGACAAGTTCCGTCAAAGACCGTATAGGTTTTAATATGATCAAAACTGCGATGGAGAATGGACTTATTAATGCAGATACAACCATCATAGAACCTACAAGTGGTAACACGGGCATTGCTTTAGCTTCTATCTGCGCGGCACTTGATCTCAAACTCATCCTCACTATGCCTGAGTCTATGAGTGTTGAGCGACGAAAACTTTTAAAAGCACTCGGTGCCCAGCTGGTTCTTACTCCGGCACATGAGGGGATGAAAGGTGCAATCAATCAAGCAGATGAACTCACAAAAACGATAGAAAACTCTATCATCTTGCAACAGTTTGCAAATCCTGCAAATCCTGAGATACACAGAAAAACAACAGCTCTGGAAATACTTCGTGATACTGATGGCCAAGTAGATGCTTTTGTCGCAGCCGTTGGAACAGGTGGGACACTGATGGGAACTTCGAGCGTCTTAAAAGAGCAACTGCCAAATATCACAATCTTTGCTGTTGAGCCAAAAGACTCCGCTGTTATTTCAGGCGAGAAAGCAGGGCCTCACAAAATTCAAGGCATCGGTGCAGGTTTCATCCCTGAAATCTTAGATGTGCATATCTTTAATGAAGTGATCAAAGTCAGCAATGAAGACGCCATTGAGATGGCTAAAACACTCGCTCGCACTGAAGGACTTCTTGTAGGAATATCTGCTGGAGCCAATGTTTACGCTGCGATGCAAGTGGCTTCTCGCAAAGAATTCGCTGGAAAAACTATCGTTACTATTCTTTGTGACACAGGTGAGCGATACTTGAGCACTTCACTGTTTGATGAATAATAATCTGCTTGAAACTATAAAGAGTGTCGGAGGAGAGCCTCTTCATCTTGAATATCATCAACAAAGAATGGGGAACTCTTTAAAATCATTAGGTTGCTCTATAAGACATGATTTGTCAAACTTACTTCATCCACCTATAGATGGAGTTTATAGATGCAGAGTTTTGTATCTTAAAGAGATTATTAAAATTGACTATTTTCCCTATCAACTCTCACCCATAAACTCTTTAAAACTTATTTATTGCGACAATCTTGAATATTCTCTTAAATATGAGAACCGAGATGAACTCAACAAACTTTTCAATCTTCGTGAGGATTGTGATGATATTCTTATTGCCAAAAACTCTCTTTTAACAGATACATCCAAAGCTAATATCGCTCTATATGATGGCTCAAAATGGTTTACACCTTCTGCGCCTCTTTTACAAGGAACGACAAGAGCGAGACTTTTAGATGAAAAGAAAATTTTTGAAAAAAGCTTACATATAAGCGATATCAAGAACTTTAGCAAAGTAGCTGTTTTAAATGCGATGGTTGATTTTTGTGTACTCAAAGATGGTATAATTGCGTGAAAATTAATACCTAGAGGCAGTTTTTATGCTATTTGACATTGTAAAAAACAGTGAATTTCAAAAACTTATGCAACATCATATTGAAGAATTAATTGTTTATTTCTTTCAAACTGAACAAAATTTTGGCATTCTTTGTAAAATAGATGAGATCTCTTTTGATCCTGCACTTCCAGATTCTATCAATAAAGAATTCCGTCCGATGACGCTTTTCTTTTTAGCCGGTTATACTTTTGAAACAGCACATATAGATGGTGATACGCTGATATTTGAAGCTGGTTTTGGTGTGGAAAATATTGGTAGTTTCGTTACCGTTCCGCTACTAAGCATCATGCAGATTATCGTTGATGAGACTCCTATCTTCGTCAATGTTGCAACATACCAAAGGGAAAATCAAAAGAAAAAAGTTTCAAGCGGTAATGATGGAATAAAAAATTCTATGGAAGCGCTGCTAAAAAATCCTGAAAACAGCAAGTTTAAAAAGTAAGGAAATCAAGATAAAACTTCCTTACATGTAAGAAGTTATATCTTAATAGCTAAAAGAAAATTCACTACGTTATCGATAAACGCATCATGTTTACGCTCTTTTGAATACGCGATATAAAATTTACGTGTGATTTTGTAATTTTTAATTCTTGCTTCAAATAAAGTTCCATTTTCAATCTCATGTGCTATGACATGACGAGATACTACCGAAACTGTCGGTCGTCCAGTTTTTGAAGCATAGAGAATAGACTCTTTGATAGCTGTAGGGCTTGTTACGACACCTATAACATTAAAACTACTACATTCAACACCGATCTCTTCAAAAACTTCTGAAGTCAATTTTCTTGTATGCGAATTTTCATTTCTACAAATCCAGTCAAATTTATAGAGATCTTCACGTCTTAGCTGTTTTGGAATCGGCTGATTTGAAAAGATAACAAGTTCATCTTCAACCCATTCTCTATAGATAATACCCTCATGAATCACTGGCGATTCAATCAAAGCTATATCGATCTTTTTATCTTCCAACTGCTCTATGACCTCGGCTGAAAGCGCCACTTGAAGATGTACTTCGTTATCTATCTTCTCTTTGATAGCACCCAAATAAGATGGAAGGATATAGTTTCCTATGGAATATGAAGAGCCCATAACAAAAGTAAAGTCTTTATTGATAATCTTTAAAAGCTCTTTTTCACTACTTGAAATCGCTTTTTCTAAACGAGTTGCGATACGAAAAAGATCTTCACCCTCTTTTGTAAGGCGAATACCATTTTTTTTACGTTCAACCACTCTTGTATCAAGATAATCTTCTATAAATTTTATCTGTTGAGTAACCGCTGGCTGAGAAATACCGAGTTTTGCAGATGCCTTGGAAAAACTTTTTTCTTTGACCACTGTCAAGAAAGTTTGTAGTTTTGCAAAATCTTTGAGCATAATAATTCCTATAAGTTTAATGAATAATAAAATTATAACTCAAAATTATAATGAATGCAATAGATTTCTAATAAAGCAATTTTTTTTAGATATAATAAAGGAATAAATCAAATTAAATGATGTGAACCTATGAAAAAAATATTTAGTAAACTCAACGAAGCTCAGTCAAATGCTGTAAAACAGACAGAGGGACCAGTTCTCATTCTTGCAGGTGCGGGAAGCGGTAAGACGACGACTATCACTTCAAGACTTGCCTATCTTTTAAAAGAAATTGGTATCCCTGCAGGGAACACGCTAACGTTGACTTTTACCAATAAAGCAGCAAATGAGATGCGAGAGCGTGCGCTAAGTATGATTGAAAATAAATCGTATCCACCACTTTTATGTACCTTTCATAAATTTGGTCTCCTCTTTTTGAAGTTCAATATCCACCTTTTAGGGCGTAATAACAACTTTGTTGTCATAGATACAGATGATAAAAAAAAGATCCTTAAAAAAATTAATTCCGAACTTCCTACTCCGCTAATCGCCAGCGAAATATCACGATATAAAAACTCTCTTTTAACCCCTGATGATGCGTATAAGCAAGCTGAAATGACCATTTACCAACAAATTGCAAATGTTTATGAAGAATATCAAACCTATTTACTAGAAAACAATCTCGTCGATTTTGATGATCTTTTAGCTCTTCCGTATAGACTTCTTTGTGAAAACGAAGAATTAGCACTCAAGACAAGCCAAAAATATCAGTATATAATGATTGATGAGTATCAAGATACTAACGAACTTCAGTTAAAACTCATTCAAAAACTCTGTATGACACACAATAATCTCTGTGTCGTTGGTGATGATGATCAAAGTATTTATGGATGGAGAGGCGCGCATATACGCAATATTTTGGAGTTTGATCAGGATTTCAAAGATACTTATGTTGTAAAACTTGAAGAAAATTATCGTTCTCGTGAACCGATTCTCGTTGTAGCAAATGCTTTAATAGAACATAACCGCTCTCGTCTTGGAAAAAAACTCATCTCCACTCGCGGTGGCGGAGAAGAGGTCAAAACCCTCAATTCCGGTGATGAAAGTGAAGAAGCAAGAAAAATAGCTGATCAGATTATTAAACTCATCAACAGCGGTACTTCACCTCATGAAATTGCTATTCTTTACCGTGTCAATGCACTAAGCCGTTCTATAGAAGATGGTCTCAATCGTGCAAATATCCCTTACAAACTTGTCGGAGGACTTCGCTTTTATGACCGTTCAGAGGTTAAAGATCTTATCTCTTATCTCAGAGTAATTACAAACTTTCATGATAATTTTTCCTTTAAAAGAATCATTAATAAACCAAAACGGGGACTTGGAAAAGCAACTATTGATAAACTCGAACTCGCAGCAATCGCACTTGATATCTCTATGTTTGAGTATATCCAGAGACACAGTTTGTCTGAACTAGAAGAACTTGTAAAGAAAAAAAACGCTCAAACTCTTAAAAGTTTTATAGAAGATATTAAAGAGGCTCATGGAATCTCACAAAATGCGATGTACACTTTTATTGATTTTTTAGAAGATACTTTTCATATCAAAGAAATTTATAGCTCTACACCAGATGAGCAAGAAAGACTTCTCAATATTGATGAGTTTTACGGACTTTTTCGCGATCATGTCAAAAAGAAATCTGAACTTACTCTGGATGAATTTTTAAATGAACTGACCCTTCAAAGTGACCAAGATGAGATCGAAGGGGAAAGCATCTATATGATGAGTATCCATGCTTCCAAAGGTTTGGAATTTGAGCATGTCTTTATTATTGGTCTTGAAGAGGGATTTTTGCCTCTCACAGGTGATGGCAGTGACCTAGAAGAAGAGCGTCGCCTTGGATATGTTGCCCTTACAAGAGCGAAAGAAGCTCTCACTCTCTCACATGCAAATAGTAGATTTTACAAAGGGAGACGTAGTGATCTTTTAAAAAGCAGATTTTTTAATGAAGCTGGACTTTGTGAAGGTTCGCTTGTCGTAGAAAAAAGTACAAGCTTTAAAAAAGGGGATCTTGTTCGTCATAAGATTTTTGGAGCTGGACGTGTCATGGGTGTGAGTAAAACAGCAAAAGAGTTTAAACTCAGTATCAATTTTGGTGGTAATACAAGAGAAATTCTCGCTTCTTTTGTGGAGAAACTGTGAATCGACTCTTTGTCGCTTATAAGCCAACTTGGATTGGTTCAAACAAATTTTTATCACAATTAAAAAGAAAATATTCTGAAAAAAAAGCTGGCTTTAGTGGAACTCTTGACCCTTTTGCCAAAGGTGTCCTTATCATCGGTTTTGGTACACACACAAAACTTTTTCGTTTTTTAAACAAAACACCAAAAAGCTATCGTGCAACGCTTTGGTTAGGTGCACATTCAGATACTCTTGATATCGAGTTAGTCGATAGCATAGAAGATACAAAAGCTTTAAGTCAAGAGAGTATTCAAGAAGCGCTTAAAAATCTGGAAGGCACACTCACTTATGATCCGCCAATATTTAGTGCAAAAAAGATAGATGGACAACGGGCGTATGATCTTGCACGCGCGGGCAAAGAGGTGATCTTAAATAAGATAACTTCTACTATCTATGAAACAAAACTTATCTCTTATTGCCATCCATTTGTCACATTTGAAGCTACCGTTTCTGAGGGCACTTATATCCGCTCACTCGGAAGAATCCTAGCAAATACCCTTGGTGTAAAAAATGGATGTCTCAGCGCATTGGAACGCCTCCGTGAAGGACAGTTTCTCTATGAAAATGAAAAAGCTCTAGATATCAAAAAATGTTTAAATATCCCTCAAAACTTTTATTATGGCGATTCTACAAATATTTTCTATGGCAAACCCTTGCATGTAAAGGATTTTCAAATCCAAGAAGATGGCACGTATTGGATAGATAATAATGATACAATTACGATAATAAATCTCTTAGAAAATCAAGTCAAATATGAACTTAACAAGGTTGAAATATGCTAATTTTATCTCGCAAGATAAATGAATCTATCATGATTGGTGAGAATATTGAGGTAAAAATCATCTCTATCGATAAGGGTGTCGTAAAACTCGGAATAGAAGCACCTTCATCAATATCCATCATGAGAAATGAACTTTTAAAAGAGGTACAAGATTCTAATAAAGCTGCATCTATGCATGTCGATGATTCTATCCTAGAAAATTTCTATAAGAGTTTTTCAAAAAAATTATGAATATCTATAAAGCCTACGCAAAAGTTAACATCTTTTTAAAGATCACTGGAACTCGTGGAGACTACCATGAGATTATCTCAAGGTTTATGAAAGTTCCTACCCTTTATGATGAACTTTCATTTGCACCAAAAACAGATGATACATTTCAGATCATCGGTGATTTCAATTGTACAACGGAACAAAACACCATCTATAAAGCCTATCTTGCGTTGTATGATGTAACAAAGTCTGAAGCTTTAGTGCAACTTTTAAGAAATAACGCCGTACATGTAAACAAAAAAATCCCTTCTTTTGCCGGTCTTGGCGGAGGAAGCAGTGACGCTGCAACTTTTTTAAAAATGTGTAATGAAGTTTTAAATTTAGGTTTAAGTAAAAGCGAGTTGGCTATTATCGGAGCAAAGGTGGGTGCTGATGTGCCTTTTTTTGTTTATGATTATGAGAGTGCAAATGTCAGTGGTATAGGTGAGAAAGTAGAAAAATTTGATGAAGAACCTCTTGAGTTAAAGATAGTTACACCAAAGATTGAGATCTCAACGCCTCATGTATATCAAACCTATAGAGAGTTTTATTTTGATCCACTTGATAACTCTCAAGCAGATCTACTTAAACAGATGAGATCTTTAGAAGTGCTCAAAAATTTTAGTATAGAAGAGGCAAATGATCTCTATAAACCAGCACTTCACAATTATCCATCTCTCAAAGAAAACCAAGAAGATGGCTATTTTTTTAGCGGAAGCGGAAGCAGTTTTTTTACATTAAAGGGTAACAATGGGTAAGCAAATAGCAACGAATAAAAAAGCGTATCATGATTATTTTATCGAAGAAAAATTTGAGGCTGGACTTGTTTTACAAGGCAGTGAGATAAAGGGAATTCGAGCGTCAAGAGTCAATCTTAAAGACAGTTTTATTCGTCTAGTAAAAAATGAAGCGATTCTTTTTAATGCCCATATAGGAAAGTTAGAAACGACTCACCACTTTTATGGACATGAAGAAAGAGGCAATAGAAAACTTCTTTTGCATAAAAAAGAGATTGCGAAACTCAAAAAAGCAATAGAGCGCGACGGATACACGGTAGTTCCACTTTCGCTTTATCTCAATGACAGAAATATTGCTAAACTCCAAATCGGTATTGCCAGAGGAAAAGATCTTCACGACAAACGCCAAGATATGAAAGAAAAAGATATGAAACGTGATATGCAAAGAAGTTTAAAAGATTACTAAAGTTCTGATTAAGCGCTTGCCCATAACATTTTTATCCCATAGATAATGAACTGAGCGGCAATGGCTCCGACGATAAGTCCCATTATTCTCGTCATTATCTTGATACCAGTGACACCAAGAAGTTTTGTTAAAAAAATTGCATTTTTCAACGTTAAATAAACGAGTGCTACAGAGATCAATATTGATATAACCAATAAAACCATATCCATAATGTCGATACTTTTCGTTTTAAAGATTATCAGTGTTGAGATGACTCCAGGACCAAAAAGAATTGGAATTCCAATTGGAATCACTGAAATATCTTCTTTGCTAATAATAGCTTCGGATTCTTCCCTCGAATGATTTGTTTCCGCTCTTTTTCCCTGAACCATATTGATAGACATAATAAGTAAAATAACTCCACCAATCACCATAATGGAAGAGGTATTAATACCAAAAAGCTCAAAGATTCCATTTCCTAGTAATATTGTCACTAATGAAGCAAATAAGACGGTCATAGCCGCCTTTTTACTAATGATATTAATCTCCCCTTGCGTTACTTCAGAAGAGGATGAAGATATCATAATTGCCGCGGCGGCAATCGGATTAAGAATTGTAATAAGACCGATTGTAAAATGCAGAAGTGTTTGTAGATATGTATAGTAATTGATATCCATTATGACCTACTTACCAACTTCATAAGAGCCGCGCGCACCAAGACAACAATCAAAAAGCTTGAAATAAATCCTGCGAGCACATCTGCAGGAAAGTGGGCTCCGACACTCACACGTGAAATTCCTATCCAGACGACAAAAAACACACCTATCCATCTCTGCCAGCCAAATAACAAAGGCCACGTACTTGCAACCAACATCATGGCAAAAGAGGAGTGTCCGCTTGGAAAACTGTGATGCAACTCTAAAGGACCAACGATATTTACACTACCAAGTGGCAAAGCAAGTGGTGGTCTTGGAAAATCCATAAGCGGTTTAATTATTTCTAAGAATAATCCATCAATGAGATAAGAAACACCAAGGACCACTACTGGAGTTAACCAAAAATAGATCTCTTTTTTCGAGAGAGAATGCGTATTTTGTTTCGCTAAATTATAAAAAACTATCACAATCAAAAGAATTATATAAATATCAAAATGTGCATGAGAGCCTAAAGCTGTGCCAAGAAGCATGATTTTATCAAGGAACTCTGATCTAATATTATTTATGAAATGAAATAGCCAGACATTCAGTCCAAACCAATCATACACTACACCCCTCATACCAAGACCATAGCCCACAATATAATACCACCAAGTGCCGCAACTGCAGCCATTGCAAACAACCATTTCTTACGTGTAAGTACTGTAATAGATGCAAGTGAAATAGCGATCTGAATAAGTGTCATCGCTTGCGCTAGTTTATGGTGAGGAACCATCAGTGCATCACTTTCTTTGTTTGCTTCATCAGATTTCATTTCCAAAGCTTCCGCTTTTTTCTTTATCTCTGCCTTCTCTACGTCGTATTTTTCTATTTTACTTTTGTAGTAATCCTGTTTTTCTTTTGGAGCCATATCTGAAGCTAATTCCATCAAGTGTACTTTATTACTTTTTGACTGATAAAAGTTCCATTGATCAGAAGCTTGAGTTTTATAAAGAACAGCCTCATTCTTATGTAGCATCGATTCATTCTGAGCATCTCCACCCTGATAACTCACAATAGCTCCAATTGATGCCAATATTGCTGTAAATATAGCGATATATTGTCCTAGTTTGCTTTCGCCATGTTCTGCAGCATGTTCTACTGCGTGATCGTGCGCTCCGTGTACGTGAAATTCATGTCCTGACATTTTATTACTCCCCTATTTTTTTAGTATATTTTTTTGTACGGAAGTATATTGTGCGAAGTGTAAATGAAAGCGTAACAGAAGAAGCCCTTTATAGAATAAAGGGGCTAAATAATAGGGTTTATTTGATTAGCGGAGCGAAATCCTCTTTTGTTTGAAAACCTCTAGTCGTTTTATAAATATTTTCATCTTTATAGTTTACAAAATAAACAACCGGTATAGTTGATGAGTCAAACTTTAAAGGAAAATTCTTTTCTTCACGATTCATAATAAGTGGCACGTATTTTTGATGTACTTTTGCATTAATATCACTATTGCTCAAAGTTCTTTGTTCAAATTTTTTACACCATGGGCAGTAATTTGTGATAAGTACAAACATTAAGTCTTTTTTTTCCTCTTTAGCTTTTGTAATAGCAACCTTATAATCAGTCTCATAGCCTGAACCCGCGGCAAATTCTTTATAGTTTTGTCCAAACAACAGCGTTGTAAAAAATAGTAATGTCAATAATTTTTTCATTCGTTATCCTCTTTATATTGCTCTGCGAATTGTTCCAAGAGATTATCTATACTTTGATTTAGATCTTCATCCAATTTAAAGACTTCAAAAATATCTTCATTCGCATAAGTCATAGCAAATGTTTCCACTCCATCTTCTCTTTTAATATTTTCACCTATCAATAGTTTTATATGCACAACAGGTTCATCTCCAATAGAGAATCCACTTATCAAGACAGCAATAGATCTATCTGAAAAATTCTTTGTATTGATACCTAAAGCCTCAATCTTTTGAGTCAGCTTTTTTTTAATGACAGCTACATATGTTTGTGATACATAATCTGTATGAATTTCTACAACGGGGTAAAGCTCTTTTATACCAGTTAATGTAAAAGGTGTTTTAGCATAAGCAAAAGTTGTAAACAAAAATATCAGCAGTATCGTTCTTATCATTCTAATTTTCCTTAGGAATATTTAGTAACGATGAAATTATAATGAAGCGTTTTAAAAAGAGATTGAAAGAAAGTGGTGACCTAGAAGAATTATTTTCTTCTAAGTTCTTGAATACGAGCTTTTTTACCTGCAAGATCACGAAGATAAAACAGTTTCGCACGACGAACACGACCACGACGGATAACTGTGATTTCATTGATGCTGTCAGTGTAGATTGGGAAGATTCTCTCAATACCGATACTGTTTGCGCCTATTTTACGAACAGTGATAGTTCTGCCAGTGCCTTCGCCACGAATTGATATACAAACACCTTCGTAGTTTTGGATACGAGTTTTTTCACCCTCTTTAATAGATACCGCTAAACGAACTGTATCACCAGCACGAAATTCTGGAACGTTTTTCTCAGCTAGTTGTGCTTTTTCAAAATTTTCTATGTACTTATTTCTCATAAGATTTCCTTGTATTGTGCTTTAAATGCTTCTCTGGACGAAAGAAAGAGGTCTTGCATTCTGATAAAGCAGATTTTAGTGAGCGAATTTTACTATGATTACCCTTTAAAAATTCTGATGGAATATCTTTTTCATTATAAATTTGTGGTTTAGTAAAAGATGGGGCTTCAAGCAGTTCGCTCTCAAAGCTCTCAACCTCCAAAGATTCACTATTACCAAGTACTCCATCAATATTTCGAACTATTGCGTCACACATCACAAGAGAAGGCAATTCTCCCCCTGTGAGTATGTAATCACCAATACTAAAAACTTCATCTCCAAACTCTTCTATAACTCTTTCATCTATTCCCTCATATCTTCCACTTACAAAAACTATGTGCTTCTTACTTGCAAGACGTTTCGCATCATTTTGCACAAAGCTTTTTGCAACAGGAGTTGCAAAGATAATATATGCATCCGCATCTTCAACTCTAATACTTTGTAAAGTATCAAAAAGTGGTTGCGGACTCATAAGCATTCCAGCACCTCCACCAAAAGCGGTATCATCCACTTTTTTGTGCTTTGAAAAACTAAAATCTCTTGGATTTATATAATCTATATCAAACAGATTTTTATCAATGGCACGGGAAAGAATAGAGTCTTGAAAATAACCGTCTATAAGATTTGAAAAGAGAGTAACAAAGGTAAAACGCATATTTTTTCTTTTTTTAAGAAGCTTCGAGGATGTCGATTGCGCCCTTGACTTCGATAATTTTTTTATCAACATCCACAGAGAGTACAAAGTGGTCTTGATAAGGGATTAAAAATGTTTTTGACAGTTTTTTCTCAACAAAAGACTGATCTGTGATAACTGTCAAATAATCTGTCGGTCCGATACGGTCAACCTCATCAACAATACCAAGCAAAATACCATTTTCATATACTTTACAATTTTCAATATCAAAATAAAAATACTGTCCATCTTTTAGATCAACATTTTTTCTTGTATCTTCATACGTTGTATAGATTTTTTCATTGGTAAGACGCTTCGCATCTTCTGGGTTATTGACACCGACTATTTTGATAAGAGAGCGTTCATGATCAACAGATGCAATTTCAATAGTGCGTTTTTTACTAATAAAAAATTTTGCACCTTTTTTAAATTGCTCTGGAAAGTCACTTTTAATATGGAGTTTCATATCACCAAACAAGCCGACAGTTTTGCCGATTGTTGCGATGTGAAGAAGTTTACTATCTGATTGGTTCGACATTGATTCTATAACTCTTACCATCTTTAGCTTTGCAGCCAGAGATCACTGTCTTGATTGCACCAATCATCTTGCCCTCTTTACCTATCAGTTTGCCAACGTCAACTTGATTTGCATAGAGGATTATTTCGACTAAGTCGTCGCTTGTTGTTGCTTCTACCCTAATTTCATCAGGATGTGTTGCTATTAAACGGGCAAATTCAGCGACGAAGTCTGTTATCATGATTACTTACCAGTAATCTTTTTAACACGGCTACTCATAGTAGCACCAACGCTTAACCAGTAGTCAAGACGCTCTTCATCTACTTTTAGTACTTTTACTTCACCCATTGGGTTGTAGTAACCGATTAATTCTATCCAACCACCATCTCTACGTTTGCGAGAATCTGTTACCGCGATACGGTAAAATGGTTTTTTGTTACGACCCATACGAGTTAGTCTGATTGTTGTCATGTTTTTTCCTTAGAATAATAAAGTATAGGGGGAAATGTCGCAAAATAAAAAAATGAAAGTTTTATATTGCCTCTTGCCGCCTTTTGGCGTTATATACAGCTCACAATCACAGAGGGATTATTTTGAGAGCCAAAACGATGGGCGAATTATAGTTAAAATTCTTTTAAATGTAAAGCTTATCTTCTTAAAGAATTTAAGCCTCCCGGTCCACCCATTTGGTTTACCATATTTTGCAGATCTTTCATCCCTTTAACGCCTGAGAATTTTTTTGCCATCTTCCCTGCATTTTTAAATTGCTTCAAGATACGGTTCACTTCTACTTGAGAAAGTCCACACCCCTTTGCAATTCTTTCTTTACGGGAATTGTTCAAAAGTTCTGGATCTTCACGCTCTTTTAGAGTCATAGATGAGACCATCGCTTTTATCTGTTTTAGCTCATATGAGTTTTCTAAATCAAAATCTTTTAAAGCGTTACTCATACCAGACATTCCCGGGATCATTCCCATGATGGATTTCATACTTCCCATCTTTTTCATGCTTTCCATTTGACCTAAGAAATCATTGAAGTTAAACTCCCCTTTTCTTATCTTTTTTGTCATCTCTTTGGCTTGTTTTGAATCAATGATATTCGCTGTTTTTTCGGCTAAACCTTCGATATCTCCAAGACCCATCAAACGGTTTACAATACGTTCTGGGATGAAAACCTCAAGATCTTCCATCTTTTCACCGCTACCGATGAAACGAAGTGGTACTTGTACTTGAGACGAAAGACCAAGTGCTACGCCACCCTTAGAATCTCCGTCATACTTACTAAGGATTACGCCATCAATACCAATCTGCTCTTTAAAGCTGATTGCTGTTTTTACGGAATCCTGTCCTGTTAAAGAATCTGCAACATAGAATATCTCATCAGGATTTGCCACTTTTTTAACTTCATGAAGCTCTTTCATAAGCTCTTCATCGATCGCTAAACGTCCAGCTGTATCTATTAAAACAACATCGAAAAGTTTTGTATCAGCGTATTTGAGTGCGGCTTTTACTACATCGACTGGATTTTTTGTTGCTTCGTCCTCAAAAAGCTCAACTTCAATATTTGCAGTAATCTGGCGAAGCTGCTCGACTGCTGCCAAACGCTGTAAATCGGCCGCAACGACTAACACTTTTTTCTTTTTTTGTTTCAAATAATACGCAAGTTTTCCCGTTGTCGTCGTTTTACCAGAACCCTGTAAACCCGTCATTAAAATAACAGTCGGAGGATTTGGTGCAAAAACAAAACCTTTTTTACCGCCAACTTCCAAAATAGCATATAAGGTTTCTCTAAGAGCATCAAGGAACTGATCTTTTCCGATCCCTTTTGCTTTTGTTCTGAGTTCTACATCAAAAATAAGTTCTTTAACAACTTTATAATTTACATCAGCTTTTAAAAGAGCCTTTTTAAGTTCTGCTGTTGCTTTTATCAGTGACTTTTCATCATCATGAAAACGTATTTTCTTTATAGCGGATGTAAACGATTCGGTTAATGTATCAAACATAAAAATTTCCTGTATAAAATGAATATTATGGTTTTAATTCTAGCTAAACCCTGCTTAAAAGAGTAACTTTATGATTCAAAGTGTTTGAATGCCGTAGGCTCAGGCGCAACAAAAGTCATCCCTAAAAGTACAACTTTTCTTGCATGAAGCATCACACGTTTATATCTTCGTCCACCATATTGTTCATCGCCGATAATCGGGAAATCGATGCTTTTAAGATGCACACGTATCTGGTGTGTACGTCCATTATGGATCACACATTTTACTTTCGTTTTTTTACCGTTTACGATCTCAGGCGTTACCTCTGTGCGCGCAGGTTTTCCCTTTTTTGAGATTTTCGAGTATGCTTTATTGTTCTTTTTTTCTGTGATAATCGCTTTGTCGATATCAACGCTATCAACGAGTATGCCATCAATCCAAGCAGAATACTCTTTATAAACAGTATCGTTTTTAAACTCTTTGATCGCTTTTTCTCTAAACTCTTCATTTTTAACAAGCATCAAAACTCCGCTTGTCTCACGGTCAAGTCTATGAAGCAGTTTCGCGTCTTTAAACTGGCGTTCAATCTCATCTGAGTTTACAAATGCCGGCTTATCAACGACTATCAGATCATTATTTTGAAAGATAGGTTTTATCTTTTCAACTTTTTCGACTTTAAAGTTTGTTTTAGAGTCTATATCTCCACGCGCAATCATCACTTTTTTATTGCCCGCATACACTAAACCTCTGTCAATAAGAGATTTTGCTTCATTATTTGAGATTCCCTCTTGCAGTGCTAAGACTTTATATGCTTTATCTTTTTCCATTAACTGTTCCTAATATAGTTTATTACTCTGTCCAAATTAATCTTCTCATCCACTTTTGATGGAGGAAGGATTTGTGCATTTTGGAGTGCTTTACACACTTCATTATTTTCAATGTACTGTACATGATGTACATACTTAAAGAGCTCTTTTTGATCGTGAAAATATTTACCTGTTATAATCTTACAACCAAAATGAGCAGGCTCAAGCGGATTGTGCCCACCGACATCTTTTTTAAATGCACCGCCTAAAATAGCGATGTTACTGATCTTGTAAATATTATTTAGTTCACCCATCATATCGACTAAAACTACGTCAGTAGATAGAGTTTTATCTTCACTAAAACGGCTTACCGCTAAGCGATTCTTTTCACAAAATTCACTTACTAATTTATATACAGATTCAAACCGCTCTGGATGACGCGGTACAATTATCAACTTTGCTTTGTTGTTTGCAATATACTCTTTATAGCCTTCAAGAATCAGCTTCTCTTCACCTTCATGCGTACTTGCAGCAACGATGGTTATGCCCTCTGGTTTACTATATATTTGACTCTCTTGTATCTCTTGCGCTAACTTGATATTGCCTATGATCTCAATATTTTTTGCACCAAGTGTTTCAAAACGGTAAGCATCCATCTCGCTTTGACAAAAAACAACATCTACATAAGAGAGCAGTCTTTTGTAAAACCAGCCCATCTTCATATATTTTTTTACGCTTTTATCTGAGATACGAGCATTTAAAAGTACGACTTTAGCACCTCGTGCTGACATAACAGCTAAGAGCATATACCAAAACTCCGCTTCTAGTACGACTAGGAGTTTTTGAGGTTTTGCCCAAAATGGCAAAAATATCTCAAAAGGGAGATATCTCAGATCAACTCCATATTTTTTTGCCTCATGATGTCCCGTATGCGTGACCGTCGTGATCTTAATCTCATTTTTATCCAAGCCCTCAATAATTGGTTTTAATGCTCTCGCTTCACCAAGTGAGCAGACGTGAAACCAGATACCGTTACTACTTTTAAATCGTGGATTGTGAAAAAGAAAAAAACGAGATGGGATAGATTCTTTATATTTTTTCTTGAAAGATAAAGAGATTAAAAGTGGCAGTGCCATAATATAAAGCACCGCACTTAAAATATAGTAGAGAAAAGAAAATGGCTTCAAGCCTACGCTTCTTCGCCTTGCGCCATATATAATATACGACCACAATGTGGACAAGTGACGATCTCTTCGCCTTTGATAACATCTGCAAAAACTTTATCATTTACATGCATGAAACAACCCATACATGCTTGATCTTTAAGTTCAACAGCTGTTGTATTTTTAGCCCAACGACGAATTTTTTGATAAAAAGCCAAACCTTTTTGGTTCATCTCACCAACGAGTTTCTCTTTTTTAGCAAATACATCACGACGTGCTATCTCAATACTTCCTAATTTGACATCTACATCTGCTTTGATTGTTGTAAGATTTGTATCAATTTCAGCTTTTTTAGTGCTCATCTCTTCTAATTTTACTTTTTTTGCAGAAACAAGTTTATCTAAACGTGCGATCTCTTCATTTGCAAAAGTTACTTGTTCTTTTGCAATCTCTTCTTCTAACTGAAGTGATTTCATCTCACGTTCTGTTTTGATTTCTGAAGACTTTTTCTTATTATCTTCAAGTTTTGCAGAAAGTTCTGCCAAATGGAGTTCGTTTTTATGTTTTTTCAACTCTTCATTTTTGATCTCATCTTCTATTGATGAGATTTCGCCATCAAGGTTATCTCTTGTTGCAAGAGTCGCCTCATATTTGTAGTTTGCTTCATCAATTTGAGGTTCAAAAGCATCTATCTCTTTATCAACTTCTGAAAGATCGATTAGTTGTTTTAAATGTTTGTTCATCTATTTCCTTTTTGGATTCGGTGCGACAAGTTCCCTATATATATGTGAAAGGGTTTTTTGATTGTGAAATTATAACCGCTAATCCTAAATTTTCCAAATATGTTTTTAAAATTTCTCCAAAAAACTGTTCACTTTCATAATGGCCGATGTCAATCATAGAGAGATTTATCGTTTTTGCTTCCATAGCATCATGATATTTTATATCGCCGGTCAAAAAACAATCTGCCTCGATTGAGCGCATTAAAGATGCACCTGAGCCAGTTGTAAGCGCTACAGTTTTAATATTTTTATGAACCTTGACACACCTTACATGTAAGAGATCAAATGCTTTTGCTATTTTTTTCGCGAAATCATCAAAAGTTTCATCCACTTCCATATAAGCTACAAAACCCTCTTTTTTTACTATTTTTAATCCCAATATCTTTGTCGCAACATACTCATTAAGATGTGTTTGATCAAAATTTGTATGCATCGCAATATTTGAGATATTTTTTTGAACCATTTTTCTTATAAGATGCGCAGGATATTGATTGAACTGAAGTTGTTTTAATCCTCCAAAAATAATTGGATGATGCGTAATCAAAAGTGAGTTTTCTTCCATTGTGTCTAAGAGTTTTTCATCCACATCGATGCTCAAATAAACTCTTTCAACCTCTTCGCTCAAATCGCCAAGTAAAAGCCCAGAATTATCCCACTTTTCTTGAAGCTCAAAAGGCGATATTTTATCTAAATAATTATAGATATCTATAATCTTCATCTTTCGTTCCTAGCTCGTACACAACGTACATATACAGATTTTGTTTTGTAACCAGCATCCTCTTTTTTAAACTCAAACATATTTGTACTTTCCATCAAATCCACAAGCTTTTTAAAGCCATAATTACGAGAATCAAACTCTGGAATTTTATTGGCAATTTTTTGTCCCACTGAACCCAAATATGACCATCCGGCATAATCAGATGTATCATCAACTGCATTACGTAAAATCGCCAGTAAGCGTATCTCTTTTGAGATATCTTTTGAAATCTCCTTTGGACTTTCCTTTGCCTCTTTTTGTTTCACGGTTTTACTATCGATCTCACTAATCGTATCATCTCTAAGGTTTTCAGTATAAATAAATTTATCACAAGCACTGACAAAAGATTTTGGCGTTTTTTTCTCTCCAAAACCATACACAATAAGCCCACTTTCTCGAAGTCTTGAAGCTAAACGTGTAAAGTCACTGTCACTTGAAACGATACAAAAACCATCAAATTTATCTGAATACAAAAGATCCATTGCATCAATAATCATCGCGGTATCTGTCGCATTTTTCCCTGTAGTATAAGCAAACTGTTGCATCGGATGGATACCGTGTTCTAGCAAAAGATTTTTCCAGCCCTTAAGCTTCGTATCTGTCCAGTCTCCGTAAATTCTTTTTACACTTGCCACGCCGTAGTTTGCAATCTCATCTAAAAGACCCTCTATTATTTTTGGCTGAGAGTTATCTGCATCTATTAAAACTGCTAATTTTTTTTGTTCACTACTCAAATTTTATCCTTTATTTTATCCATCTCTATTTTTGCTTCGCTCAATTCTGGATTGATCTCAAGCGCTTTTTTATACATTGCAAACGCCTCTGCAAAGCGTTGCATATCAACGAGTAAATTTGCATAGTTATAGTACGTCACATCATAAGCGGCATCTATTTGTAAAGCTTCTTTAAAGTGTTCTTCCGCCTTGTTAAACTCTCCACTTTTGCGGTACAAAGAAGCAAGAGCATTATGAAAAATATCATTATTTCCATCACTATGTAAGGCTTCTTGATAATAAGAGATCGCTTCGTTATTTCTTTCTTCTTTTGCAGAAATATAACCTAATTTACCAAGTATTTCCGCATTGTTTGGATCTTTAACATTTGCTTCATCAAGAAATGCAAACGCTTTTTTGAGATCACCTTCTTTAAAAGCTTCGTCTGCCTTAATGGCAAGAGTCTGGGGATCAAATGGGGAAAAACCATTTTGAGATCTATCATCATTCTCTGGCTTTTCATCTTCAAGAGTTTGAATATGCTGATAAACCTTAAATGAAAAAAATGCGGACATAGCTATCATCAATATTTGAAACAAACTCATAAAATTCCTTTTTTACAATTCTATCATAAAGGAGTTCTCTAAATGAGAATCATAACCATTTTGTAACAATCTCTTGGATATAATAATTAAAATTCAATTTATGATGGTTTATTATGATAGTAAATTTAAAAGATCCAAGTCTTTATAACAATCGCGAGCTTTCTTGGCTCCAGTTTAACACAAGAGTATTAAAACAAGCTCAAGATGCCACTCTTCCTCTTTTAGAGAGACTCAAATTTCTTGCAATCTATGGCACAAACCTTGATGAGTTTTACATGATTCGTGTCGCAGGACTTAAGAAACTTTTTAGTGCCGGCGTTATCGTTTCAGGTGCAGACCGCTTAACTCCACTACAACAACTTATGGATATCAGACAGTACCTCCACCAAGAGCAACAAGTAGTAGAGTTTTGTATGACAGATATTTTTAAATCTTTAGAGCAAGAGGGCATCTTTGTTAAAAAATATAAAGAACTCAGTGTCGCTGAAAAGAAGATCGTCACTAAAAAGTTTTTCGAGGGGATCTATCCTATCATTATCCCAATTGCTGTGGATGCGACTCACCCTTTCCCTCACTTAAACAACCTTAGTTTTGGGATTATCGTCAAGCTTTTAGACAAAGACGACACAACGGTCGAACGCTTTGGAATCGTTCGTGTTCCTCGTGTTTTATCGAGATTTGTGCAGATCGCGGAGGGAACGTACGTGCCTGTTGAAGATGTCGTAGCTGAACATATTGAAGATATTTTTCCTGGGTATCAGCTTTTAAAAAGTGTGCCGTTTCGTATTACAAGAAATGCAGATATCGCTATCGAAGAAGAGGAAGCAGATGATTTTTTAGAAATTCTTGAAGAGGGACTCAAACTCCGCAAAAAAGGGGAAATCGTAAAACTTGAGGTTGGTTCTGATGCAGACAATGAGATCATTGATTTTTTCAATAGTCATATCAATGTCTTTAAACACGATATCTATACATTTCATACGATTTTAAATCTTTCATCTTTATGGCAAATAGTTGGAAATAAGGATTTTGCTCACCTTTTAAATGAACCGTTCAATCCAAAACTCTTACCGCCACTGAGTTCAAATGAAAATATTTTCTCTATTTTAGATACGCAAGATGTGACGCTTTACCATCCATATGAGAGTTTTGAGCCAATCGTACGTATGATCCAGACAGCGGCAAAAGATCCTGATGTTGTAACTATCAAAATGACACTTTACCGTGCTGGTCCACAATCTCCAATAGTGCAAGCACTAATGAGTGCCGCAGAAGCTGGAAAGCAGGTAACAGTCATGGTTGAACTCAAAGCACGATTTGATGAAGAAAATAACCTTATCTGGGCAAAAGCTCTTGAAAAAGCTGGGGCACATGTTATATATGGCATCTTTGGATTTAAAGTTCATGCCAAAGCAACACTCATCACTAGACGAACGAATGGTAAACTCAAACAGTATGCGCATTTAGGTACGGGGAATTACAACCAAAGTACGGCAAAAATCTATACAGATATCAGCTATCTCACAAGTAAAGATGAGATCACAAATGACCTCACAAGATTTTTTCATTTTCTCACCGGTTTTAGTAAAAAAGGGAAACTAGAAAAACTCTACATGGCTCCAGCGCAAATAAAACCAAAACTTTTATCGCTCATCGCCAATGAAACACGAAAAGGAAAAGAGGGAGAGATCATCGCAAAAATGAACTCTTTAGTCGATGATGATGTGATCCGCGCTCTTTATAAAGCAAGTCAGGCAGGCGTTAAAATCGAACTGATAGTTCGTGGCGTGTGCTGTTTGAAACCTGGAATTGAAGGTGTGAGCAATAATATCAGAGTCACATCTATCATCGGAAAATACCTTGAACACGCGCGAATATTCTATTTTAAAAGCAGTGCGCCATACATTTTCATCTCAAGTGCAGACTGGATGCCTCGTAATCTTATGAGACGAATCGAGCTTTTAACGGGAATTGATGATAAAGAAAGTGCCGATAGATTGCTACGAATCTTACAACTCCAATGCACGGACAATACTCTCTCCCATGAGCTTCAAAGTGATGGAAGTTATCATAAAGTGAAAATAGAAGCAGATCAACAAGCTATCAATAATCATAAAATTATTGAAGAACATATGATAAAGATGCACAAAGCATTGAAAAAAGAGTCCCCAAATTATGTGCAACAACTTGCAGAAAGACTTTTGAAGGATTCATAATGGTGCATAAATTTAAAAATATTATCCCAACACTAGGCGAAAAAACTTGGATAGCACCCTCTGCTGATGTGATCGGCGATGTGAGTATTGGAGAGGATTGTTCCATCTGGTTTGGATGTGTCGTTCGTGGCGATGTTCACTATATAAGCATTGGTGATCGTACAAATATCCAAGACCTTTCTATGGTACATGTAACGCATTATAAAAAAGAAGATAAAAGTGATGGTAATCCAACAATCATCGGAAATGATGTAACTATCGGTCACCGTGTGATGCTTCATGGATGCACTATCGAGGATGCTTGTCTTATCGGTATGAGCGCTACTATCTTGGATGGTGCAGTTATCGGCAAAGAGTCGATCGTAGGTGCTGGAAGTCTAGTCACAAAAAACAAAGTATTTCCTCCGCGCTCTCTCATCATGGGAAGCCCTGCAAAACTTGTCAAAGAACTTACAGACGAGGAAGTCAAAGAACTTTACGCATCTGCGTCAAGATATGTAAAATTTAAAGAGGATTATAGAGCCTAAATGCCGCAACTTGACCCACTTATCTTAGTTGATATCCTTGGAATTATCGCTTTTACTATAAGTGGATTTTTAGTTGGAGCAAGAAATCATCTTGATATCTTAGGTCTTATCATCGCTGCATCTCTTACAGCTCTTGGCGGTGGAATCGTGAGAGATACAATTCTCAGCGTCACTCCATTTGCTTTTAAAACACTCTATCCTGCAACGGCACTTTTCACCGTAATATTTTTTGCTCTTCTGCTTAAAATCCATAAATATGACAGTATAGAAAAAAGATGGCTTTTTGTTGTTAGTGATACCATCGGACTTGTAGCTTTTAGTATCACAGGAGCACTTTTAGCCATAAACGCAGAATATAATTTTTTTGGAGTGATAATTCTCAGTTTTATCACCGCAATGGGTGGAGGAGTGATAAGAGATATTCTTATCAACCAAGTCCCAGCCATTCTCATAAGTGACTTTTACGGTTCTATCTCAGTGATTGTGTCTGTTCTTTTACTGCTCTTACATGTAAGCGATTTGTTAAATCAAACAAGCATACTCTTAGTCGCGATATTTTCTATCGCACTGAGACTTGTTGCGTATAAACAAAAGTGGCAATTGCCGAAAATAGTATAAAGCGTTCTCTCATACTTTTTTTTCCGCAAAAAAAGTATACAAAAAAGCTCGTGTCAGCAGTTGGATTTCTTCACGCTTTGTTTCGGTCGCTCTGTCTAAAAATGCAAAACTCGGCTAAAGCCTCAAACAGTTGCATTTTCTTCACGACTCCACTCGGTCAAAAAAGCTAAAATCCAAAGTGACACACAACGTCAGCTAAACTTCTACGTCAGTTGCAACATCTGCAGAGCCAAGAAATTTCTTTTAAATTTCGTTAAGAAAATTCATCTGTTTGAAGCGAAGCTGAGTTTTGAATTTTTAGAGATTTAGAAGAAGTTTCTTGGGAACTTGACAAAGTCAAGCTCGAAGCCGTTGCAAGAGCTTTTTGGTACTTTTTTGCGGAGAAAAAAGTATGTATCATAAAAGTAAAAATTTATTCACTGAGAGGTAATTTCATTATTATTAAGTCGTAATTCACTACAATCAACAAAGATAGATAGAGTTATATGCGAAAGGTAACATTTAGTAATGGCTGAAAAAAAGAATCAACATTTAGTGCCTGCATGTTACTTACGGAATTTTGAGACAAATATTTCTGACAAAATAAAAATTAATCCAAAATATACTAGTGGAATATATGTAAATGACAATAGACTTTCAGCAGGATGGAAACTTAAGTCAGTTACGCACAAATCACTAACCAAGCCATATTTTTATAATTTACCAGAGGATGACCCAAAACAACCAATAGTTGAGAACTATCTATCAGTAGTTGAGGGTGAGTATGCCACATATGTCAAACAGATTATTGAAGGTGCAGTGAATAATGACAATATGTCTTTTATGTCATATTTCGTTATGGTTCAATTTATGCGCGTTGAATCATTTATTGATGAGTTTCAAGGTGCATGGGATAAAATTGCTGGTTGGATGGATGAATATGAAGGAAAAAATGATTATGAAATCGTTTTAAAAGATATATCCAAAAGACTACTAGTTTCCTCAGATTTTGGTCATTTAATACACCAGCACTCAGCTATTATTTATAACAAAACAAATTTTCCATTTATTACATCTGATAATCCTGTAGTAAGAAAACAGCTAAACATACAAGATGCTTTAAAAATAATACCTAAAAGACACCTGCTAGAAATTGACGATGAAAGCCTAGAGTTTGCTTATTTTTTTCTGCCGTTAAGTCCAAATGTCGCATATGTTTCTTGTGAGCTAATAAAGAACTCTGACAATTTGTTTTACTCTGACTGTGATTTGGAAAATGTATTCTATTTGAATTATTTTTCTATCAAGAACTCATATGCAAAGATCTATTCCTCGATTATAGAACCAATTAAAGGCGAAACTGAGTTAGTAAAGTATTTGACTACTAAAAATCAGACTATTATTAAGATATACACATATTCAAAGCGAATTATATGCAGCGGAACTATAGAAAATAATAGTAACTTTAGTCTTTTTTCTTAAGCTTGATGATACTCAACAAGTCAAATTAATCAAAAAAGATGAGAAAATAAAACTCCTTGAAATTATAGAAAATGGTATAAGCATTCGAGGAATGAGAGAGTGCAGGGTATCATCAATTGATTATGTCAATGGATTGATTTCATTTGAGTCAGAAATCGAGTTTGGCATATAATATGATTTTTTCATATGCATTCCCAATCAAAAGATTGGGAACAAGAGAAAGTTTATAACAAAAAATTTACGTCCTATAATCCGCATTAATCTTCACATATTCATATCCAAGATCACAGCCATAAGCCGTAAAATTTCCATCGTCTATGCCAAGGTCACAGCTGATCGTAAAATTTGGAAGCTTCATGATCGCTGCGGCATCCACTTCCATTGCTTTATCAAAATAGATCTCGCCTTTGTTATAAACACATAGATCATTGAAAGATATTTTTAGCGTTGATTCTTTACATGTAACGCCACTTGCTCCAACCGTAGAAGCGATACGTCCCCAGTTTGGATCTTCGCCGTAAAGTGCAGTTTTCACCAAAAGAGAATCGGAAAGTGCTTTTGCGACTTTCTCAGCTTCCTCATCATTTTTTGCGCCTGTTATATTATAAGTAACAACTTTTGTAGCACCTTCGCCATCACGAACCATCTCTAGTGCGAGAAACTTCATCACTTCATATAGAGCCCCTTTAAAGGCATCCTTGTGATATGCGCCACTTTTTTTGTTTGCAAAAAGCATGATAGTGTCATTTGTAGACGTATCGCCATCAACGCTAATGGCATTAAAAGTTGTTTTGACCATTTTATCAAGAAACTTTTGCATCTTATTTTGAGGAATATCTGCATCTGTTGTGATAAAACAAAGCATCGTTGCCATCGCGGGGTTGATCATCCCAGCACCTTTTGCCATCCCGCCTATATGAAATTTACTTCCATCTTCTAGCACAACTTCAAAAGCGATAGTTTTTGAAAAACTATCCGTTGTCATGATCGCTTTACTTGCGTTTTGCGGTTCTCTTTTGGTGAGATCAAACTTTTTTGCACCTGCGATGATCTTCTCTTTTGGAATTCTCACACCGATAACACCCGTGGAACTCATCACGGGATTTACAAGTCCATCAATCTCTAAAGCTTCTAAAATCTCATCAATATCAGAGATCCCTTTGGGACCTGTCATCGCATTTGCATTTTTTGAGTTAATCATGACAAAGTTTGTTTTGAAATCACCCTTGTTTTTAAAATGGCGAATCGGAGCGGCTGTCATCTTATTTGTAGTAAAAGTTGAAGCGATATCACAAACTGTATCGCTATAGATAAATGCCATATCTAGGGCATCATTGGCTTTTAAACCAGCATTGATTCCATCAGCAAAAAATCCATCGGCTGCGCAAACACCGGTGTCAATTCTATTTAAAGTATACATTATTATTTTCCTATATTGTTTTGCAGAGTATTATATAATAAAATGTGTGGAGAAATTGTTACAGAAGTGGTAAAACTCTCGAAAAGAGTTTTACAAAAGATCAGGGATTTTAATCCCTAATACTTACGAGTTTTTCTTTAGTGTGCGAAGCTCTTTTGCAGAAATTTTAATTTTTTTCGTTGTTCCATCTTCCAATGTAACACGAACAACTCTCAAGTTTGGTAAAAAACGACGTTTAGTTCTGTTTTTTGCATGAGAAACATTATTTCCACTCATTGGGCCTTTGCCACTGATAGCACATCTTCTTGCCATATCTAGGCTCCCTTGTACAAAAATTTAAGTTGCGAATTATAGCCAACCAAAACAAAACTACAACTTAAGAGGATATTTTATTGCTTTTAATTATCTATTAAACTGCAAAGAGATAAAATCGTTTGTAATAACATAGATTGGAACAATAATGGTTACACCTGAAGATATCAAAGAATACATCAAAAAAATTCCGCCTACACCTGCTATTTTAAATCAAACTATCTTACATGTAAATGCTGGTGATCTTAATAAAGCATCAAAGATAGCAGAAGAGGATTTGGCTCTTAAAGCTTATCTCAAAACTCTTGTTAACCGACCTATATATGGCTTTAGAAATGAGATCACTGAACTACCACAGATCTTTAGTATTCTAGGTGCTAATGCGGCTAAACAATCTTTATATAACTATTTGCTCACTCTTCTATCACCGAATAAATGGGTTTTATTTAAAATGAATCAACATCTTTTTTGTGATTTACAAGCTGATTTGAGTAGAAACTGGCATAACATTCTTATTCATCTTGGTGTTGATGATAAAGATATAGAAAGTGCAATCACACTTTTGCCATCAAGTATCATCATCTGTGAAGCACTTTTTAAAGATAATATAGAAAATATACAACTACTGCGAAATGCGAAAAATCTCGATTATAATACTATACTCAAGCGACTCACAAAGCTTGATCTTTTTGACATATCAAAGTATATCTCTAAAGTCTGGCAGATGCCAGAATCTGTTGGGACTATTCTTTTAGCTTCATCCGGCATCAAACCCTCAACAGATGAAGATCTCAATAAACTAGGAAAATGGATGCACCTCTTACTCTTTTATCAGCTTTCAAAACCTCAGTTTATCGAAGCAGGACTCAACGATTTTGTAGAATTCAACACTGATTATGTAATGGATATTTATGAAGATTTTATGCAATTAATGGAAGTACAATCATGAGAGCAGTCGTAAAAGATGGAATTGGAATATTTTATCCGCAAGGATTTTTAGATGGAAACAATGCGCCTTCTTATCTTACGATAGAGGATATAAACGCGACTGAACATTTAAAAGTTGATATGCTTTTAGTCTCGCTCAAGAAAGTGATCTTCTTTAATCTAAACGGTTTAGACGTTTTTGTAAAACTATTACTTCGAATTCGAACAAAGAACCATATAGCTGTAGGTATTTGTGATTATGATCATAAAAAATATGAAGCGATTATGACTTATTATAAAGATAGTCTCTCCTTTTCTCTCTTTAAAACCTCAAAGATTGCAGAACTTTTTTCATCTTCTTATAGTGTAAAAGATAAAACTGTTCTTCTATATAGTTCTGATCCCTCACAGCGCTCGGCATTAGCAATCGAGCTGTATGACCATGGGCACAACCCCATCATTGCTCAAACAAAAGAGGAGTTTGATGAAAAATCCATGCATGAAGACACCTATTATGTCATCATAGAAAATACCAGACTTGGGCTTATGGGGCAAAAAGTTGCCACTCGCGTCACTGGTAATGCTATCATCTATACAGTTTCAGGCTTTTTAGATGCAGAAATTAGCGATACTTTCAATATCGCATATCATACGAATTCTCTCAATGTCGGTTTTAGACTTTTTATATTTGATGCCTATAAAGTGATCTCCATGAATGTTCATGCGGTAAACTTTTTAGCCAAACTATCTTCTTCTGCTGCAGAATATAATGCGACAATCTGTTTTGTAGGTATGACTTTTGAAAAAACACCTGTTGCCTTCAAAAATGAGCTTGAAGATTCCGGTTTAATGTTTTTTGAAAATATGGATGATATTTTAAAAGACAAAGACCTCCTTGAAGAACTCGGTGGAAGCAGTGTAGCTACTGTTAAAAACAAGCGTTCACTCACAAAAACCATAGTTCAAGAACTTTCAGAGTTTATCGATGCTACTGTTTCCACAATAGAGATGATGACAAATGCAAAAGCTGTTAAGAAATCAGCAACCATGCAAACATTAGTTATTGAAAATATAGAAGATAAGATGGCAAGTTCTATTGGTTTTTATGGTGATATAGATGGCATGATTATTCTTATATTTCCAAAAGAAGTTGCCAAAAAAAGTTGTGCACTTCTTATTGGAGAGGAAACAGATGATATGAATCAGATTTTAGATGCCCTTGCAGAATTTGTCAACATCATCGGCGGACGTACAAAAACTTTGCTCTCAGAAAAAAAGATCAGTGTTGATATCACTCTGCCACGTACTTATGCGACGGCCCAAAGCCTTTTGGATGTTGCATCATCCAAAAAAGGGGTACAAGTAGATATGAGTTTCAATGATGATAACTTTACATTTTTTCTTACAAGGTAGTTATAAAAACTCTTCTAAGCTTTTACAGTAGAGAGTTTTGATAAAATTTCAAAAAAATATAAAGGGCGATTTATGCTTGTAGCTCCTAGCGTACTCTCAGCTGATTTTGGTAATCTTGCACGTGATGTAAAGGCAATATGTGAAGCTGGATGTGATCTAGTTCACGTTGATGTGATGGACGGACACTTTGTTCCAAACCTTACAATCGGGCCTGTTGTTGTTTCTGCTATCGCAAAAGCAGCTACGAAGCCTTTAGATATCCATCTTATGGTACAAAATAACACTTTTTTTGTTGAACTTTTTGCACCCTTAAAACCTGAATATATCTCTTTTCATATAGAAGAGGAAAAAAATCCCCACAGACTTATCCAAAAGATTAGATCACTGGGTATCAAACCAGCTATCGTTTTAAATCCACATACACCACCTGAGGCTATCGAATATCTTATAGAAGATCTTGATATGGTTTTAGTCATGAGTGTCAATCCTGGATTTGGAGGACAGAGTTTTATTCCAAATGTTGTCAAAAAAATCAAACGTTTAAAAGAGCTTAGAGATGCTATAAATCCAAACTGTCTCATCGAAATAGATGGCGGAGTAACGAATGAGAATATAGAGATGCTTCGCGATGCTGGAGTTGATGTTTGTGTTGCAGGCAGTTATGTTTTTAAACACGACTCACTCAAAGATGCGATAGACAGTCTTCACGTATGAGAACAAAGATCTGTGGCATTACCTCTTATGAAGATGCAATGGCGGCCATTGATGCTGGTGCTGATGCTTTAGGATTTGTATTTTATAAAGAATCTTCAAGATATGTTAGTAAAGAAGATGCGAAAGAGATCATAAAAAAGCTTCCTCCTTTTGTTGAAAAAGTCGCATTATTTGTAAATGAAGATGCCGAAATTATTGATGAAATATGTTTCCATGTAAAGGCTACTTTAGCTCAGATCCATTTTGATGCGCCTCAAGAGTTGTACTCTTCTCTCAAAACTCCTTACATTAAAGTTGTACGGGCACAAACAAAAGAAGATGTTTTAACCTATGCGAATGAATACAGACTTATCGATGCGTATTGTGAAAGCTATGGTGGAGCTGGAAAACGGATTAATATTGAATGGTTTGAGGATGTTGATTGTTCCAAAATTATTTTAGCAGGTGGATTAGAACCTTCAAATGTTGCAGAGCTTAAGAAGTATGGTTTTTACGGAGTTGATGTCAGCAGTGGTGTTGAAAAATTTAAAGGAAAAAAAGATTATCAGAAAGTAAGCGAGTTTATACAAAATGCTCACTAATTTTATTCTTGATAAAAAAAGTTTATCCAAACTATCCACTTGCGGTCTTTCATATGAAGTCATAAAATCTCAACTTAAAAATGAAGATATAGAGTTTACCCTTGAAATGTGGCGTGCTCAGGGACTTGATATTATTCGATACAATGCACTTTATTATTATGCTACAAAGTTTTTACCGATTAAAGACACCATATTCTCTATAGTAGATGTGGAAACCAATGGTTCTAAAACAGATAAACATCAGATCATAGAGATTGGTGCTATAAAGATTTTAAACGGTGAAATTATTGATACCTTCGAGAGTTTAGTCCACTGTGAAGAGATTAATCGTCATATTTCTGAGATAACAGGTATCTCAGTTGAGGACACAAAAAATGCGCCCTCTTTAAAACATGTCATGCAGGATTTTAAAATCTTTTTAGGTGACACAGTATTTGTGGCGCATGATGTCAAATTTGATTTTAAGTTTGTTTCTTCAATGATGGAAAAAACGGGTTTAAGCCCTATTTTAAATCGTCATTTATGTAGTATCAATCTTGCTGAGAGAACTATAGAGTCTTATAGATATGGGCTTTCCTATCTGAATGATCTTTTAGACCTTCATAAAGATGCAACACATCATAGAGCTCTTTCAGATGCAATAACAACTGCAAAACTCTTTACAAAGTCTTTGGATTTAGTTGGAGGAAATATAAAAACTGCAGAAGATCTAATAAATTTTTCTAAAAATGAAAGAAGATTGAAAAGGCCAAAATTTGATCCTCTCTTAAAAGTGGATGAAGAGGAGTAGATCTACTCCGAAAATTCACCTACACTTACAAGTTTATTGTAGCGCTGTGTCATTCTCTCCTCATCACTCAAAGTACGCAAGTGTTTTAATTGATTTAAAAAGTACTCGCCTAAAGCAGTCGCAGCTCCCTCTTTATCACGATGAGCACCAATAAGAGGTTCATCAATAATATCATCGATAAGATTCAACTCTTTAAGATCTTCACTCGTAATCCTTAGTGCTTTTGTCGCTGTTTCCACTTTTGTAGGGTCATTCCACAAAATAGCCGAACATCCCTCAGGTGAGATAACACTAAACACAGAGTAACGCATCATAGCGAGCTTATCTGCAACACCAATTGCCAAAGCTCCACCACTTCCACCCTCTCCTATAACTACAGAGACTGTTTGAGTATTGAGTTTTGAAAGTTCAAGCAAGTTTCTTGCGATCGCTTCACTTTGATTTCTTTCTTCAGCACCAAGTCCAGGATATGCACCCGGAGTGTCGATAAGCATCAATACTGGAATATGAAATTTTTCAGCCATCTGCGCGGCGCGAAGTGCTTTACGGTAGCCTTCAGGATTTGGCATACCAAAATTGCGTTTGAGTTTATTTTTAGTCCCACGCCCTTTTTGCTCACCGATAACCATAACTTTTTCTTCACCGATATATCCAAGATAGCAAACGATTGCAGCATCATCTCTAAAATGACGATCTCCATGTATCTCATATTGATCATGCATTAAGACATTGATATAATCAATAGCGTATGGACGATCTTGATGGCGTGCAAGTTGAAGCTTTTGAAAAGGAGAAAGATTTTTATAAGTTTTAGCGACCTCTTTATCGAGATCTACTTTTAATATTTCAACAGCTTGAACATCGCGGCGCATCTCTGCACTCACGATATCTTCCTGTATTTGTTTTATTTTTTGTTCAAAATCAAGATATGTTGCCAAAAATGGTCCTTAGATTTTTTTGAAAATGACAACGCCGTTTGTACCACCAAAACCAAATGAGTTACTCATAACAACATTTAATTCAGCCGTGCGTGCTTTGTTTGGAACATAATCAAGATCACAATTCTCATCAGGAAGCTCATAGTTGATAGTTGGAGGAATAATACCATCACGCATAGCCATCAAACATGTAACAGCTTCTATCCCGCCAGCCGCACCTAAACAGTGACCAATTTGACCTTTGATTGAGCTCATCGGTGGACAGTTTTCTTTGCCTCCAAGAAGCTCTTTGAGCGCTGCTGTTTCATTTTTGTCATTGATAGGTGTACTTGTTCCATGTGCATTCACATAGTCAAGTTTTGGCTCCCCTGCCATTTTATATGCAGCCTTCATCGCACGAAGTGGACCATCTAGACTTGGAGTTGTAATGTGACTTGCATCACCACTTTCACCAAAACCAATAACTTCAGCATAAATATGAGCACCACGAGCAACTGCCGTATCATAATCTTCAAGAACAAGTGCTCCAGCGCCTTCTCCCATAACAAAACCATCACGTCCAGCGTCAAAAGGACGAGAAGCATGCTTTGGATCATCATTTCTTGTAGAAAGAGCTTTCATAGCGGCAAACCCGCCAACTCCTGCACCTGTTACAGCTGATTCTGCCGCAACTACAAGCATACGCTCAGCGCCATTACACATGATTGTTTTACAAGCTTCACCAAGAGCATGAGTACCAGCAGCACAAGCAGTTACTGCTGAAAGATTTGGACCTTTAAGGTTATGCGCAATAGATACAAAGCCGCCAAGCATATTTACAAGAGCAGAGGGGATAAAAAATGGGGAGATACGACGAGGACCTTTTGTTTCAATAATAATAGAATTTCTCTCGATCGCAGGAAGACCACCGATACCTGAAGCAGCACAAACACCAAAACGTTCATGATCTATATCATCACCAAACTTTGCATCTGCCATAGCTTCTTGTGCGGCTTTAAGCCCTAGATGAATAAATCTATCTGCTTTTTTGACCTCTTTTGCATCCATAACTGTTTCAGGATCAAAATCTTTTACTTCTCCAGCGATCTTTACAGAGTAGTCACTTGGGTCAAATATAGTAATAGTGTCTATCCCGCACTCACCATCACACATAGCCTTAAATGAAGTCTCTTTATCATTCCCAAGTGAATTTATCATCCCTATACCAGTCACTACGACTCTTCTCATATTCTCTACTCCTCTATTTTCTGTTGTTTCAATATTCTTAGACATATCTTTGTAATAAAAATAGATCTAAAAGTACTTTATGGATTGAGGCACTGAGGCCCCAAATTGCAATTATTTGCTTTCTATGTAGTTCATTACATCTTTAACAGTTTGAATTTTTTCCGCTTCATCATCAGGGATTTCAATATCAAATTTCTCTTCAAGAGCCATAACTAATTCAACAACATCTAGGCTATCTGCCCCTAAATCTTCAACGAATTTTGAATCCTCTTTTACTTCATCTGGATTAACGCTTAGTTGTTCTACAACAACCTCTTTAATATCATCGATTAGTGCCATCATAGCTCCTATTTTTAAGTATAAAATCTTGGAATTGTAACACACATAACTTAAAAAACTAACTATTTAAGCAATTTATGTAAATTTTCTAGGCTTTTATAACTCTATTTCGACCAAGTCTTTTTGCCTCATACAGGGCATCATCGATCCGTCTTATTAACTCCATTTCATCCTCACTATTGTGTATCGTTCCCACTCCAAAACTAGCTGTTTTTTTACCCACTCTTTTAAAAGTATATGATTCTATAATGACACGTAGTTTTTCTGCTAATTCGGCTACCTGATTAAGAGTATTTGATGGACAAATTATCACAAACTCTTCACCTCCCCATCTGCCGACAATATCTGTTAAACGAACATTTACTCTGAGTATTTCTGCAAATTCAACAAGAACGCTGTCTCCGACAAGATGTCCATACGTATCATTCACATCTTTAAAATAATCAATATCAATCATAATAAGACTTATCGGCGTGTTATAGCGATGAAAAAGATTTACTTCTGTATGGAGCCTTGTATTGAGGTAGCTTCGATTATACAATTCTGTTAAAGTATCTGTAATAGAAAGCTTTTGAGCAAATTTTTTATCAGTTATATTTTGCTGAATTGCACGATATCCTTTAACGATACCAAGCTCATCAAATATAGCTTCAATATTTGCAAATAACCAATAAATATTTTCACGCTTATCACAGTTTCTAAGCTCGCCAGACCATTTTTTATGTTTTTCAAGATAACTCATAATCTCTTGATAAAATAGTGCTGTTTCTAGATTGTAGACTGTCTCAATTTTTTTTCCTATAAGTTCTAATTTCGTGTATCCGAAAAGATCACAAAAAGCGGTGCTCACATCAGTAATATTATGTTTCAAGTCCATTGAGATCATAATGACATATTTATCTGTCATACTTTGTTGTTCAATAAGAGCCTTTGTTTTTTTAGCAACCATTGATTGTAGCTTACGTTTAGTGATAGTAAGCAGAAGCGTAAACGTGATGATAAGCAATAACAAAGCAAGTGCTACATACAGATATCGTACATCAACCTTTTGTTTTTCATTTGGATTCCATATAAAATCCCTAAGTGCTCTATCCATATCAGACTGGTTTACTTTGCCTAAGGTACGATATATCTCACCTATACGATAAAAGCGTTCCGTGTTTGTATAGCCGATATCAACTAATGTAGGTACCATCATATTACGTGTGACTTCAGCTTCATGTTTTAAATGCTCAACTGAGCTTTTTGCACCATATTTACTGCGTAAAACTGCGATTGTTTCATCTTCATGTTCTAGTGCATAATGCCATCCGCGGATCGAAGCCTGCAAAAATCTTTTTGCACGTTCTGGATTTGATGTAAGTTCCTTCTCTGTTGTAAAAAGATTATCTCCATAAAAATCTATACCGTAGTTTAAAGGATTAATAATCGTAATTGGAATATGTTTTTCTGCCATCAAAAAAGGCTGATCACTCAAATATCCGCTTATAACATCTACTTTTCTATCGATAAATGCCTGAGAACTAAAGTCAAGCGGGACATAAGTATAATCAGACTCTTTAATACCAACTTCATGCATCATGGCAAGTAATGGTGCATCATCTATACCTTGCTGATATGAAACTCTTTTACCTTTGAGTTCATATGGACTAAAAACATTAGATTCTTTATGAGCGATAAAAATAAGAGGACTATGTTGAAAAATAGATGCCATAACTTTCACAGGTTTCCCATCTGCTCTGTAAAGCAAAAGAGCTGAATCAGCCACTCCATAAGTAGCTTCTCCATTTACAACCTGCATAATATTATTTTTTTGAGCATTGCGTTCTACTATAGTAACATCAAGTCCAACCTCTTTATAAAAACCTTTCTCAAGCGCCATATAGTAACCGGCAAATTGAAAAGAGCTAAACCATTTCAGCTGTAAAGTAACCTTGTTCATTGGCTCATTTGCAAAGACGCTTACGAGGAAGACACAAGAAAGTAAAAAAAAACGGAAAAAGAGATTCATAATATGATCGTACCTAAATAATATATTTTAACAAAAGAGTATACATAAATACTCCTTAGTTATTTTTTTTAAGGATATTATTTAGAAGAGTATCAATAATTTTTCATAATAATGTGTTTCGTATGGTAAGGAGGTAATCATGAAGAAAACAGTCAAGAAATTTATGAATGTTTATGTCATAACCGCGCTTATTGGATTTTTCTCATTTTTATATATACTCTCATTTGCAGTTATTAACGGTAATATATCCAAAGGCTCAAGTGTAGAGATCAAAAGAGCCATGCTGGAAAAACAAAAAAAAGAAAAGATGCAAGAGAAGTAACTTGACTATTTCACTAAATTTACAACTTTTAAAGTCACGTAGAGTTTTTTATCTTTTTCAGCTATGGACATATCTGTGTCTATTGGCTTTTTTTCTTTGATCAAAGTACCTTGTAAAGAATGAAGTACATGAATGTAGTTTTGTTGCATCGGAAGAGTTATTTTATTGATATGGTCTTTAGCTACCATATCAGCGAGAAGTCCTACAACGCAATAATACATACTTTTATTTATGGAACGCTGCACCATATAATCATGCATAATAGAGATATTTTTTTCTAATACCTCTTTTTCTTCACCATTTAAGAGTCTGTTAGTATGTGCTCTTTGTAAATCTTCATCTAGGAGATCCTCAACTTCATGATCTGTCGCGTTAATGAGTTTATCAAAATCTGGACATCTTCTTTGTAAGATAGTCATAATTTCATCATTACTTAGATGTTTTTCCAAAGTATGCGTATAAGTTTTATCTTCTATATAGTCATGATCCAATGCTTCTAAAAGCTGCGCGGCAATATCAAGATAAACATATTTATCCTCTTTATTTGTATCAAAACAAATTCCTGTATGTGAAATAATAGCCTTCGGACCCGCATATTTAATTGTCATAAAATCCTCTTTTAAGTTCTTAAATCATGTAAAGAGTAAAAACTCTTTATGCCATATTCATTCCGCCATTAACTTTAAGCGTTTCACCTGTGATATAACTTGAATGGTCTGAGAGTAAAAATGCCGTTGCTTCAGCTACTTCTTTTGCATGTCCAAAACGTCCCATAGGGATTTTTGATGTAAATGAACCTTTCACCTCATCACTTAAAATATCTGTCATCTCAGTTGCAATGAAACCGGGAGTAATAGAGTTATAACGGATGCCACTTGATGCTGATTCTATAGCAAAACTTTTTGTCATCGCTATAACGCCGCCTTTACTTGCCGCATAATTTGTCTGTCCGCCGTTTCCTGTTTCGCCTACAATTGATGAGATATTCACAATTGAGCCAAATTTTTTCTTTCTCATCACTTTCATCGCTTCACGACATCCGATAAATGCAGATGTAAGATTCGCATTGATAACACTCATAAAATCTTCCACTTTCATACGAAGAGCAAGTTTGTCATTTGTGATACCAGCATTGTTTACAAGGTATGCAAGTTCTCCATCAGCATCTACAATAGTTTTGATCGCATCTACAAATGCATCTTCATCACTCACATCAAAACCGATAACCGCCGCAACTCCGCCAGCCTCTTCTATCTGTGCTTTTACAGCGTCCGCTTCTGCAGCACCACTTCTATAATTGATCCAAACTTTTAAGCCGTATGTTGCTAAAACTTTTGCAATCTCCGCACCGATTCCACGACTTGCACCTGTAACTAAAACATTTTTTCCGCTAAATTTCATATAATATATCTCCTTCTTTTGTAGTAAAAAGCACCAAGGTGCGTGAGCCTTCCGCTGAGGAAAACCCAGTGTTAACGTAGGCAAAGGAATTCACTTCCTTTGCCCTATTTAAATTATATCAGTCCATGATCCATCTCTACTGGCACTTCAAGATCCATCAGTTTTAAAACTGTCGGTGCAATATTATTGAGTCCACCTGGATCAACTTTTGTAACACCCTCGGCCATCACAAAACACCATACTTTTCCAACCGTATGATTTGTAAGTACATTGCCTCTTACATCTTTCATCTCTTCACAGTTTCCATGATCTGAAGTGATAACTAATGCATAATCTTTCTCTTTAGCTTTTGCTACAATACGTCCAAGCTGTTCATCAACAGTTTCTACAGCTTTTATTGCCGCTTCAAAATTACCAGTGTGTCCGACCATATCACCGTTTGCAAAGTTTACAACGACAAAATCATAATCATCTTCCATAGCCTGAATAACTGCATCGCCAACTGCCGGAGCGCTCATCTCTGGTTGTATGTCATATGTTCTTACATTTGGGCTTGGGATCAAGACACGTGTTTCATTTAAACATGGCTCATCAATTCCTCCATTTAAGAAGAAAGTCACATGCGCATATTTTTCTGTCTCTGCCGTGTGTAATTGACGAAGCCCATTTGCCGATATCACTTCAGCAAGCGTATTCTTTGGAGAATCTTTTCTAAAAAGAACAGGATAGGCAAAACTTTTATCATACTCGGTAATCGTTGCTAGATTTACGGGAATGTGCTTTCTTTCAAATCCTTCAAAATCTTTATTGCCGATTACCGTTGCAAGTTCACGCATCCTGTCACTTCTAAAGTTGATAGTCAAAACACTATCACCTTCAACAAAGCCATCATAACCATCAAATGCCGTAGGCTCAATAAATTCATCCGTAATGTTATTTGCGTACGAGTTTTCAATATAATCTTCAACACTATAATCACTTTTTGGTATCGCGTTTACTATCGCGTTATATCCAGCTTTTACTCTTTCCCAACGGTTGTCTCTATCCATCGAATAAAAGCGTCCGCCGATTGTCGCTATTTTCACATTATCACCAATATGCGCTTGAACTTGGTGTAAGTAAAGTGTCGCAGATGTTGGAGAAACGTCACGTCCATCAGTAATAAGGTGTAAAAAAACTTCTTTGCCCTCAGCACATGCCAGATCCGATATGCCCATAAAATGATCAATATGCGAGTGTACACCGCCATCGCTCATGAGACCGATTAAGTGAATTCGTTTTGATTTTTTGAGTAGATTTTTAAACTCTACATTATCTCCAAAAGTATGCTCATCCAGAGCCAAAGAGATCTTTACAAGATCTTGGTATAACACCCGTCCGCTTCCTATAGTCATGTGTCCAACTTCAGAGTTTCCCATTTGTCCATGGGGAAGTCCAACGCTTAGACCAAAAGTATCTATAAGTGAATGTGGTACGCTTTTAAAGAGTGCATCGTAAGTCGGTTTTTTAGCATTATAAAATGCGTTGTACTCTGTTTTATCGGAATACCCTATACCGTCTGTGATAACTAAAACTGCTTTTTTAGACAATCTATCCCCTTTTTATTTGTTGTTGTAAAAAATATTTTAACAAAAGATTGGGACGATTATACTATAATCTCATTTTAAAATTTATTTAGGAATTTGCCTTGCTTTATTGGATACACCTACATTTTAATATTAATATACTTGGATACATCACCATTCGCGCTGGAATTGCCTTTGTCTTAGGTTTGGCTCTCACACTTATTTTAATGCCTCGATTTATCAAATGGGCAAAAGGGAGTTCAAGTGTGCAACCTATCAATGAATGGGCACCTGAGGCTCATCAGCAAAAAGGCAAAACTCCGACAATGGGCGGAATGGTTTTTATTTCTGCGACACTTTTTGCTGCACTTTTGACCGTTAACCTCACAAATATTTATGTTATCGGTGCATTAGCAACAATTTTAACATTTGCCCTTATCGGCTTCCAGGATGATATGGCAAAGATCAGAAGCAAAGTCAATACAGCAGGTCTCTCTCCAAGAGCCAAACTTTTTGCTCAAATCATCAGCGCCGGCGGTATTGCCACATTTTTATATATTTTTGTAGAATTTGATACTGATCTTTATCTCCCATTTATGAAAGCACCAATCATTGATATGGGTATCTTTTCCATTCTTTTTTGGATCGTCGTTATGGTTGCAACCTCCAATGCAGTCAACCTGACAGACGGACTTGACGGTCTTGCAACAGTCCCTTCCATCGCAGCACTTTCGTCTCTTAGTTTCATTGTTTATGCGACAGGTAACGTTATCTTTACAGACTACCTTTTGATTCCTCACTTTAATGTCGGTGAAGTTGTTATCATCTCTTCTGCCCTTATCGGTTCACTTGCGGGATTTTTATGGTACAACTGTCATCCTGCGGAAGTATTTATGGGAGACAGCGGTTCTTTGACCCTTGGCGCATTTATCGCTTATATGGCTATCATCTCGAAAGTAGAGATCCTACTTTTACTGATCGGGCTTATCTTTGTTATCGAAACGCTTTCGGTTATATTACAAGTTGGAAGTTATAAACTCAGGAAGAAACGTGTTTTTCTTATGGCGCCTATCCATCATCATTTTGAGATGAAAAATTGGGCTGAAAACAAAATCATCGTGAGATTTTGGCTGATTGCAATCATCTCCAATCTTATTGCTATCATCACGCTAAAGATACGTTAAGATGGGTACTACTTCTCTTTTTGGCTATGGCGGAACAACCAAAGCACTTGCTTTACATGCAAAGAACCCTATTTTTTATGATGACAAAGTTATCAAACCTTTTACAGATGAAAATGGTTTCAAAGTCAAACCTTCGAGTGATTTTGATCCGAGATACTCTGCTTTAGAGATCACCTCTCCGGGGATTCCCCCTTTCCATCCGCTGATTCAAAAAGCTAAGCATCTTATAAGCGAGTATGATTATTTTGCAGATGTAATGCCCTTTTCTGTTTGGATAAGTGGCACAAACGGCAAAACAACAACAACGCAGATGATGCAACATCTTCTCAAAGAATACGGGAGCGTCGAGGGTGGGAACATCGGTGTACCTTTGGCAAAACTTGACCAAAAAGCACCGATCTGGGTTTTAGAAACAAGCAGTTTCACGCTTCACTATACGAACAAAGCAAAGCCTAACCTCTATGTTTTACTGCCTCTCTCACCCGACCATCTCTCTTGGCACGGCGATATACAAGGTTACATAAGTGATAAGCTCAAACCTATCAAAATGATGAAAGATGGTGAGATTGCTATCGTGCCAAAAACATATCAAGAGAACCTTACCTGTAAAGCAAATGTGATCTTTTATGAAGATGAAAACGACCTTGCTATGACTCTTGACATAGACCTCGAAAAAATCAACTTTAAGGGTGTTTTTTTACTTGACGCACTTTTGGCTGTAGCGGTTAAAAAAATTCTTTTCAATAAAACAGATTATGAGGGGATCAACGCTTTTGTTATCGATCCGCATCGCCAAGAGGAGCTCTTTGACGCACAAGGCAGACTCTGGGTAAACGACACAAAAGCAACCAATCTGGACGCAACCATCGGAGCGCTTAAACGTTATAAAGATAAACACATTCATCTCATTCTCGGCGGAGATGACAAAGGTGTTGATCTCACACAGCTTTTCGAGTTTATGAAACCTTTACATGTAAGCGCGGGTTTAAGCATTTATGCCATCGGCTCAAATCAAGAAAAATTGCTTCAACTCTCTAAAGATTTTGGCCTTACATGTAAGGGTTGTGACATCCTTTCAAATGCTGTCAGTGAAATAGAAAAAAATCTTATGCAAGATGAAGTGGCTCTGCTCTCTCCTGCAGCTGCGAGTTTAGACCAGTTCACCTCTTACGCACAGCGTGGAGATATATTTAAACAACTGGTAAAAAGCATTTAATTTTTTGACAGTGATTAATAATTAAACAAGATTAGTTTCTATACAATGAGTCCAAGTAGTATAATATCTTAGCAGATTAAACGCTATATTTACGGAGGTGTCATGTGTTAGAAAAAGAAACTGAGCTTCATAAAAAATTTTGGGAGATTTATTCCAAACAGGATATTAAAAAAATCAAAGAATTTCAAACCTATATGGATAAGTTCGCCGTTAACTTCAATCTTTACAAAGACGGAAATTTTATAGAAAGATCTCTCCCTTTTGATGTTATCCCTCGTATCATCTCAAAACAAGAGTTTAGCAAAATAGAAAAAGGACTCCAGCAAAGAGTCCAAGCGCTTAACCTGTTTTTGGAAGATCTTTATACAGATGCAAAAATCGTGAAAGAGGGAATTGTTCCCCAAGAGTTTGTCGAACAAGCTTCGGGTTATTTGAAAGAATTTAAAGGCTTTTCCCCTTCAAAAAAAATACGAACACATATCAATGGGATCGATCTCGTAAAAGATACAGTCAATGATGAGTGGGTTATCTTAGAAGACAATCTTAGAGTTCCAAGTGGTGCGAGTTATCCACTTTCCATCAGAGACACTTACAGAAAAATCTATCCAGACTTTTTTGAACAACTCAAAATCGAACCTATCAAAGAGTACCCAAGCTTTATTGCAAATGCTATGGATTATGTCAACTGTGGCGGCATCAATGTTGTTTTAACACCAGGAAGATTCAACTCAGCTTATTATGAACATAGCTATCTTGCTGAACAAATGAATGCGCAACTTGTCCGCGCTCATGAGCTTGTCGTCAAAGAGAAAAAACTTTACTTCAAAAATTACAATGGAAAACTTATTCGGGTAGGTTCGGTCTATAGAAGACTTGATGATGATTTTATCGATCCAACATTTTTCAATCCCCAGAGTCTTATCGGTGTTCCTGGAATCGTCGAAGCCTATCTTGCGGGCAATGTAGCACTCATGAACGCTATTGGAAACGGTGTTGCGGATGATAAAGGGATCTATTATTTCGTTCCAAAAATGATCCAGTACTATCTCAGTGAAGAACCTATACTTAAAAATGCTCCGACGTACTTGCCATATTTTGCTAAAGATAAAGAGTATATCTTTAACAATATAGAAAAACTTGTTATCAAAGATGTTGCAGAAGCTGGCGGATATGGTGTACTTTTTGGACATACTATGACAAAAATTCAACTCGATGATCTCAAGAAAATCATAGAAGCTGAGCCTAGAAGATTTATAGCTCAAGAGCTTATAGAGTTTTATGACGAACAGTGCTATTTGGATCAAAAACTTGTTGCTAGAAAAGCAGATTTTAGAGCTTATGTGGTTATGGGTGAAGATATCAAAGTTTGGCAGTGTGGTCTTACAAGATATGCGCTTGAAGAAGGAAACTATCTCGTCAACTCATCACAAGGTGGCGGTTTTAAAGATACTTGGGTAATGGAGTTATAACATGGGACAAATAATAACAGCAAATGTAGCAACAAGTCTTTACTGGCTTGGAAGATATATAGAACGTATAGAAAAAACACTCTATCAGGTCATAAAAGCGTATGACAAAGTCATTGATGTCGACAAAGATGCAGGTGTAAAGCTTTATGATAATTTTGGTATAGATTTAAAATATGACACGGCTCTGGAGTTTTTGGCAGTCGCTCTTACAGGTGAGCATTCTTCCAATATGCTAACTCTCTCCGGTTTTGCCAGAGAAAATGCGATTATCAGCCGTAATCATCTCAATAATGCCTCTTTTGGAGAGATCATCGCCTTAAATGCTCTTTTTCAAAATACTACAAAAGCGCATGTAATTATTGACTATAAAATTATAGACGATGCTCAATCACTTATTAGTGAGATTTGGGGAGAGTTTGCAAAACGCGAACATAAGCAAAATAATGATTATTTTATAAAACTTGGCAAACTTGTCGAAGAAGTTGATTTTTATTTTAGATTTCATGCAGAGGATGAATACTCTGAAATCATCGTAGCAGAGATTCATACTATCTTAGATATTTTATCTGGAAAAACTGCTTCTTCTACAAGCCAATCACAAAAACAGAGTGGCACTTCTTCAGATACGATGAGTGCAATATACAAAAAAATAGACACTATTATAATCGAGTAACATGCAAATAACAGAGATTTTTTCTTCACAACTTCCAGTAGGTGAAAAACTGACCATCAAAAAAGGTAGGTTTGAGCCCAAAGAGAGAAAGCCAGATATAAAACGTATCAGTATTGTAAGTGGAACTCACGGTGATGAACTCGAAGGTCAGTATGTCATCTATCTGCTTTCTTCGTGGCTTCGTGAAAATACAGATGCCATAAACGGTATTATCGATCTTTATCCCGCTGTAAATGCATTGGGAATCGACACGATTACAAGAGGATTTCCTATTTATGAGGTGGATCTTAATCGCGCCTTTCCTGGTTCTAAACATGATTATCTTCCAGGACAACTTGTCCATGCTCTAGCAGAAGATGTAAAAGGGAGTGATATTGCTATCGATATCCACTCATCAAATATTTTCTTAAAAGAGATCCCTCAGATCAGAATCAATAAAGAGTTTTCCCCCTCCACTCTTCCTCTGGCAAAAAAACTCAATTGTGACTTTATCTGGATTCATGACGCAGTAACTGTTTTAGAAGCGACTTTTTCACATACCATGAACGAGATGGGAACAAAGACTTTAGTAGTGGAGATGGGAGTCGGGATGACTCTCACACAAGTTTATGGCAAACAGCTTTTGAGCGGTATTTTAAATCTCATGAAATCTGAGGGGATCATTTCAACGGATGAAGAGTTTGAACAAAGAGAACCATTCTCCTCAGAAGTAGGAGATGTTTTTTATATCAATTCCCCATCAGCTGGTCTTTTTGTACAGTCAATTACCCATTGTGCGATCATAAAAAAAGGTGATGTCATCGGGACAATCGTAGATCCTCTAAGCGGGAAGATACACGATACCCTTTATGCTCCAAGTGGAGGTATTTTGTTTACCCTTAGAGAGTTTCCTGTTGTATATGAAGGTTCACTTATTGCTAGAATTTTTGGGGAGAGTCATGAAAACAATTGAAATACTTCGAATAGACTCACTCAATCGCTCGCCGCTTATCGTTGAAGGATATCTTTTTGAAGGATCAGATCCAACAGCGCCGAGTGTTGCCATCGTAGGAGCTATGGAGGGAGAAACTATTTTACCTCTTTATACAGCTTCAAAACTTGTAGATTTTTTAAGACATAGTTTAGATGATGAAAGTAAAATAGTAGGAAATATTTTAGTGATTCCATCTGTAAATCATTACGCTTTAAATATAAATCAGCGTTTTTGGCCCCTTGATAAAACAGATATCAACACAATGTTTCCAGGTTACGGCGAGGGTGAAACGACACAAAGAATCGCTAAAAAACTCTTTAATGCACTTCAAGGTTATACCCACGGAATCATTTTAGAAACGAGAGAAGGAATCTCTACATGTATACCTTACATCAAACTTTTCGAGTCAGGTTATGAGGATATAGAATCTGCAAAAACTTTTGGATACAGACTTATTCACCATAAAAGTTTAAAGCCTACAGATACCGTATCTTTGCAATATAACTGGCAACTTTGGGGTACAAAGGCCTACTCTATCATTTGTCCGAGTGATACAAATATTGATCTTCATACCTCAAATGAAGTCTTTGAAAGAATTATTAATTTTCTAAGTAAAAATGAGATTATAGAGTACAAAACAATATCTGGATATCATTCTACAATTATTAAAAATTCTGATATAGAAGTTATCCAAACTGTTAAAAGTGGAATCTTTATTCCAACAAAAAAAGTTGGTTCTACTATAAAAAAAGATGAAATGATAGGAAAAATCATTCATTCACTTGAAGGAAAAGTCACCCACAGAATTTTTTCTCCATGTGATGGACTCATTGCTTGCGTATATAAAAATGGACTTATCTTTGAGAATGCAGTTGCATTTCGTGTTATAAAAAGCGGTTAAATCTGCTTTTTATAGCACACTAATATTGGTTTTGACTTTGTGTTTGAGTTTGCATCTGTACTTTTTCCTCTTCTCGTCTCACATCCACCATCACAGAAAGATGACTCCCGCCGCTACTCACAACGACGCCTTTAAGCGGAGAAATATCATGATAATCACGTCCAGAACCTAAAAGAATATGCTGTTCATGAGGAATGATATTATTTGTAGGATCAAACTCTGCCCAACCAGCGTTTGGAATATACACACTAAACCATGCATGCGAAGCATCTGCTCCAAAAAGTTTCTCCTCTCCCTGGGGCGGCAGTGTTTCGATATAGCCGCTCATATATTTTGCAGGTAAACCGATACTCCTGAGTGCTGAGATCCCAAATTGTGCAAAATCTTGACAAACACCTTTTCTTGTTTCAAAAGTTTTTTCAACTGGTGTTGTTATATCACTAAAGCCTGATACAAACTCAAAATCTGTATAGATACGCTCCATCAGTTCATTAGTAGCTTCAAAAATATCTCTCTCTTTAGCAAATGATTCCAAGGCATAATCTTTAATGAGTTTTGATTTTCTTGTAATAAGTTTAGATTCATACAAAAATTGTTTTGCCTCCAAGTCATCTGCATGAAATTTTGACAAACGCTCCAATGCATCGCCAAAAGAGATACTTTTTGCTCTTAAATTATTAACTTGTTCTTTAATAATCTCTGGAAAAATTTCTACTTTTGATTTTCCTATCACAGAAAGGGACTGATGCGGTTCTCGCAATAAAAGATGCATATTTTCATTTCCAAAACTATCTATAAATTCGTGAGATTCATACTCTCTTGGCGTAAACTCCATCGAAAATTCTAGGAGCTTTTGAGACAAAGATTCTTTTGGTTTCAACCTTGCAATATTATGACTAAAACTTACCATACTTTGATAATTAAAAACTGTTTTATGAAAAATATTATAAATCATATCTACTCATCATAATGTGAAAAGTAGGTATTTGAAAACTCACTTGAACACTCCAGATATAAATCTGAAAGCTTAAGCAACATGGCGTCAAGTTTAACATATATCCCCTCATCTTTTTCTATTTTTAGTAGATTCACAAGCTCTATCGACTCAAGAAGTTTTTGCGCCTGTGCTATTGGTTTTTCATAGGAAGTAAGTTCCGCTTTTGCCTTTGGTAAAAGTTTAAACTCTTTAAGTAACTCTGCTGTCATATACGCCAATGATTTTGGAAACTGTGGATTTATAATCAAAAAATCTACAACATTTTCCAAATTCACTGAACTTCTGTAAAAAGCTCTATAGGCATTAAAACTCTCTTGTGAATTTAATATTCCCTCTAAGACATCGTGCCTTATAAATCTATCAAGTTTCAAACAAAGCATCGATCTAGATTTTGAGATCAAAAGTAACGCTGATTCAATCTTATAACCAACATCATAAATAATAAGCCCTTGTTCTTTAAAAACACTCTCTTTTACAAGTTCTTTATATGCCATAAGATAGATAAGAAAATTATCTAGCTCACCGGCAACAATTAAAGTGGAATCGTTCGTTCTATTAATAAATTCATTCCACTCTTTTTGCATCTTATCAAAAAGTTTCGAGGATTCAAAAGCCAAAATATCTTTAAGATTGATATTTGTATTGGATAACATCAAAACAGTAAAGGCAAGAGAACCACCTCTGGAAGTATCTTTAATGACAGAGGTTATCTCTCGCATTGGGAAGATCTCAAGACTCTCATTATTACTAACATCTAAAAATCCAGGATAAGTCATTGTCATATGCGTGAGAGCATTTTGCAAGATTACCTGAGATTCTTTAGAAGTACCAACCTCATATCTATAAAAATTAGTGATCTTTTTAACCACATGCATAATAAGGCGTGTCGTTGTAATCGCACGAGCAAGATACCTTCCAAGCCAAAAAAGATTTTCTGCTTTTGGTGTAGAGATTTTATCAATAGAGGTTTCTACATATTGAGCATATTTAAAAGAATGCGCCATAGAGATATCATCCTCTTTCCCGCCTAAGATCCAAAGATCCTTACTTGTACCACCTCTTTGCGAAGAAACAATCAGTGAATCTTTTTCTGCAGCTACTCGCACTAAACCGCCATTCATGACACTGTAATCTTCCCCTTTTTTGAGACAAAATGTTCTTACGACAGCATTTCTAGGCTCAATTGTTCCATTTTCATAATAGGGAATTGTAGAAAAAGCAACCTCTTGTTGAGCGACATATTGGTGTGGGCTTTGTAAGAGAAGAAGTTTTAAAGCTTCACGCTCTGGAAGTGACATTTTTTTGCCAAAATAGACTTGAATACTTTCGGTTCTATCGATCTTTTTTATGATCAGCTTTTCAAGATTTTCTATAACAAAATCCATCTCTTTTTTCTGACCGCACCACCATGTAGCAATCTGCGGAAGAATAAGCTTTTCTTGTAAAAAATATTCGCATATCTTTTCCATAAATGGATTAAGCCCTGCATTTTCTAAGACGGCACTACCGATTGGATTGATGACGCTGAGATTGTTTTGTCTCATCGATTCTACAAGTCCTGCAACTCCAAGTCTTGATTCATCATTGAGTTCTAGAGGATCGCAGTATCTATCATCAACTCTTCTTAAAAGCGTATTGATCTTTTTTAAGCCACTCAAACTTTTGAGCCAAAGTGAGCCATTTTTACTGAGGAGATCATCCCCTTGAACAAGGTCTATCTCCAAAAAAGAACTGAGATATGCATGCTCAAAATAGGTTTCATTATGGGGTCCAGGAGTTAAAATCGCAGCACGTGAGAGATCTCCATCTGTGAGTTTTTCAAGTAGTTTTTTAAAATCTTCGACAAAAGTATAAAGCTTCCTTGTCATAATATCCGGATAAAGATCTTTTGCAATAGAGTTCATAGTTAAGCGGTTTTCTATGGCGTATCCAAGACCTGAGGGTGCTTGAGTTCTGTCATTGATAACCCACATCTTCCCATCAGGGCCTCTTGCCATATCTGTCGCGTAAAAATAGAGGTTGAAATTTTCTTTAAAGCCAAAATCAAACACTTCAGGCGCGTAACCTTTGTGTCCATAAACAACTTCCGCTGGGATGATATTTTCTTTGATAAGCTTTTGTTCGCTGTACAAGTCTCTTAAAATAAGATTTAAAAGCTTTGCTCTTTGCTTCAAGCCTTTTCTTATCTCACTCCACTCCTCTTCGCAAATAACAAATGGAATAGGATCCATACTCCAAGAGCGCTGGGCACTCTTTTCATGAGTATCGTAAATATTAAAAGTAACGCCGTTATCTTCTAGATGCCAGTCGATATCACCTTGTTTCTCTTTTAAAAGATCCAAGCCTGCTTTTTCAATATCCTCGACAATATTGTTCCAATACTGCCTAACATTTTTTTTCTCATCGAATACCTCATCTATTGAGGATTCAACAACATAACTCTCAAAAATCGACATCTACTGTTTGGCCCACTTTCTTCTCAAATCTAAAGTATTTGGATACTCCAAACTTTGTGCAACTTCTTGGAAATAGAAACGTTTTGTCTCTTTATTTTTCTCTTTCGTAACAACAGCGCGTTTTGCACCGTTAACTTCGACAAGACTTTGCTGTACAACCGCAGAAGAGATATATTCTATCTCACCTTGAGAGTGATTGAAATCCCAAAAACGGTTGATACGTCTTGATTCGGCTTCATAGCTATTAACCGGAAAACTGTCATAAGTACGTCCACCTGGATGTGAAACATGATAGGTCATCCCACCGATAGAGCGTTGGTTCCATGTATCTACGACATCAAAAGTAAGCGGTGTATCTACGCCGATAGTTGGATGCAGTGCAGACCACGGCTGCCATGCTTTATATTTGATGCCTGCAACAAACTCGCCTTCCACTCCTGTAAAACTCAGAGGAATCTTCACACCGTTGCATGTAAGCACATAACGCTCAGGCACGAAGTGATTTACCTTGACCTGCACACGCTCTAGGGACGAATCCACATAACGCGCGGTTCCTTGAGAAGAGCTTTCTTCGCCAAGTACATGCCAAGGCTCGATAGCCGCACGAAGTTCAAGATGGAAATTTTCTACTGTTGCCATTCCATATAATGGAAATCTAAACTCAAAGAATGGATCAAACCAGTCAAGCTGGAATGGATAGCCTTCATTATTTAAAAACTCAACGATATCTCTAATATCCTCTTTGACATAATGTTCTAGCAAGAACTTGTCATGCAACTGCGTTCCCCAACGAACGAGTTTATGTTTGTATGGTTTTTTCCAAAAAAGCGACACAAGAGTACGCACAAGCAACATCTGTAACAGTGCCATATGTTGATGAGGCGGCATATCAAAAGCGCGAAGTTCGAGTATTCCAAGACGTCCAGTGCTAGAATCTGGAGAGTAAAGTTTATCTATACAAAACTCGCTTCTGTGCGTATTTCCTGTGATATCTGTGAGCATATGACGGAAGAGTCTGTCTGTCAACCAAAATGGCACTTCACCATCTTGTGGAATCTGAGAAAACGCTATCTCTAACTCATACAAGTTTTCAAGTCGTCCCTCATCCACGCGAGGTGCTTGAGAAGTCGGCCCAATAAATGCTCCCGAAAATAGATAAGAAAGTCCCGGATGGTGTTGCCAAAAAGTAAGAAGACTTCGGAGCACTTCAGGACGACGAAGAAGTGGACTATCTTCAGGTTTGAGCGCACCGATGGTGACGTGATTACCACCACCCGTTCCCGTATGCTTGCCATCGAGCATAAACTTTTCTGTTCCCAAACGCGATTCTCTTGCATCATCATACAACTGAAAAAGGTTACATGTAAGGTCTTTCCATGAAGTCGCAGGCTGGATATTGACTTCGATAACACCTGGATCTGGCGTAACTTTAATACGGTCTATTCGCAGATCATGAGCTGGTTCGTACCCTTCTAAAACTACTTTGATATCAAGTTTTTTTGCAACCTCTTCGATAGAAACCATGAGATCTAAAAACGCTTGAGTATGATTAAGCGGTGGCAAGAAGATATAAAGTTTTCCATCACGCACTTCAATATTAAGTGCTGTTCTCACAAAAATGTTATCTTTTGCATCTTTTGTTTTAACCATCTTTTCATAACGTGCACGTGCATCTTTTCGAAGTTTATCAAATCCCGGAACATCGGCAAACAAATCTGGTTCAAAGTGTAGAGGCAACTCCTCTTTTGGTTTTTGCTCCAATGAATCCATCGGAAGTCTAAGCCCTAAAGGTGAATTTCCAGGAATCAAAAAGAGCTCTTGGCGTCTAAATTTCCATCCAGAACTTACCCATTTTGTTTCACCAAAGTTCAGTGGAAGAACATAACCTATCTCACTGTTAAGCCCTTGTGAGAGTATTTTTGCGATGTTTTGACGCTCTAAAGAATCTTTTAAATCTACTTTTGTAGCATCAACATCTACAGGAAGTTGCGCTTCTTTCATGATGTAGTAGTATGGATCTTCATACGCTTTGACAACATTTTTAGGGCTGATGCCCAGCATCAAAGCAAGTGTATTGATGAACTTAAGAGCATCATTATTTGTGTAGCTATACGTTTCATTCATATCTGCAAAGAGTGATGGATCTTTCCAGATTTGCTTGCCATCTTTTCTCCATATGATAGAAGTCTGCCATCTTGGAATCGGCTCACCTGGATACCATTTTCCTTGTGCATAATGAAGAAGACCCCCTTTTGTAAATGACTTGAGAAGTCTACGAGAGAGCTTATCTGCAAGTTCTCTCTTATGTTCTCCATCAGCATCCGTGTTCCACTCAGGGGATTCCATATCATCAATTGAAACAAAAGTCGGTTCGCCGCCCATTGTGAGACGAACATCATTCTCTTCAAGCTCTTTATCGACCTCAAATCCAAGATTATAGATAGCATCCCACTGATCTTCACGGTAAGGTTTTGTTACACGCGGAGATTCGAAAATACGAGTGACTGTATTGGAATATTCAAACTCAACTTCCGCTTTATCTCCAAGTCCTTCAATTGCATGAGCGCTCTCAAAAGAGGGCGTACATGCAAGAGGAATATGCCCCTCGCCTGCAAAAAGCCCACTTGTAGCATCAAGCCCAATCCAGCCTGCACCAGGGACATAAACCTCTGTCCATGCATGAAGATCTGTAAAATCCTCTTCAGGACCACTCGCACCATCAAGTGACTTCACGTCAGCTTTTAGCTGCACAAGGTAGCCCGAGACAAAGCGTGCTGCAAGACCTAGATGACGTAAAACTTGAACAAAAAGCCAAGCGTAATCTCTACAGCTTCCGAGCTTATTGCCAAGAGTAATCTCACATGTTTGCACACCCGGTTCCATGCGGATAGTGTAGTTCAAATATTTATAAATTTCTGTATTTAAGTAAACCAAAAAGTCATTGATAGGACGCTCTTTAAGGTCAAGAGTTTTTAAAAATTCTTTTAACTTTTTGCCATTGTCTGTGATTTCTAGGTATGGACTCAACTCTTTTTTGAGCTCATCTTTATACTCAAATGGATAATTTGTTGCATATTCATCCACAAAAAAGTCAAAGGGATTGATAGTGATCAAATCTGCGATAATCTCAACATCGATCCCAAACTCTTTCACTTTCTCAGGAAAAACGATGCGCGCAAGATAGTTTCCAAAAGGATCTTGCTGCCAATTTAAAAAATGCTCTTTTGGCGTAATATTTAATGAATAACTCTCAATTGGTGTTCTACTATGAGGAGCTGGACGAAGTCTTATAATGTGTGGAGACAAAGAGATATATTTATCATATTTGTAGTGAGTCTTGTGCGAAATAACAACTTTGAGTGCCATGGAGTCTCCTAATTATAGTTTATTTAATGAACGATTATAGCATTAAAGACTGAATTTTAAATCTCTCTAAAAGATAAAATTTGTTTCATTTTTATACAATTTTCTTCAAATAATTTAACTATAATACTTTTATCTTAAAAACCCCAAAGGACAAATATGAAAAAATTCACTCTCTCTGCTTTATTGTTAATGGCAATGATGTTTTTTGGAGCGTCATCAGTAAGTGCAGCTGAAATGAAATGTGGCGCAGCTATGAAGTGCGGTGCTTCTATGAAATGTGGCGCAGCTATGAAAAAAGGATGTGACACGAAGGCTTGTCCAAATCCAAACTGTGCGGCTAAAAAAGATCCAAAAGCAAAATGTGATTGTAATGCTACTGGAAAAATGAAGTGTGGCGCTAAGATGAAAGCGAACATGAAATGTGGTGCCAATATGAAAGAGTTACCTGCAAAAAAATGTGGTGCAAATAACTAATTAAATGCTTACATGCTAGTAAAGCTTTTTGCTGCATGTAGTTTCTTCTTCGTGGTAGACTTTTGTATTCCTTTACCGGCCCACCATATTCTTACTTTGACTCTAAATTTCATCTAACGCATCATCCATTTTTGCATTTAAAATAAAACTTTTTTATTGCTACACAGCTAAACTAAGACTGCCTCCACTTGATTGTGACTGGCTTGTGCTATACGCTGAGAGTATATTTTTCATCAATAACGATTGAAGATTATTTGTACTCGGTGTAGTTGATTGTGCTACTGTACTGCTCGTTGCAGATGCAGTTGGATCTTGTGATGCCATTGGACTTGCGCCGCTTTGACTGTGTTGATGATGGTGATGAACACCGCCACTTTGAGACGATTGTTGCGCGCTATTTTCTAAAGCACTCATCAATTCACTACTTGTAATATTTCCATCTCCGTTTGCATCGATAGAATTAAAAACCTTTTGTAGATTTGCTGCACTTGTATCAGTGTTCGCCGTTGCTGGATTTTGAGACAACTGTTGTGCAGCTGTGCTAAACTCAGTTTTGTCTATAGAACCGTCTTTGTTCGTATCTACAGATGTCATAAGCTGATCAGCGAGCTGTTGCATCATAGCGGTAAAACTACTTGAGCTACTAACATTACTTTGACTTTGTGCATTTATCGCAGCATAGTTAGTTTGATTTGTTATACTATTAACCGACATGGATCTCTCCTTATATAAAAATCATCTATCCCTTATTGAAATAGACAAATTCTACAAGCAATAATAGTGCCATCAGTTTTATCCCTATTCATATATTGCATTTAAATGCTTTACAAATTTAAGTTACTTTTATTATAATTATCTTTACTATCAAAAGGATGATGTTTGAATCTTAAAACTCAGCTAGAAAACGACGCTATTAGTCTTCCTGAAAACTTTTTTCACCTTGTACAAAAATACAAAGAGCATCTTTTTAAATGGAATAAGATTCATAATCTTACCGGTGCCAAAGATGAAAAGACTTTGGATGAGTTTATCTATGACGCTGTTTTGCCTGTAAAATTTTTGCCACATGTTAAAACGCTTATGGATATCGGAACGGGCGCTGGTTTTCCGGGGATGATTTTAGCTTTTGCACTGCCAAATACGAAAGTCACTCTAGTCGAGCCACTAGCTAAGAGAGCGAGTTTTTTACAGTTTATCAAAGCTGATCTTGGACTCGATAACGTTGAAGTCAAGATGTGCCGTGTTGAAGAACTCCAAGAAGGAACGTTTGATATTATCACTTCTCGCGCGGTTACGGAAACAAAAATGCTGTTACAATTAAGTAAACCTTTTCGCCATGATGGCACGATGCTTCTTTTTTACAAAGGCGAAAAAGTTTATGATGAAGTGGATGAGGGTTATGAGCATGAGGTTATCAAAGCGCATAACCGTCACTATCTTCTTATAAAAAATATAGATTAGGAATATATAATGTTAAAACTTCTTCTCGTCATTGCAGTTGTTTGGGGTGTTTACCACTACTTTATCAAGAAAAAACCGCTTTCTTCTTCACGTAGAGATTCACAAGCACTTGAAGATAACGATATGGTTCAGTGCTCTACATGTAAGATCTATGTAGAAGTCAATGAAGCGATCCTCTCAAATGGAAAATATTACTGTTCAAAAGAGTGTTTAAGGAATGCAAAATGATATTCTTTGGACATAGATTTTTAGCAAGCGAACATTTTTATCATATAGAAAGTATCTATTGTATTTCAAAAACTCCCTCAAATTCCACTATTTATTTAACTTTTGACGAAAATAATCTTGATATCATTGACCATTTGTTTACCCATAATATAAAATTCGCTTTACATGTAAAGAATATAAAAGAGCTTGTTTATGCCCATGCACTCGGCGCCTTATACATAACTGTAGAAAAAGAATTAGCAAAAAATGCTCAACGTGTTGCAAACGATTATCTTTTTGATGCTAAAATTTTGGCACACATAGATGATGAAGGTGAGATCGAAGAACTCGCTCTTATTGGAGTTGATGGTGTTATATTTGCAAAGGGAATAATAAAAATAAGCACATGATGAAATTACTTACACTCTTAACATTTTTACTTCTATTTAGCGGTTGTTCGAAGCAGGTTTTATACCCCGCCAATTATCCTGGTATAACCCCTCAAGATTCAATCCAAACTTCACAAACAACTTCAAACTCACAAGACCAACTCGCTCAAGATGATCAGAAATCTTCACTTTTAGACAAACTCCACGCAGAATACAAAAAATGGCAAGACACTCCTTACAAATATGGAAGCACGGGACAAAACGGCACTGACTGTTCAGGTTTTGTACAGGCGATCTATAAAGAAGCTTTTGATATGGAGATTCCAAGAGACAGTAGCAATCAAGTGCTTAAAGGAACTGAAGTTTCAAGCTCTGAACTCCAACCGGGAGACTTAGTGTTTTTCAAAATAAATGCCCACCTCAGACATGTGGGAATCTATGTTGGAAATAACAGTTTCATGCATTCAGCTACAAAAGGCGGTGTTATGATCTCAAGTATGGATATGGGCTACTGGAAGAAAAGATACTGGACTAGCAGAAGAATGTTGACAGAGGGGACATATACCGCTCAAAACTAAGCTCGTTTCAAAGAGTTGATAGTTACTCTTTGTACTAATATCACTCACAATCTTTCCAATATCAAATTCAATATCTGAAAACTCCCCACATTCTTGACACAATAAATGCCCATGAGACTCTTTTACAATCTCAAATCTCGATTTTTGTTTTGGAATCTTCACTTCTGTTATGACAGAAGAAGCCATCATCGCATTAATATTTTTGTACATCGTCGCAAGTGAAATAGATGCAAATTTTTCTTTTATCTGCAGATACAGATCATCCACATTTATATGCCCCTTTTGATCCATAAGAGACAATATACCCAATCTTTGTGGTGTAACTTTAAGTCCATGCCCACGTAATAAGTTTTCGTAATTCATGCTGGAATTATAACTTTTAATATTTGAATATTTTGTAAATAAAGAATAATACTTTTATTTACATATAAAAATATCTAATTCATATCAAATAACGATGAAATAACATTAATGTTTAGATAACATAAAATTCGCTAAAATTTTACAAAACACACAAGGAGTTTCAGATGAAACGTTTTACAATCGCTAGTTTATTAATCAGTAGTTCACTTATGGCCGCGATGGGTGCGAATATGCCTTCGTTTAATGATTTTGATACAAACAAAGATGGGAAAATCACTCAACAAGAGTTTGAATCTACGCAACAAGCAAGAATGCAACAAAAAGCAGAATCGGGAAAGATGATGAAAAATGCTGCAAATGCTCCTGCTTTCTCAGATATTGATACAAATGGTGATGGCGCAATCAGCAAAGATGAGTTTGCAAATCATCAAAAAAACAATATGATGAATAAAAGAAATCAAATGGGTCAAGGCATGGGTCAAGGGCAAAATAAATAACTATATCAAAAAGTCTCTATAATAGAAAAATCATTATTTAAGTGATCTTATATTAAAATTCTACAATGGATAAAGATTATCCATAACTTCAAGGAGAAAAGATGAAAATAGCAATAATCAGTACAATCGTTGCCTCAGCGTTAATGGCGGCAACACCTCTAATGCAAGATGCTAAGAAAGCGGGATTGATGCCGATTCCATCAAAGCAAAAAGAACTCAATAAACTTATAGATAATCCTAAAAATCCTATCACTTATGCAAAAGTCGAACTTGGAAAAAAACTTTTCTTTGATACAAGACTTTCAAAAAGTGGACTTATCAGCTGTAATACATGTCACAACCTTGGAACTGGTGGAGTTGATGGACTGCAAGCTGCTGTTGGACATAAATGGTCTCAAAACCCTCACCATTTAAACTCACCGACTGTTTATAATGCAGTATTTTTTAGTTCTCAATTTTGGGATGGACGTTCACCTAACGTAGAAGACCAAGCGCAAGGACCTATCCAAGCAGCTCCTGAAATGGCAGCAACTCCAGAGCATATCGTTTCAGTTGTAACTTCTATGCCAGCTTATGTAGCAGAGTTTAAAAAAGCATATGGTGACAAACCGATCACTTTTGAACTTGTAGCTGATACAATTGCTACTTTTGAGCGTACTCTTGTAACGCCAGCACCTTATGATAAGTTCTTACAAGGCAATGACAAAGCATTAACTCCAGTTGAGAAAAAAGGTTTAAAAACTTTCATTGATCTTGGATGTACTTCTTGTCATACGGGAATCGCTTTAGGTGGAGAGATGCAAGCTTTTGGTGTTGTAGCTCCGTATAAATATGCTCATATTGGAGATTTTGCAGGCAATAAAGATAAAATGGTTAAAGTTCCTACACTTAGAAACATCACTGAAACTGCTCCATATTTTCATAATGGTGCAGTAGCAACTTTAAAAGAAGCAATACAAGAGATGGGACGTATCCAACTTGGTGCAACTGTCACGGATGAACAAGCATCGGATATCCAAGAGTTTTTCAAATCACTCGAAGGTAAAAAACCAACTATCGTTTATCCACAACTTCCGGCATGTAGCGCAACTACGCCTAAGCCAGATATTAACTAGAGAGTTTCTCTCTAGTTTCCATTTATCATATTGGAAATTATTCCCTTTTCATCTCTTATATCAGCCACAACAACACCCGCTACATGTAAAGGTACAAAGATAAGTATGACGTTATATACAGCTTCGTGAAGCTCTTTTATATCATGAGCCGTCTCTTTTAATAATCCTAATTCTTGATAGAAATGAATTATCAATCCGCTTAATGTCATAAAAAACAGCGCTGCATAGATCACTACATATCCAGCACTGACAAGTTTATGATGAAGATCCAACTCTTTAAATTGGAAGCTTTTTTTGCCACTTTGTGTAAAAAATAAAGCAATACGGTAAACAACTAAAAATGCAAGTGCATACCCCAAATAAATATGCCATTCCCACATTGGTGCACGAATAGCTTTTGCTATTTCTTTGGCCTGATCCAGCGTGATTGTGACATCTATCGCTGAAAGCTTATCAAGTATGATCTGGGCATTTTCCTTATAGCTAAGGAAGCCTTTTCTGAGTAAAACAGTACCAATGAGTCCTATGATGACAATCGCGTTTGCCCAATGCCAGATTCTAAAACTTGCGCTCCATTTTTTCATACTATACTCCTTTTGAGATATTCACGCATAGAAGTCAAAACTTCGTATCCTATAGTACCACAACTTCGCGCATACATATTTGCATCATCGAAAAGACAAATCTCTTCCTTTGCACAATCAAGATTGACATTATCCATCGAAATACGACCGAGAATTTTGTGTCCTTGAGGCGTGGTGAAATTATTTGAGCCATTTCGAAGCAGTCCATCTGCATAGCCGACATCATAATTGCCTACTTGCATATCAATCTCTGCTTCGTAAATGCCGCCATAACCAATACGCTCTCCCGCTTTTAAAATGCGTGATGAAATTTTAGATGCGTGAAGTGAAAGGACAGGTTCTAAAGAGCTTACATGCGAAGTGTTCTCTGTGTGTAAGCCTTTATAGATAACTTCATCTGGCTTCAAACATCCATATATGGCAATTCCAACTCTCGCCATATCGTGCAAACACTCACCCGCACGAAAAAGTGCGGCAGAGTTTTGAGAGTGAAAACGAAGCTGTTTGATCCCCTCTTTTTTTGCAATCTCCTGAGCTCTTTCTTTGATCTTTTGAAAGTTCTGCTCTTGCACAAACCATTCACTTGAGAGTTCATCCGCACTTCTATGATGGGTAAAAACACCCTCTACATGTAAGCCATGTTCACGACAAAGTGCAAAAGTACTTTCAAGCTCATCAAGACTCACACCGTTTCTGTGCATTCCGCTGTCTGTTTTGATCTCCACTCTTGTATTTTTTGGGAACAGCTTGATTGCGCTCTTATCATTGAGCGTGTAAACAACGTTGGAAATTGGAGTATCGGGAATCTCTGCTAGAACTAAGATATTTTCAAAAAAATCCTTTACATGTAAAGCTTCTTTTTGGTTTCTTACAACTGCGTTTTTGATCCCATACTCTTGACAAAGAGAGGCCATTTGGACAAGTCCGTGACCGTAAGCATTATCTTTTAAGACCACCGCTATTTTATCTTTAGCTGATGTTACTTGTGCGATAATGTCGAGGTTATTAAAAAATGATTTTTTATTGAGGTTAATATGAGCCATAGCGAAATTATATCCCAAGCAAAGCAAATAAAATGCTTTCCTGCAGAGTTTGAAAAACAAAGTTTTGTCCAAATTATTTTCCCGCATGAAAAAAGTGACTGGATTGATTATTTAGAAGAAGCAAGAGAAAACTTCGTCAATATCGCCAATGCGATTGCAAAATATGAAAAATGTCTCATTGTCTGCGATGATGTGGATTTAGTCAAAAGCTATTTTAGCGATTTCACAAATCTAGAGTTTGTAGAGTTTCAAACAAACGACACTTGGGCAAGAGATTGTAGTGCACTCTCCATCTTAGAAAACGGCGAAAAAAAGCTACTTGATTTTACCTTTACAGGCTGGGGTTCAAAGTTTGACGCACACTTAGACAATGAGATGAGCCGAGCTTTGGCAGAGCATTATAAAACGCCGATGAAAACTATTGACTTTATCCTAGAAGGTGGAGCGATTGAGAGCAATAACAAAGGGCTTTTACTCACCACTTCAGAATGTATGCTCAACCCAAACCGCAATAAAACTTATACAAAAGAGCAAACAACTGAGCTTTTAAAAAATGAGCTTGGCGTAAGTGAAGTGTTATATCTGGATTACGGCTATTTGGCGGGTGATGATACCGATTCACACATTGACACACTTGCGCGTTTTGTGGATGAGCGCACCATTATGTACCTTACATGTAAGGATGAAAATGATGAGCATTATGAACAGATCAACAAGATGGAAGCACAATTAAAAGAGTTTGCAAAGCAATATGACCTAGACCTCATCGCTCTTCCCTTTACAGATGCAGTTTACTTTGATGATGAGCGTATTCCTGCGACTTATGCAAACTTCCTCATCATCAACGGCGCTGTCATAGTCCCAACGTACGGAGTTTCACAAGACGCCGAAGCGCTTCAAATATTTAGAGATTTTTTCAAAGATAGAGATGTCGTCGCAGTTGATTGTTCCGTGCTTATCCGCCAACACGGTTCACTTCACTGTGTGACTATGCAGTTTTTATAAGACACATCCAAAGATGTGTCAAAGAGAAGAGATATTAGAACTTCACGTTCACAGCCATATCGACTGATCTTCCCATTCCTTGGATTGGTGTAAGACTTGTTTTAGTGTAATTGACAACATCAACTCCACCTAAAGGCATGGCATATGCAAGGTTAAAGAGGTTCATCACAGCCAAGTCAAAACGGATACTTTTGTTTATTTGATATCCGGCACGTAGATCTACTAAAGTATAAGCTGGAGTCGTTGGTTCTTTACGTAGCGAATCTACGGAATCTTTCGACGCAACAGCTTGTACATCTAAACCTATATTTGCCGCACCTTTGACCTCATCTAAACTTACTTTTGCATGAAAAGGCATCACATGATAAAGTGATCCGCCATCTTTACGCATTCCGCGAGTGTATCCCATCACTGTTTTTACTGTACCTTTACCATACTGAGTGTTGTCCCATGTCACTGCATCACCAGAAAGATCTGCACCATACATGAGTGCGTCATGATTTACAAATCTTAAGAGCTGAATACCTGTATACCCACCTGCTGTTGCTGTGCCAAGACTTTCAATATCTATATAATTCTGGATCATTGTATAGTAAGGTGTCAACTTCACATGCCATGATTTATCTGCTATGTCATGAAGTGACCAAGTCGCACTAAATGTGTTTGCAACTTCAGGTTTAAGATCAAGATTTCCTACATAACCCGCACCATCTCCAAATGTATTAATCATAGCCATATCCATGGCTATTGGACCATTGATCGTTGCTCCATATCCGCCTGCCCAAGTATAGAGCTCATAAAGATCTGGAGAACGAGTTTTTCTAGCAAATCCTGCTTCGATCTCACCTATATCACTATACTCATATTTACCCATCAAAGTAAGATCATAATTTTTAAACTCTTTTTTATGATCTTTTGCATTAAATGCCGCCGCATCTACTGGATCATTAGAAGCTGTACTGTATGCACCTGTACCATCATTATATCCAGCAACATTACCTGTATCCATTTTCACGATATCAGTTCTTATCCCGATATTTGTCGAAAATCTTTTTGTCCACTGCGCATCATCTTCAAGGTAAAAACCGATTCTGTCTCTATGCCCATCATTGATGTTCACAAAAGTATTTGGATTCATTCCTTTCATTGTTCCACCAGCTGCAGGCCACCAATCATCAAGAGTAAAGAAATCGCCATCACTTCCAAATTTGAGCGTATGCACATCACTCACAGGAAGGGATATTCTAAGGTTATACCCTGTCTCTTTAGACTCCGTATTCATCGGCATATTGCCTGTTCTTTCTGTCAAGATTTTATTCATATAATGTGCAGTATTTTGATTATAAAGATCTGCATCAATTGAGAGCGCTCCGATACGCCCTTTATAACTCACTTCTCTATTTGTAGCGCCATTTGCTAGCATATCCATATACTGGTTTGGAAATCCCTCATAAAAAACATCTGCTTTTGAAATCTTTGCTGAAATCACATTTTCAGAATCTATCTTGTATGCTAAAGAAAGAGATTGTTTTTGCTGATTGAACAAAGTGTCTTTAACGATATTGCCATATCCATCTCTATAATCTCCCGATTTTTCTGTAAAACCAGAATACCCAATGTTGATCTTATCAGTTGCCGCATTTACATTGAGACCAACACCTGTTGCTGAACCGTTACTATGCTCAAAGCCTGTCATATCTCCATAAAAAATATAGCTCTCGCCATTTGTAGCAAATTTAGGCTCTTTTGATTTAACAATGATCGTCCCAGCGATGCTGTCTCCGCCTTGACTTACTGGTGTCAACCCTGCGATCACTTCCATTGTTGCTAACTCTGAACTATCCACATAAGATAAAGCAGGGTTCATGTGATTTGGACAAGCTGAAGTGATAGTCATCCCATCTACTTCCGTTTTGACTCTCGTATCTGCAAATCCATGAATCGAAGGCAGTGTTGCAATCCCTCCATTATAGTTTGTACTCACACCTGGAAGATCTTTGAGTAAAGATGCTGAATCCCCTGTTACGTTAGTTGCATTTGGTAAAGTGACTATATCTGAAGATGCTGTGCTTAAGCTTGTTGCATCAACGCTAAGTGCAGGTATCACGACAATGTCTGAAGCAAGTACAGAGATCGCTGCTAAAGATAAAAAAACAATTTTGTTCATTTTATTCCCTTAAAAAAATATTGTGTATTGTAGAAAAGGAGTGTTACAAAAGTGTTAAATAGGTAAAAAAAGATAAAACTAATCGCTTACATATAGACTTTACATGTAAGCGATATTCATCTGCGTGTGATAAACTTCCTTAACTTATTTACAACATAAAAAAGGCGAAATTTTGTCAGAAACTCCAGAACCACTCAACAATCAAAAAAAGCGAAATAATATTCTTTTACTTTTAGCCCTTTTCTTTATTCTTTGTGGCGGCGGATATGCCTATTATTATTACACTTATGGGCAATTTTATGAATCAACTGATAACGCTTATGTGGGACAAAATATCGTTTATGTCACACCTCAGACCACTGGCAATGTCGATGCGATCTATGTAAGTGAGATGCAAAATGTTAAAGCCGGAGATAAACTCGCACAGCTTGATTCTCGAGATGCACAGCTTGCATTTTCAAGTGCGAAAATGGCTCTTGCTCAAAGCGTACGCCAGATCAAACAGACACAAATGCTTAAAGATGAAGCAAAAAATGCCATCTCTGTAGCACAAGTCAATCTCGATAAGACAAAAGCCGACTTGGAGAGAAACAAATTTTTACTCTCTAAAGGCGCGATCACGGGGGAAAGATTTCAAAATCTTGAATTTGCCAAAGACTCAGCAGATGCAACTCTTCAAATGGCAAACAAAAAACTACTCTCTATCAATGCCCTCCTTAAAGACAAAGATATCTCAAAAAATCCTGAAGTCCAAAATGCCATCCTTCGTGTACAAAAAACCTATCTTGACCTCAAACGATGCGATATTGTTGCACCTGTCAGTGGAATGATCGCGAAGAAAAATATCAGTCTAGGTGAAAGTGTCACACCAAATGCAACGATCTTCTCAATTGTTCCACAACAAGATTTCTGGGTCGATGCCAACTTTAAAGAAACTCAGTTACAACACATTCGAATCGATCAAAATGTAGAACTTGTATCCGATTTATACGGTAGCGATATGACTTTTCACGGAAAAATCGAAGGAATTTCAGCTGGAACAGGGGCGGTATTTTCCCTTTTACCTGCGCAAAATGCCAGTGGAAACTGGATCAAAATAGTCCAGCGTGTGCCGGTGAGAATCACACTTGATCCAAAAGAGATACAAACTCACCCTTTACAAGTAGGGAGTTCCATGAGTATCACAGTCGATCTGCATAAACAAGATGGAGGATTTTTAAAGCGTGTTGCTTCAAAAGATGAAAATAATTTAAACTACAAACTTTACGACAACTCAGACAACGAAGCCAAAGCGCTTGTCAAAGAGATCATCGAGCAAAATTTGTGAATGTTTACGAGCCGCTTCGCACACCTCAGTTAGTTATCATCACTATCTTTCTCGCACTTGCGACATTTATGCAGGTGCTTGACACAACCATCGCAAATGTCTCCATTCCCGCAATTGCTGGAGAACTTGGTGTGACTTCCACACAAGGCACATGGATCATCACAGCTTTTACCGCGTCCAATGCCATCGCTATGCCACTCACCGGCTGGCTTGCCAAACGTTTTGGTGAAGTGAAACTTTTTGCTCTCTCTACCCTTCTTTTTGCCATCACTTCGATGCTTTGCGGTTTTGCTCCAAGCTATCCTTTGCTTATTGCCGCGCGTGTCCTCCAAGGCGCTGTTGCCGCACCGATGATGCCTCTTTCTCAAAGTCTTCTACTTGCAAACTATCCTGCACATAAAAAAGGTCTTGCCCTTGCTTTTTGGGCGATGACAGCAACTATCGGGCCAATTGCAGGTCCACTTCTTGGCGGTTACATTACGGATAATTTTTCGTGGTCTTGGATCTTTTATATCAATGTGCCTATCGGAATTTTAAGCTCATTTATCGTTTGGCAAATGCTCAAAAATCGTGAAACAAAAACATTTAATTTTCCTATCGATTTTATCGGTTTGATTCTTCTGATTGTCGGCGTTGGTTCACTTCAAATTATGCTTGATAAAGGCAATGAATTGGATTGGTTTGCTTCACCTGAGATCATCATTCTTACTCTTATTACCGTCGTTTGTGTCTCTTTTTTTATCATCTGGGAACTTTTTGATAAAAATCCCGTTATCGATTTGAGTCTTTTTAAAAACCGTAACTTCACCATTGGAACTATCACACTGAGTCTTGGTTACACTATCTTTTTAGGCGGAGGTGTTGTGTTTCCACTCTGGCTACAAACTCAGCTTGGCTACACCGCTTTTTGGGCTGGCTTTGCTTCTGCGTCTGTTGGAATCTTTGCCTTTTTACTCTCACCAATTGTTGGCAATAATCTTCATCGTCTCAATCTTCGAGTTTTAGTCACTATCAGTTTTATCCTCTTTGCTATCAGCTATTTTTGGATGGCAAATTTTACGACCGATATCGATATCATCCATGCTTCACTGCCAAGACTTGTTATGGGTGTGGGAATGGCGATGTTCTTTGTACCTCTGACAAGTATCATCATCTCCCAGATAGAACCTTTCAAAATCGCCTCAGCGATGGGCGTTGTAAACTTTTTAAGAATCCTCGGCGGAGGTCTTGGAACTTCGATCGCTGTGTCTATGTGGAGTACTCGAGGAGATTATTATCATGCTATCTATAGCGAGCAGATAACAAAATTTTCTCATGCCACAGATCAGTTTATGACTGCCTTTTCAAGTGCTTCTCTTCCACCACTTGCAGTTATCAATACACTCATCGACCAACAAGCCTCAACTCGGGCAAATGATGACATTTTGCTTCTCTCGGGAGTTATATTTTTAGCTCTCATAGTCTTAATATGGTTTGCAAAACCTCCTTTTATGACCACAAGAGCAAAGAAATAGCTTTACATGTAAGCTTCTTTAAGGCTCTCTCTTGTAAAATTAACCACTCTAACTAAAGGATCTATATTGAACGCACTTCTCAAAGAGTTCCAAAGCAGAAAAAGTGAAATCGAAAGAGCGGTAGAACTGCTCTTTAAAGCAAATATGAAAATTACAGACTGGGATATTCCTGAAGCTGATGATGAAAAAGCGGCAACAATCTTACTTGCGATCATAGAAGAAAAACTTGACGCAATCCGTGAGGATGTCAAATCTGGAAACTATAAAAATTACTAAAAGGAAAAACAATGAGTTCACACAAACATCACGAACATATACAAAGAATTAAAAGCGAAGTAGAGCAAGCTCCACAGCTAAGTGAAACAGAAAAATCTGCAACGATCAAACGTCTTGAAGAGTGGGTAACAGAAGATAAAGCTGAGGGAATTCTTTACGAAGAGCTTCTAGAGATAACACAAGGGATCAAACCTATTCTTGCAGAACTAGGTCTGATCTAAAACTTTTCCCAACTTAGCCTAAAGCTCGTGCCTTGGTTGGGTTTGGAAATCACTTCAACTTTTATCTTTGCTTCATCGCAGATTTGTTTAACGATACTAAGTCCTACGCCAAAACCTCCTGCTACATGTGAGCCTCGTTCATAAAGTTCAAATATTTTATCAAGCATTTCTTTTGCAATTCCTACACCTTCATCTTGTATGATAAAAGCATCTTTTGTAAGAGCAAGAGTAATACGTTTATTTGGCAGAGAATATTTTATGGCATTGGATAAAAGATTTGAAAAAAGTAGTTTTGCTCTCTCTTTATCGAGCTTTATAAAGAGATCTTCCAAATTTGAGATGATTGCTATATTTTTTGCGAAACAGAGCTCGGAATAAAACTCAATCACCTCTTCTATTATCTCTTTGAGATTGATTTCCTGCACTTCTTTGGGCTTTACGGAAAAACTCAAAAACACAAGCGATTGATAGATAGAGTAAAGCTGTTTGGTACTAATCGAGATATTTTTGAGTATCTTCTCATCATATACACCCTTTTGCATCGCTCTTTTTGCACTCATCCCTAGTGCTGTAATGGGCGTGTTGAGCTCATGTGAGATATCTTGGATGAAACTCTCTATCTGAATCACTTTTTGATGGATAGGACGCATGAAAAGTTTTGAAAGCAACCAAGATATCAGCACGATTACGACAAAAGCAAGCGAAGCAACGAAGAGAACACTCTTTTGTAAAGTCTCCAACTTTTTATGATATTCATCTGTTTTAACGACTACATACTCGATATCCAGATGCTCTTGAGGAGAGGAAGAAACTAAAACAGATTTGCCATCTTTTTTATAATAACCGCTATTAAACTCTCTTTTCTCCTCACTTTTAATTAAAAAATACTCATATCCCTCTTCAAGTTTTGGAAGGTTTAAAACAGTTCCATGCATCTGAGCATTGATAATAAGACCGCCGATAGTGTCACTGTAATGCTGGAGTTTATAGTAAGTCGTGTTTTCAAGAGCATTTTTTTGAGCGGTATAATACCAAAAACCTGAAAGCATCAAAAATAAAAAAGAGGAACCGACATAAAGAGCCAAAAAGGAGTAAAAAGATTTTTTTTCCAGACTATTCAAACTTATACCCTTCGCCTCGGATGTTGATGATATGCTCACGTCCTACATACTTTCTCAGCTCTTTTATCAGTGTTCTTATCGCATCGGATGATGGAAGTTTGTCATATTGCCAAAGGTTTTGAAGCAGCTCATCTGTGCTTATGACACGATTGTTGTGTTTATAAAGATAGAGCAGAAGTTCACTCTCTTTTTGAGTGAGATGCTCTGTTTTATCTTTACATGTAAGTTGTTGGGTTTGAGTATTTAACTCCATATCATTGCTAAGTTTTACGATGTTGGAAAGCCCAAAATGTCTTTTGATATTTTCTATGCGTCCATAAAGCTCTTCAAGGTCAAAGGGCTTTCGAATAAAATCGTTTGCTCCACTCTCAAACGCTTTTTTAAGATACTTGATATCTTGAAATGCCGTTATAAAGATAGTCGGTGTTTCATCATGAAAACTACGAAGTTCACGCAAGAGAGTGATGCCATCACCATCTGGAACATTGATGTCGAAGATATAGAGATCGTAAGAGTTTTCTTCGCTAAGGGAAAGTGCCTCTTTCATACTGTATGTGTGTGTCACACTGTATGTCTCGCTTAAAAAATCAAGCAAAATATCTGCCAAAACCGTATCATCTTCAAGAAGTAAAATTTTCATAAAATATTATACCGACTCTCCGTGTAAATTAGGGATATTATAATGTATACAAAGGAACAGAGACACTTAATCACAAAAAACTTTTGTCAAAAGTATTGTGACTTCAGGCTTGCACAATTTGATACTGCCATAAATAAATTTCAATACATTTATGCTATTATATCCTATCCCCCTCTATAGGATATAAAATGTCAACTCACGAATCACATCCAGATATAGTTAAACGATTAAAAAGAGTAGAAGGTCATATAAAAAGTGTGATCAAAATGTTTGAAGATGAAAGGGGTTGTTTAGATATAGCCCAACAGCTTCATGCTATTGAAAAAGCTATAAACAGTGCAAAGAAAACGCTGGTTCATGACCATATCGATCACTGTTTAAATCATGCTATGAGTGATAATAAGATTGACAGCAACGCTGCGCTCAAAGAGTTCAAAGATATCACAAAATATTTGTAAACAGGAAAATAAAAAATGGATATATCAACATTAATCACGAATGGAGCCAGTCTTTGGTTATTGCTTCCTAGTGCGATTCTTTTAGGTGCGCTTCACGGATTGGAACCGGGGCACTCAAAAACCATGATGGCTTCATTTATCATAGCTATCCGAGGAACAGTATGGCAAGCCATCATGCTAGGAGTTTCGGCTGCTCTTTCACATACGGCAATAGTCTGGATTATTGCTTTGGCTGGGCTGTATTTTGGATCCAAATACAATAATGATGCTATTGAACCCTATCTTCAAATCATTTCAGCAGTTATTGTCATAGGTATTGCAATATGGATGTTTTATCAAACGTATAAAAGCCAACATGCTTGTTTTCATTCCCATTGTGACGATTCACATGATCATCACCATCATGATGACCATGGACACCATGATGAAGAGTTTGAGATTGAAACACCTTACGGTCAATTAAATCTATCCATCTTTGAACAAAATCAACCGTCAAAATTTAGAATAGCTGGTGAAATACTCAATACTATAAACTCTGATAGTATAACTGTAATAACAGATAGAGCTGATGGTAAAACTCAAATCTTTACATTCAAAGCTTATAAAGATTTTTTAGAGTCTATTGATGAGATACCCGAACCACATGAATTTGTTGCAAGAATTCAAATTATTACTCAAAACGAGAGTGTTGATGCTTATGATGTTGAGTTTTTAGAACATAACCACGAGCATGTGCATGAAGAACTACAAGGACTAGATATAACCGCTCCTGGTTATCAAGATGCCCATGAGTTAGCCCATGCTAATGACATAAGAAAAAGATTTGCCAATAAAGAAGTAACCAATTCTCAAATCCTCTTATTTGGATTGACTGGTGGACTTATACCTTGTCCTGCAACTATTACAGTTTTACTTTTATGTCTACAACTCAAGAAAGTAAGCCTTGGCGTTGCTTTGGTTCTGGGATTTAGTATCGGTTTAGCTTTAACACTGGTTTTAACGGGTGTAATATCTGCACTAAGTGTACATTATATGTCAAAGAGATTCTCAGGATTTGGTGACATAGTGAGAAAAGCACCATATTTTTCAAGTGTTTTGATATTGGGTATCGGCGTCTATCTTGGATATGAGGGATTAATGCATTTGCAATAAAAATACCTCTCACAAACTCCTCACGAAAGATTAGTATACTTTTGCATATGTAAAAAAATAGATTTAAAGCTTTAAGGAGTTTGTTATGCATGAATTTGGTGGATGGGGTTATGGAATGGGATTTGGCTGGATTATTCCCGTACTTTTTATCTTTGCAATTTTTTATTTTATTAATAATAACAGTAACAATAAAGAGTCTGCACTGGATATACTTGATAAAAAATACGCAAATGGTGAAATCGACGAAGAAGAGTATAAACAAAAAAAAGAGCTTTTAAGACACTAAGCCAATCGGAGGTGTATTGTGAGTAATGTGGGAGAAAAAGAAAAGAATGTTTACTGTGTAGATGATTCCTGTGAGATAGGCAATACTTTTTATACTTGCCCTATGCATCCTGAAATTCATCAAAAAAAACCTGGAAACTGTCCTAAGTGTGGGATGGCACTAGAAAAAGAGATTGAGGCATTGCCGACAATCAGAACACAATACACTTGTCCTATGCATCCTGAAATTATTCGTGATGAGCTGGGAGATTGTCCAAAATGCGGTATGCGCTTGGAACCAATTACCGTTGAGGCAGAAGAAAAAAATGATGAGCTAGAAGATATGAGCAGGCGTTTTTGGTTCAGTGTTGCTTTGTCAGCTCCTCTGTTTCTTTTAGCCATGATACATGATTTGATGCCGGGGTATATCCCATCATCCCTTTCCTCTCAAACAATACAGTGGATAGAATTTTTTCTGGCAACACCTGTAGTCCTTTGGGGCAGTTGGCCATTTTACGTAAAAGGGTACCAATCTGTAAAGAGTTGGAATTTAAATATGTTTACCCTGATTTCTATGGGTATAAGTGCAGCATATATTTATAGTTTGGTCGCGCTATTTTTGCCGGAAATTTTTCCTCCTCTAATGCAGACAAAAGATGGTTTGGTTCATGTTTATTTTGAAGCGGCTGCCGTTATCACTGCACTTGTTCTTTTAGGTCAGGTTTTAGAACTTCGCGCCCGCAGTAAAACAAATACGGCTATAAAAACGCTTTTAAATCTTGCACCAAAACAGGCGCACAGAATCATAGATGAGAATGGCAACGAGGAGGATGTGTCTCTTGAACTCATTCATAAGGGTGATAAGCTCAGAGTAAAACCGGGAGAAAAAATACCTGTTGATGGCGTTGTCATAGAGGGACAAAGCAATATTGACGAGTCTATGATAACGGGTGAACCTATTCTTGTTCAAAAAACTCAGGGTGCCCCACTTATAGGTGCGACTATCAACAAAAATTCAACACTGATTATGCATGCGACAAAAGTAGGAGCAGATACAATGCTTTCGCAAATTGTTCAGATGGTAGCTCAAGCACAACGCTCGCGTGCACCTATTCAGCAGTTGGCTGATACGGTATCGGGCTATTTTGTTCCGGCAGTCGTCTTGTCCGCCATATTTGCCTTTATTGGATGGTGGTTTTTTGGACCCCAGCCACAACTGGCTTATGCCGTTGTCGCGGCTGTTTCTGTTTTAATAATTGCCTGTCCATGTGCCTTAGGTCTTGCAACCCCAATATCCATAATGGTAGGAACCGGCCGTGCTGCACTCTCTGGCATTTTGGTCAAAGATGCAAAAACTTTAGAGACCATGGAAAAAGTCAATACGCTGGTAGTCGACAAGACAGGAACACTAACGGTTGGAAAACCAAAAGTGACAGATTTTATTGTAACGGAGGGATATGATAAAGATAAAGTGCTAGAGTATGCTGCTTCATTAGAACGTGCAAGTGAACATCCTCTCGCGCAATCTGTTATAGAATACGCAAAAGAATCCAACATAACACTCATGAACATAGAAAACTTTGAAGCTATCCCCGGTAAGGGTGTAGTGGCGGAGATAGACGGCAAAAAAATCATCTTGGGCAGTGAAAAACTTTTACAAGAATATGATATATCTACTCAAAATGTAAAAGAGACAGTAGATGACATGCGAAATGATGCTAAAGGCATTATCTTTATGGCAATAGATTCTGGGTATTGTGCGATCATCGCCATTGAAGATCCTATAAAAGAAACTTCAGTAGAAGCGGTTAAGCAACTCGTCGATGAGGGGATAACGGTAGTTATGTTAAGCGGAGACAATGAATTTACAGCCAAGGCAGTTGCCAAAAAACTCTCTATCACAAAAGTTTATGCAAATGTATTGCCCGACGGCAAAGCTGATATAATAAAAGAACTACAAAAAAACGGAGCAGTGGTCGCCATGGCTGGAGACGGCATTAATGATGCTCCCGCACTAGCACAAGCCGATGTAGGAATTGCTATGGGAACCGGAACGGATGTGGCAATTGAGAGTGCAGGAGTCACTCTTATAAAAGGAGATTTGCTAGGCATTGTTAAAGTGCTCAAACTCTCTCGTGCAACTATGAAAAATATCAGACAGAATCTATTTTTTGCTTTTATCTACAATAGCCTTGGAGTTCCAATAGCAGCAGGAGTACTCTATCCGTTTTTTGGAATTGTCCTCTCTCCGATTATTGCAGCAACAGCTATGAGCTTTAGCTCTGTATCTGTGATAACAAACGCACTTCGTTTAAAAAATTTAAAGATTTAAACGAAGTTCTCACAAACTCCTCACACAGCCAAAATATAATGATGAAAAATAAAAGGATAAAAAATGAAAAAGCTACTCAAAATATTGACTCTATTGGTTTTAAGTGTTTCACTTTTACAGGCTACGGCTTTTGAAAAAACTGTTGAGGGTGTTGTACTCAGTGCAGACAAACCTCTAACTACAGGAAACAACACCTTACATGTGAGTATCAAAGATCCAAAATATAAAGATGCTGGAGTAACCCTCAAAGTGTTTATGCCTGAGATGCCAGGAATGCCTCGCATGGAGATGCAAAGCGATGCAAAAGCTATTGGTGGCGGCGTATATAAAATGGATATAAATTTTTCTATGAGTGGTACTTGGCAGGTCTGGATCTACATTTCTCCAAAAAGCGGGCAAAAAATACGCATCAAAACCTCTTTGAACATCTAAAGAGGTATGATGAAAACTCTTCTCTTATGGCTTGGGATCGCGACTTTTTTACAAGCGCAGACTCTTGATACTCTCATCACAAACTCTTTACAAAATCACGGTTCGCTAAAGAGCGTAGAACAACGCCTTGGAGCACTCGAAAATGAAAAAGAGATCTCAAGAAACTTCTCAGATCCCGAACTCTCGCTCACTATAAACGATATCCAGTTTGCAAATCCCACAAACCGTACAATAGAACCTATGCAGTTTAGCTCCCTCAATATCAAACAAAAAATCCCCTATTTTGGAAAACGCGACGCACAGACACAGATGGTCGAGTCTAAAAAAAGATTGTTAAATATGAATCTTGAAGAGTTAAGAACCGAGCTTGCAAAAGAGATAAAAGTTACAGCCTACTCTATCTGGGAAACAGAACAAGAGCTTCTTATTACTGATAGCAATATTGATATTATCAAACAGACTATCTCACTGAACGAAGCATATTACATCACTTCGGGCAATACACAATCCGCTTTGATGAATGCAGAACTTTCCCTCAGTGAACAAAAAATAAAAAGAAACTCTCTTCTAAGCGAGCAGAACTCTCTGTATGAAAAGCTCTCCTATCTTGCAGGCGAAAAGATAGAAAATCTTGAACTCTCTCTTGAAATTCGGGAACCAAAAGCTCTTTCGTTTTACCAAGATAAAATAGGAGACTCAAGTGCTTTACATGTAAAGGATGCAGAACTTGGTATTGCTAGGTCAGATCTTCACATCAAAGAGCTCTCACAGAAGATCGATCCTTACATTCAGGCAGGATACTACTACAGGCAAAATCATCCCGACTATGCGGCCATCACAGTGGGTGCGTCTTTGCCACTTTATGGGACACAAAAGGCAAGCGAAGAGGAAGCTAAAAAACTGCTTCTTGCAAAAGGTTTTGAAGAGAGCGACTTAAAAGAAAAACTCAGCTCAGAGATAGCACAGCTCTATGAAAAGATGCGAAACGACTACTTAAGCTACAAAATCCTAAGCGATGAATCTATGCCAAAAGTGGAACATCTTTTTGACCTTGTTGCTAGCTCAGCAAAAAGCAAAGACTCATCGCTGGAGTATCTAGCAATGCTGAGTAAAAAACTCAAACTTCAAGAAGATATCATAAAAGTAACAGCCCAATTTTACAAAACGCAAGCAAGCCTACTTGCACTGACTGGAGATAAACTATGAAATATTTAACACTATTATTACTCTTACATATAAGCATCTTTGCAAAAGATGTAACGGTCAAACAGCTTTTTAATGTTCAGACTATAAAAGTCAAAAGCATAAATGCTGCACAAAGCCAAACATATTATGGTTATGTCAAAGAGGATGACTCAAAAGTTTATGATGTCACTCCAAGATTTGATGGCTATATCGAAGAACTAAAAGCAAATAAAAGCTACATGTATGTCCAAAAAGGCACTCTTTTGGCAACGGCATACTCTCCTGAAGTGTTACGGGCCAAAGAGGAATATCTAAGCATTTATAGTTTTACCAAAAAGTTTCCAAACAAAGCAATGCTTGAGAGCGCAAAAGAGAGGCTGATACTTTTGGGTGTAAGTGTTAAAGAGATAGAGATGATAGAAAAAGATGGCAAAACCTCACGCACAACAAGTATCTATGCGCCAGCAAGCGGATATGTTTATGAAAAAAATGTGGTCAAAGGTTCAGCATTTTCGACAAAACAAACCCTCTTTAAAATAGTCAATCTCTCAAACGTCTGGGTCGAAGTCGCGATCTATCCTCAAGACCTTGATCTTGTCTCAAAATTTAACGAGTTCACTATCAGCTCTCCCGCAGGAGAATTTAAAGCAAAAAAAGAGCTGCTTTACCCAAAACTCAGTGCCAAAGATGCTCCTTTTACACTCAGAGTCAGCGTACAAAATCCAAAAGGAAAGCTTCTTAGTGGTATGTATGTGAGTGTGAGTGCGGACATAAAAAAAGAGAATTACCTTACTTTGCCATCAACTGCCGTTATCTTTAAAAATGGTAAATACTATGTCTTTGTTAAAGGAGATTTTGAGGGAGAATATACACCTCGTGTTATTGAAGCCAAAGAGATTGATGCCCACTCATACAGAGTCAAAGGTCTTCAAAATGGTGATGAAGTCGTAAACAATGCGCTCTTTATGATGGACAGCGATGCACAAATAAACGGTCTGTATTAGGAATCAATGATGATAGAAAAACTCATAGCTCTCAGTGTAAAAAACAGATTTTTACTCTTAATATTTACACTCTTAATCATCGGTGCTTCTGTATGGTCTATCAAGAATACTGCGCTTGATGCCCTACCGGATATTTCTCCTCCCCAAGTCATCTTACAAATAAAATGGGCAGGGCAATCGCCTGATATTATCGAACAGCAGGGAACTTATCCGCTTGTCACAGCCCTGCTCTCGACGCCAAATGTGAAAACGGTACGAGGATTTTCAAGCTATGAGAATGGACTTATCTATATCATTTTTAAAGAGGGAACCGATATTTACAAAGCTAGAAGCAGAGTCCTTGAACAGCTCTCTTCCATCGGCTCGACTCTTCCTTCAAATATGCAGGTATCTCTAGGACCTGATGCCAGTGGTGTAGGCTGGGTCTATGAGTATGCACTCACATCAAAAACAAAAAATCTCGCAGAGCTTAGAACACTGCAAGATTACTACTATAAAAATGCTCTTTTAGGTGTGGATGGCGTGAGTGAGGTAGCATCCATCGGCGGATTTATACCAAGTTATCAAGTCACTATAAAAAAAGATATGCTAATTCGGTATAACCTTGACATTCAAGATATTGCAAAAACTATCCAGCAAAATAACAATAATACAGGTGGAAGAGTCATCAACAAAAATGGCTATGAATGGATGGTTCAGGCAAAAGGATATGTCAATAATCTTGATGACATCCGAAATTTGAGTATCACGACCAAAAACGGCGCTCCTCTTACCATCGGCGATATCGCAAGAGTGGAAGTCGTTCCAGCATCCAGACGCGGAGTGGCAGATCTTAACGGTGAGGGCGAAGTCGTCGGCGGGATCGTGATAGTACGATATGGAGCAGATGTCTATAAGACGATTCAAAACGTAAAGAAAAAACTCTCCGAGCTCAAATCTGCCGACGTTGATATCACGACGACCTATGACAGATCAACTCTTATTGATAAAGCAGTCGACACGCTCAAACACACACTCTATGAAGAATCAATTATCGTCATCGTCGTCATCGCTCTATTTTTGATGCATTTGCGAAGCTCACTTATCCTTCTGATCGTCTTGCCGATCACGGTAGGTGTAACATTCTTACTGATGAAACTCTTTGGTATAGGCTCAAATATCATGAGTCTTGGAGGTATCGCCATTGCCATAGGCGCGATGGTCGATGCGTCTATCATCATGATAGAAAATGCCCATCAGACACTTCATAAACTCCAAGAAAAAGGAGAGATAAGTAAAAAAGAGCGCATCGATGCCATCATAGAATCCTCCCAGCTTGTGGGACGTCCTATCTTTTTTGCACTTATTCTCGTCGTGGTCTCGTTTTTACCGATATTCTCTCTAAGCGGACAAGAGGGGATGCTTTTTTCTCCTCTAGCATTTACCAAGACCTTTGCCATGAGTGCGGGAGCGATTCTCTCCATCACACTTGTGCCGGTGCTGATGATCTACTTTTTGGGAGGCAAGATACCCTCAGAAGAGAAAAACTTTTTAAACAGATTTTTCACCTTTCTCTACCATCCACTTTTAGTGTATGGTCTTAAACTCAAATATGGCGTTTTACTTCTGCTTATCCTCTCTTTAGCATCGATATACCCACTTTACAATGCACTCAAATGGGAGTTTATGCCTACTCTTAACGAAGAGACCTTTATGTATATGCCCGTCACGCCTTATGGCACAAGCATCGACATGAGCAAAGAACTCACACAAAAAACGGATGCCATCATCAAAAGCTTTCCAGAAGTCCAGAGCGTTTTTGGTAAAGGCGGACGAGCGGACAGTGCGACTGATCCCGCACCTCTTGGGATGCTTGAGTCCATCATTACTCTCAAACCCCAAAGTGAGTGGCCAAAAGGGATGACTTATAAAAAGCTTCAAGACGAGTTGGAAAATGCCTTACATATAAGCGGTCTTGTGAACTCTTGGACCTATCCCATCAAAGGTCGCATCGATATGCTTCTTAGCGGAATCCGCACACCAATAGGGATAAAACTCTATGGAAAAGATGCCACAAAACTACAGTTTTATGCAACTCAAATAGAGCAAACGCTTAAGGCAGAAGATATGACAATGTCTGTTTTTGCCGATAAAGCGACCGCGGGATACTACTTAAACATTGATATTAACGAAGAAGCGCTCAAACGTTATGGCATCACAAAAGACACACTACTTTCTTACACCTCATTTGCCATCGGCGGTGCAAAAATCTCTACCATGTACAATGGCTTGGAACGTTACTCCATAACCATGAGACTCAGCGACAATGAAAGAGATTCTCTCGCATCAATCCAAAATATCATGATAAAAACACCGCTTGGATTTATGCCGCTTCGCACTTTTGCTACTCTTTCTTACAAAGAGAGTCCATCTATCATTAAAAGCGAGATGGCTCTTCCTGTGACTTATATCTACATCACTCCAAAAGAGGGAATCAGTTCAACACAGTATAAAGAAAAAGCAAAAGAGCTCTTAAAAAATATCAAACTTCCCGATGGGTACTATATGCAGTTTGCGGGAGAGAGTGAGTACCTAGAATCCGCGCTTGCGAAGATGATATGGATCATTCCAGCAGTGATACTCATTGTGTTTGTGCTTATCTATTTTGCACTCAGAGATATCGTCGCATCTTTGATAGTATTTTTCACGCTTCCCTTTGCTCTTTTGGGCGGACTGATCTATATGCAACTGTTACATTTTAATATGAGTATCGCTGTAATTGTAGGATTTTTGGCACTGCTTGGCATAGCTTCGGAGTCTGCGATTGTGATGATCGTTTACTTACAAGAGAGTGTGAAAAACTCATTGGAAAAATATGGAGAGAGTTTTAATGCACAACATCTCAAAGAGGCTATCTATGATGGAGCCATTAGAAGACTCAGACCTAAGCTCATGACTGTTTTTGCTATCATCGCAGGGCTTTTACCGATTATGTATTCAAATGGTGTGGGAAGTGAGATTATGCAACGCATTGCAGCGCCTATGATCGGAGGGATAATCAGCTCATCAGTGTTGAGTCTGATTATTATTCCTATTCTTTATGAGATATATGTAAAACGAAAAAATCTGAAAGAACAGCCTTATATGTAAGGCTGTCAGTCTACGATAAGTCTATGTTTAAAATTCTCTTTATCTTGATACATCAATGTGTCTGCACTGGACAAAATATCCTGAAAATTATCGTTTATCTTAAATGGAACAACTCCATAAGAGTAGCTTGTGTGAAAACTGTTCTCTTTAAACTTCAGCTCTTTATGTATGATTTGCTCTCTGTTAAGCTCTACTAAACTTTTTATCTCTTCTTGTGAAATAGCACTATCAAAGAGAAGTAAAAACTCATCTCCGCCATACCGTACAAGATCCGCTTTTGTTTTTTTAAGGTGAAGTGCCGTAAATTCTAAAACCTTATCGCCTGCGATATGTCCATAATTATCATTAATCTCTTTAAAATAATTCATATCAATAAACACTAAGACTCCCTTACATGTAAAGCATTCCACACCATCCATATAGTTTGAATAAAGCCATTGACGATTGTACGCTTTTGTAAGAGTGTCTGTAAAGATAGAGGATTTAAGTTTTTCGATCTCACGACGAAGATCAGCTGTCTCTTCTAAGACTTTTTCAAGCTTTGTTTCATCTTTATTTTTAATAGCTTCTATCGCATCTTTCGTGTTATTATCAAGTCTAACAATATTTTCAGAAGTATTCTTGTTGAGATCATTTAACTTTGATAGTTGGTCACCAAAAATTTTATCCACAATAACTTCTTCATTCTCACACTCAATATTATGAGCAGCTAACAGATTATGAAAAAGTTTTGTGTATAAAAGAGGTGGAGCGATGTCAATGTCTGAGATTTGACGCTTGACTTCATTTGTTATCGCAATTAACCCTTTTTTATTTTCCATCAAAACTCCTAAAAATACTAATCAAGTCCCATTTTTGCAGGGTTTAAAATGTTGTTTGGATCAAATGCTTTTTTGATTGATTTGAAAAGATTCATCTCTTCATCAGAAAACGCCATATGCATGTAAGGCGCTTTTGCAAGACCAATACCGTGCTCACCGCTCAAAGTTCCACCCAAGTCAATAGTTGCTTGAAAAACCTCTTCTATAGCCTGATAAGCGATTTTTACTTGTTCTGGATCTTTGCCATCAACCATGACGTTAGTGTGGACATTGCCATCACCTGTATGACCAAAACATGGAATTTTTACACTATATTTTTCAGCAATTGCAGCAAATCTCTCTAGTAATTCGGGAAGCGCAGAACGAGGCACTGTGACATCTTCATTGAGTTTTTTACTTCCATACACACTCAAACTCGGAGAAGCATTACGTCTCGCAAACCAAAGGTCTGCTGCTTCAGCTTTTGTTTGAGCTATTTTAAAGTTGCTACATCCATTCTCACGAAAAACTCTCTCAATGATCTCAAGCTGGAAATCAAGATCATCTTCCATATTTCCATCGACATCTGTGACTAAAATAGCACCCGCATCAACAGGAAGTCCTTTATGGAAAGTCTGCTCAACCGCACGAATAGTCAAGTTATCTAAAAACTCCATCGCAACAGGTGTTACACCGCTTGCCATAGTCTTATATACAGCTTCCATCGCTCGATGCACACTATCAAATATACCCATCGCAGTTTTTGTCAATTTTGGTTTTGAAAGAAGTTTCAAAGTAACTTCCGTTGTCACCGCAAGTGTTCCCTCAGAAGCAATGAGAATACCCGTTATGTTATATCCAGCTACATCTTTAATAGTACGTTTTCCAGCTTTAATAATGTCGCCATTTGGGAGTACAGCACGCATCGCCATCACATAATCTTTAGTGATACCGTATTTTGCCGCGCGCATTCCGCCTGCGTTTTCACTCACATTGCCACCGATAGTTGAATACTCTTGGCTTGCTGGATCTGGCGGATAAAAAAGTCCAACTGCTTCTACAGCGCGTTGGAGTTCCATATTGATCACACCCGGTTGAACGATTGCAACCATGTTTTGCATATCAATCTCTAAGATCTTATTCATATGCTTTTCAAAAGCAAGAACAATCCCGCCGCTGCTTGGAAGAGCTCCACCAGTAAATCCACTGCCCGCTCCACGAGGAACGATAACAACTCTGTGTTCATTACAGTATTTTAAGATCTCACTTACATCTTCTTCATGACGAGGAAAGATAACTGCATCGGGCTCAAAATGCTCACGAGTCGCATCATAAGAGTACGCTAAAAGATGTGCTTTATCGCTGTAAATATTTTCACTGCCTACTATTTTTGCAAAGTTCTCTAAGTGCTTTTTATCTATCACTTTTCATCCTTTAGTTCAAATTCATTTAAAAGTGAGCTTAGGTTTTGCTCTTTACTTTTGATGAGATTATATAGTTCTTTATTTTTTGGATTGCTTTGAACCAAAAGTTCATAATAATATGGGTCATAAACTTTAAGTTTATCACTTCCCTTACCAAACCAGTTTGCGTTGATATTACTCACTCTAGAGTAAAAAGGAAGCTGTAAAGATTCTTGTTTGATAGGAGCATTCGCAATATTGAGGACGCTCATACTTTTACAATCAACCGTAAAAAGATTTTCATGAATATACATGTATAAAAGTCCCACAGCAGAGATTTCACACATTTGTGTAAAATCTTTTTTTAAAGGAGTCGGATGCCCGTTGAGTGACAAAATAGAAGCAAAAAGATCTGGATGTACCCATTCCAAAGTTGGCAATGCTTTGGTAATTCGGTGGTATATCTCTTCATTTGGCGCAATCAACAAAGCACGTGAATAACCAAAAGCTAAAATAGCTTCATCGCCTACTTGCACATTCCACTTTGCAGTCGGTAAAGAATCCTGCTTTAACTCATTAAAATCACTCAAAGCAAGTGTCGCGGTTTTCGTCTCTTTGTCAAATTTAGTAACAAGTGCACTTTTTAGAATGTAACTATGCTCACTATCAATATGCTTTACAATAAAGCCACTTATGCCGACATCTACGTTATCAACAGTGATTGTGGCACTCTCTTTATCGACACTTACGATACTCTTAGAGATCTCACCTGCGAAACTTGCAACATACATGGACAAAATCAATACAAAAATTCTTATCATTAGCACTCTCTTTTTTTACTGAATTGTAGCAAACTAACCTTAGAATTTTTCCAAGAAGTCTTTTGTAAGTCTAGTTTTGATACTCTTACAAGACATTTTATTTTTAGGCTAATTAATGCTCCGTTTTTTACTCATATTTTTTATTCCTCTTACACTTTTTTCCGCCCAGATCAAAAATTTTCGCTGGAGTGATGGCGACACCTATCTTACCTTTTTAGAAAGACTCCACTTACCAACAAAACCTCTTTACTATAACCTCGATGCAGATGATCAAAAACTAACAGAAGAGATACGTGGCGGGGTTAACTGCCAAATACTTGAAGACCCTAAAAAGCAGGTCCAACAAATACTCATCCCTGTCAACGATGAAATTCAAATTCATATCACTAAAGATAAAGATGATGTTACTTTTGAAGTGATCCCTATTATCAGTGAAACGAAAAGGGAATCTTTTACCTTGATTATCGATAGTTCCCCCTACAATGACATCATTAAAGTCACAAAATCTACAAAACTTGCAAAAATCTTTGTAGATGCTTTTAAAAATTCTCTAAACTTTAAAAATGTGCATAAAGGCGATAAACTCGTTATGGTTTATGATCGTATGTATAGACTTGGACGACCATTTTCAATGCCTGAGTTAGATGTATGTATGATGGAAATGGGTGGAAAACAACACTATGTTTACCGCTTTAAAGATGATAGATATTATGATGAAACAGGCGCAGAACTTGAAGCTTTTTTACTTGCATCTCCTATTAGAAATGGTCGTATTACTTCAGGATTTACGCTAAAAAGATGGCATCCTATCTTACATAAATTTAGAGCTCACCTTGGAGTCGACTATGGGGCTCGTCCAGGAACTCCTATTTTAGCAGCCGGAAACGGAACTGTTGTATCTTGCGGTGTTACAAACGGATACGGCAATCTAACCAAAGTTGCACATAGCGGCGGCTATATCACACTCTATGCTCACCAAAAAGCTTTTGGTCATGGCATACACAAAGGCTCGATTGTAAAACAGGGGCAAGTGATCGGATTTGTTGGAACTACGGGTCTATCAACTGGTCCTCACTTACATTTTGGACTCTACAAAGATGGACGTGCGATCAATCCTCAAAGTGTTGTGAGACTTGCAGCAAGCAGACTTAGCGGCAAAGATAAAAATGCCTTCGACAAAATGAAACGGGGCTTGAATACTCTGGTAAATCAGGAACTAAAACAAGGTACAATGCCAAATAGTTTCCTAAAACTTGAGCCTGTTTGCTATGCAGATACAAACGGAAAACCAAAAACAAATACGAAAGCTACAAACACATCAGACGATGATGCTGACAACTAAAATAAAAGGATATAAAAATGACGATCTTTAAAAAAGAGATACCTGTTCAAGTTGTTCGACTTTTCTTTGTTGCACTTATTATTATTGCTCTTGTAGCATTTAAAATGATTAGTTCAAGTATGATCAAAGCAAAAATCGACAAGATGCTCGGCAATGCAAAAGCCTATGTTACTTATGGCAGTGCATCTATGGACTTTTTTGGTTTTGATGTGCATGTAAATGATATCAGAATCATGGTTCCAAATGCAAAACCAATCATTGTTGATGAGATGGTTGTAAAATCTCTTGATACAGAGAATGCTGTTCCTCGTTATATGAATGTCAAACTCAAAGGGATTCAAACTGATCTTGCAATGCTAAGATCCAATCCAGAAATGGCGGCTAAACTTGATGTGCTTAACCTCAAGGATATCAACTCAAATATTACTATCAACTATACATTTGAGAAAGATCAACAGATGATAGATGTCAAAGATCTTACTCTTAAAGTGGAAAAAGCAGGAACACTTACTTACAAAACAAAACTTTATAACATCGTGGCGATGGAATATTTCCCTATGCAGATCAACCTTGCACCGCAAACAATCAAATTTGGAGAGACCTCTTTACATTATGAAGATGACTCGTTTATGGAGCGTTGGACGAAGCTCAAAGCACAAGATGCAAACCAAAGTGTTGATATATATAAACAAGAGCATCTAAAAACAATGCAAGCAGAACTAGATGCAGCCAAAGCAAACTCTCAAAGCTATGAAGCGCTTATTGATCAAGCGATGATCACATTTATGAAAAATCCTAAAGTATTTGATTTTTCCATTGCACCAAAAGAACCTGTATCTCTTATGATGCTAGGCACCATCAAATCTCGCGATGATGTTTTAAAAACACTCAATCCAAAAGTATCCGCAGAATAAAACTATGATTCTCCTTTTTGAGGAGAATCAATGCTCTTAACTGATCACTTCCTCAATCAAATCTGCAGAAGGTTCATAAAAATAATATCCTTGTGAAAAATCAATTCCAATTTTCTTAACCTCTTCATAAATAGCTTCATCCGCAACAAACTCAGCAACTGTCTCAATGCCGATCTTTTGGGAAAAATCATTGATATGCTGAACAAATAATCGAGCATTTGCATCGCTTGGAAGATTTTTAATTAGACTGGCATCTATTTTTAAAATATCAATATTCAATTTCAGTAAATGATCAAAGTTTGAATATCCTGCACCAAAATCATCAATGGCAAAACGGCATCCCAAAGCTTTAAATCGTTCAATAAAGAGATGAACTTCACTATAGTTATCAATCCCCTCAGTTTCTAATATCTCAAAGATAACTTTTTTTCCTATCTGGTGCAACTCAATCGATTTTTTCATATACTCTGCAAGATCTGCATTGAGTAAATCTTCTGTTGAAAGATTGATGCTGATAGGAAGCGTACTCTGTTTGAGTTTTTCAAATGTTTTATCCACCATGATTCTCGTAAGCTGTCCATACAATCTTGTTTTTTTGGCAATATCCAAAAAGAGTATTGGACTCATCACACTGCCATCTTTCCTGATAATACGGATAAGTGCTTCGTACTTAATTATTTGACGACTTTTATTATCAACTATGGGCTGAAAAAATGATACTACTCGAGACTCTTCTATAGCTTCTTTTATCTTTTTATACCTTGAAATATTATTTTCATGATCTATTTTATTCAATGATTCCATATAAATATTAAGAGGTTTATGTCCCATCTTTGCGCGCTTTAATGCCGCTGTTGCATGTTCTATAATTCGCTCTTCACCAGAAGCAATACCTACTGTAATACTCAGTGTCATTTCAATGTTATTCACAATATGTGCTTCATGTGCTGTTGCTAGAATCAGCTCATTCATGATGTTTTTACACTCTATCAACTCTATGGAATTATCAAACAAAACAGCAAACTCATCGCCACTGAGTTTGTATAAAGATATCAATTCATTTGCTTCGATTTTCAAAGAGAGCCAATTTGCGTAAACGCTCAAAACAGCATCTCCGATCATAACACCATAGACGTCATTGATGTCATTAAAACGATCCAAATTGATAATGGCGAGGGTAGGATTATTCATCTCCAAAAGCCTATCTCCTAAGAGAATTCGATTTGGAAGATTTGTAATGGCATCTGTTGTCAAATGATGTTTAAGCTCTTGATTTTTTTGAAATGAACGCATAGCAAACCCGATATCTCCTGCTAATTCTTCAAGCATAGCTATCTCTTTAGGCTCAAACCCATTCGGGTTCAGAGAGTACAATCCAAGTACACCAAAAGAGCTTTCATGAATACTTGCTCTTAGCGGTAGAGCGATAAAAGATCCAAAGCCATTACGTTGACCGATTTTTATCCAAGAATCGTTTGAATCGAGGTTTTTTATATTATCCACTATATAACTTTGTCCTGAAGAAAATGTCTGAAAAATAGGATTATCAGTTTTATCGGCCATATCTATATGAAATTTTTGCTCATTTAAGCAATTAGTAGAAATAGTATGAACTTCAATAACGTTTTTGTTTTGCGTTCCTATCCAGCAAAGTCCATATCCTTCATGCGCGGCTAAGAGATTTACACTCTTCATGATAAGTTCATCATTGTTTTTTACTGTAATGAGCAATCTATTGATATCAGCGACTGTGCGAAGGATCACATCTAAATACCTTGTCTCTTCAAGAGCATTTTCCAAAGATGCCTGTTTTTCTATCATCGCTTTAAAAGAGTTTGTAAGTGTCAAATCAAGCTCAGTAAGTTCATCAATAAAATAAAAACTTTTTTCCTCTTTTTTTGTGCGAGCATGACCGATAATCTTTTCCAACGGAACAACAAGAAATTTTTGTATCAATAAAAATATAAAAATACTTATCAAAGAAAATAGAAGAAAAATACTTACACCATAAGAGATAGCAATCTTGCTCAGTTCGCCATAAACATACTCGTTATCGATTTGGATCAATAACTCTACATCACGCTTTTTAGCACCCTCAAAATAGTAAAAATCACTTTTGTATTGCAGAGCATGATCTTTCATTAAGCCGTCTAAAATGTTCGCAATAGGATAATATTTATCCCCTATTTGCTTTCCTTGTTGAGATCGTGATGAAGAAAACTCAATAACTTTTTTATCACGCGAGATCGAAAGAATTTCGATTGCATGATTGGTTGCAGAGGTTCGGTCAAGTATGCCTTGAACTCGCTCATTATATCCCGCATCAAGTTCTTGTTTGATGTCACCTTCAAGGCGGAAGATATTTTGATGGATATTGCTAGAAACTGTACGTAGTTGCATCTCTCTTTGGTAAGAGTAAAGTTCTTTGGAAAATAAAGCGATTACAATTCCATTTGCAGTGACTACGAGTAATGCAATTTTACTAAGTTTCAATGCAACAACCTAGTTGTTTCAATATGCTGTGTACGTAGTTGAGTCTCTATAATTGGGTGTGTTCCACTATTTAACCATTGAATCTGTGTCGTTGAATTCATAAATTCTTGATAGCTTTGCCCTTCTAGATATCCATGAATCGTTTCATAATATTCATGTGGATCACGTTTGAATTGATCCAAGGCTCTATTAAAGATAGTTAAAAGTTCTCTGTAATCATCTTCTCTTCCATTCACAAAACGCTCATCCATAAAAAGAGCATCAATCACAGAAAAAGATTGCATACTGCGTGTTGAAGCGACTGGAATATATCCTTGTTTAAGGAACTCAGAAACATATGGATCATAAGAGATCATAATCGTTGGAAGACCTGATGGGCTAACGGTAGTCATCATCTTTTGGGAACTGTTTGTCAATACAAACTGTAACTTTTCTAAGCCATTTTCTCTAACAAATGCTTTAAAAAAATCTTCATCCAAAGAGCCTAATTCTAAATATACGGTAATCGGTTTATGTTCTGCTCGAAGTTCGTTTAAAGAACAATTTGCCAAAATCACATCTGCACCATAAGAACGGTCAATTAAAAAAACGGGTTTAAGACGACTATGCTCTTTAAAGTGTAAAAGTTCATATTGAGTAGCAGTGAAACCTTGCGTGAAACCGCTATCATAGAGCCGACTATTTTCAGATAAATCTACAAGCCAGACAAATTTAAAAGGTGTTTTATCAAGCCACCCCTTTTCTTGGGCATAAATAAAAGGGGTAAATCCAACCCAAGGGTTACTAGAAATTTCAATGGACTGTTTATTCAAACGATTTGAATAAAAAAATCCGATTAATACAACTAGTATAATAAAAAGAACTAAAGATAAGACGGCATAACTTTTTTTCATTTTTACCTTCACCTTTTATGTTCATAGAGTTAATAATTCTAACACACTTCTTGTAAGTTTTATCTTTTTCCATCTTCACTTTTTAAAAAATCTAGTACCTCTTTTGCATCTCCTTCAAACAAACGAGGCAGTTCGCTTTTTTGAAGCTGATAATCATACATAGGATCATAATATTCACGCAGTAAAATCTCTATCCATTCTTTATGTTCTTCATCATTTCCACTCTCAAAATGTTGTGCAAGTAAAGCTTTTACTTTGAAATAACGCTCACTTCCCAAACGTTTTTTTATTCTCTCCAAGCCTGCATTCACATCCTCATACCACTTGATTCTTCCTTGCTCTTTGAAACAAGATATATACTCCCTCAAAGCAGAAACGACATACTCTTCATACGTGATCTCTACACGTTCTTGCAAAGTGGTATGCAAGATAACAAGAGTTCCTTGGTTAAAGTTATCAAAGAGCGGTTTTGGAATATATAAACCTCCAATATTATGACTTTCATGTTCGATGACTAAGTTTTTATACCCGCGCGCCTTGTGTTGTAAAATCTTGTAGTACAAAGCATGTTCGAAATCGATTTGTGCGGGTTGAGGAGAGATAAATTTTCCAAAAGAGGAACCTCTGTGTTTTGCGAGTCCTTCAAGGTCTATGGCATTTTCCAGCTTCTGCAATAAAAGCGTTTTTCCAGAACCTGTTCTTCCTCCGATGATGATCGTTTTTGCCTCAGCTGTAATCTCCTCGGACTGCTCTGTTAAAAAACGGCGAAAGGCTTTGTATCCACCTTTTAAGCGTGGGATAGTGAGGCCAGATTCATGCAGCCAATTTTGTGTGATGCCAGATCTTTGTCCTCCGCGGAAACAATAAAGATAAGCATCCTGATTTTCCTGTATGAAGGCTTTCCATTGTGAGAGAAGTGCGGCTTGGACTTCTGCATTGACAAGTTTTTGCCCCAGTTTCATAGCCGCTTCATGGCCATTATTTTTATAACAAATACCAACTTGTCGTCTTTGTTCATCATCTAAAATAGCTATATTTTTTGAATGTGGAAATGCACCAAGTACAAACTCAATAGGAGCACGAACATCCAGTAAAGGTCTGTTTTCTAAGACAATGGAGAGAAAATCATCTGTCAAGGGAAGACTCATACAACCTCTATTAAATACTTCGATGGTGCAATCGTCTCGCCTATGGAGTTTAAGTCCAAACCATTTTCTGCACATAAGCCGAGAAACTCAGGAACATTCTCTTTTTTAACAACACAAAGAAGCCCGCCTGAAGTCTGCGCATCACAAAGTATATCTTGCACATCGGCGCGCATAGGACTTAAGTGATGACCGTAACTTTCAAAATTTCTTCTTGTTCCACCAGGGACACAACCCATTTGGAGATATTTTTTCACATTTGGCAAAACTGGCACATCATCAAAACGCACAATTGCTGAGATGCCGCTACTTTCACAAATCTCACTCAAGTGTCCTAAAAGTCCAAAACCTGTAACATCAGTAAGCGCCGTTACCCCTTCGAGTTTGGCGATATCTGCGCCTATTTTATTTAAAGTACACATCGCTTCTATGGCAACATTGATCTCATTTTTAGCGATCTTATCTTGTTTTTGCGCAGTCGTTAAGATACCTATGCCAAGTGGTTTTGTCAAAAATAGTTCACATCCCGCAACTGCTGTATTGTTTTGCTTGAGATTTTTATTTTCAACTAGGCCGCTCACCGCAAGACCAAAAATCGGCTCAGGAGAGTCTATACTATGTCCACCCGCAAGTGGAATCCCCGCTTCTTCACATACCGAGCGTCCGCCTTCTATAACTTTTTGAGCGATCTCGGCACTTAAAATATTGATAGGCCACCCAAAGATTGCGATTGCCATCAAAGGTTTTCCACCCATCGCATAAATATCGCTTATCGCATTTGTCGCTGCAATACGTCCAAAGGTAAAAGGATCATCTACAATGGGCATAAAAAAGTCTGTTGTACTAAGGAGTGAAGTTCCATTACCAAGATCAAAACACGCCGCATCGTCTTTGCTTTCATTGCCTACAAGAAGTGCAGGATAATGGATCTTGTCTCTTGAACTTTGAAGGATGGTGTCTAAAAGTTTTGGGGAAATTTTACAGCCACATCCAGCACCGTGACTATATTGCGTTAATTTTACTTTTTCCATAATATCTCTTTTTTCAAATGATAGCTAAAACTGCAAACTAATATCATAAAAATGTTATGATTTTGAAAAATCAACGAAAGAAGAATCTATCTATGAAAAATCAAACTATTTCCATACCCTATTTTAGAGATCTTACCCTCAAACATATCGTCTTAGACTACAACGGAACTATTGCAAAAGATGGCATACTTAAATCTGAAGTCAAAGAGCGTCTTCCTCTTTTAACGCAAAACTATCACTTACATGTAATCACTTCAGACACCTTTGGAAGTGTGAAAGAACAACTCAAAGATTTCGATGTTACGATAAAAGTGCTCAGCACTGATGATCACACGCTTGAAAAAGCAACTTATATCGAAGTGTTAGGCGGTCTTTCTTGTGTAGCGATAGGAAATGGCAATAATGATGTGCAGATGCTCAATGATGCAACACTCGCAATAGCTTTACTTGGCGATGAGGGATGTAGCAGAAAAGCTTTAATGAATAGCGATATCGTATGTACAGAGATTGCAGATGCTCTTGATCTGCTTTTAAATGAAAAGCGTTTGATCGCTACTCTACGAAAGTAGTTTTATGTTACTCACCGATCTTATTGGTCCATTGCAGTTGTCTATTGGACCTGTTATTCTTATCTCTGGTGTTGGCTTGATAATTTTAAGTCTTACAAATCGTTTGGGGCGTATAGTCGATAGAACACGTCAACTTTCCATAGAATATCGTGTATCTTCAGGTGAAGATCTTGGGCGTATTTTTTCAGAACTCAAGATTCTTACAACAAGGGCAAAAGTGATCAGAGGAAGCAATATGCTCGCCGTTTTGAGTGTTTTATTTGTTTCACTCATTATCATCAGTTTATTTGCTTCTGCACTCTACAATCTCGATACCAGTTATCTACTGATAACACTCTTTACATGTAGCATTATCAGTCTCATTATTGCACTTGCACTCTTTATTTATGATATAGAGCTCTCTTTAAAAGCTCTTTGGATTGAGCTTCCACAAGAACTAAACTAATTAGTTACCAAAAACCGTTTTAAGAAGAGAAGTTGTTTGCGCAACAGGATCTTTTCTTATCTGCGCTTCTTTGGTTGCAATCATTTTAAAAAGTCCCTCAATCGCTTTGCTTGTTACATAATCATCCAGCTTCGCGTCTTTGTCTGAAGGCAGATATTCATCCGCACCAAAACCTTTTGCCATACTCATCATAGAGCTGTTTGGAGTCACACTTTTTATATTTGATGCATACAAGCCATTAAACTTATCATAGTATTTTGCTACGCTGTTTTGTTGCATACTTTTTACAACGATCGGCTTGATCATCTCTTGTAAAGAGGTGGTCGTATTTTTTTGAAAGTACTCTGTAGCTGCATGATCATCACCCGCTAGAATAGTTTTGGCATCTTGCATATTCATCTTTTCGATAGCTTTCATAAAGATAGAAGCAGTTTTAGGAGCAGCCTCAGTTGCTGCCTCATTCATAGAGTTTATCAAATCATCAGCCACTTTATCTCCGCCGACTTTTCTTATCAAACTTTCCGCTTTTGCAAGTTTGTCTGGAAGTGGAATTTTAACGTCTGCATTATTTAAGTAGCCATCTTTTTTGCTAAGCGTTTTGACACCAAAATCTACACCAACCTTGAGGGCTTCTTTTAGACCGCTTGACACAGTAGAATCACTAAGATTCGAAGTTGTTTTTGTAGATGAGCTTGGTTGTGTAGCCGTCTTTAGGGCATCGCTTGCAAAGCCTGAGATATCAAAACTAAAAGCCATACTAGAGGCTAATGTCAAAGAGGTCAGAATAGAAAATATTTTCATGTGAAGAATCCTTTTTTATATATGTTAACCAATTACAATAGAAATAGACTTTAAATTTGTTTTGTATTTAGGCAATCGGCTATAATTTCACCAATCGAAAATTCATACAGCAAGGGAAGATCATTGAGGCATAAAATCAAAAATGAGATAAAAGAAAATAAACAATACCTATATCTTAGTTATCTCATCAGCATTTTAACCATCATTCCTCAAGCAATAGCTTCTGAATCCAATGACTTCGAGCACTTTATATTTCTACTCATTATCTTGTTTGTCATGATACTTGTTTCGAAATTTAACAAACTTTTATTTGCTTTATTTATTATCTATATGAATGTGACTAATATCATTATCTCACATATTTATATGCATTGGGGATATTGTGATGCGGATATCGGACCGAGAATCGAAGTTTCTGCTGCTTCTCCTGTTTATGAAACTTTAGAATATTTGAAAACTTACATCGACTATAGAGATATATTATTATTTGTTTATACCTTCTTTGTGCTCTTTCTTCTTTATAAATTGTTAGTCCATTATAAACACTCTTTTAAGATCATAAGATTTTTAGGTTTTATTCTTAGCGCTGCGGTTATTGCTGCAGTTTATTACTATTATGATCCATTTGAATATGAAGAACCTTTTAATATTCCAAATAAATGTATTACGGCGGAGGGACATAGCCAACTTTATAATGAAAGAACAAAATATCTAGCGAGTCTGCAAGAAGAGTTCAACCAAAACGGTCACTTACTTTATGATAAAATCGTAGTTATTCAAGGCGAATCTGTCAATAAACATCATATGGCAATCTACAATTATGATGAAAATACGACTCCATTTTTATCCTCTTTAAAAGATCAAAATGAACTTTATGTTTTCAATGCCATCGCTCCGACAAATCAGACACGATACTCTGTACCGATTTTACATACAAAAGCAAATGTTCATAATTTTTCTCAAAACTTTATTCATTCCAGATCGATTGTCGGTGATTTTAAACTACATAAATATAAAACGTACTGGATCTCAAATCAAGGAGAAGCGGGAGAACATGATTCCTCTATCGCTTCTATGGCTCAAGAAGCGAATGTAACTCATTTTGAGAATTTGGATTTTATGACTGCACAACCTGATGAAGTGCTGCTCTCTTATATCAACCATCTTCAAAACAGTTTCCAAAAAGAGATGTACCTCATCCATCTTATGGGTTCTCATGCGGATTATGAAAGAAGATATTCCTATAAACAAATTCTATTTAAAGACCCGAGC
>Ga0265593_1000025_pt1 | contig 158026 bp, 156 predicted proteins | sample saktaG_8_FD_190136 | JGI IMG/M metagenome (GOLD analysis project Ga0265593, IMG submission 190136) | Saline water microbial communities from Sakinaw Lake, British Columbia, Canada - sak_2011_5_24_36m | ecosystem: Environmental > Aquatic > Non-marine Saline and Alkaline > Saline ... | reverse complement strand
AGGGTTCCCCGATTATCAGGTTAAACCCGCAGGCAAACGCGAGGCTTACACGTCTATTATTTACATCGAACCGTTTGCGGGTCGAAACTTACACGCATTTGGTTACGATATGTATTCTGAACCGGTGCGTCGCGCGGCAATGGTATCGGCACGAGATGGAAATCAAGTGACGTTATCCGGCAAAGTTATTTTAGTTCAGGAAATCGAGCAAAATATTCAAGCGGGTACTTTGATGTATGCGCCAGTTTATGAAAAAGATAAACCGTTGGACACGATTGAACAGCGTCAAAATGCGATATTTGGTTGGGTTTACAGCCCTTTTCGCATGACTGATTTACTGCATCACATTTTGCTCAATGGTCACGATATGAACGTCGGACATTTACATCTTCAGGTGTATGATGGCATGACGAAACATTTGCACAACTCAGCACACCCGTTGGAAAGTTTATTGTATGAAAGTGAAGAATCCACCATGACGCATGACCAATTTAATCCGCTTTTTAGCTACGATATGTATGTGGAATTTTACGGCACAACATGGACGTTACATTTTGATCGATTCATGGACGATGAAGGGGCGATAGATTACAGCAAAGTTTGGTTGACTTTAAGTACGGGAACGTTGTTTAGTTTATTGGCATTTTTTCTGTTACGCGCTTTCTTTTCGATGCAAATTATTGGTGCGAGAATCGCTTATAAATTAACCTCTCAATGGCGCGAAAGCGAATATCGTTTTGAATTGTTGGCGAATTCGGCACCGGTCATGATTTGGACATCCGGAACAGATAGACGGTTCAATTATGTTAATAAAATGTGGCTAGATTTTACGGGGCGCACGCTGAAACAATTACAAGAAAATGGGTTAGCTGATGATATTCACCCTGAAGATTTACAAGAAAGTGTGTATATTTACCGCGACGCATTCGAGGCACAGCATCCGTTTCGAGTAGAATACCGTTTGAAACGCAATGACGGCGAATACCGTTGGATTTTAGATACCGGCGTGCCGCGCTTTGTAGATGGTGTATTCATTGGTTATGTGGGTTCGTGTTTGGATATTACGGAACATTATGAAAGCGAATTAGCCTTAAAAATGAGTGAAAGAAATTTAGCGATGAGCAACGCCGATTTATTACAATTCACTCACGTTGCCGCGCATCATTTACAAGAACCCACGCGGCGAATCATGATTTTTGTACAACGATTACAAGACGTAATTGCACAAATGCCAGAGCCGAATGAAGACGTGTTGTCGGCATTGAATTTTATAAGAGAAAGTGCGTTACGGCAACGTGCGTTGGTGCGCGACATTCAACTTTATCTTGCGGCAAGTCAGCCTCGTATGCCGATGGAAAACGTGAATGTGGGGACAATTTTAACCAAAGTGTTAGACATCACCGCTATGGTGCGGTTAATTGAAACGAAGCATGCACAAATTGAATTGGGCGAATTGCCCTCCGTGCTGATGGATCGCCCCCGTTTGCATGATATTTTTAACATTTTGATTAGTAATGCGTTGAGTTATAACCATCCGGATCGTATTCCGCACATTTACATTCACGGTGAACATAAAAAAAGAGGCGTGCGTTATTATATCGAGGATAATGGCATTGGCATTCCATTTGAATATCGCGAGCAAGTTTTTTTAGTATTTGAACGTTTACAAGTCAATGACGATCAAGATTCAACGGGTGTCGATTTAGCGATTGTGCGCCGCATTATGGAAAGTTGTAATGGTGCCGTCAGTTTGTGTGAAACCAAATATGGTGGCACAACAGTGATATTAGATTTTCGCGAGTAACAGAAAAGCATAGTTAACAACGTTAACGTTAAGAAATTTTTAATAATGTTTAAAGGTATTTTCATGATTGAAATTTTATTATTAGAAGATGAACCCGCCGATGCGTATTTAGTCCGAATGGCATTGAGAGAAAGCAAAATCACGGCGAATTTGCATCATGTTATTGATGGGCGTGCGGGTTTGGATTTTTTACAACAAATAGGAACATACGCCAATTCACCGCGTCCAGATTTAATTTTGTTGGATTTGAATATGCCGCGAATGAATGGCTACGAGTTTTTAATCGCCGTTAAAGAAAATCCTGAGTTAGATAGTATTCCCATAATTGTGTTAACAACGTCAGAGGCGGAAAGCGATGTCTCTCGTGCGTATAAATTGGGCGCGTCCAGTTATATTTCAAAGCCGGTAGATATGTCAAAATTTGTGGATACGGTTCGTCAATTGGGCGAATACTGGTTCACGCTCGTTCGTTTACCTTTAGGGCATAATTTATGACAGCCGCAATCATACGGGTTTTACTGATTGAGGACGAGGAAGGCGATGCTTATTTGGTTAAATCGTCATTAAAATTGTCCGACAAAAACCATTTTGAAATTACATGGGTGGAGTCGTTAGCCCTCGCAAAAGAAGCCTTAGAAACGACCAATTTTGATGTCATTTTGTTGGATTTATCACTGCCCGATTCAAATGGATTACAAACGGTGGAAACGATACAGTATATCGCGATGGATACGCCCATTATTATTCTGACGGGACACGCCGATACCGATTTTGCGCTAACGGTATTGAAAACGGGTGTATCCGATTATATGGTCAAAGGTGATTTTGGTTTCAATGGTTTGGGGCGTGCAATTCATTATTCGTTATTACGAGTTGAGATGGAAACGCATAATAAATTATTAGTTTCCGCTTTAAATGCGGCGGGCAATGCCATTATCATTACCGACAAAGACACGAATATCAAATGGGCAAATCCCGCTTTTAGTCGATTAACCGGTTATAGCTTAGAAGAAGCCATCGGACACAACCCTAGTGAATTACTGAAATCGGGCGTACAAACGGCACAGTTTTACAGAACGATGTGGAAAAGATTACTGGCGGGAAAACAATTTCGTTGTGAACTCATCAACAAACGTAAAAATGGCGAGTTATATCACGAAGAATTAACTATCGCATCCGTCAAAAATAGTCGGGGGGAAATTACGAATTTCATCGGAATTAAAGAAAATATCAGCAAGCGTAAAGGCACAGAACAAATGTTGCACAAGCTCGCAAGTACTGATTTCTTAACGGGCTTATTTAATCGGCGGGTATTTTTAGAGCGATTAACGCAAGAATCCGAGCGCATTTCACGCTTGGGTGGGGTTGCGGCATTGTTGATGTTGGATTTAGATTTTTTTAAGCACATCAATGACACTTACGGACATTCTGTTGGTGATGATGTCTTAAAAAAATTTGCCGAAGTGCTGCAAAAAAATTCTCGCGCGATTGATGTTCCAGCCCGTTTGGGTGGTGAAGAATTCGCTCTTTTATTACCGAGTACAGGGCGCGAAGAAGCAATGGCAGTGGCAGAACGATTGCGTAAACAAGTCTCTGAAATTGAAATGGATAATCCAAAAGGCATGGTGCGGATAACGGTAAGTATTGGGGCGGCGGCTTTATGTGAAGGCGATATATGTGAAGGCGATACAACTAGCAAAACAGTCTTTAATTACGCTGACAGTGCGATGTACACGGCCAAACATTCGGGTCGTAATCAAACGTGCTGGTTTGAAATATGAATACTGGATTTCTTTTTCAATTTATTCAATTGGCTGCGCCGTTTTGGCAATCCGAAAACAAAACTACCATTCGACGCTTAACGTTCGCGTTGTTTGGTTTGACCGTGCTGCAAATTACTATCGCGGTGCTGATTACCGAATGGAGCGCGGATTTATTTAATGCGCTAGAACAGCGTTCCATGTCGGGCGTATTGACACAAGTGGGACTGATTGTTCTCATTTTTATTGCCAATATCGCGGTGACGGTGACGCATTTCAAAATCAAACGGACGTTGCAACTCGATTGGCGAAACTGGCTGACGACAAAGTTAATCGCGCAATGGATGAATGACGGACGGCATTATTTGGTGACGCACATTCAAGGCAATGCGTCGTCTGATAATCCCGACGGTCGCATTGCTGAAGACGTACGAATCGCGACGGAATCGGCGATTGATTTAGTGCATTCGTTAGTTTTTTGCTTGTTGCTATTGATTAGTTTTACCAAAATTTTGTGGACGTTATCGGGGGTGATTACGCTCAATTTAGGGTTTATCGAAATTCCGATTTACGGACATTTGGTTTGGTTGGCAACGATGTATGCAGCAGGTGCGTCCGTGTTAGGTTGGTGGATTGGTCGCCCGTTGACGCAAGCAACGAATGGACGGCAAACGGTGGAAGCCAACTTTCGATTTGGTTTGGTGAATGCGCGTGAAAATTCATTAGCCATTTCACTCGTTCACGGTGAAAAAACCGAACAACATCGTTGCTATAGTTTATTCAAAGATATTATTGACGCTTGGAAACGACAAACTACCGCACAATCGAACATTCTGATGTTCACGTCGGGACATTCCATTTTACTCATGGCATTTCCAATTTTAGTTTCTTCGCCACGATTTGTACTCGGTAGCATTTCACTCGGCGGGTTAATGCAATCCGCGCAAGCCTTTCAACAAATGGCTTCAGCACTTTCTTGGCCGGTCGATAACATGGCGAAAATTGCAGAATGGCGAGCATCCGTTGAGCGGGTGTTAAGTTTGGTTGATGCTTTGGATAAATTGGAAGAAGAAATTGCTCATCGCGATCCGAAACGAATTGAACGCATTCAAACTGATTTGCCCATTTTACGCCTACATGATTTGTGCATTGTGCGTTTAGATGGCGTGGTGTGTTTGAAAAAAATTGATTTAGAAATCAAAGCGGGTGAACGGATTTTAATTGCCGGAAATGCGTTCACGGGTTCAAAACTGTTTAAAGCGATTGTTGGTTTTTGGCCTTGGGGTGAAGGCAAAATTGAATTGCCAAATGATGAAGTGGTATTCGTGCCACCGCGTCCGTATTTGCCGATTGGTACGTTACGCGCCGCCATTTGTTACCCTCTGACTGTTTCCGATGTAAACCAAAACGAATTAGAAGAAAAATTGGTGGCAGTGGGGTTGTCCGATATGCGTAAACATTTAGATGACAACGTGGACAGTTGGGATGCGACGCTGTCACGCGAGCAGCAACAGCGTTTGGGCGCAGTGCGTTTATTATTGCAACAACCGAAATGGATTTTATTACAACAAGCCTTTGATTCGCTGGATTCGGATGATGAAATTGCCATGTTGCGTTTAATTTGCCAAGAATTACCCAAGTCGGCGATTCTTACTATTACGCACGAATCGCGTGCTGAAGCCTTTCATCAACGTAAAATCACATTACTATAAGGAATTTCACCATGACAAAAAAAATCGAACAAGCACGCGGTAAAAAATTGCGCGGTGTCAATTTAGGCGGTTGGCTGGTGTTAGAAAAATGGATGACACCGAGCGTTTTTGAAGGTTTAGAAGCCACCGACGAAACCACGTTTTGCGCGGAGTTAGGCGACAAAGCCGACGGGATTTTAAAAGCGCATTGGAATAGTTTTATTACCCGCGACGATTTTTCTTGGTTGGCAGAACGCGGCATTAACGCGGTTCGCATTCCCGTTGGACATTGGATTTTTGGCGCGGATTATCCCTATCATCGCAGTTACGGCGAACATCAATATCCGTTTGTAATTGGCGGCATTGAAATTTTAGACAACGCCTTTGAATGGGCGGAAGAATTCGGTTTGAATATCGTGGTAGATTTGCACGCCGCGCCAGGTTGTCAAAATGGTTTTGATAATGGTGGTATTAAAGACGTATGCGAATGGCATACACAAGAAGCATATTTAGAACATTCGTTAAGTGTTTTGGAACGACTCGCCGAACGTTATTCTGAACACCCTGCTCTGCACGCGATTGAAGTGTTAAATGAACCGCGTTGGGATGTGCCGACCGATTATTTGAAAAATTACAACACGCTGGCGTATCAAAAAATTCGGCAACATTGTTCGCCCGATAAAGTAGCGGTAGTTTTTCATGATGGTTTTCGCTCGTTCCGTGAATATATTGGTTTTATGCTTGAGCCTGAATTTCAGAATGTCGTTTTTGATATGCACCATTATCAATGTTTTGATCGCACTGATATTGATTCAGATATTTACACTCATATTCACAAAGCGAGTGGCGAATGGAAACAAGAAGCTGACGATATTATTCACGAATTAAAACAGCAAACCTATCTGGGTGAATGGAGTTTGGGCTTGGATTTAAAAGTGGTTTCACTTTGGGCGGAAGGGCCGTTCAATCATGCGTTAGAAACGATGGATGATTTTCAAATGAATGTCGCTTATCGTGGTTATGCGGCGGCGCAATTGGCGACCTTTGAAAAATATCTGGGCTGGTTTTTCTGGAGTTACAAAACCGAAACAACGCCCGCGTGGTGTTTTCGAGATTGTGTGAATAATGGTTGGTTGCCGAGCAAATTCGACTAAAATTTTTTACTTCAAACATTAAGGAAATCTACATTGAAATTATTTGAACCGCTTGAACTTGGCTCGCTTACATTGCCAAATCGTATTTTAATGGCTCCACTAACGCGATGCCGTGCCGCTGAAAATCACGTTCCCAGCGATTTAATGGCGACGTATTATGCTCAACGCGCCAGTGCAGGATTGATTATTGCCGAAGCGACAATGGCGATGGAAGGTAATTCTGCGTTTTGGAAAGAACCCGCCATTTATTCAGATGCACAAATTGCAGGCTGGCAAAAAGTAACCGATGCCGTACACGAAAAAGGCGGGTTAATTTTTCTGCAAATTTGGCACGGTGGACGCGCGTGTCATCCGTTGTTAAATGACGGCGCACAACCTGTTGCGCCTAGCGCAATTGCCATCGAAAATAATCAAGTTCGCACACCAGAAGGCATGCAACCATGCGTGGTACCGCATGAATTACGCCTTGATGAATTGCCCGAGATTATTAACGGTTTCAAAAAAGCCGCTAAAAATGCAAAAAACGCGGGTTTTGATGGGGTTGAAGTTCACTGTGCGAATGGGTATCTGCTCGATGAATTTTTGCGTGACGGTGCAAATCAACGCACCGATGAATACGGTGGCTCGATTGAAAACCGAGCGCGTTTGATGCTTGAAGTTTTACAAGCCGTTTGTGACGTGTGGGGCAGTGATTGTGTTGGTTTGCGAATTTCACCGTTGAACAGTTTCAATAGTATGGTGGATAGCAATCCGATTGCCCTTTCAACGTGGTTGGCAAAACGCCTTAATGATTTCAATTTGGCGTATTTACACGTTATGCGCGGTGATTTTTTTCAACAACAGACGTGCGATGTTTTAACGCCGATTCGCGAAAATTATCACGGCGTACTAATTGGCAACATGGGCTACGATGCCGCCGAGGCCGAAGCCGCAATTGCGGCTGGCAAACTCGATGCGGTGGCATTTGGCGTGAGCTTTATTGCGAATCCTGATTTACCAGCTCGAATTCAAACCGGCGCGGATTTGAACACCCCGAATCCAGACACTTTTTATTCGTTTGGTGAAGCGGGTTATACCGATTATCCCGCTTTGTCTGACTAACTAATCCAAAACACCGTCAACGTAAAACCAACGTTCGGCGACTTTTTTGAAACGGCTGATTTCATGTATCAGCCGCGTTTCACCGTCTTGCACATAAAACGCATTAAATTCCACTCGTCCTTTTTCATCTTTCACGCCACCTTTTTTGATGTGCAGAATGTTTAATTTTTGCCACGTCGCATTATCTTCCGAAAAATCGAGCTGTTTTGGGCGCGTGGTTTTATGCCACGTCGCCAATAAATAATCGGCATTTTGCACCACATAAGCACTGTAACGCGAACGCATTAAGGCTTCAGTGGTAACGGGAAAATGTGCGCCGTCATGAAACGGTTGGCAACATTCCGCGTAATTTTTAGTTGAGCCACATGGGCAAATAATAGTCATGAGTTGTTCTTATGCTAGGTTCTGTTGATATTTCATCGCAGTCAAATCAAAGCGGATACAAATCGAATAAATCCCATGTAATTTTGAGCTTTCTTTTCAAACCGAGAAAAGATACGTCAGTAATGTTTGATTTTGCCGAAAAAGCATTCAATAAGATGGCGTTTTCTTTATATGCACAAAAATCGCAGTGTTGAGGATGAACCCGATTGCTTTTAGGAGGAATAACCGCTGTCATGTCTTGAGTGCGTGTTTTAAAAGTATCAAAATCAGTCAGCCAACCGTCCAAGCATCCAGTTAATCATAGCAATGTGAATAAAAGCAGTGCTGGAATCGGTCAAGACTTCGTAATCTTTACTCAAACGGCGATAACGGTATTATAAACCAAGCGAATGTTCTTTCAACGACCCAGCGACGTGGAAGTAATTGACATCGTCCGAGCGTAAAATGATATGGAAACGTTTAGCGACCATTCCCAATCAAAGGGTTGCCACTATAGCCACCATCGACCCAAATGCGACGCATTTTCTTGCAACTGCCTGTAAAGGCTTTAAAAATCAGTTTGGCACCTTCGCGTTCTGGTATCGATGCAGTGGTAACAACGACAACCATAATCAGACCAAGTGCATCTACCAAAATATGGCGTTTACGACCTTGAATGTGTTTGTAAACATCATAACCTTTGATGCCCGCTAACGCGGTTGTTTTAACGCTTTGACTGTCGATAGAACCGGCTGTTGGATGTTTGTGCTTTCCCATTTTTGCCTTACCCGGGCGCGTAACGTATCGTGAATCTGCGGCCAAATTCCGTCTTTTTTCCAGCGACCCAAATAACCATAAACAGTCTGCCACTTGGGAAATAGGTGAGGTAATAATCGCCATGCACAGCCTGCCCGAGTGATATACAAAATCGCGTTGATTAAATTTCGCAGCACGATACTTCTCGGGCGACCACCATCCCACGCTGGTGGTAATAATGGACCACACAAGCCCATTTTTTGTCGTTTAAATCTGTTGGATAACGTTTTACTGGTCGAAGTCGCTTCTTTTTCATGTTGGCAAAATTGTGTATGTTCACATTTTTGGCTCAGTTTGATACTTTTAAAACACGCACTTAGCTTCACCGTTTGAATGATAAACGTGGACGTGCATTCGAGATTCTTCCCGCGAGAAAAAGAAAAATCGATAACCGTGTTCACGAAATACGGTCGGACTCATGAATTTGTTGGGGTTGTCATGGTGGATTCCTGTTTTGTGGGTTTTGAGTTTTGTTTGTGGAGTGAACGCAATCTAACGTAATTTAATGCGTAATTTAATGCAATCGTCTAATTATAAACTTAAAGAAAATCCCCCTGCGGCTATCGCCGCTCCCCCTTCAAAAAGGGAGAACAGACGGTAAATCAAAAACAAAAGCCGTTACTTTTTAATCTTTCGCCCCCTATTTGAAGGTGGCAGCCCGATAGGGCTGGGGAATTTGCTTTAGTCTAAACCCCGTGTTTTCGAGCATATTTTTCAAAATCACTTTTCAAAAATCCAGGTTTTACGCTTAACCAATTGAAAATTAAAAACTTTTGTAAAAAGGCGGTTTGTCGGTGACGAAATCGGCACGGTCAAAACCGCTGATTTTCCAAAAAATCGGTCTAAACCCCGTGTTTTCGAGCATATTTTTCAAAATCACTTTTTCAAAAATCCAGGTTTTACGCTTAACCAATTGAAAATTAAAAACTTTTGTAAAAAGGCGGTTTGTCGGTGACGAAATCGGCACGGTCAAAACCGCTGTTTTTTCAGAAAACCGGTCTAAACCCCGTGTTTTCGAGCATATTTTTCAAAATACGCTCGCATAATGTAGTTTGAAATAGCCATTATGGATAACGTGATGGCGTTTTATTGACCGCATTTAAATTCCACGGTGCCGTTTCAACCGTTCCTTCTAAATGCGCTTCGGTTTTGTCATCAAAATCACTCAAAAAATCCAAACCCGTTTGCGCTTCCACCGTATCAATCGTGGTGATAAATTGCGACAACGGTTCTTTGCCGGTCACGGTTTGCGGCACGATAAACGCCAACGCAAACGCCGGTTTGCTGTCGCTTTCTTCGGTGATGTAAATTTTATAAAACGCTTTCGGAATATCGATGTGCCATGAAGAAGACGACATTTTTTCAGGCTTATCATCAAAAATCGGCCCGGTAATCACCCACACTTTGCCGAAATTTTTGGCGAAAAAAGATAATTCGACTTCTTCCAAACGTTGCCAAATTTGTTGATTTAATTTGGGGCGTTGCGGACTGATGTTGGTCATCAAAAAACTATCCGCTTGCCCATATTTTCCGTACAACGTACTCATCGCGTGATTCGGCGCGTTATGTCCACGGTCAAAACCGCTGTTGGTGTAATCGTCATGCTCGACGCGATTCAGTCCTCGCCAATCGGTTTGAAAACGCGCCGGACGTTTTAAGCGTGGCGCGTTATCGGCAACCGGTTTGAGCGCGTATTCCACCCACAACGGATTGCCGCGCCAATCGGAATAACCAACAATAAAGCCATTATTTCGCAACACTCGAAACCAAGTATTTGTGTTCAATAACGAAATCGCTTGTGGCTCGCCTTGATACATTAACGCCGGTCGCGCCACCCACATTTCATAACCGTAACCGCATAACAACAACGTCAAAATCGGCATAATGACACGCGGATAATTTTGAATTAACCGAAATCCGGCTAGAAAAAGTTGCAGTGTTTTATTCATTTATTTTTAATTTTCAGAGAGTTACTATCGTTTCGTCGCCGCTAATGTTTCTAATTTTTACGCGCTTCGGCTGTTTATCGGCGTGAATTTTACCGTCCCAAAACGTTTTCGTTTTCACGCCGTCTTTAATCACGAAACCCAATTTATCAATTTTAATTTCGGTCGAACTGTGCCACGCGCCACTGTCATTTTCACAATCGAGCGCAATCATTTCAATCAATTCCAGCCCGTCATCACTAATCAAAATCGGCGTTTTGGTGCTGCTTTTTTGATTAAAGGTTTCAATTTTTTGCATCAATCTATCGCTGATAAATTCCATAATTTCGACTTCAAAACTGTTTTCAATCTGCGAGCATTTCACGTTCACAATGTCTTCAATCACCACGTCATGCAGTAAATTTTTTAAATCCTTCAATTCGACTTCGATATTGGTGTTGTTATTGTCGTGAATGAATTTGTTTAGCTGTTTTTCGTCATCAATATCAATGTAATAAACAATCACTTTTTTCACATCGATTTCTAAATCAGGTAATTCTTGATTCAAAATTTGATTCATTTGCGGAATGTCTAACACTTTTTCTTGCGAATTCAACAAATTCGGTACATAAACAGGCATCGTACCTAACTTACTGTCAACAATTGAACCAAACCAAAAAGATTGTAAGGGCAAAAGATTTTTTACGCCCACATCAACGCCGTTGTGCGATTGTAAGGGCGAAAGATTTTTCGCCCCTACATCACAAACACCACGTTGCAAACTTGGAATTAACGTGGCTAACTTATCCATCGTTTGTTGTGGATTACGAAATAAACTCACGCCGTCTTGAATTTCTAAAATCTGAAAACTTGCGCCCGCTTCTTTCAATCGGTCACGCACGGTTTGAATGCTGTTAATCCCTACATCGCAATGAATAAAACGCCGTCCCAAATCATGCGCCACTTTTGCGGTTACGCCGCTGCCACCAAAGAAATCAGCGACAATCATGTTTTCGTTGCTGCTGGCTTTGATGATTCGTTGTAAAAGGGCTTCGGGTTTTTGGGTTGAATAATCGACATCAAACCTTTCTTTTGCCATTGGATTCACAAGTGGAATATCTAACCAAGTATCGTCTACACCTTTGTCTATCTGGTCGTAATAAATTAGCTCACCATTTTCATCTTTTCTTTGAACTGCTTTTTTTAATTCAGAATCCCAAACCCTTGCAGTTTGTTTTCTTAGTTTATCAACGGGAATGCGAATTTTATTAAAAAGTGGACTTTCAGAATTGGAATAGAAAAAAATTACATCGTGATTTGAATGAAAGCCTGTCGTTTTGCCTGCAAATTTGTTGTAGTGCCACACAATTTCATTAACAAAACTGCCTTCTCCAAACACTTCATCCATTAAAATTTTCACATAATGTCCAATGCTGCAATCCAAATGTACATAAATACTGGCGGTGTCACTCATGACGCTTTTAATCGCCATTAAGTTTTCATACATCCAATTTAAATAATCTTCTTTTTGCCAAATGTCGCCGTACATTTTTTCTTCAAAACTGCGTAATTCTTCGCTGTCCATTTGTTGCTCTGCGGCGGCGATTTTTTCGGCAAGCTTTGGATTTTTGCGTATATAAACCTTTTTTGCATAATCTGCGCCGCTGGCAAAAGGCGGGTCAATATAAACCAAATCGACTTGAATGTTTTGCGTTTTCAAATACGCGCAAGCCGATAAACATTCGCCGCGCAGCACTAAATTTTCGGACGGTTCGCCAATGGTTTCTTGTGTTTCGACTTCGTAAAAAGGCATTCCGCGTTGAATGCGGTCAAACACTTGGTTGTTTTCGCGGTAACGCAAAACCCGTTGTGGGCGCGTGATGTTGTTTAAAATTGCCTGTCCTTCGACGGGATTTTTTGAGTGAGAGATGTATTTTATTGGCATGATTAGTTTTTCTGAATGTGCTTAATGGTTTTATCAAAGTCGTTTTCAAAATTTTGGTCTTGAATAACACGAAACTTATCAAATTCTTGTTCTGCTTTTAATTTTGCGCGTTCTTGGCTTATTCTGCCTTTGTCTTGCAGAATCGGATAATTAGATAACTCAAGAAAACTGTTTAAAAATTTACTCCAGTCTTCCATTTTCATCAGTATTTGACGATCAGCTCTGTTTTCAGCCAAATCAAGATAGGCAGAAACAATTTGTTCTAATTCTCTGATATGACTTTCAGAAAGGTAATTTTTAGCAATTGAAACATCGGATTTTAGAATTTTTCCATCGGGTGCATTTTTCCAAGTTTTTAATCTCATGTATAACTGCGTAGCGTCTGCTTCAGCATAAATTATCTCAGCCGCTGTTTTGCCTGTGATTGCCCAATGCAATTTGTTTTGAACGCTGGCGAAAAACTCTTTTGTTAGACCTGCACTTTTATCCTTTTGTAGCGAAAAACCTCGCCGTTCAGGGCGAGGATGTAAGCGGCTCAATTCCGAATCTTTCATAGTGTGCAAAATCCATCTTGTGTTAGAATTATTCCCAATTGCTACCAGAGGACGCTGTCGGCTCTCTCAATGACGGCAACTTAAGTTTTAAAAGTAAAGACTTCAAAATCACTCCCAGCGAAAACCAAGCAACAAGTGTGAAGTCTTGAATAACTGATTAAAAAGTAAAAATAACCCGAGGTCTATCGGGGGCTAGTCTGTGAAGTGAATCGTGCTGTAAGGCGGTCAGCAGCAGAAACCAGCAGGTAATAGTGATATACACCTGGCTCCTTAGCAATAAGGAATCCCCGTTTAAACCCTTTAGGGCGGGGAGGATGTCAACGTAATCAATTGAAAGCGTGTAAATATCCGTTATTTTTTGATAAAAACGCCGTTCACTGGCGCGAATCTCGCGGATTTTTTCAAGTAATTCGTCAAAATAATCTTTGCCAAATAACGAACCACCTTGTTTTAATCTTTCGCTATCAATCACAAATCCTTTGATGATGTATTCTTTCAGCGTTTTTGTTGCCCAAATTCTAAACTGTGTCGCTTGTGTTGAATTAACACGATAACCAACCGAAATAATGGCATCAAGATTATAAAATTTAGTGTTGTAGTTTTTACCATCTGCGGCAGTTACCGAGAATTCCTCGGTAACTGAATTTGCCTCTAATTCATTGTCATTGAAGATGTTTTTTAAATGCAGTGAAATGTTATCGGTGCTACACCCAAACAACTCAGCCATTGCTTTTTGAGAAAGCCAAACCGTTTCGTTGCCGACAATGACTTGGACATTTATTTTTGCTGTTTCGGAGTGATAGAGCAGAAAGTTGATACTTTTTTCAGGTAAATCGTTCATAACACCTCGGTAAAAAATTGGTTAATTTTTGCGTTAAGTTCTGCCGTATTTTCATTAAGTCCTTTGCTGTCTTCCAAATACAGAAAATCAAACCGCGCATAACCGTATTTTTCATTGTTCACGCGCACAAATTGGCTTTCCATAAAGGCTTTTCGAGGTTTGAATTTCTCCGCATAAACGCCGCCTTTGATTTCGATAATCAACACTTTATGAATTTTATTTGCATCATCGCGGCGAATCATCAAAAAATCGGGCGTGTAATGTCCGATGTTTTTCCAGTACTTGCCGTTTTTGGTAAAGCAATCGATGACAAATTCGGTTAAACCACGTTCACCGTTGTAATAAATTTCCAGCGCATTGGCTTTGTTTTGAAAATCCCTGTCTGACAATGCTTTTTTAAACAAATCAAATTCAAAACCACTCGCGCCACTTGCACCAAAATCGTAGGGCAAATAATGAAACGTTTGGTCTTTTTGCTTCACAATTGAGCTGACTTCAAAACCTGTTTGAAACGCTTCAAATGTTGGTACAAAATGCTCTAAACCTTGTACTTCCATTGATTGCTTCATGACATCATAAGCCCTTTGTTTTTCGGCTAAATCAACTTCAAACGGCATTTTATTTGCGTCGAATTCTAAAATCTTCGCAGCATCAACTTTATTCGGATAAAGTCCTGCGCTGTCATTCACAGGCGTTAATTTTAATTTTTCAACTAACAATAATTGCGCCGTTTGCGGGATGATTTCAGTTTCGGTTTGTAATTCGCGTTTGCAAGCAAAACTCAAACGGATTTGGCTTTCAATGCGTGGTAAATCATATAAATCATTGAAAAAACGTTGCCCGTTTTTTTGGTAAGTGACGCGCTCAAATAATTTATAAATGTCAGAATCGAAAGCCTTTAATTGCTCAAGGCTTAACGTTTTGAAACTGCCACGCACCAATTCAAATAACCACTTTTTATACGAAGCAACTTGATCGCCTTCTTCGTTGATAAAACGAGTTGAGCCTTCACCAATACTGTCGAGAGTGCCTGTTGTGATGTTAGGAAGTCGTTTGTAAAGAGGATTTTCGATTTCAACAAGCAAAGCGTTTAATTTTGTTTTTGTGTTTGCATTATCTTCAATGTCAGTTGCTTGATAAGTGACTTTGAGCTGGTGAAATTCAAGCGGTGGCAGTTGTAATTGCTCTAACCGTGAAACGCGCTCGATTTTGGCAGTTGTTTCGCCCCCTTTTATCGCATTCAAATCATCGATGGTGGTGTGTTGCTCTTGTTGTAATTGTTTATTGAGTGTGTCGGCATTGTCTTGATTCAGCCAAATTAACGCGGTTTCATGTTCGTTGCTATTCACTTGACGCAAACAACGGCAAGCAGTTTGTAGCACCATATTTTGTGAGCTATCGCCTTTTTGCGACAAAATTACACCCGTTAAACTCGGACAATCCCAACCTTCTTTGCCAATTTGCACCAGTAAAATGTAACGGTGTTTTGAGTGCGGCAAATCGAGCGAACGAAAAGCTAACTCGTTTTCTTTGGCAATCGGATAAGTTTTATTTCCACCATGAAATTCTAAAATTTCGTCACGATTAACCGTTAACTCACTGGTCAAAAATGGCAAAATGTTCTCATATAAATCATCAATACTGGTGCAATAAATAGCGAGTTTTGGAATCGTCCCGTTTGCATAAATTTTGTTGCGGTAAAGCGCGTCAAACTCTTGAACGCCGTGTTTAATGATTTCAAGCCGATTTAAATTTTTGCCCGTTTGAATCAGCGGTTTTTTCAAAAAGGTTTTAACTGCTTTAATCAACGGATAGTAATAAACGGTGTTGCTGATTTCGGTCAGTTTTAAATTCACAGACGCGATGTCGATGGTGTCAGATTTTTGCAAATACGGCGTACCTGAAAAACCCAAAACGGTTGTGATGTTGCTGCCTGCGTGCCAATCGGTAACAACACGACGCAATTTAATATCATCGGTTGCCGCGTGGTGAACTTCGTCAATGAGAATCGAAAGGTTAGGAATTTCACCAATCAGATGCCGTAATTCATTCGCAAAACGTGATTTTTCGTCGTCGGTTTTTTCAACGGTTGAAAGCGTCGGATTGAGTTCGACACGATCTAAAATCACTTTTTCAGCGTTCACGACAAACACTTGACCAAACGGATTTGGCAAAACGTTATTGACCTTTTGCGCGTTCGGATTATTGGCTTTGTTACTTTTTTTCGCTGACTTTGATTCGTCTAACACATCAAATTTGAGCAGACTTTTTAAATGGCTTGCTGCGGGTTCAGGCAAAACCCAAGACGGCTCAAAATGTTTAATGGTTTTTAAACTCGGCACGATAGACGATTTCAAACCCGACGGAATCAACACTAAAAAATTGTGTGCGAAATGTTTGTTATCGGGTTCAAGTTGTGCAAAGTACAAATCCAAGTACATAAACGCCGCCATCAAATACGTTTTGCCCGCGCCCATTGGCAAACTTAGCAAATAATCGGGGTAACTGACGTTATAAAACAGCGATTTGATAATTGCATCGCAATCTAAAGCGCGGGGATGTTCAAGAATTAAATCCGCCAGTTTTGCTAATTTTTGACGTTTTACAAATTGATATAACGCCAGCGCATTCGGTTTGAGATTTAGAGCATTTGAATTTAGCGGTTCATTAAAAAAACCTTCTGAAAATAATTGCCACAGCGGTTTGTTTTCGCCTGCAATTTTCAAAAAAAGATAGGTTTCAATGGCTTCAATTTGTGGCGTGCGTAATTTATCTGCACGTTTAATGTGTCCAATTAAGCCCGTAATGGCGCAATCCGAAGATTGCAGCCACTGATTTTTTTTCGTGCTGATGATGTCATTTAGCATTTTAACCCAGACTTTTGCTGGCCAATTCAAACACATCGTTAGAAATATCTTTCGTGTCGATAATCCGTTGCAATTGCGCTTTCATCAACGTTTGGCGCGACGGCTCAACTTTGCGCCACGCAGTCAAAGGCGTAACCATTCGTGACGCAACTTGTGGATTGATGGCGTTGAGTTCCAAAATTGCATCCGCTAAAAACGTATAACCTTGACCGTTTGCCGCGTGAAAATGAACGGGGTTTGTTTGCGAAAATGCTCCAATCAATGAACGAACACGATTTGGATTTTTCATATCAAACGCCGCGTGCGAACGTAAATTTTGAACCGTTTCAAACGCATCCACCGCTGGGCTACTCGCTTGCAACGCAAACCATTTATCAATCACCAGCGGTTCATTTTGCCATTGCGCGTAAAACTGCGCTAAACACGCTTCTTTTGCTGGGTGATTATTGTGAACAATCGCCACCAACGCCGCCATTTGGTCGGTCATATTTTTTGCATTTTCAAATTGCGATTGCGCCAAAGTGTGATTTTCAGGCGATTTTAACCGACTCAAAAACGCCAAACAGGCATTTTTCACGCGACGACGACCAATCGCTTCGGGGCTGAAATCGCCCGATTCGTCTTCGTGATTCGCCCCGTAAATCGCGTGAAATTGCGCTTGGAATGTTTCCGCCAACGTTTTCAACACGTCTTCACGCGCCAAATGAATGCCTTCAAAATCCACAATCGCCATACGTTCGGCTAAATAATTTTCGGATGGCAACGACAGCAACAACGAAAAATACGCCAAATCATCAATCGGCGAATTCAAAACAGTTTCAAATGTCGCCAACAAAATCGGATTCACGTCGGCATTCGGTGTTTCCACTAAATCCAAAATAATCCGTTCAGCCACAGATTGCGCCGCGTCCCAACGATTAAATGAATCGCTATCATGTTGCGACAAAAACGCCAATTCATCCAAACTGCGTGGCATTTCGATATTCACGGGCGCAGAAAAACCACGCAACATTGACACAATCGGCGCAGATTCCAGCGCGTCAAACGTGAACGTTTGCGCCATTTCGTTAAACTGTAACAGCGTTTCAGGCAACAAATCCGCGCCCGTTTCAGCGTTCAACAAACCAATTTTAATCGGAATCAACAACGGTTTAGTTTGGTTTGGATAACTTTGTTTTAAGGTCAGCGCGAACGTTTTTGTCGTTGCGTCGTAATTCGTCGAAACATTCAAAACAGGCGTTCCCGCTTGTGAATACCAACGACGGAATTGGCTCAAATCCACGTCGTTTGCGTCTTGCATCGCACTGACAAAATCGTCACACGTCACCGCTTGCCCGTCGTGGCGTTCAAAATACAAATCGCTGCCGCGTCTAAAACCGTCCACGCCCAACAAGGTGTGCAACATTCGCACGACTTCTGCGCCTTTTTCATAAACCGTCAGCGTGTAAAAATTGTTGATTTCAATGTAAGCGTCGGGGCGGATTGGATGCGCGAGCGGGCTGGCATCTTCGGCAAATTGGCGCGTGCGTAAATTGGTGACATTTTCAATTCGCTTAACGGCCTTGGAAACACGGTAGGCAGTAAATTCTTGGTCGCGAAACACCGTGAAACCTTCTTTTAAACTCAATTGAAACCAGTCACGGCAAGTGATTCGGTTGCCCGTCCAGTTGTGAAAATACTCGTGGGCAATCACACCTTCGATTCCTTCATAATCAAAATCGGTCGCGGTATCAGGTCGCGCCAACACGAATTTGGTATTGAACACGTTTAAGCCTTTGTTTTCCATCGCGCCCATATTGAAATGGCTGACGGCAACAATCATGTACAAATCTAAATCGTATTCACGTCCATAAACCGCTTCATCCCAGCGCATGGCGTGTTTCAACGATTGCATGGCGTGAGCGCATTTGTCTTTGTCGTGCGCTTCGATAAAAATTTCTAGCTCAATTTCACGTCCCGATTGCGTGGTAAATGTGTCGGCGACGCATTCCAATTGACCCGCAACCAGCGCAAATAAATAACTCGGTTTCGCAAACGGGTCGTTCCACGTCACCCAATGTTGGTTATTTTCAAATTCACCGCTGGCGACTTTGTTACCGTTTGACAGCAACACGGGGAATTCGGTTTTATCCGCTACAATCGTAACGGTAAATTTCGTCATCACGTCGGGACGGTCGAGAAAATAAGTGATTTTGCGGAAACCTTCCGCTTCACATTGCGTGCAAAGCATTCCGTTCGACAAATACAGCCCTTCGAGCGCGGTATTTTCTTTCGGATTGATGGTGTTTTCGATAATCAACGTGAATGTTTCTGGCACATTTGAAATCGTCAACGTTTCGGACGTTAAAACATAATCGGTCAATTCCGTTTCGTTCAAAACGATACGATTCAAAATCAATTTTTCACCGTGTAAAACCAAATCAGCCGCTTGATTGTTACTTTCAGAATTGCGTTGCAACGTCAGCGTCGAAAGCACTTTGGTATTTTCAGCATCGAGCGAAAAATGCAGTTTTACATCGTGAATTAAAAACGCAGGAACGGTGTAATTTTCGCGGTAAATCGTTTGGGGAGTTTGAGTGGTCATAAGTTTTTCAAAAGTAAAAGTTGTTAAAAAGGTGGACGCATTGTGGCGCGTTCAAATTATTCTCGATAACTGGCGCACGCGCTGGCGGTTTCCCAAAGTGCGACTTCGGTGACGTGAAAACCGTTGGCTTGCAAATGTTTGAAAATCATTTTGCTTAATACTTCAGCGGTGGGATGTTCATCCAGAACCAAAAATCGCTCGTTATTTTGAATCAACGCGGGAATAATCGGGTCGTCTTTGTGCAACAAAAAATTGTGGTCGAGGTGCGTATTCACATAACTTTCAACGCATTCTTTCACGTCCGAAAAATCGCAAACCATGCCTTGATCGTTCAAATTTTCATGGGTAATCGAAATCGCCGCTTTGACGCTATGCCCGTGCAAATTCCGACATTTTCCGCCGTGATTCATCAATCGGTGTCCGTAACAAAAATACACTTCTTTGGTAATCGTAAACATTTTTAACCCTTAATGGTTTTGATGATGGTGGCAATTTCACATTCGCCATTGGCTAATTCTGTGACGCGCACGACTTCGACAAACGCCGTAAAGGCAGGCGTAATCGTATTGGGTGCTTTGATATACACTTCCATTGCTTTGCCTTCGTCGCACCTTTGCGTCGTGATAAACGCGATGCCTGCTCCGCTTAATGATGAACATTGTGCTGAATAAAATTCGAGGGAATCAACCAATCGATAGCGCATTTCACTGTCAATACTGATGCGGAGATAAGCGCGTTTTTCGTTATGGTTCATTTAATTTTTCCTGTGTTAAAACGGTGAATCCGCGAAATTTTACTATAAAATGGCGAGCTACATTTTTACCTTTTCACTTTTAAGCGTTTTACATGAAAAAAGACATTGTTTTAACTGGAATCACTACGACTGGCACGCCGCATTTGGGCAATTACGTTGGCGCGATTCGTCCCGCCATTAACCTCAGTCAAAATACCAACGTCACGCCGTTTTATTTTTTGGCAGATTATCACGCGCTGATTAAATGCCAAGAACCACAGCGCGTTCGTCAATCGAGTTTGGAAATTGCCGCGACCTGGTTGGCGTTGGGTTTGGATACAAATAACGCCGTATTTTATCGCCAATCTGACGTGCCAGAAATTTTAGAATTGACGTGGTTATTGACCTGCGTCACGTCGAAAGGGTTGATGAATCGTTCGCACGCTTATAAAGCGGCGGTCGCGGAAAATGAAGAAAATGATGCCGACAAAGGCATTACGATGGGTTTGTTTAGTTACCCAATTTTGATGGCGGCAGATATTTTGTTATTCAACGCCAGCAAAGTTCCCGTCGGAAAAGACCAGCTGCAACACATCGAAATGGCGCGGGATATTGGCGCACGTTTTAACCATATTTATGGCGAACATTTTACTTTGCCGGAAGCGGTGATTGATGAAAAAGGCGCGATTTTATCGGGTTTGGACGGGCGCAAAATGAGCAAAAGTTATCAAAACACGATTCCGTTGTTTGAACCCGAAAAGAAATTGAAAAAGCTGATTAACAAGATTAAAACCAATTCGCTCGAACCGCACGAACCGAAAGATACCGCCGATTGCACGCTGTTCAGCACCTTTCAAGCGTTTGCGAATGCCGAGGAAATTGCCGACGTTCGCCAACGTTACGCGGATGGAATTGGCTGGGGCGAAATGAAAGCCATTTTGTTTGAAAAAGTGAATGCCGAAGTCGCACCGGCGCGGGAACGTTACGAAGAATTATTGTTGCAACCGAATCACATCGAAGAACAATTACAAATCGGTGCAGCAAAAGCTCGCGCAATTAGTCAGCCGTTTATTGCTCAACTGCGTGAAGCGGTCGGGATTTCGCGGTTTTAAAAACAAAAAAGGCACGAATCGATTCGTGCCTTTTTTATGTGTGAGCTTTTTCGTGAATCTTAAACCCGTGATAAATTATTATTCCCACTTGAAAATGAAAAACAAAACCGCCCGCTTTTTTAAAAAAACGGGCGGTTTTCAGGAATACTAATGTGGCTGCTTTAATCGTTTGTTGACGATTTGATAATTACAAACAATCCACGCCTTCAAGGTTTAGCGTTGCAAGGCGATTTAAAAGGTTTGTGGCGTTATCGTGTCGGCGATTATCGATTGGTTTGCCAAATCAACGACGGCGAATTGATTGTTTTGGTTGTTGAAATCGGGCATCGTAGCGTCGTTTATCATTAAAAAATTGTCTCAATTCAAAAGGAAGTTAATATGAAAAATTTAAAATATGTTATTTACCGCGAAGGTGATTACTACGTTTCACAATGTTTAAATATCGAAGTTGCTAGTTTTGGCTCAACCATTGACGAAGCCCTAGCGAATCTCAAAGAAGCAACCGAGTTGTATTTGGAAGATGAAAAAGCAGTGCAAAACTTTCATGAAGTTAGTGAATTCATGGTTGGCGAGTTTTCTTATGCCTAAGTTGCCGTCATCGAGAGAAATTATCGCGGTATTATTAGCTCACGGTTTTATCAAAAATAGCCAAAAAGGTAGTCATCAAAAGTATTGCAAAGGAAATCACACCGTTATTGTTCCCAGTCCTAAAAAAGAAATTCCAATCGGAACGCTACAATCAATAATCAAGCAGGCGGGTTTAACTCGTGATGATTTTTATTAAAAAATGCAATAATGCAAAGATATTCAAACCCACAAGGAATAAGCTCATGCTGAACATTTCACCCGAATTAGAACAACATTATCAAGTTGTCGCGCAACAAATGAACAAACCCGTCAGCGAATTAGTGAACAGCATTTTGACGGAACGCTTAGAAGATTTACTAGACATTTTGGCGGCTGAAAAAGTCTTGAAGCGCATTGATGCAGGCTTAGAAGAAATCCGCGATTGGGAAGACGTAAAAAAGGAATTGTATGATGTGGAAGGTTAAATTTTCTGCGAAAGCTGAAAAGACACTAAAACGTTTGGATTCGATAACGAAACGCCGCATTGAATCGTTTGTTGACGATTTGATAATTACAAACAATCCACGCCTTCAAGGTTTAGCGTTGCAAGGTGATTTAAAAGGTTTGTGGCGTTATCGTGTCGGCGATTATCGATTAGTTTGCCAAATTAACGACGGCGAATTGATTGTTTTGGTGGTTGAAATCGGACATCGTAGCGTTGTTTATCATTAAGAAACACAGCCACCACACAAGGATAAAATATGGCAAAAAGATCACTCGTGCCGCTTTTACAAATGCACCAAGAGCAGAAAAATAAAAGTCGATTGCCCGCAATACCAAAAGATACGGCATGGATAGATGAATTGTTTGCCTGGGCGGACAAAAATAAAATTTCAAAAGAACAGTTACCGCGAAATAAACAAATACTTTGGCAAAAAGAAGAATTGGATTTAAGCAACAATCAACTGATTGAAATTCCAGAATTGATTGGTAATTTGACTAATCTAACAATGTTGGGGTTAATCAGTAATCAATTAACCCGCATTCCCGAATCTATTAGTAATTTAACTAATTTAAAAAACTTAGCATTGCTGGATAACCAACTAATTGAAATTCCCGAATCTATTGGCAACTTAACTAATTTGTTAAAACTCTCTTTGGATAAAAACAAATTAACTATACTTCCCGAATCTCTTGGTAATTTAACCGCTTTGAAAGAGTTGTATTTAGACGATAATCAATTAACCGAAATTCCCGAAAGTGTCCGCAATATGCCGAATTTAAAAATCATCGGTTTAGACAAACAATTCACCCAATCAAAAATAAAACCAAAAATGAAAACCTACCAACAAAAAATCCTCTTCGGCAGCCCTGGAACGGGCAAAAGTTACCAAATCGACAAGCATATTATTCCGTATGAATTATTGATTGATGTTGAAAAAATGCCCGCTAACGTCATCAAAACCGTGTTTCATCCTGAGTACACTTACGGCGATTTTGTCGGAAAATTGATGCCGATAACGGTTGGCGGCAATGTGGAATATAAATTCTACGAAGGACATTTTTTAAAAGCCCTTTCGCAAGCCTACAAAAACATCATTGCCGCGCAAGAGAACGACAGCGAAATTGAAAAAGTTGCGCTGGTGATTGATGAAATCAATCGTGGAAATTCGGCGGCAATTTTCGGCACGATTTTTCAGTTGCTTGATAGAAATCCTGACGGTTGGTCGAGTTACGAAGTGAGCGTGAATCAAATTATTTTTAACCATTTGCTTGAATTGTGTGATTTAACAGAACACGCAAACGTAAAAGGAAAAGGTAAAAAGGTCACTTCCTATCTGTTCGGTGAAGAAGAAATCAAAACCGAGATTTTGCAGAAAAAATTGAATTGTCATTTTGAAAATCGGACGATAAAAATCCCGCCAAATTTGTCAATTCTCGCCAGCATGAACACGTCGGACAGTTCGATTTATTACATGGACAGCGCATTCAAACGTCGTTGGGAATGGGAATTTATCGACGTTGACCCAGACAACAAGGTGTCAGCCGACGGTGTGGCGTTCAAAAATCGTGACGAATGGAAAACATTTGTCGGCAAACTGAATACGTTTATCAAAAGCAATCACAAATCCATTCGCGGTATTGAAGATAAACAAATCGGGCATTTTTTTATCACCGATGAGCAAATTCAAAAATCGAGCATTCAAAACAAATTGATGTTTTTCTTGTGGGATAGCGTTTTTAATCGCGACAAAAAACCGTTGATTACGTTGTTATTCGGCGACGACAAGGACAACGAATTGATTACGTTTGGTGATTTTGCAAAACAGGTTGATAATTTTATTGAGCAAATTAAGGAGTTTTGATGATGAATCTCGCCATTCAATCAGACACACACCAACAAGCCAAAGTTGTTTTGAAACGTTTGGGTTTAAGCCAAAAACAGGCGATTGCGTTATTTTTTGAGGAAATTGCGAGCAGACAAGATTTACCCTTTTCATTACCAAGTTTTGCAAAAGAAAAACAATTAACGGTTAATGTTTCGGTTTGCGAAGGCATTTGGACGGCAGAATGCGACGCGCTGGGTTTAGTGACAGAAGCGCAAAGTTATGAAGAATTAACGCGACGCGCTTTAGAAATTGCGCCCGAATTAGCTGAATTAAATTCTGTTGGAAATTTCAGATTACGGTTTGTGCAATGACCTCAACGCTTTATCCCGAATTAGTGAAAATTTTGAAACGAAACGGTTGTGTATTTGTTCGACAAGGCAAAGGCAGTCATGAAATTTGGCAAAGTCCGATTAGTGAAAAGAATTTTAGCGTGCCGTTCACCATCAATTCAAAACCAACTGCCAACGCGATTTTAAAACAAGCGGGAATCAACGAAAAATTATGAGTATTCATGTTTAATTTCAAAACGCTAAAACTCACCAAACGCTGCGATTCTGACAGCACGAATTCATTTGTGGGCATTCGGCGTGGCGCGAATAACGAGTTGGAATTTCGTTTGCCACACGGTTTTGATGATTTCCCTGAAAATGATTTTGATGCCACGAAAGAGCTGTTTTTCAAAATGTATCGCACGTTTAAAAAATTTGAACGTGACAGCACGCGCGATATTTTAGACACTCGTTCCAACGGCAAAGACCAAGTTCAAAAAGAAAAAGACGGTTATCGTTTCAAAAACAAAGAAGACAACGACGTGGTGCTTTATAGCAAAATCGCGTTAATCGAAAATTTGTTAGACGTTTATCGTGATTTGGCGTTAGACCTTATGGAACGGCGCATTGGTGCAGATGAAAAAGTCGATTATTCCAAAATTGACCGCTATTTGGACAGAGCGATTTATTTGCCGAAAGACGTGATTTATATCGACGAAATGGATTTGCCGCGCCAAACATTGCGCTATGAATCGACGACGCTGATTGATTTGTTTTGTTTCATTGTGTCGGAATTGCAAAACGAATTGGCGCACGACATCGAGCCGCGTGTGCAAGAATTGGCGCATCGTTTCAGCGAACAACATTTAAGTCATGAAGAATCGTTGTTTAACGAAGAAACCTTTGAAACCACGATTCGCACGCTCAAAGGTGTTTTAGACGACATCGACAAACGCACCGCATACAAAGACGAAGATTATTGGCGACTTTACGAAGCGATTGAAACGTTTCTTTATGGCGAGTTGGACATGGACAACCTGCATGAAGACGGCACGTTTTGGGGAATTAGTAATTTTTCGTCGGTTTGGGAAGATATGTGTGCGACGTGGGCTTTTGCTAAATTTGCTGATGTGAAAAAAAAGAGATTCGAGATTTTATACGCTGATACAAATATCGTTTTTAACGGTAAAAATGTTGGAAATACTCGTTATGGAAAATATGTAAAACTCTACAAAAAAGCCAGTTTTGACAATCCGTTTTTTATCGAATTTCGTTTCCCAGATTATAAAAGACGCTGGATGCGCCCCGATTTAGTTTTAAACGATAACAGTCTTGGTGATGAATTAAACCTTTTTCCAATTGATATTTTTGGCATATTTGATTGGAAATATATGGATGAAAGTAGTTTTATTAACGGCAATAAAAAAATAAAAACTGACGTTACAAAACAACTAAGTTATGAATTTTGTGTGCAAAAATCCAACTCAAATGCAGTTATTCAAAGTGATTTTTATATTCCTTGGTTTGGAAATAGACAACAAATAGATAATGAAATTTTAAATCCGCTGATTAGAAATAACGGCTTACGAGTTTTCAAAGCCAATTTTTCAAAAATCCAACAAATCTACCTAACCCATGATTGAAACAAACTCAAAAGCAAAAAGTCAGTTTGTTGGCTATTTTGGTGTTAAAGATTCCAAAAAAATTCAAGATGATTTGATTTTGCCGACGGTGGAAAAATTCTTTGCCGCCCGAAACATTCAAACTTTCAAACCCATCGACGAATCCGCTGCCATTTCAGATTTAGATTTTGACCGAAAGAATTTTGATGATTTTTTCGCGCATTTTTATGAATTCATTGTCGATGGCATTCACAAAAACGGCGATAACGTTGAATTTCCTGTGACGTATTGCATCACGTTAGACGAAACCAATTGCTCAAAAACCTGCGAACAAACTCAAATCCGTTACGACGAAATTCTACTTTTTGACACGCCCGTTTTTTATTTTATTTTTGTCGATGTGAAAGATGTTTTTTCGTGTTTGCGTGGTGAAAATGTCGCGGTTGTTGAATTGCCTGAAATTGACCAACCAAAACCAGCCAGCAAATTTACCGTTAAAGATGGAATCGCAACAGATGACGAAACGGGTTTGCAATGGCAACGTTTCGCCGTTGGGCAAAGTTGGAATCAAAAAATAACGGGAACGGCTAAAACGTTGACGTGGGAACAGGCGATAAGTGAAGCCAGAAAAGATAATTATGCGGGTCATCATGATTGGCGCGTTCCGACGATTGATGAATTAAAAATACTGCTGGTTGATTTTAATGACGATATTTTTCCGACAGATAATCAAAAAACAACCAAATTTTGGTCGGAAACACCCAATGATGATGCCGCACGAATTGTCGATTTTAATAATGGCAACAATCCTTTCAATCTCAAAATAAACAAAAATCATGTTCGATTAGTGCGCGGCGGACAGTGATTTTGCAACTGAATAACCACATTTCACGGTACAATGCGGCGTGGTACAAATTTTTTTTATTCTTTTTCAAAACAGAGGTGATTTATGAATTTTAGTGATTTTTTAAACGACGTAAAAACCAAAGCCAACGATCTCAAAACTCAAGTTTTACAGTTCAAAAACAAAGAGTTTTTAGAAGCGGCGATGGCGGGTTCAGCGTTAATTGCGATGGCGGACGGTAAAATTTCTTCCGAAGAAAAACAAAAAATGATTAAGTTCATTGAAACGCACGACGCGCTGTCCATTTTCACCACGAGCGACGTGATTAAAGCGTTTCAAGATTTTGTCGGACAAATTGAATTCGATAAAGACATCGGCGAAGCCAAAGCGTTTTTGGCATTAGGGAAAATGAAAACCAACGCTGAAGCGGGACGTTTATTGATTCGGATGATGATTGCGATTGCGTCGTCGGACGGTGATTTTGACGCACAAGAACAAGTGGTGGCGGCGAAAATTGCCAAAGAGTTGGCGTTAAATCCTGCTGAATTCGGTTTATAACGATGAGCGGCACGGACAATTTTACCGTTATTGAGACTGAACAAATTGCGGGCGCGGTGTTCGATGTCGTGCGTTATGAAAAGCTGCTTGGTTCTGATGATTTGAATGTGGCGGAAAAAGTTTTTTTCGCTAATCAAGCCAACATTCATTTGAAAATGGTGCGCGTCACCTTGACGAATGGCGAGTTGTTGTTGGAACCGAGTGCGCTGTATTTTATGAAAGGGCATTTGCAACTTGAATCTAGCACAGGTGGCATTGCAAAAGGATTGATGCGAAAGTTTTTAAGTGGCGAATCGTTGTTTCAATCGCGCATTAAAGGCAGCGGCGAAGTCTTTTTAGAACCCACTTTTGGGCATTATTTGTTATTTAACATCGAAAATGACGGGCTGATTTTTGACAAAAGTTCGTTTTATTGCGCGTCGGGCGGCATCGAAGTCAGCGCAAAATTGCAAAATAACATTTCCAGCGCGTTGTTTGGCGGCGAAGGTTTTTTCCAAACGCAAGCCAGCGGCACAGGGATTGTCGTTTTAGAGTCGCCCGTTCCAGTCGCCGAATTGATGGTGTACGAATTGGCGGCGGGCGAAAAATTATCAGTCGATGGCAATTTCGCGTTTGTTCGCACGGCGAGCGTCAGTTTTCAAGCCGAAAAATCAGGAAAAACGTTTTTTCAATCCGTGACTAGCGGCGAATTATTATTACAAACATTCACCGGCCCGGGCATGGTTTGGTTGGCTCCGACGCAAGGTGTTTACGATAAAATGAAACAACCTTACGGCGTGTCAAATATCAGCCACAACAATGGTTCAGCCGGAACCAACACACACTAACGTTAGTAAATATACAAACCAAGGTTTGTACTCCACTAATTTGATTTGGAGTGCAAACCTTGGTTTTTTCTTTTTAAACCTTTTGAATCTTCTAAAATGCGCCTAAAAATCATCTTTCGTTTATTTCACATTCATTGGGTGTTAATTCGCCACGGTTTGGATGAACTTGTTTTGCAAACGCCGTTCATGCGTCCGATTCGTTATCTGGCGATTTTTTCGCCGTACGCCCGATTTAAAAATAATGCCGATACGCGCGGCGTTCGGATTCGGCGCACGTTGGAAGATTTGGGGCCGATTTACGTTAAATTTGGGCAAGCTCTTTCGACGCGCAAAGATTTGTTGCCAGACGATATTGCGGACGAATTGGTGAAATTGCAGGATCGCGTGCCGCCGTTTTGTGGTGAATTAGCGATTAGTATTGTTGAAAAAGCGTTGGGCATGCCGATTGGTGAAGCGTTTGCTGAATTCGATGCTGTGCCTTTAGCGTCGGCATCCGTCGCGCAAGTTCACACCGCGAAATTGCACAGCGGTGAAGATGTGGTGGTCAAAGTCGTGCGCCCAAATATCGCGCCACGCATTAAATCGGATATTGCGTTGTTGTACGAATTGGCGCGATTGGCGGAACGTTTTTGGGCAGACGGTAAACGATTGCGCGGCACAGAAATCGTCGCAGAATTTGAGCGAACCACCTTGGACGAATTGGATTTAATGCGCGAAGGAGCGAATGGCGCGAAGTTGCGGCGGAATTTTGAAAAATCTGAAATTTTGTATGTTCCCGAAATTCATTGGGAATTCACCCGCAAAAACATTTTAGTGATGGAGCGAATTTACGGCATTCCAGTTGGTGAAATTGCTCAATTAGAAGCGGCGGGCGCGGACTTTAAAAGCCTTGCCGAACGCGGTGTGGAAATCTTTTTCACTCAAGTTTTCCGCGATAATTTCTTTCATGCCGATATGCACCCAGGCAACATTTTTGTCGAAATACCAAACAAATATATTGCGGTGGATTTTGGCATTGTCGGCACGTTGTCGCCGTCGGATCAACGTTATTTAGCGGAAAATTTTCTGGCGTTTTTCAATCGAGATTATCGCCGTGTGGCAGAAATGCACGTTGAATCTGGCTGGGTGTCGAGTTCGGTTCGGATTGAAGAATTTGAGGCGGCGATTCGCAGCGTGTGTGAACCTATTTTTGAAAAACCACTGAAAGACATTTCATTCGGGCAAGTTTTGTTGGGACTATTTAACACGGCGCGGCGGTTTGATATGCACGTTCAACCGCAGTTGGTTTTATTGCAAAAAACGCTGCTGAACATCGAAGGATTGGGGCGACAACTTTATCCCGATTTGGATTTATGGCAAACGGCGAAACCGTTTTTAGAAAATTGGTTTCAAGAACGATTAAGTCCAAAAGCTAAAATCAAAAAATTGATAAAACAAATTCCTGATTTCGCCGACCAATTTCCTGAAATTCCAACATTGCTTTATAAAGCTCTCGATAATGCCGCGCACGCCGAACGACGCGCGGAAAATCAACAACGTGAATTTGCGTTATTGCGTCAACAAATGGCGCAACAACAACGCAGTCAATTGTGGGCGATTTTGATGGGCGCGTTGATGGTGTGTGGCGCGATTTGGTTTCGATAAAATACACGTTTTCGCCTGACATAAAAAAGCCCGTTATTTTACGGGCTTTTTTGTGAGCAAATTCAGCAATAATTACAACGAATCGCCAATTGTTTTTTTATAAAACGGCCAGTTCGTGACGTGCAGATATTTCCGCACGGGTGATTTAATCACCGACACGCACAACGCAATCGAGAATAAACACCACACCGCCGCATATTCATTTGGGTCGTCAGTGGTAATATCTGAAATCCACGGTCCCATGAAATAATGAAACAACACAAATTTCCACGAACCGTAAATCGTTGGCATAACAAACGCCACCAAAATGTACGCCAAAACGTGCAAGCCCCAATTGAAATTAAACAACCATTCGACGGGATGCGACAGCAAACCATTCAACGGCATTTGCCACGCAATATGCCACGCGCCCGAAACGGAACAAATATGTGGGCCACAGAAACCTTCGGTGCCAATCACACATTCTCCTGCCCACGCGAACGGATACATTTTAAACAAAATCAAAATTGAACCCGCCGCGCTAATCGTGTAAACCGCTGTCCGAATTTTCAGTTTTACACTTTCAGGAATGAAATACATCGCCACCATATTGACAAAAAATGGCTGAAACGCGACGTGTAAATATCCCAGCATCGTCAATATCTGATTGTTCGGATTGTCGCATAAATCGATATAAACGTAAGTGAACGCTTGCAACAATTCCATCAACGAAAAATAGGTTAAGGGAATCCAAAGTTCTTTTGATTCGCCTTTTTTAATAATGTAACAAGCTGTTCCTAAGCCAATGGCGGCGAGTACGCCCGATGCTTCACCACTCCAACACATGATTTTTCCTCGTTGATTTTTTAATTTTTATAGTTATTAGGTTTTTAGTTAAACGGCGGTAAATAACCTGCGCGTAACCTCCAATTATAGCACACAAAAAAACCACGCTTATCTGTGTGATATACTTCAACATCTTGTTAATTCAAATAGTTATTGAAATGTCCAAACTCACTATCACGAATCATAATCGCAATGTCACTGGCTTAACTTACGTTTATCCCGTTCTTTCACGTCGTGCGGGTGGATTGTCGATTGGCATCAATTTCAATCCGAATAATGCCTGCAATTGGCGGTGTATTTATTGCCAAGTGCCAGAATTAAAACTCGGAACGGCACCGAAAATTGATTTGGATTTGTTGGCGCAAGAATTACGTTTGTTTTTGGATGACGTTTTGCACGGTGATTTTTATGAGCGCATGAATGCGCCAAACGAACAGCGCGTGATTAAAGATATTGCGATTGCGGGCAATGGTGAGCCGACCAGTTTGAGCGAGTTTGACGCAGCGATAAAAATTATTGGTGATTTAGCGACGGAATTGGGTATTTTTCCCGAAAGTCATTTTGTGCTGATTACTAATGGCAGTTTGATTCATCGTCCGATGGTTCAAACGGGTTTGAAATGGTTGAATAATTACGGCGGCGAAGTGTGGTTCAAGCTGGACAGTGGTACGCCTGAAGGCAGAATGTGGGTTAATCATTCCGCGCAAACGAATGAAGCCGTTTTGAAAAATATCACACTCGCGTCGCAACATTGCTTAACGAAAATTCAAATTTGTTTGGTCGATTATCAACAGCGCGGTTTATCAACTTCTGAGCGTGACGGTTTTTTAGATTTATTGACCACCATTCGCGCCACTACGTCGATTGAAAACGTCACAATTTACACATTGGCGCGACCGTCTCATCAGCCGGAAGCGATTGATTTAAAAACAATGCCAGTAGAAATAATGCAGCATTTCGCGCAGGAAATTCGACTTCTAGGTTTTGACGTGACGGTCACGGAATAGCGTTTAATTCTGCCAGTGTGTTGATATTTTCAAAGCCCATCGCGTCCGCGCCAAAATCGACATAATGCGTGTGATGTTGCAAAAACCATCGTTGTACTTTTCGTTCACCTTGCGCCAAATAGTTTTCTAAACTAGTTTTCAAACTCGTTTGAACCGCTAAAAAAACCGAATGCACTTGTTCACCGGTACGCGCCACCGTTATTTCCGCGCCACTTTTTTCATGTTCCGCCAGCAAATGTTGCAATTGCGTCGTCGTAATATGTGGCGCGTCACACGGTAAAACTAATAATAAATCCGTTTTGGCAACCGTCATCGCCGCTAAAATACCGGCTAACGCACCGAAAAAATCAGGCGTTAAATCTGAAATCACCGGCACGCCAAATACACGATATTCGTCTAAATTTTGATTCGCGTTAATGATCAACTCGTCCACAATCGGGCGCAAGGCGTTGAACGAATAGGAAATTAACGTTTGTCCACGATAAATCTGTAAGCCTTTTGGCTGATAATTCATGCGCCGCGCCTGTCCGCCTGCGAGAATCACACCCGTTACTTTTGTTTGTAAGGTCATAATGTTAAGCTGTAACTCGTCTTTTTATCTGTGTTGAAGGAAAAAATTAAAATGAAAAATACTTTGAAAAATGTGCTTTTAACGTCTGCGATTTCGCTCATTATTGCAGGTTGTGCGAGTAATCCCGAAAAAATAGTTGAAAATTCTGCTGCGCCAACGGTTGCTACTTTAACCAACGATTACCCAACCCGTGATCGGGTGGAATTTGTGTTGAATTGCGTCGCGCAACACGGCGGATTAAGTTACATCAATCAATATGCGTGCGGCTGTAAAATTGACAAAATCGCTGAAAAACTCAATTTCAACGATTTTGAATCCGCCAAAACATTTTCGTATCTGAAATCAATGGCGGGTGAAAATGGCGCAATGGCGCGAGATCCGAAACAAAGTAAAGATTTACGCAAGCAATTAAAAGAAGCCGAAGAAGCGGCTGAAAAAAGCTGTTTTGTGAAATAAATCTTGCGTCAATGACTCGACAAAAATAGAACCCATAATTATGAGCAATCACGACGAAACGAATAACCAAGAGACGGTTTTGAACGTGCGCGGCGTATTAGCGCGGCATCGGCTCGTCGAAGAGTTGGTGAGAAAACAAAATTTAGTCGAGCTACAACGCCTATTAGATCAACTCGATGCGCCTGCAATCGCGCAAATGTTGGAAATTTTTTCTCTCGAAGATCGACAAATTGTCTGGAATTTAATTGCCGAAGAACGCAAAGAAGAAGTTGTCGGTGAGATGTCTTACGATATTCGGGTGGAATTAGCGGCAGATTTTCGTCCGCGCAATCGAAATATGGTGATTCGGGTTTTTGATTTGCGTGACGGTTTATTGCGTCAAATTCCGATTGAAACGAAAGCCGATTTAACGCACGCCAAACCGATTTGGATTGATTTGGTGATGCCCGAAGAGGAGCATTTGAATTGGGCAAAAGACGTGTTTGGCGTGGATTTGCCGAATCCAAAAGAGCTGACGGATTTGGAAACCAGTGCGCGTTTTTATGTTGAAGATAATGGCGAAGTGCATTTACATTCGGATTTTTTACTCGATAGAAAAGACGAATCACGCAACGTCGCCGTCGCGTTTGTGTTAAAAAAAGACACCTTATTTTCAGTTCGCAGCGAAGAATTACCCGCGTTTCGATTGCAACGTTTACGCGCTCGTGCCGAATCGGATTACATTTCAGACGCGAAAGATTTGTTGCTCGATTTATACGCGGCGGATGTCGAATATTCGGCAAACGCGCTGGAAGATATTTATACCGAACTGGAATCGGTCGGTCGGCAAGTGTTTAAATCGTACATGACCGACGAAGGCGCGGCGAAAATTTTGGCGGCGATTGCGGAAGAAGAGGATTTAAACGGGCGCATTCGGCGTAACGTTTTGGATACGCGCCGTGCGTTGTCATTTTTAATGCGGGGTAAATTTTTATCTGAAATTCAACATGAAGATGTGCGGGAAATTTTGCGCGATATTGAATCGCTGGATGGGCATACGTCGTTTTTGTTCAACAAAATCAATTTCCAAATGGAAGCCACCGTCGGTTTTATTAACGTCAATCAAAACAAAGATATTAAACGTTTAACGGTGATTAGTTTGGTTTTTATGCCGTTGAATGTGATTGCAGGGATTGGCGGCATGTCGGAATTTTCGATGATGACGGCGGGGGTTCCGTGGCAATTTGCGTACAGCGGTTTGTTGGGTGGATTGGGGATGGTGTCTTGGCTGATGTTTGTGGGCGTTCAATTTTTTGAACGGCATAAAATTAAGCGTTTATCGATGGAAAATAGGAAACCGTCGAAACGATGAGCGTTTGGCTAATTGTTGCCACGTCGGGAAGAATGCTCGCGCAAGCCGCGCAACGTGAAGGTTTTGATGTTTGTGTGATTGATTGTTTTGCGGATGTTGACACGTTGCGCTACGCCAAAAAAGTGAGTCGGGTGGATTCGCTTTCGATTGAAAATTTAACCGTCGCGCTTCGTGAATTAAAATCAGAAAACGTTGAAATTATCGGCGTGGTTTATGGCAGCGGTTTTGAAACGTGTGTGGAAAGTGTGTATTTTTTGGAAACTCGTTTTGAAATCGTGGGCAATTCGCCTGTTGTTTTTGAGCGAGTTCAGAATAAACAGGCGTTTTTTGCGGCATTAGATATTTTTAAAATCCCTTATCCTGAAACGTGTTTTGAATGTCCCGCTCAACAAAAAAACTGGCTTTCCAAACCGTTAAAAGGTCAAGGTGGCGCGGGTATCAATTCGCAAACAGACGATATTTATTGGCAACGTTTTTGTGAAGGGCAGGCGGGTTCAGTTTTGTTTTTGGCGACGGGTAAACGTGCTGAAATAATCGGTTTTCATACGCAATCGACGCACGGTGATTTTCTTTTTTCGGGCATTTCAAATCACAGCGATTTAACTGACGCTCAAAAAACGCAAATTCAATCATGGTTACAAAAACTGGTCAGGCATTTTGGTTTGCGTGGGTTGAATTCGTTGGATTTTATGCTCGCTGAAAAAGGCTGTTTCGTTTTAGAAATCAATCCGCGTCCGTCAGCGAGTATGCAGCTTTATGATTTGCCCTTATTCAACGCGCATTTGACGTTGCAAACTAAATGGAATCGAGTTTCGGATTCTTCTGCTTATCAAATTCTCTACGCGCCACGTTCGTTAATTATTCCGCGCCATTTTCATTGGTTAAAAAATTGTCACGATTTGCCACACGCGGGGGCAATAATTCGCAAAAATCAGCCCATTTGCAGTATGATTGCCCGCGCGATGCCAACTGCATCGGCGTTAGAATTACTACGAATTAACATTCAACAATTAGAAAGGTCTTTAAATATGAATCAAGCTAGTGTGAATAAACTGACGCAACCGTTAGTTCAACAACTGATCGATAATGCAGCAAAACTGCGCGTCGGGGTGGAAATTTTAGAAAATGGTTGCACGGTCATTGATGCGGGAATTCAGCAGGTTGGCGGTCTGGAAGCGGGTCGGATTATTGCCGAAATTTGTTTGGGCGGCATGGGAACGGTGTCGATTTCACACAGTCAATATACGACGAATTGGCCGTTATCGGTGAATGTTCACACGGGCAATCCTGTTTTGGGTTGTTTGGGCAGTCAATATGCGGGTTGGAGTTTGTCGCATGAAAAGTATTATGCGTTAGGTTCTGGCCCAGCGCGTGCGATGGCGACCAAGCAAAAAGACGGTCAAACTGTACCCGTTGAAGAATTGTATCAAGAATTGGCGTATCATGATGAAGCCGAAACTGCTACATTGGTCATTGAAAATGATGCCATTCCACCGTTGGCGATTATTGAAAAAGTAGCGGCGGCGTGTGGTGTTTCACCGTCTAAATTAACGATTATTGTCACACCGACCAGCAGTTTAGCGGGTGGCGTTCAAGTAGTGGCGCGGGTGTTAGAAGTAGCGATGCACAAAGCTCACGCGCTGCATTTTCCATTAGAAAATATTATTGATGGCAGCGGTTCTGCGCCAATTTGTCCGCCCCATCCGAATTTTGTCAAAGCAATGGGACGCACAAACGACGCGATTTTATTTGCTGGGCAAGTACATTTATTTGTGAAAGGCAGCGACGAAGCGGCTGAAAAATTAGCCAACGAATTGCCCAGTTCAACCTCGAAAGATTATGGCAAACCATTCGCCGAAATTTTCAAAGCCTGCGATTACGACTTTTTCAAAATCGACGCAATGTTGTTCAGCCCTGCCAGCGTGATTGTCACGGCGGTGGAATCAGGAAAAAGTTTCCGTGCGGGTCAATTGGATAACGCGCTATTAGATTTATCGTTTGGACTTTAAGATAAATCCTCTTCACGTTTAAGAGAAAAAGCCCCCTTTTTTGAAGGGGGTTTGGTGAGTTTTTAAAGACCTTCCCACGGCGTGTAAAGCCCCGTCACATCTACGTCAAACATATTCAAAATGCGCCCGACCGTTTCATTCACCATATCGGCTAACGAATCTGTTTTGCTATAAAACGCAGGCATCGGCGGAAACATAATGCCGCCCATTTCCGTGACAATGCCCATGTTCCGAATATGCACCAAATGCAACGGCGTTTCGCGCGGCATCACCACTAAACGTCGCCGTTCTTTCAACACCACATCCGCGCCACGCGAAATTAAATTATCACCAAAACCATGCGCGACTGCCGCCAACGTTTTCATCGAACACGGCGCGATAATCATGCCTTCCGTTTTAAATCCGCCGCTGGCAATCGTCGCCGCAATATCATGAATGCCGTGCGTCACATCCGCCAACGCACTGAGTTGGTCGCGCGTTATGTCGAGCTCATGTTTTAAATTCACCAACCCCGCCGACGAAATCACTAAGTGCGTTTCCCATTCTGGCTGAGGTTGTAAAACTTGCAACATTCGCACGCCATAAATCGCACCCGTCGCGCCCGTAATCGCAATGATTAAGCGTTTTTTTACGCTCATTTTATGTCTTCTTTTTTCTTGAATTTGAACGGCGCGGCGGTCGGTTTAGTCGCTTCGCCTTCGATGATTTTGTCTTTTTCTTCGTCGTGCGTTTCGTCGGTTTCGCCTTGTCCGCGTTTCATTTCAGACCGAAAGTTGCGAATCGCCGCGCCCACATCGCCGCCGACATTGGTTAATTTTTTGGTGCCGAATAATAAAACGATAATGCCTAAAATTAAGGCTAATTGCATCACGCTAAAGTGCATTTTTGTTTCCTCTATTTTTGTTCACGTTGGGATTTTTCATCCAAACCCGATAAGCCAAAACGGCGGTGTAATTCGTCCAAAACATCGTTCGGATGCAAACCTTGTTGCGCCAATAACACCATGCAATGAAACCATAAATCCGCCGTTTCATAAATAATTTGTTCTGCGTCGCCATCTTTTGCAGCAATAATCACTTCGGCGGCTTCTTCGCCGATTTTTTTCAAAATCGAATTCAAGCCTTTTTCATACAAACTGGCGACGTATGATTTTTCGCCCGTTTGTTCTTTGCGCTGTTCTAAAACCTGCGCGAGTTTTACTAATGTGTTGTTCATCGTGTCATCCTAATTCTATGATTTAACTTTGCGGGGAAAGTGGAAGAGCGTCGGCATTATCTTGTTCCGTGACAATTTCAGGATTTTCGCGCTTCGCGTCGTTTGTGTCCGTCGCTTTTTTAGCTTCACGAGCGTGTTTTGCCATTTCGACAATTTTTTCTCTTGTTTTGTCTTTAATGTGCGATTTCAAATTGGAGGCTTTGCCTTTCCAACCCATTTCATAATTTAAGCGATAACCGTTAATGTTGTCTTGGGTGATTTTTTCAATGATTTTTAAGTCCGTTAGCTGTTTAAACGCTTTGCTAACATTAGGCGGTTTCATTCCTAATGCTTGGGCAATTTGCACTTGCTTGATATGAATAAAATTCTCAAAATCTACTTTACCAACAATCATCACCAATACACGCCAACCTTCAACAGTTAGCACATTTTCAGCAGCCAGTTCTTGTAGTTTTTCTTGAAACATCATGATGAACGAATCCTTTATCTTTTATTTTTTCGGCACATAAACATAGAAGCCATCGTTTAATTTATCTTTGTACCGCGTTGTTGGTGGAGCTTCTTGCGTCTGAATATCAATTGTCATGTCAAATAGTTCGCTTTAAAATTCAAAAAATCTTAAAAAATTTCAAAAAAAAATCTCAAAATTTCAAAAAATCCCAGAAAAAGTTATGCTATCACATAACTCGATTATGTCCTCACATAACTTTTCCATTTTTGAGGCTAGAAACCGCGCAGTCTCCAGCCCTTCCTTTCTGTCTCTGTTATTATGCTTGAAATTTGACCGAATTTAGCACCAAAAAAGACCACGAAAACACGCTGTAACCCGCTAATTGATTGACTAATTGATTGAAAAAAGCACCCGCTATCGCGGGGAATCCCACTTTTTCGCAAAAAGAAAAAGCGCGAAAAAGTGCGATTTTCAGTAAAGCGTGAAATACAAATGCTCTCCCAATTCAAACCTGACTAAAATCGGGATGCTCACTAATCCACTCTTTGAGCGCATCATTCATGCGAGTTTGCCAGCCTTTGCCCGTTGCTCGAAACGTTGCCAAAATATCCGCTTCGTAACGAATGGCTACCAACTCTTTTAACGGATTTTTATTTGCGCCGCGTGTTCGACGCACAACTTCGGCGTGTAATTCGTCTGAATTGTGACAAACAAACGCACCGCTCCAATCCGCTTCAGTCGTTGCGGGGCAATCGTCGTCAAATTGTATTCCAATAGATTCGTTCTTCATGTTTTTCTGCCTTGCGAATGGAAATAATGTGGTCATTTTCACCACGCGGAGTGTGTACAACAAAAACAACCACACCGTTTAAAAGTCCTAACGTTTGAAATCTCACCTCGCCGTAATCGGTGCGGGTATCTTCACGGGTGAGTGTTGCCCCATCGAAAATAATTTCACAACCGATAAAATCGATGCGATGTTTTTCAAGATTGGTTTTGCGTTTGGTTCCATCATAAATAATCATGCACTGATTGTAGCTACATTTTGATTTGAATCAAATTAAAAACACTGTCACCCACGCACCAACCAAACATCATCGTAACCGTCCTTACCGTTGAAGCTAGAAAAGCCGTAGTCGAAAACGACAACCCACGCATAGTAACTAACATCAGCATCAGGCGAAGAAGACCAAAACCAACTACTTTGTGTGTTTGGAAAATAAGTGGCGTTAATAGTTGGGCGAGTTACCGAATTGTAATTTGTATACGAACCATCCGAGAACAAACAACCAATTTCATCAAAAATTCCTTTAAAAGTGATTTATTCATTCGATTTTTCCGGTTGTTTCAAAAATTACCGCGTTGCCATTCGGGCAAAATCTGTTGTTGTAAAAACTGTTGAAACTCGTGCAATTCCGGATACGCGCCGCACACTTGAACGATGTAATGGAGCGTGCGAGGAATCGATTTTAAATAATCGGGTTTATCGTCGCGCAAATGTAAACGGGAAAAAATGCCACACACTTTCAAATGCCGCTGCATGCCCATCAAATCAAACCAGCGTTTGAATTGCGCGAAATTACATTCAACCACGTTCGCCGTTTGCAATTGCTCAAAATAATCCCGCAACCACGTTTCAATCTGTTCGTCCGACCAATCGATATAACAATCGCGCAATAATGAAACGAGGTCATAGGTCAACGCGCCCAACACCGCATCTTGAAAATCCAACACGCCCAATTCACTGTTCGGCAACACCATCAAATTGCGCGAATGATAATCTCGATGCACGCAAACCGTGGGTTGTTCCAACGCCGAATCAATCAAAATGCGTTGCACATTTGCCCACAATTCCGGCGGCAATTCACCGTCTAAAAGTTGTTCAACAAACCATTCTTCAAACAACGCCATTTCACGCCGCAATAACGTTTCATCGTAACGCGGTAAATCGGCATTCAATAACGTTTCATTCGTATGTAACGGCAACAAATCACGCAACGCACGCGCATAAAGTTCGGGCGCAGTTTTGTCATTCAATTCGTCGAGCAACCATTGCGAACCAAAATCTTCCAACAAAAGAAAACCCTCGGCAAGATTGCGTTGCAAAATCGCGGGCGTGTTGACGTTGGCGCGTTTCAACAAATCCGCAATCCGAATAAACGGCGCAATATCTTCTTTGTCAGGTGGCGCGTCCATTGCAATAAACGTTTCACCGTCAATCGTCACGCGAAAATAACGCCGAAAACTCGCGTCATTGGAAGCGGGTTCACAATCCGTCACGTTCAACAGGCAGTCATTTTCGAGCCAATCCAGCAGCGTTATTATTCTTAAATCATTTAAAATCATGTTGTTTAGTTAGAATACAGGGGGGAAAGTAGGTTAAAATAACACTCAAAAGCACTCGTGCATTCTATCATTACTCGGCTATTTAGGCTTAAATCACCCTTATGCAACGACCTTTATTCTTACTTTTATTATCAACCTTAACGTATGCCAGCCAAGCTGCGACAAATTCTTCCGCGTGGAATTGCGAGCAAAGTAAAGACGGTAAAGAATGGGTGTGTAGTGGTGACGCAAAACCCGTTGAAGCTGCGCCAGTTTCTAAAATCGAACCGCCTGTTGTTAAGCTAGAACCCGTCGCGATTGAAACAACTAAACCCGTTGAAGTTGAAAAACCTGCTCCGCTTATTGAACCTGTTGTTGAAAAAGTCGTCACGCCAGAAATCATCATTGCCCCGCCACCGATTGAAAAAACGGTTGTCGATGTGGAAAAACTGCGTTCAATTGCCGTTCCCGTTGCGACAAAAGCACACTCTGCGACGACTTCGGGCGAACGGCAATGTGGCGCGGAGGCAAAAAGTAGCGAATGGAATTGCCAACAAACTAAAAAATCGAATTCAGCCGAAAACCGTGAAAGTATCGCAGAAGTTAAAACTATTTCGACAAAAAGTGATAATTCGCGCGGTTTGCGTATTTTGCCGCCTGCGTTTGACGGCGTTCAAGAACAAACTTTTGACGTTTTAAAATCGCAACTCAAAATCGATCCGTGGGAACATTGCACCAATCCGAACGCGCCAAAACAAGTTCAAATGAGTTTAAATAAAGGTGAACGCACGCACTCGCCCATCAATGTACAATCGAATTATTCAGAAATTTTTGACAACGAAATTAGCAGCTATTTTGGCAATGTTCAAATTAAACGCGCAGATCAACAAATGTCATCGAATGCCGCAAATTACGACAGCGTTACGGGAAAATTAGATGCTCAAGGCGACGTATATTACAGTGATGATGATATGTCAGTTCACACGGATGCCGCGACGTTTGATTTAGCGAACGATCAAGCGAAATTGCGTGACGTACTTTTTATTGCGCCAACGGCATCGTTACGCGGTCATGCGGGCGCGGTTTATCGAGAAAGCAAAACCGTTTCGCGTTATCAAGATGTGGCGTACACCAGTTGCCCAACGGGAAATCAAGATTGGGTGGTTCACGCTTCAGAATTAGAAATCGACAAAGAAGAAGGGCGTGGCTCTGCCAAAAATGCGTGGCTAGAATTTAAAGGCACGCCCGTTTTTTATTCGCCGTATCTTTCCTTTCCTACGGATAATCGCCGAACTTCAGGCTTTCTCGCGCCTTCTTTTGGTTCAACGCAACGCAGCGGTTTCAACATCAGTACGCCGTATTATTTCAACATTGCTGAAAATTACGACGCAACGTTTAGACCGCGTTATTTAACCAAACGTGGCATGTTGCTGGCGGGTGAATTTCGTTATTTAACTGAATCGTCGCAAGGTCAAACCAGCGTCGAAGTGTTGCCGAACGATTATTTGCGTAACGATAAACCGCGTTATTTTGCATCGATGAAAAACACGACGAAATTCAGCGATAAAATTCAAGCGAACGTGGATTTGAATTTCGTTTCCGATAAAAACTATTTCGCTGAATTGGGTAGCGCGTTGAGTATGCCGAATTTCAGTTATTTAAAAAGTCAGGCGGATGTCGGTTATTACGGCGACGAAATTAGTGCGACGGCGCGGGTTGAAAATTATCAATCGATTGATAAGGCGTTGACTGATGGAAATTTACCGTACCGCAAATTGCCACAAATCAACGTGAATTTAAAACACGGATTTGACCAATTACCTATGCCGGTAAATGTGGCGATGGATAATGAGTTTGTTTATTTTCAACATACAAAGTTGCGAAACGGACAACGTAGCAATTTGAAACCATCAATTAGTTTACCAATGCAATCGGCGAGTGCTTACGTTACGCCAAAAATTGCGGTGCAATACACGAATTATTTTTTAAGTAATCCGAGTAATCCATCAAGTGATTTTTTGGCAAATGAGTTTCAAAATCCGAGTAACTATCCCTCACAAATTTCACGCACGTTACCCATTTTTTCAACAGACAGCGGCATGACGTTTGAGCGCAATTTGAATTTGGGTGGCAAAAGATTTTTGAATACGATAGAGCCGCGTTTATTTTATTTGTACATTCCCCACACGAATCAAGATGCCATTCCGTTATTTGATACGGCGGCTTACGATGTATGGTTTAACACGCTGTTTCGTGAAAACCGTTTTAGCGGCATTGATAGAATGCAAGATGCCAATCAAATTACAACGGCTATGACTTCACGTTTGATTGATGAACAAACCGGCAAAGAACAGGCAAAATTCAGCTTGGGAAATATCCTGTATTTTCAAGATAGAACCGTCACGATGCCGATTATTGACCCCGCTACAGGCAAAGTGACTTACCAAGCCGAAACGAACCGTTTTTCTAATCTGATTGGTGAACTCAGCACCCGTATTAACGATCACGTTGCTATAGATTCAGGAATGCAATTTGATCCTTATCAAAACGAAATTAGTCGTGGCAAAGCCATTTTGCATTTAACTAATCAGCCAAACGAAATTTTGAATCTGGGTTATCGCTATCGCAAAAATACGTTGATTCCGAATCGTGCAAACGACATTATTCAAAGTGACGTGTCGTTCCATTATCCCGTTTATGATAATTGGTCTGCGATTGGGCGTTGGCAATACTCGTTACTTTATAATTCAACTCAGGAAAGTTTTTTTGGTATTGAAAAAGAAAACTGTTGCTGGCGTTTCCGTGTTGTTGGACGACGTTACGTTAATAATTTAAATGTACCTCCCAACCAAAGTGGCGTGCCGCAACTTGATGTTGCTGATGCACAAGGAACAAGTCAAACAGGCGTATTTTTCCAAGTCGAACTCAAAGGTTTAACTGGCATGGGCGAAAAATTAGATACATTCTTAGAACAAAACATTTACGGCTATCGAGCGACGCAATAATGAACAAAAAGAAAAATCAGCAAATCGCGTTACTTTGTGGCGCGTTACTTTTCCCCATCATCGCGCCAGCCGAAGTGTTGGACAACATTATTGCGATTGTCGAAGATGATGTGATTTTAGAAAATGAATTGCAAAAAGAAGTCGCAACTATTGAGCAACGAATTACCGCGAGTAAATCGCCGATGCCGCCGATGTCGATTTTGCGCCACCAAGTGTTGGAGCGAATGATTGTTGATAAATTGCAACGGCAACTCGCCGAAAAAGCGGGCATCAATATCAGCGAAGAAACATTAGCTTCGTCGGCGGGCGATATTGCGAAACGCAATAATATGTCGCCCGAAGAATTCCGTGTCGAACTTGAAAAACAAGGCATGAGTTACGCGGCATTTTTGGAAAATATGAAAAACGAAATTGTCGTCAACGAATTGCGTCAACGTGAAATTGGCGGACGCATTAAAGTTACTGATCGCGAAGTGGAACACTATTTAGAAACGCAACAAGGCAAAGTCGGCGAAGAGTTGGTGCAATATCATTTAGGACACATTTTGATTGCTTTGCCCGAAGGCGCGTCAGCCGCAGCGATTCAAAAAGCACAGACAAAAGCCGATGAAGTGGTGAAAAAATTACGCGCGGGACAAGATTTTACTCAGACCGCCATGAGCGAATCGAACGACGGCAACGCGCTGAAAGGCGGTGATTTAGGGTGGCGAACGTTGCGCGATATGCCGACGTTATTTGTCAACGAAGTGGGGAAATTACGACAAGGCAGCATTTCTGAACCGTTGCGAAGTCCGAGTGGTTTTCACATTATCAAAATGTTGGAACTGAAAGGATTGGCGGACGGTCACACGGTTGTCAAAACCAAAGTGCGCCACATTTTGATTAAAACGAATGAACTTCTAGACGATGCTGAAGCCAGTAAACGCGCGTGGGCATTGAAAGAACGCCTTACGAGTGGTGACGATTTTGCCACATTGGCTCGCGCTCATTCCGATGATAAAGGTTCGGCAATTAAAGGCGGTTCGTTGGATTGGGTCGAATCAGGCGCGTTAGTCAAACCGTTTGAAGAAGCGATGTCGAAATTAAAAATAAACGAAATTAGCGACCCTATTCAAACGCAATTCGGTTGGCACATTATTCAAGTTTTAGATCGAGAAAATCGCGACAACAGCGCGGAATTCAAAAAAAATCAGGTGCGCGATGCGATTCGCAAACGCAAAATCGAAGAAGAAACCGAATTGTGGCTGCGGAAATTACGCGACGAAGCATTTGTTGAAATTAAAGAAAATCGCATTTAACAATTATGGTTGAAGTTAATTCGTTTGAAACTATCACGCGGCAATTACGCAGCATTCTGAAACATCGTCATCTGGACGGCAAACGTAACGCGGTGCAAATTTTAGCGACAGAACTAGAAATTAGCCCGTTAGATTGTGCTGCCGCGTTGTTATCACTGCGTTTTGAAGGTGAAGTGATTTCACCACCGCCGCCACCGATTCAAGTTATTCCTATCGAACCGATTGAATTACCGCCGATTAGCATGCAGCGTTATCGTTTGGATATTGGCAAAAAACAGGGCGTGAATTTGGAAGTATTGCAAAATATGCTCATTGAAGAATCCGGCGTGGATAGAAATAATATCCAAAATATCAGCATTCGCAACGATTACACGCTTTTAGAATTACCCGAAGATATGCCGTCGGATATTTTTTTACACTTGAAAAATATCGATATTAAAGGCTACAAACTGAACATTACTCGCTTAAAAGTGCGTAAATCCACCCCAAAATCTAACAGCAATCGTTTTCGGCGCAGACGCTAATTTATGATCAAAATTGAATATATTAAAAAACCAGAGCAACTCGACGATTTGTGCCGTCGGATTGAAAACGCGCCTTGGATTGCGGTCGATACGGAATTTTTGCGTGAAAAAACCTATTATCCCAAATTTTGTTTGTTGCAATTGGCGACACCAGAATGGGTGGCGTGCGTTGATCCGATTGCGCTGCCGAATTTAACGGCATTATTTGACGCAATTTATAATCCTGCTGTAATTAAAGTATTTCATTCCTGCCGCCAAGATTTGGAAATTTTTTATCAATTGACTGGAAAATTGCCCACACCCATTTTCGACACGCAAATTGCCGCGCCTTTGCTGGGTTTTCAAGATAATGCGGGTTATGGATTATTGGTGTCGAGTTTTTTAAATATCAATTTGAACAAAGCCCACACCCGAGCCGATTGGAGTTGTCGCCCGTTGAGCATTGATGAAATTCAATATGCGGCGGATGACGTAATTTATTTGTGTGAAATTTATCAGAAAATGGTGGCGCAACTAACTGAATTAGGGCGTATTGATTGGCTATTAGATGATTTTATGGCACTGGAAAACCCCGATCAATATGAAACTACGCCAGAAAATGCGTGGTTGCGCGTGAAAGGTAAAAATAAATTTTCAGGCAAACAATTGTCGATTATCCAAACGGTTTCGCACTGGCGAGAAGCTGCCGCACAAAAGGAAAATCGTCCAAAAAATTGGTTATTGCGTGATGAATTGTTGTTTGATTTGGCAAAAATGCAGCCAGAAACGATTGAAGCATTGTCAAAAATTCGCGGTTTGACGGACAGAGTTTTGAATTATTACGGCAAAGAATTATGCGGATTGATTAAAGCTGCCAAAAATACGTTGCCGATTCCAATGCCAGAATACACAAAAAGTATTTCGGGAAAAGATCCGCAACAGGAAGCGATTATTGATATTTTGTTTGCGTTGGTGCGAATTCGTGCCGAAGAAAATTTGCTCAATTCAACGATTTTAGCCACTCGCAGCGATTTAGAAGTTTTAATTTGCGGCAATGACGACGACTGTTTATTGTTACGCGGATGGCGTTTTTCAATGGTTGGAAATGAATTGCAGCAATTATTGCGCGGCGAATTACACTTGAAAATCGAAGGCGGCGATTTGCGCGTCATCGGTTAATTTGCTCCAGGTGTATTTCAATTAAAGCGCGAATAACGTTATTTTTGAACAATCAACACTTCTGAAATCAGGCTAGCATAAAGTTTCGCGCCGTTAGCCGTCAAATGAATCCCATCTTTTCCAAAAATATTTTTAGCGTTCATGCTATTTTCCCGCCAATCTATAACGGTGACGTTGGGATTTTTACTCGCGACCTCGCTAAATAAACGATTATTAGCCGATTCGTAATTTCTCGGCAGTTTCAAATTGATTAGAATAATCTTTTTGGTTTCACTCAACAAATTCACCAGCGTCGTCATTTGGTTGGCGTTAATCGGGCTGTTATTTCCCAAATGAATAATCACCGTGTCACTCAGCCAGCCGTTATTTTTACGCTCGGTCAAAATCTGAATTCCCTTGCTTAATTGCCGTCCGACCTGTGAATCAATGCTTAATTTAGGCAACCGTTTCAATAATTCGGGAGTCGCACCGACCATGACAGAATCGCCCAGCAAAAATACGGCGGGTTTTTTCCCAATATCGTCGATTGTTCTGATGCGATTGATGTAGCCTTTGCCATTTTTATTACGGTCAATTTGTAAATTACTTTGTGAATCTGGCACAATGATTTCATTTTGTTCAAGGGCAACGTCCGTTGAATTTTTCTCGTGTGCCGCGTCCTGATTTTCAGCGTTTAGCATCGCTTTATCTTGAATAAAAACGGCGTTTTCTATTGCCGATTCTAATAAATTTAAGTTCAATTCAGGATTGAAAATAATGCGCTCAACACTCAGTTTTACTGCTTTCGTTTTTATTGTTGAAGATTCTTCAGCCGTTTGATTGATAACTTCTTGCTGCACAGATTGTAGCTGCTGTTCCGTTGCCAGCATTAAACTTGAACACCCCGCCAAACTCACGCATCCCGCCAACGCCCAATACGCAATATACTTTTTTTGTTCCGCGCCAGTGGATTTAAAAACGGTTTCAATCGCATTTTCGATGAACCCGTGACGGATTGGTTTTTCAATAAATTGCAAAGTCATTTCTGAAAAAAAGAACGTTAAAATCAACCGAAATCCTAAAAGTTGTAAGCCACCAAAAGGAACATCAACAAACGGCTGCGTTAAGCCAAAAACAACCCAATGCCATAAATACAGCCCGTAAGCACGCACGCCAATTATTTGAAAAACGCGATTATTCAAGAACGCCAACGCAAAGCTGAAATAATTTTGTTGGGAAATAAGCAAACACGCTCCGATTACAATTGCGGTCAAAATTGAAACGCACAAAAATCCGCCTTGATATAAAAAAACGTCAGATGATTTAGCGTAAATACAAAATAAAACCAATCCTACGATTCCAAACGCAGCTGAAAAACTAATCAGTTGAAATTTCCATTTGCTCAAAATAGTTTCAGGTGAAGGAACTAAAAAAGCCACTAATGAACCAATGAAAAGTGCGCTCACGCGCGTATCTGTACCGAAATAAACCCGCGATGGATCTAGGTTTGGATCATAAAGCGTTGCCATTAAACACGTTGACGCTAACGCGAAAAATAAAATCATTGAACACGCCAACCAACGCGGCAATCTAAATAATCCAATACTCGCCAACGCCCAAACGATATAAAATTGAAACTCGATTCCCAATGACCACAAATGCTCAAATAATCGAGGTCGCCCAATCAAATCAAAGTAAGAACGTTCGTTGATAATGTAATTCCAATTATTTGTGAAGGTGATGCCATAAATTAAATCGTCAAAAATCTGATTGATTTCATCGGGAAAAAACAACAACACACAAATCCACGTCGCCAACATCATGGTAAAAGCAGCGGGAATTAAGCGACGTAAACGGCGAAACCAAAAACGTTTTAAATCTAATCGTCCATTTTTTTGCCATTCGTCTAAAAGTAATTTTGTGATAATAAAACCGCTGATGACAAAGAAAATTTCAACGCCTAAAAAACCGCCTGATAACCAAGTATTATCGCTGTGAAAAGCCAAAACCGCCAAGATAGCGATGGCACGAAGTCCGTCTAAAAAGAATAAATATGTGTTCGATTTTGTAACTGTCATGGTTTTTATAAGTGAGAATTTAGCGGTCAATGTGATTGTTCAAATGGCTTTGAAAGTGCTGGTTTGATGTGATTAAAAACTTTTTCAGCCCATTGCGTGGCAATCGATGTCCCTTCTTTGCCGCCATAATGCAGCCCATCACCGCCTGAACTTGGATATTTTGTATATTTTAGGCTGTCGATAAGTTTGCAATGATGCAACTTTGATAGTTTTTTGAGTAGGTTATAAACATCGTCCAAATCAGTGGTTTTGAATTTCCGAGAGTCTGGCGCACTAATCCAAATACATTGCCCGCCTTTATTTTCTAACATCGCCATCATTTTTTCGGTGTATGTTTCACGGTCTTCTTCGCTCATCAAAACGAGGTTTGAACCCAACGCCACAATCGTTGTTTGCGGTTTAATACGATTCAACAATTCATCGAGTTTCGGCGTGCTGGCTTTGAGAACTTTGCTTTCAACACCATTCGGTTCGTGCGTCCAAAATCCACAATTGGTCGTTTTTCCTTCTAGCCACCAACGCGGTTCGCTGCCACAACTGGCAACGGCTGTTATTTCAACTTCTGGAAAATTCTGTTCCAAAAGAGCGGTTAATGTTCGCCCAAATACGCCAACTGAATGCGAGTCGCCGATAAATAATAGACGTTCTGGAGCGTGAGATTTTTTGGGTAAATCGGGCATTATCGCCGTCTTATCTTCTTTCGCAATGAACGAACAAGAAAAAAGATTTACCGCCACCGAAATGACTAAAATTCTGCTAATGCGTTGAAGGCAATTCATTTGAAGTCAAACTTTGCAGTTCTTTTGCGATAACGGAAGCCATGTTTTTCGCGCCTTTCGCGGTAAGATGTGTGCCATCTTTCACCACCCAAGAAGATTGATTTCGGCTAATTTCAGCCCAATCAATAACGTGGGTATTTGTATGCTGCGCTGCTTGTTCTTTTATCATTTTGTTGGCTTCGCGATAACTGTGACTCACTTCGCGCATGGTTATCCAAAATACATGATGAGCATCGGACACTTCATTCATTAGCACATCTATTTTTTGTCGAAAACGCTCACTTCTATCGTCATTATGTCCAATCATAATGACCACCGTATCGACACCGTGATTGTTTTTTAGAACACTCAACGCACTTTCAGGTTGTCCGTGCAAACAGCCTGACGTGGTCAATTTTCGACAGACTTTCGCTTGAAACTTTAAATCGCCGCCAATTACATTCTGCGCGGCATTGGTGTAACGAGACGAAAGTGCCGTCATGACCGAATCGCCCACTAACATGACAGAATGGTTAGTCGAAGCGAACCCCTGTTGTGGTAATGCCAAAAAAGTTAGCAGTAATACAAATCCCCAGTTTTTTGGCAAACCGGCTAATACGTTATACATTCTATTTATCCCATTTTTGTTGTGATTAGCGTGATAATTTTGAGTCATTATGTCTGTTTTAGGGTAGATAACAATCACTAATTTCCTGTGGTGTGGCGCGATTAAGACGGATTCAGTTGAAAAATTTCTAACGCTGCCGACAGCAAATCGTGACGTTCATTTTCTGCCGCAATTCGAATTTGAGTGCTAGGCGTGTGAATCAATTTGTTGGTTAATGTGTACGCCAAACGTTGCAACGCAATTTCAGCAGGCACGCCGTTATTGAGTGACGTTAAGGCTTTTTGCAACGCATCGTCACGAAATAATTCGGCTTGTGAACGGTAATCTTTAATCAATGATTGTGCGCTTTGAGCGCGTAACCACGCGAGAAAATAATCGACTTGCGTGTCAATAATTTCTTCGGCTTGTTCGGCAGCTTGGCGACGAGAATTCATATTTTGTTCAATCGTGTGCTGCAAATCATCAACGGTGTACAAATACACGTCCGCCAATTGTTCAACTTCGGCTTCAATGTCACGCGGTACCGCTAAATCAACCATAAACATCGGTTTGCGTTTACGTTTTTTTAACGCACTTTCGACACTGCCTTTGCCCAAAATGGGTAATTGACTGCCTGTTGACGAAATCACAATATCGGCTTCAGCTAAATGATTAGGAATTTCTGCCAAACTAATCGCATAACCATTAAATTGAGCGGCGAGCGTGTGTGCTTTTTCAAATGTTCGGTTAGCAATAATAATGCGCCCGATGCCTTGCTGACTTAAATGACGAGCGGTCAATTCAATCGTTTCGCCTGCGCCAATTAACAAAGCGGTTTGCTCGCTAAGTTTATCGAAAATTTGTTGCGCCAATTGCACCGCTGCAAAAGCAACCGAAACCGGACTCGAGCCAATTGCCGTGTCGGTACGAACTTTTTTTGCAGCGGTAAAGGTATGTTGAAATAATTTGCCCAATAATTTCCCGATTGTTCCGGCATCACACGCAGTTTGATAAGCCGTTTTCATTTGACCTAAAATTTGCGGTTCGCCTAAAATCATCGAATCCAATCCGCACGCGACACGAAACATGTGTCGAACAGACGCGCCGTCAGTATGAGAATATAAATACGGCGTTAAATCTTTTGGGGCAAATTTCCCATTCTGAGCAATCCAATCAACCAGTACATTTTGATTCGTCGATTGGGTGGTGCAATAAAATTCCGTGCGATTGCAGGTTGATAAAATCGCTGCTTCATTGATTTCACTCAATCGCAGCAAATCCTGCAACGCATCCGGTAAAATATCCGCAGGAAACGCCAAACGTTCACGAATAGCGACTGGCGCGGTGTTGTAATTGAGACCAAGGGCAAGAAGTGTCATTCGGATTTTGTTGTAGATGAAAAAAATTAAAGACTAAAGTAGTGGGCGATATGCTTTTTACCTTAGGCGTTAAAACGTCTGTATGATTGTGGTATTCTAAGAAATATAGCCGAGTTATCCAACTGTAAAAAATCAGCGTTCTAATTTAGGCGCGTTTTCTGCTACGCTATAAATAAATTTAATTACGTCATAGACTAGGAACAAGCGTGTTAAAGCTACCATTTTTATCTTTTATCAGCGTCATCTTATTAGGCAGTTGCGCCATTGAATCTGAAAAAATAACGCCACCTGAAACCGTTATGCCAACGGTTACTTCGCCCAGCGAGGAATCGATAACGAATAAATCTGCCACGTCCGAATTGCCGCCCATTGCAGCGAAAACAGCCATTGATCCCGATGTGATGTATTTGCTTTTAGCTGCGGAATTAGCGACGCAACGTCAGCAATATGGTTTGGCGTATGAAGCATATATGGAACTGACCAAACGGGTTTACGATCCAAAATTTGCGGAACAAGCGGCAAAATTAGCGTTACAAATTAAAGATTCGCGCAAAACGAATGACGCAGTTTCGGCGTGGGTAAATCAAGAGCCTAAAAACGTAACCGCACGAAAATTGGCGGCATTGTCTGCGTTGCGTGGACACGATAAAGCAGCAGCCGTCAAAGCGTTAAATGCGTTATTGACCGCTGAATCGGACGATTTTGAAAATGCGTTGCTGGAATTGAGCAATATCTTACAAAAAGAAGGCAAAGAAAAATTTGTTTACGATACGCTGGAAACGTTAGCGACTAAAACGACGAGCAATAAACCCGTAATTTATTTTGTGCAGTCGTTGTTGGCGATGCAAATGAAAAATAATGTTCAGGCTGAAAAGAAAATTGAGCAAGCGTTGGCGTTACAACCTAATTGGGAACATCCGTTAATCATTCAAGCGCAATTGGCGGTGATGGCAAACGATTTAAGTCGCGCCAAAACGTTGTTAAATGCGGCGATTTTGAAATATGCTAATAATCCAGTATTTAAAAAACTACTCGCGCAAACACTGATTAAAACGTCGGAATATGAACCCGCTGCGGAACTTTATCAGACGTTGATTACGCAAATGCCAAAGGATGGCGAAAATTATATTGCATTGGCGTTAATCAATTTGCAGCTGAATCGTGAAAGTAACGCTGAAACGATTTTAAAAACGCTTGCAGAACAAGCAGAATGGACATCACAGGCGAATTTTTATCTGGGGAAAATAGAAGAAAAGCGTAACAATGTGGCGGCGGCTATCGCGTTATTTGATAAAGTGACCGATAACATCTTTGCGTTAGATGCAGGTATTTCGGCGATTAACTTGCTAGCAAAAGAGCGTAAATATGATGAAGTTGAGGTACGTTTAGAAACGTTAGTGAAAAAATATCCGCAGCAAAAATTGCGGCTGGTTTTAATGCAAGCGGGATTGTATAACCAACAAAATCAATACGATAAAGCGTTTGGTTTGTTGAGTGAAATGTTATTGCAATCGCCAGATGAAAAAGATTTGCTTTACAGTCGTGCGTTAATTGCCGAGCATTTAGGCAAATTGGACGTGTTGGAATCGGACTTGAAAAAGATTCTCGCCAAACAACCAAATGATGCCGAAGCCTTGAATGCGTTGGGTTATACGCTATTGGGTGATACAAAACGTTATCACGAAGCGGAAAAATATCTGCAACGTGCGATTAAATTACAACCGAATGAACCTGCGATTATGGATAGTTTTGGTTGGTTACAATTTAAATTGGGCAATCATTCGCAAGCCGTGAAATATCTACAGTCTGCGTATGAAAAACAAAATAGTGGTGAAATTGCCGCGCATTTGTGTGAAGTTCTTTGGGTGATGAATAAGAAAGAGGATGCACAAAAATTATTTGATGACGCATTGAAAATTGCACCGGAAGATACAGATTTGTTAGATTTCAAAAAACGTTTTTTGGGTGGCGAATAAATGAAAAAAACGCTGTTATTAGCCGGAATTTTGTTATTGCCAGCGTGTTCTTTGATGACGACGACACCAGAAATGGCGTACAAACCGACTAGCGCACAAAGTGAATTGTATGATTTACAGCATTGGGCATTCGACGGACGAATTGCGATTGTGAGCAAAAGTGATGTCGCGCAGGCGAGTATCAATTGGGAGCATTCGCCCGAAGAAGATTTGATTAAATTATCGGGACCATTAGGACAGGGGGCAGTGACCATTCAATTAAATTCAGCGGGTGTGAGCATTGATCGAGGCGGTGGTGATGTAAAAACATCGACCAATCCAGAAGAATTTATCAATCAACAAGTCGGGTTATTTGTGCCAGTAAAATCATTACGTTATTGGGTAGTCGGCGTTCCAGAAAAATCGCAACCAGTTAGCGCGATTGAAAATGGTTTTGAGCAAGCGGGTTGGCATAATCAATATAAAACCATGCAGGCGGTAAATAATCACGTTTTGCCGCGCAATATGACGGTGACGAATGAGTCTGTGAAACTAAAACTTTTTATTGATCAATGGACGTTAGATGACAAACGAAAATAAAGTTTTTGAGTGGCGCGTGCGTTATCCTGCGCCAGCAAAATTGAATTTGATGTTGCGAATTATTGGGCGGCGCGAAGACGGTTATCACTTGTTGCAAACGGTGTTTCAGTTTGTAGAATTGTGCGATTGGCTGACGTTTTTACCGAATGATTCGGATGATATTGTGTTGGAAGATGCGATTTCTGGCGTTGAAAATGATAATAATTTGATAGTTAAAGCAGCGGAATTATTAAAAATAGAAACGGGTTATTCGGGCGGAGTGCGAATTCGATTAGAAAAAAATTTGCCAATGGGTGGTGGCTTAGGGGGTGGAAGCTCTGATGCCGCGACGACGTTGATTGCTTTAAATTCGTTGTGGGATTTACGGTTATCGCAACAAAAATTGATGAAATTAGGAATTTTGTTAGGTGCAGATGTGCCGGTATTTGTGTTTGGATATGCAGCGTGGGCGGAAGGTATTGGTGAGGAATTATCAAGGATAAGTGTTAAAGAACAATGGGTTTTAATTTTAAGACCGAATTGCCATGTGAACACAAAAGAAATTTTTTCAGCTAATGATTTGACACGAAATAGCAAATCGATAACAATAGACGAATTCAACGCAGGACAAGCAGTAAATGATTGCCTTGACGTGGTTTGTAAGCATTATGAAGCAATTGAAAAAGCATTATGTGATTTGAGTGTTTTTTCTGAAGCAAGGTTAACAGGAACGGGGGCATGTGTTTTTGCGTTGTTCGACTCCAAGAATCTTGCCATTGAGGCAGAGCTTAAACTTAAGGACAAGTGGCAAACCTATCTCACCAAAAGCAGTAACAAATCACCTTTATTTGCTTAACTATTATGTAATGTAGTTGCAATACTAAAATTGGGTCGTCGCCAAGCGGTAAGGCACGGGGTTTTGATCTCCGCATACCAAGGTTCGAATCCTTGCGACCCAGCCAAAATCTAATACTACGCTTAATCCGTTCATGGAGTGATTGAATGAGTGACACCAATCTTATGGTGTTTTCTGGAAATGCTAACCTAGCTTTGTCTGAAGGTATAGTAAAAAAACTCAATATGCGTCTTGGAATGGCTACCCTTGGCAGATTCAGTGATGGCGAAATTGCGTTCGAAGTCGAAGAGAACGTAAGAGGTAAAGAAATCTTCGTTATTCAGCCAACATGTTCACCTACAAACGAAAACCTAATGGAACTGCTTGTCATGATTGATGCGTTAAAACGCGCTTCAGCGGCAAAAATAACAGCAGTAATGCCTTATTACGGTTACGCAAGGCAGGATCGTCGTACTCGTTCCGCGCGTGTTTCAATCAGTGCTAAGTTAGTTGCCAAAATGATTGAACAGTCTGGCGCAAATAGTGTTTTAACTATTGATTTACACGCTGATCAAATTCAAGGTTTTTTTGACATTCCAGTTGATAATGTTTATTCGTCACCATTGTTGCTTGGTGATATTTGGCGGCAGCAATATAAAAATTTAATTGTCGTTTCGCCTGATGTGGGCGGGGTTGTTCGTGCTAGGGCATTAGCTAAACGCTTAGGGGATGCAGATTTAGCAATTATAGATAAGCGTCGCCCGAAAGCGAATGTTTCCGAGGTAATGCACATTATCGGCGATGTCTCAGGTCGCACATGTATTCTGGTTGATGATTTGGTTGATACCGCTGGCACGCTTTGCCATGCAGCTAGCGCGTTAAAGAAGCACGGGGCAATTAAAGTTGTCGCGTATTGCACGCATGCTGTCTTATCGGGAGCCGCCTTAGCTAATTTAAGCCATTCGGAACTTGACGAGTTAGTGGTTACAGATACGATACCACTCAGTCTTGAGGCGAGTAATTTGGGTCGAATCAGGCAGTTGAGTGTGGCAGAAATGCTTGCAGAAACAATTAGGCGTATTTCGGCTGGCGAATCCGTCAGTTCGATGTATGTGGATTAAAAATTTAATAAAGTGCTAAAAATGCACAAGGTAATTGAAATGTCTAACATATTTGAATTTGTTGCAGAGCATCGTGAAGGATCGGGTAAATCGGAAGCGAGAAGAATTCGTCGTGACGGTCGTGTACCTGCTGTAATTTATGGTCATGGTGAGCCTCAAATGTTGTCATTGAGTCATAATGAAGTGTTAAAACACCTTGCACATGAGGAGGTTTATTCGCACATCCTTGATTTGACCATTGATGGAAAAGCTGAAAAAGTAATCTTAAAGGGTTTGCAGCGTCATCCAGCAAAGCCACGGGTCTTGCATCTTGACTTTCTGCGTATTAATCTAGCAGATCGCATTAAGGTTCATGTTCCACTTCATTTTATAAATGAACACGCTGGCTTAGGCGGTAAAAAAGGTGGCGTGGCGACACATGCGATGACTGATATAGAAATATTGTGTTTGCCAGCGTCATTGCCAGACTTTATTGCTGTAGATTTAATGGATCTTGATGTGGGTCACTCGATTCATTTGTCGGAAATTAAATTGCCAGCAGGTGTGCAAATTGTTGAATTAACACATGGTGCGGACCATGACTTACTTGTAGTTTCTATGCAAGCACCTAAAGTCCCTGTTGAAGCGTAGCCCTAACTGGTGATTAAGTTAATCGTTGGTCTCGGAAATCCAGGACAGCAGTACGAAAAAACCCGGCATAATGCTGGGTTTTTATTTTTGGACTATTTATTTTCTGGTTCGTGGCTTAATGAATCACGTTTTAATGGTCAAACGGCCTCAATGATTATTGAAAACACACCAGTTCAATTGCTTAAACCAATGGCATTTATGAATCGGAGTGGTCAAGCCGTTGGTAATTTAGCACGTTATCATAAGATAGATTTTAATGAGATTTTAGTTGTGCATGACGAGTTAGATTTTAAGGCAGGCGTAGTGAAGCTAAAAAAAGGTGGCGGTCACGCTGGACATAATGGACTGAAGGATATAATTGCCCATTTAGGTAGTAGTGATTTTTATAGATTGCGTATAGGTATTGATCGCCCAAGTTCAAGTCATCAAGTGTCTAATTATGTATTATCTGAGCCAAATAAAATTGAAAGTGAGAAAATTTGTACGACGTTTAGCGAGGCCTGTTTATGTATTCCTGATATTGTTTTGGGTGATATTTTAAAAGCGATGAATAAATTAAATGCAAAAATATAGTTAAGCTATTGACAATAGTTATATTTATAAAATATAATGTTCAGCTGTTAAGGAGGGGTTCCCGAGTGGCCAAAGGGATCAGACTGTAAATCTGCCGGTTCTACCTTCGGAGGTTCGAATCCTCCCCCCTCCACCAAATAATTCAGCGGGTGTAGTTCAATGGTAGAACTCCAGCCTTCCAAGCTGATTGCGTGGGTTCGATTCCCATCACCCGCTCCAAAAAGTGCTCATATAGCTCAGTCGGTAGAGTACTTCCTTGGTAAGGAAGAGGTCACCGGTTCAAATCCGGTTATGAGCTCCAAAAATAGACTGAAGCGTTAATTTTTACTATGAAGATGTTTAGTGGAATATTTGGTATAGTAAAAGCATGTTGCATGCATCAATTTTTAATTACGATAGAGTTCGTGTTTTTGTGATGCCAGCTCTTTATGAGGATTTTTCTGTATTTAAAAGGTCAGTAGTTCAATTGGTAGAATGGCGGTCTCCAAAACCGTTGGTTGGGGGTTCGATCCCCTCCTGGCCTGCCAGAAAAATCGTATATTTCATTCATTTCACAAACCGCCCACCTTATGAATACGCAAACAGATACATCACTAAAGGTTTTTGATGTTGTCAAACAAGTTTTCTCCGTTTTCTTTGTTGTTTTTGGAATTGCGGCATTTTACTATTTTTTCAATGTACAGTTGATTTATCGTGTTTTTGGTTTGCTTGGATCTTTTTTGGTCGCAATATCGATAATAACAACTACAGCGTGGGGAATTTCAATACGAATCTTTATTCTAGATTCAAAGGTAGAGATACGTAAAATTGTCTGGCCGACTCGCGAGGAAACTACTCGTACAACGCTGTTAGTTTTTGCAATGGTGTCAATAGTGAGTTTGGTTCTTTGGTTGCTAGATACTTTTCTATTTTGGGGTGTTAAATTGCTGACAGATCAAGGACTTTAGTACTATGGCACATCTATGGTACGTTATTCAGACTCAATCAAACTTTGAAAATAAAGTCAAATCTTCACTTCTAGAACGTATAGTGCGTGAAAATTTAGATAGTTTTTTCGGAGAAATACTGATTCCAATAGAAGAAGTTGTAGAAATGAAGATGGGACAGCAGCGAAAAAGTGAGAGAAAGTTTTTTCCTGGTTACGTCTTAATACAAATGCAATTAACCAACGAAACATGGCACTTAGTTAAAAATACTCCGAAAGTGCTTGGTTTCATTGGTGGAGTTTCTGATCGTCCTGCACCAATATCCGACAAAGAAGCAACGGTAATTTTGCAGCGTGTTGAAGCAGCAATAAATAAGCCACGCCCTAAAGTACTGTTTGAAGCAGGTCAAATTATTAGAATCGTAGACGGTCCATTTAAAGATTTTAATGGTGAGGTAGAGGAAGTTATTTATGAAAAAAGTAAGTTGAGAATAGCAGTGCTTATTTTTGGAAGGTCAACTTCGGTCGAATTGAATTTTGATCAAGTTGAGAAAACTTAAAATCTAGTCCTATTTTATTTTTAGTTTAAAAATAAAAATTTCAAAGAAGAAAGTCCAGTAATACACAGTATTTTGAATTTTTCCTAATTCTTACAATTGGGAATTTTTGTTTTAAGGGTAGCTGAAAAGCGTTTAACCCGTACACTTTTAGGAGTAAATCATGGCTAAAAAAATAACCGCATATATCAAATTACAAGTCAAAGCGGGTGAAGCAAATCCGAGTCCACCGGTTGGTCCTGCATTGGGTCAGCGCGGTGTTAACATAATGGAATTTTGCAAAGCGTTTAATGCAAAAACCCAAGACATCGAAAAAGGTTTACCTTTACCAGTTGTTATCACAGTTTACAGTGATCGAAGCTTTACATTCATTACGAAAACACCACCAGCGTCTATTTTATTAAAAAAAGCTTTGGGTTTGAAAAGTGGTAGTAGTAATCCGAATACTAAAAAAATTGGTGTCGTCACCCGTCAACAATTAGAAGACATAGCTAGAGTTAAAATGGAAGACTTGAATGCAGCAACGTTAGAAGCTGCAGTAAGAACAATAGCAGGCAGTGCGAAAAGCATGGGTCTGACCGTAGAGGGTTTGTAAAATGGCTAAGTTAACAAAAAAAGCAAAGCTAATTAAAGCAAAAATTGATGCAACTAAGCAGTACTCTGTAGTTGAGGCAGTAGCTTTATTAAAAGAACTTGCCACAACAAAATTCAGTGAAGCTATTGATGTCAGTGTAAATTTAGGCGTTGATCCGCGAAAATCTGATCAAAATGTTCGGGGTGCAACAGTATTACCAAATGGAACAGGTAAAACGGTTCGTGTGGCAGTATTTACACAAGGTGCAAATGCTGATGCAGCTAGAGCCGCCGGTGCAGATATTGTAGGTATGGATGATTTGGGTGATTTAGTTAAAAAAGGCGAAATGAATTTTGATGTCGTTATTGCTTCACCCGATGCAATGCGAGTTGTCGGTCAGTTGGGGCAGATTTTAGGTCCTCGTGGTTTAATGCCAAACCCTAAAGTCGGTACTGTAACTACAGATGTAGCGACTGCCGTTAAAAATGCAAAATCAGGACAGGTTCGGTATAGAACCGATAAATCAGGCATCATCCACTGTACCTTAGGCAAGGTAGCATTTGATGCTACAGCGATTCAAGGTAATTTAGAGGCCTTAATAGCAGACTTAAAACGATTAAAACCAACAACTTCAAAAGGTGTTTACGTTAAAAAAGTAACACTGTCTTCAACTATGGGTCCAGGTCTGTGGTTGGATATGAGCGGTTTGTAATCAAACAAACTTTGAGTTACGGTGTGAAAACCCTGTAACCGTCAAAGACCGCAGGGATGGCGACATTTAATAGTCCTGCGCAGGCGTAACGAAACCGAATACAGGTTTCGTACCGTAAGTTTAAACACATAAAGTAGTGTGAATTTTTGAATTGAAAAATATCGGAGTAAGGTTATGGCTCTAAATTTAGACAGCAAAAAAGTTGTCGTAGAAGAAGTGGCTGCGTTTGCCGCGAAAGCGCATTCTGCGGTTGCCGCAGAGTACCGTGGATTGACCGTTACCGAATTAACTGAATTGCGTAAAACTGCTAGGGAAACGGGCGTTTATTTGCGAGTTGTGAAAAACACATTAGCAAAACGTGCTGTGGCAGGAACTGAATTTGAATGTATGCAGGATGGTTTAGTAGGTCCATTATTAATTGCTTTTTCAATGGATGATCCGGGTTCCGCAGGTCGTTTAATCAGTGATTTTGCAAAAAAACACGATAAACTTATTACTAAGATTGTTGCTATCGGTGGTCAGTCTTATGGCGGTTCAGAGTTGCCACGCTTGGCAAATTTGCCAACTCGCAACCAAGGGATTGCTATGTTAATGTCTGTGATGAAAGCACCAACCGAAAAGTTTGTTCGTACGTTGGCTGCTCTCAGAGATCAGAAGCAAGAATCTGCCTAATTTTTATTAACTCGTTTAACACCCAATTACTTTACAAAAGGAACATACAATGGCAATTTCACAAGCGGATATTTTAGACGCAGTTGCAAACATGACTGTCATGGAAATCGTTGATTTAATTTCAGCGATGGAAGAAAAATTTGGCGTTTCCGCTGCTGTTGCAGTTGCTGCAGCACCTGTAGCGGCAGCAGCCGTTGAAGAGCAAACAGAATTCGATGTAATTTTGACTGGCTTTGGTGAAAACAAAGTCTCCGTTATTAAAGTTGTACGCAGCATGACAGGCTTAGGTTTAAAAGAAGCAAAAGATGCAGTTGAAGGCGTGCCAACAGTTTTGAAAGAAGCTGTCTCTAAAGCTGATGCTGAAAACTTCAAAAAAGAATTATCAGAAGCAGGCGCAACAGTTGAAATTAAATAAATTTTAATTAAGCTGCACAGGTTTTTCACCCGATTTATGAACGGCTGGTGGCAATTTGCCACCGGCCTTTTGTTGCTTGCAATGATTGCACAGTAAAGCGTTCTACGACATAAAAGGTTTTAAAGCGATATGACTTACTCTTTTACCGAAAAAAAGCGTATTCGAAATAACTTTGGGAAAAGTACTGAAGTGCTTGATGTTCCCTATCTTCTTGCTACGCAAATTGACTCTTACGCTCATTTCTTACAGACAGGCGTGAATGTAGCTAAACGCGAAACTGTTGGTTTGCATGCTGCATTTTCAAGTGTTTTTCCTATCGAAAGTCATAACGGGTACGCCGTATTGGAATATGTGCGCTACCGCCTAGGCGACCCCATTTTTGATGTTCGAGAATGTCAACAACGTGGTGCAACATATGCGGTATCATTGCGTGTTTTAGTGCGCTTAGTTATTTACGATAAAGATGCACAAGCTACAGCAAAAGTGGTGAAAGATATTCGCGAACAAGAAGTTTACATGGGCGAATTACCTTTAATGACCGAAAATGGCACTTTTGTCATCAATGGTACTGAGCGTGTTATTGTTTCGCAATTGCACCGTTCCCCTGGAGTTTTTTTTGATCACGATAAGGGTAAAACACACTCATCAGGAAAGTTGTTATTTAATGCTCGTGTAATCCCTTATCGTGGTTCATGGTTAGATTTCGAGTTTGATCATAAAGATTGTGTTTATGTGCGTATAGATCGTCGTCGAAAAATTCCAGCGACCATTTTGTTACGTGCGTTGGATAAAGAATATGATAACGAAAAAATAATCAGTATATTTTTTGAAACTAATAAATTTGTTATAAATCAAGATATTTATATTTTTCACATCGTACCTGAACGGTTGCGTGGTGAAATTGCGGCTTTTGACATCAAAGATGGAAACCAAGTTTTAGTTGAAGAAGGGCGACGTATCACGGCAAAGCATATTCGTGAAATTAACAAAGCAGGGTTGACTTCATTTGAAGTACCACGAGAATATCTAGTTGGCAAAATTTTAGGTCACAATGTAGTTGATAGAAAAACGGGGGAGCTAATCGCCTTTGTCAACGATGAACTGACCAGCTCTATCATCGATCGCTGTATTGAATGTGGTGTAAGTGAAATCAATGTGTTATATGTCAATGAGTTAGATTGTGGTGCGTATATTTCTAACGCGATGCGTGCTGATACGACAACTAATAACTTAGAGGCACTTGTCGAGATTTATCGCATGATGCGTCCTGGCGAGCCGCCGACACGCGAATCAGCAGAAAATTTATTTCAAAATTTATTTTTTACTGACGAGCGTTATGATTTGTCGACTGTTGGTCGCATGAAATTCAATCGTCGTTTGGGACGTGAAGAAATTGTAGGATCCGGAACATTAACAAAAGACGATATTATTGATGTTTTAAAAGAGTTGATTGCGATTCGTAACGGCAATGGTGTTGTTGATGATATTGATCATTTAGGCAATCGTCGAGTGCGCTCTGTAGGCGAAATGGTCGAAAACCAATTCCGTGTCGGTTTAGTTCGTGTTGAACGCACTGTTAAAGAGCGGTTAACGTTAGCGGATTCAGAAGGTTTAATGCCACAGGAAATTGTTAACGCTAAACCGGTTTCAGCGGCAATCAAAGAATTCTTTGGTTCAAGTCAATTATCGCAATTCATGGATCAGAATAATCCATTGTCGCAAATTACACATAAACGCCGTGTTTCTGCACTTGGGCCTGGTGGTTTGGCTCGTGAACGTGCGGGCTTTGAAGTTCGAGACGTACACGCCACGCATTATGGTCGAGTATGTCCAATTGAAACACCTGAGGGTCCCAATATTGGTCTAATTAACTCACTATCTGTTTATGCACGAACCAATAATTATGGGTTTTTAGAGACACCTTATCGTAAAGTAGTGGATGGTAAAGTTACGGATCAAGTGGATTATTTATCCGCAATTGAAGAAGGTGAATTTGTTATCGCACAAGCCAGTGTACCGGTAGACGAGAAAGGAAAGTTGATTGACGGTCTCGTATCTTGCCGCCATAAAGATGAATTTACGTTGGCAATGTCTGACACGGTTCAGTACATGGACGTTTCATCGAAACAAATCGTTTCAGTTGCTGCTTCAATTATTCCATTTTTGGAACACGATGACGCGAACCGTGCATTAATGGGTTCGAATATGCAACGTCAAGCAGTGCCAACATTACGCGCTGAAAAACCATTAGTCGGTACTGGCATGGAACGTACAGTAGCGAAAGATTCTGGTGTGACTGTTGTAGCGACACGTGGTGGAAAAATTGAATCTGTTGATGCAGCCAGAATTGTTGTGCGAGTCAATGATACCGAAACTGAAAATGGGTCGTCAGGCGTTGATATTTATAACTTAATTAAATATACTCGATCCAATCAAAATACTTGCATCAACCAAAAACCGCTAGTTAAGGTCGGTGATGTTGTGCAGTCTGGTGACATTATGGCGGATGGACCATCTACAGACATGGGCGAGTTAGCACTTGGTCAAAATATGTTGGTCGCATTTATGCCGTGGAATGGTTATAACTTTGAAGATTCGATTTTAGTTTCTGAACGTGTTGTTAAGGAAGATCGTTTTACGACTATCCACATTGAAGAAAAAACATGTGTTGCGCGTGATACTAAGCATAGTCCTGAAGAAATTACAGCCGACATTCCAAATGTTAGCGAAGAAGCATTATCTAAATTGGATGAATCCGGCATAGTTTACGTTGGTGCAGAAGTTAAAGGTGGTGACATTTTGGTGGGAAAAGTTACGCCAAAAGGTGAGACACAACTTACCCCTGAAGAAAAATTGTTACGCGCTATTTTCGGTGAAAAAGCCGCCGATGTTAAAGATACGTCATTGCGTGTTCCAGGCAGTATCGAAGGAACGGTCATTGATGTACAAGTTTTCACCCGCGATGGCGTTAAAAAAGATAAGCGTGCCTTGGATATTGAAGCAGATCAAATTAAAAGCTATCGTAAAGATTTGGATGATCAAATTAAAATCTTGGAAGGTGATATTTTTGCGCGAGTTACCAAAGAGTTAGTTGGCAAGATTGTACAAGTTGGCAAAGATTTGACAGCTGGCGATGAAATCAAGCAAAAATATCTGAATGGTTTGAAGCCATCGGATTGGTTTAAACTCAAAATGAAAGAGGATGAACTAAATGTCTTGATTGAGGCAACTCAAAAACAAATCGAGCAGCAACGTAAAGACTTCGATGAAAAATTTGAAGTAAAAAAACGTAAAATCACAATGGGTGATGATTTGCCGCCAGGTGTATTGAAAATGGTTAAGGTGTATTTAGCCGTGAAACGTCGAATTCAACCTGGTGATAAAATGGCGGGACGGCACGGTAACAAAGGGGTTATCTCAATGATTCGCCCAATTGAAGATATGCCGTATACTGCTGATGGCAATCCTGTTGACATCGTTCTTAATCCTTTAGGTGTACCTTCACGAATGAACGTCGGGCAGGTATTAGAAACTCATTTAGGTTGGGCAGCGAAAGGTCTCGGCGTTAAAATTGGCAAAATACTTGAGGCAAGATACGAAGAGTCTAAAGGTAAAGTTAAAGCCATTCGCGAGTATTTGGATAAAATCTACAACAGCAGAGATGAAGGTCGTAAAGAAGATTTGAAGTCGTTTAGCGACTCTGAAATTTTGGAAATGGCAGCGAATCTAGTGTCTGGCGTGCCGATGGCGACACCTGTTTTTGATGGTGCGAACGAGGAAGATATTCGAGCAATGCTTCGTTTAGCTGATTTACCCGAAGATGGTCAAACTATATTGTATGATGGTCTAACCGGCGAACCATTTGAGCGCAAAGTTACTGTTGGCTATATGTACATGCTTAAATTGAACCATTTGGTTGACGACAAAATGCACGCTCGTTCGACAGGACCTTACAGTTTAGTGACTCAACAGCCGTTGGGTGGTAAGGCTCAATTTGGTGGACAACGTTTTGGTGAAATGGAAGTTTGGGCGTTACAAGCCTATGGCGCAGCCTATACGTTACAAGAAATGCTTACTGTTAAATCAGATGACGTAACAGGCAGAACGAGAATGTATAAAAATATTGTCGATGGTGATCACAAAATGGAAGCGGGAATGCCTGAATCATTCAATGTACTGATTAAAGAAATTCGTTCATTAGCTGTCAATATTGAGTTAGAGCGAGAATAATCCAGGCACTAGTTAGTCAACAAGGCGCGGGTTGCGCCTTGTGCTTTTAAACTTATTTTAAATAGGACAAACTCTTGAAAGATTTAATGAATTTTTTAAAACGTCAAAATCGTGCTGAAGATTTTGACGCTATTCGTATTGGTCTCGCCTCACCGGATGTTATCCGTTCTTGGTCGTATGGCGAAGTAAAAAAACCCGAAACAATTAACTACCGTACTTTTAAACCAGAGCGTGATGGCTTGTTTTGTGCCAAAATTTTTGGTCCTGTCAGTGATTACGAATGTTTGTGTGGCAAATATAAACGATTAAAGCATCGCGGCGTAATTTGTGAAAAATGCGGTGTCGAAGTTACGTTGTCTAAAGTGCGTCGTGATCGCATGGGACATATTGATTTAGCTAGTCCTGTGGCACACATTTGGTTTTTAAAATCGCTGCCTTCGCGTATCGCACTGTTACTCGACATGACTTTGCGTGAAATTGAGCGCGTGTTGTATTTTGAATCATTCGTTATTTTAGATGCTGGTGATACGCCTTTGACTAAAGGTGATTTGCTAGGTGATGATGATTATCAAGACGCGCAAGAGAAATATGGTGATGATTTTGTTGCTAAAATGGGCGCAGAAGCTATTTATGAATTGCTAAAATCTATTGATTTAAAAGCACAAGTTGAAATTTTAAAACAAGAAATAAACGCAACCAGTTCAGAAACTAAAATTAAAAAGTACGCGAAACGTCTCAAGGTAATGAGCGCGTTGTTAGCTTCAAAAAATCGTCCTGAATGGATGATTTTGAAAGTTTTACCGGTGTTACCACCTGAATTGCGTCCTTTGGTCCCGCTTGATGGTGGGCGTTTTGCGACTTCTGATTTAAATGATTTATATCGCCGTGTTATCAATCGTAACAATCGATTAAATAGATTGTTAGATTTAAGTGCGCCTGATATTATCGTGCGTAATGAAAAACGAATGTTGCAAGAATCAGTCGATGCGCTGTTGGATAACGGTCGTCGCGGTCGAGCTATTACGGGAACAAACCGTCGTCCGTTAAAATCGTTAGCAGACATGATTAAAGGTAAACAAGGGCGTTTCCGTCAGAATTTGCTGGGTAAACGAGTAGATTATTCAGGTCGTTCGGTTATTGTTGTTGGACCCTCATTACGTTTACATCAATGTGGTTTGCCGAAAAAAATGGCTTTGGAATTATTTAAACCTTTCATTTTTAGCAAGTTACAATTTCGTGGTTTAGCGACCACGATTAAAGCCGCAAAGAAAATGGTTGAGCGTGAAGGATCTGAAGTTTGGGATATTCTCGAAGAAGTAATTCGTGAACATCCGATTTTACTTAATCGTGCGCCAACATTGCATCGTTTGGGTATTCAAGCCTTTGAGCCAACGTTAATTGAAGGCAAAGCTATTCAATTACATCCGCTCGTTTGCAGTGCATTTAACGCGGATTTCGACGGTGATCAAATGGCAGTACATGTTCCGTTATCTATTGAAGCGCAATTAGAAGCTCGAACTTTAATGATGGCAACCAACAACATTTTGTCGCCCGCTAACGGTGAGCCAGTAATCAATCCTTCTCAAGATATGGTTTTGGGGTTGTATTACATTAGCCGCGAAAAAATGAATGCTGTTGGTAATGGCAGTATTTTTGTTAGCGTAGGTGAAATACATAAAGCCTTATTTGAAAAATCGGTGGAATTACAGTCTAAAATCCAATTGAGAATTACGGGTAAACTCACCGAAGATACCAATGAAAAGCCAGTAACACAGCGCGTTGAAACAACTGTTGGGCGGGCGTTGATTTGGGAAATGATTCCTGAAGGAATGCCGTTTAATTTAGTCAATTGCGATATGACAAAGAAGAATATCTCGCGTTTGATTAACCACAGTTATCGCTATATGGGCAATAAAGACACTGTTATCTTAGCGGATCAGTTGATGTATTTGGGTTTCAAATACGCGACTCGATCTGGTATTTCATTCGGTATCGAAGATATGGCGATTCCGGGTAAAAAAAGTGATATTTTGGCGGCTTCTAATGCAGAAGTGAATGAAATCCAAAGTCAATACGCTGCGGGTTTAGTCACTGATGGTGAACGATACAACAAGGTTGTCGATATTTGGTCTCATGCGAACGATCAAATTGCTAAAGTAATGATGGAAGGTTTAGGTACAGATATTGTTAAACTAAGCCCAAGAAGTCTTGTTAATACTTGGGCTGAAAAAATGCTTCGTGAACTTGATGTCAATCGACTAGATGGCAAAATAACAGGGAATGATTACAAGGAAGCTATTACTAAAATTGCCGCCCATCGTCAAAATTGTACTTTGCCAGCTGAGGTAAAAGATTCTATAGACGAAGATGTGCAACAAAAATCGTTCAATTCGATTTTCATGATGGCAGAATCAGGAGCGCGGGGTTCAGCGGCACAGATTCGGCAATTAGCTGGTATGCGCGGCTTGATGGCGAAACCAGATGGCTCGATTATTGAAACACCGATTACTGCAAATTTCCGTGAAGGTTTAGATGTTTTACAATACTTCATTTCAACGCATGGCGCACGAAAAGGGTTAGCGGATACCGCATTAAAAACAGCAAACTCAGGATATTTGACTCGTCGATTAGTTGATGTTGCACAAGATTTAATTATTAGTTCACAGGATTGTGGTACCACCAGCGGTTTGTTAATGACACCAATTATTGATGGTGTTAACGTGGTGGAATCATTGTCAGAGCGCGTACTTGGCCGAGTTGCTGCCATTGATGTTATGGATAAATCAGGTGAGCATATTGTGGCACCTCGCGGAACGTTCCTTGATGAAGATTGGGTTTTAAAGCTTGAATTAAACAAGATTGATCACGTTTTAGTTAGGTCTATTATTACTTGCGAAAGTCGCCAAGGTGTTTGTGCAGCATGTTATGGTCGTGATTTAGGTCGTGGGCATTTAGTTAATATTGGTGAAGCTGTCGGAGTTATCGCAGCACAATCAATTGGTGAGCCAGGCACGCAGCTGACGATGAGAACGTTCCATATTGGTGGCGCAGCATCTCGCGATGTAGCTATTAGCAAAGTTGAAGTTAAATGGGGTGGGACTGTTCGCCTAAACAACTTGAAAAGCGTTGTTAATCGTGAGGGTAATCTAGTTGCTGTATCACGGTCTGGCGAAGTCGTTGTGATGGATGAATATGATCGCGAACGTGAGCGTTATAAAATTCCTTCCGGTTCGGTGTTATCCAAAAAAGAAGGCGAACACATTGATGCCGGTGAAATTATCGTAACGTGGGATCCATTTACGCGACCGGTTATTACGGAAGTAGATGGATTTATCGAGCTAAAAGATTTCGTTGAGGGGGTGACGGTTTTAAAGCAATCAGATGAAATTACAGGATTAAGTTCTGAGGTTGTTATTGATCCTAAGCAGCGTGGCAGTGCCGGTAAAGAATTACGTCCAATGGTTAAATTATTGGACGCAAACGGTGGCACGATTTATTTACCAGGAACCGATATCGCCGCCCAATACTTTCTATCTGCAGGCGCGGTTGTCACCATAAAAAATGGTGGTGAAGTGAAAATCGGTGATGTTTTAGCGCGTATTCCACAAGAATCAAGTAAAACTCGTGACATTACGGGTGGTTTGCCCCGTGTTGCAGATTTATTTGAAGCGCGTAAAACTAAAGATCCAGCGATTTTGGCTGAAGCAACTGGTACCATTTCATTTGGTAAGGAAACTAAAGGCAAGCAGCGTGTTTCCATTACGGATGCGAGTGGAGAGCAATTTGAGACATTGATTCCCAAGTGGCGACACATCACGGTGTTTGAAGGGGAGCAAGTAGAAAAAGGCGAAACGATTGCTGAGGGTGAATTGACTCCACATGATATTTTGCGGTTGCGTGGTATTGAGGAGCTTGCAAATTATTTAGTTAAAGAAATTCAAGATGTGTACCGTTTGCAAGGCGTAAAAATTAACGATAAGCACATCGAAGCAATTATTCGCCAAATGTTACGCAAAGTGGAAATAACTGCATCAGGCGACACAATTTTCTTAAAAGGCGAGCAGATAGAGCGTGCAGCGATGCGTGAAGAAAATGATCGTGCTGAACTGTCCGGGAAAATTCCAGCAAGTTACGATTCAATCTTGTTAGGTATAACAAAAGCCTCATTAGCGACAGAATCCTTCATTTCAGCCGCTTCCTTCCAAGAAACTACTCGTGTTTTAACTGATGCTGCAGTTCGTGGATTAAGTGATAGTTTACAGGGTTTAAAGGAAAATGTTATTGTCGGGAGACTGATTCCTGCAGGTACTGGGTTGGCTTATCATGAGAATCGGAGGCAACATGCAGCGTTTTCTGAGGTGATTAGCGGGGATGACTCTTCTGTAGTTATTGATGTTGACTATGTCGAAGAAGCTTTAAAACAAGCTTTAAATATTTAAACTTGACCTAGTATTAAATAGTGAGTATCATATCAACCTACAGTTAGCTATGGCTGCCCGGTAAGTTTACTCGCGTGATTGAAGTAACGCACTATCAAGCAACTTCTCTCGCAGAGAAGACGGGAAATATAAAGTTATTTTGGAGTGGAAATATGGCGACAATTAATCAGTTGGTTCGCAAGCCTAGGGCTAAAAAAATAGAAAAAAGTAATGTTCCGGCTTTGGAAGCTTGTCCTCAGCGTCGTGGCGTATGTACTCGTGTTTATACCACCACACCCAAAAAGCCAAATTCGGCTCTTAGGAAGGTTGCACGCGTTCGGCTGACTAATGGCTCTGAAGTGAGTAGTTACATAGGTGGTGAAGGACATAACCTTCAGGAGCATTCTGTTGTTTTAATACGCGGTGGGCGTGTTAAAGATTTGCCAGGTGTAAGGTATCATGTGGTGCGCGGGAGTTTAGATGCCTCTGGTGTAAATAATAGAAAGTGTGGGCGTTCTAAGTATGGAACAAAGCGTCCTAAAAGCTAATTTTACTTGGTAAATAAATGTCTAGAAGAAGAATAGCTACAAAAAGAGAAATTATTCCTGATTCAAGGTTTGGGAGTGTTATGCTGACCAAGTTTATGAATATGATTATGGAAAGCGGCAAAAAATCAGTTGCCGAAAGTATTATTTATGGTGCGTTAGAAGTAATCGAACGCAGGGGGCATGAATCACCACTAGATATTCTTTCTAAAGCGTTAGAGAACGTTCAGCCTCGTGTTGAAGTTAAATCCCGACGTGTCGGAGGTGCGACTTATCAAGTACCTGTTGAGGTACGCCCGACTCGTCGTTTGGCATTGTCTATGCGTTGGTTGATTGATGCGGCACGGAAAAGGAACGAGCGTACTATGGCAGCAAAATTAGCAGGCGAGTTGATGGACGCTTTTGAAAGTCGTGGTTCCGCAGTTAAAAAGCGTGAAGATACTCATCGAATGGCTGATGCTAACAAAGCTTTTTCACACTATCGCTGGTAGGCTGGTCGTTCGCTGTGGCTCGTAAAACGCTGATGGAGCTTTACCGAAATATAGGTATTATGGCTCATATTGATGCAGGGAAAACTACAACAACTGAGCGTATTTTGTATTACACAGGAACTTCTCATAAAATGGGGGAGGTTCATGATGGCTCAGCAGTCATGGACTGGATGGTGCAAGAGAAAGAGCGAGGCATTACAATTACTGCGGCAGCTATAACATGTTTCTGGAGTGGGATGTATGGTCAGTATGAGCGACACCATATCAATATAATTGATACTCCTGGACATATTGACTTTACAATCGAAGTTGAGCGGTCGCTGCGGATTTTGGATGGAGCTTGTGCTATTTTTTGCGCGGTTGGGGGGGTCGAGCCACAATCTGAAGCAGTCTGGCGGCAAGCCGACAAATATAAAGTGCCGAGACTAATTTTTATTAACAAGATGGATCGGTTGGGTGCTGATTTTTTAGGTACAGTTAATCAAATTAAAAGTCGTTTAGCGACATCCCCCATCCTATTGCAAATGCCAATAGGACGAGAGGACTCTTTTGATGGGGTTATTGATTTGTTGAGTATGCGAGCTATTCGTTGGCACGATACCGATATGGGAATGACCTTTGACGATTTAGATATACCTTCTGAACTAGCAGTTGAGGCTTTGAAATGGCATGAGAAACTGACAGAAGTGGCAGCTGATGCCAATGACTTTCTAATGAATAAGTATCTGGAAACAGGTGCTTTGACAAATAATGAAATCAAAAGTGGTATTCGTACTTTAACAATTTCTGGTCGTATTGTGCCAGTTTTTTGTGGGTCTGCCTTTAAGAATAAAGGTATTCAATCGCTGCTGGATGCAATCGTGGATTATTTGCCATCACCAGTCGATGTTAAACCTATTGAGGGTGTATTAGAAAGTAGTAGTGTAAAGGTAATGCGATTAGCGAAGGATGATACGCCGTTTTCAGCCTTGGCTTTTAAAATTTCTACTGATCCTTTTGTTGGATTGTTGACTTTCTTTAGGGTTTATTCTGGTGTATTAGCCGTTGGCGATACTATCTACAATTCTACAAAAATGAAGCGTGAACGAATTGGACGAATTTTTCAAATGCACTCTAATAGTAGAGAAGAGGTTAGAGAGGTTTTTGCCGGTGATATTGCTGCGATTATCGGTCTCAAAGATGTGACTACTGGTGATACGATTTGTGATTATAAAGAGCCTATTATATTAGAGAAAATAGTTTTCCCTGAGCCTGTTATTTCAATTGCAATTGAGCCAAAGACTAAGGGTGATGAAGATAAGATGGTTACTGCCTTAAGATGCTTGGCACAAGAAGACCCTTCATTTAAAACAAATATTGATTTTGATTCTGGGCAAACAGTTATTTCTGGAATGGGAGAATTGCATTTAGACATTATCATTGATCGCTTGAAAAGGGAGTTTAATGTTGATGCAAATATTGGTTCACCGCATGTTGCTTATAGAGAAACTATTCGACGAGTCGTTGAACACGAGACTAAATTTATTCGTCAAATGGGAGTAAAGGGGCAGTATGCTCACGTTTTTTTGCGCCTAGAACCCCAAGAACGTAGTGTCGGTTATCAATTTGTTAATGCTATTTCGGTGGGGGGCGTTCCAGCTCAATATATTCCAGCTATTGATAAAGGGATTCAGGATCAATTAAAAAGTGGCATCATCGCGGGTTATCCTATTTTAGATGTAAAAGTGACACTGTTAGATGGCTCCTATCATGATATTGATTCGAGTGACTCTGCTTTTCGCACTGCTGGTGCCATGTGTTTTAGAGAGGCAGCTAAAAATGCGAATCCCATTTTGTTAGAGCCGGTAATGCGTGTTGAAATAACAACGCCAGAGGAATATATAGGGCATGTTGTCGGTGATATTAGTAAACGACGGGGCGTAATTCACGCAATGAAGGGCACTGCGTCAGCAAAAATAATTGACTGCGAAGTACCGTTATCGGAAATTTTTGGTTATGCCACAGATTTGCGTTCAGCTACTCAAGGTCGAGCAACATACAGTATGCAGTTTGGAAAATACGGTGAAGTGCCTGCGCATATAACCGAAGCAATCATTAAGAAATTTTCGTAACAATTTGAATTATTTTAAGGTGTAACTCATGGCTAAAGAAAAATTTTCGCGTAGTAAACCACATGTCAACGTTGGCACTATTGGTCACGTCGATCACGGCAAAACTACTTTAACAGCAGCATTAACTAGTGTCATGGCTAAATTGCACGGTGGTGCAGTGAAAGCGTTTGATCAAATTGATAACGCACCAGAAGAAAGAGCTCGTGGTATTACCATCGCTACTTCACATGTTGAATATGAGTCAACAGCTCGTCACTACGCACATGTTGATTGTCCAGGTCACGCCGATTATGTAAAAAACATGATTACTGGTGCTGCTCAAATGGACGGTGCAATTCTGGTTTGTTCAGCGGCCGATGGTCCAATGCCTCAAACACGTGAACATATTTTGTTGTCACGCCAAGTTGGTGTTCCATACGTTGTCGTTTTCTTAAACAAAGCTGATATGGTTGACGATGAAGAGTTGATTGAGTTGGTCGAAATGGAAATCAGAGAGCTGCTCGATATGTATGAGTTTCCTGGCGACGATACACCTATTATTCGTGGATCAGCTTTGTTAGCACTACAAGGTGATGAAAGTCCAATCGGTATGCCTTCAGTTATTAAGCTCGTTGAAGCATTAGATACTTATATTCCATTGCCGGAACGTGCTATCGATGGGGCATTCTTAATGCCAATCGAAGATGTATTTTCGATTTCAGGTCGTGGTACCGTTGTTACAGGTCGTATTGAGCGTGGTATAGTTAAGGTTGGTCAAGAAGTTGAAATTGTTGGTATTCGGCCGACTGTTGTAACGACTTGTACAGGCGTTGAAATGTTCCGTAAATTACTGGATCAAGGCGAAGCAGGTGATAACGTTGGTCTGTTACTACGTGGTACAAAACGCGATGACGTGGAACGCGGGCAAGTCTTGGCACACAAGGGAACGATTAAGCCACACGCTTACTTCAACTCTGAAATCTATATTTTGTCTAAAGATGAGGGTGGGCGTCATACACCATTCTTCAACGGTTATCGTCCACAGTTTTACTTTAGAACAACTGACGTAACAGGTGCGGTAGAGTTGCCAGATGGCGTTGAGATGGTAATGCCAGGCGATAATATTTCGGTGAAGGTCAGATTGATTTCACCTATCGCGATGGAAGATGGTTTGCGTTTTGCAATCCGTGAAGGTGGTCGTACAGTAGGTGCAGGCGTTGTTGCATCAATTATTGAGTAAAAAATTATGTCTAATCAAACTATCAGAATCCGTTTAAAATCATTTGATCACAAATTGATTGACCAATCGGCTAGTGAGATAGTAGAAACAGCAAGAAGAACAGGTGCCCAAATTAAGGGTCCTATTCCGTTGCCTACTAAAAAAGAACGCTTTACCATACTCGTTTCGCCGCATGTAGATAAGGATGCTCGTGATCAGTATGAATTAAGAACATACAAAAGACTGTTAGATATTGTTGAGCCTACTGAAAAAACTGTAGATGCGTTGATGAAATTGGATCTCGCAGCTGGTGTAGATGTTCAAATCAAGTTGAATTAAGAATAAAGGAATTGGCAAATGTCAATAGGTCTTATTGGTCGTAAATGTGGCATGACCAGAGTTTTTTGTGATGACGGATCATCAATTCCGGTGACTGTATTGCAAATAGACTCGAACAGGGTAACACAGATTAAAAATATTGAAAGAGATGGCTATTGTGCAATTCAAGTTGCAGCAGGTGATAAAAAATCATCTAAAGTAAATAAAGCAATGGCTGGACATTACGCATGTGCTTCTGTAACGGCAGGTCGTGGTCTTTGGGAATTTCGAATTGAAGAAGGGCAGCACTCCGAGCTTACATTGGGTTCGGAATTGCCGCTAAGTATTTTCACAGAAGGTCAAGTTATTGACGTACAGGGAACAAGCATAGGTAAAGGTTTTGCAGGTGGTGTAAAAAGACACCATTTCAGTATGCAAGATGCTACCCATGGTAACTCGTTATCGCACCGTGTACTTGGTTCTATCGGTATGTGTCAAACTCCTGGGCGCGTTTTTAAGGGTAAAAAAATGGCAGGTCACTTAGGTGCTAGTAAAACGACCATCCAAAATCTTACTATTCATACTATAGATGCAGCCCGAAACCTAATTTTAGTTAAGGGTGCTGTGCCTGGAGCTAAGGGTGGGAGTGTTGTCATTACCTCAGCCACTAAAATGAAGCGTATAGGTTAAGTTATGGCATTACAAATACCAATTTTAAACGAAAAAAATGTAGTGCAGGTTAGTGAAGCTGTATTTGGTCAAGCGTTTAACGAGACTCTCGTTCATCAGCTAGTAACTCGTCATTTAGCGGGAGCGCGTGCTGGTACTAAGGCACAAAAAACTCGTTCAGATGTTAGTGGTGGCGGAGCTAAGCCTTGGCGCCAAAAAGGAACAGGTCGTGCTAGATCTGGTACAACACGAAGCCCATTATGGCGGACTGGTGGTGTAACTTTCGCAGCTAGACCACGTAACCATGATCAAAAATTGAACAAAAAAATGTTTCGTGTGGGTATTCGTTCAATTTTGTCAGAACTGTTACGTCAAAATCGTTTGATTATTACTAGCGAAGTTTTGGTGACTACACCCAAAACGAAAGAATTAAGCGTAAAGTTGAATGCACTCGACTCTAAGCGCACTTTGATTGTAGTTAGGAATGTTGACAAAAATTTGGCATTGGCCTCAAGAAATATTCCTTATGTCCAAATCGTTGAAGCTGCTAATTTGAGTCCAGTACTCCTGGTAGCAGCAGACAAAATAATTGTGACACCAAGTGCACTAGAGCAGTTAGAGGAGTGTTTGGCATGAGTTCAAATTTATACCAGCTAACGCGTATTTTAGAGGTGCCTGTTATCTCTGAAAAAAGCACAATTGTAGCTGAAAAAGATAAGCAAATCGTTTTTAGAGTGCTGCGTAATGCAAGTAAAAAACAAGTTAAAAATGCAGTCGAAGCGATGTTTAATGTAGAAGTTGATGCCGTGCGTGTGTTAAACGTTAAAGGCAAACAAAAGCGATTCGGACAGTCTTTAGGCAAGCGTTCTGATTGGAAAAAAGCTTATGTTAAGCTAAAGGTCGGTTACGATATTGAATTCGCAACGGCTTAATTCAGATAGAAAAGGAAGCGGTAAAACATATGGCGATTATAAAGTCAAAACCGACCTCACCTGGATCACGGTTTGTAGTACGGGTTAAAAATGATGCGCTGCACAAGGGCAAGCCTTTCGCTGCATTGTTACAGAAAAAAAGTAAGACAGGTGGTCGTAACAATAACGGGCGAATTACTACACGCCACGTCGGTGGGGGTCACAAGCAGCATTATCGTATTATCGATTTCAAAAGGAACAAGTTGGACATCCCGGCTGTTGTGGAACGATTTGAATACGATCCTAACAGAACTGCGAACATTGCTTTAATATTGTTCCGCGATGGCGAGCGTAGGTATATTATCGCGCCTAAAGGACTTGAAGTTGGACAAGAAGTAATATCGTCCGAATTTGTGCCAGTAAAGGTCGGAAATTGTATGCCACTGCGTAATATCCCTGTTGGTGCTACTGTTCATTGTGTAGAGCTGAAATCTGGCAAGGGTGCACAGATTGCGAGAAGTGCAGGAACATCGGTACAATTGGTTGCACGTGATAGTGTTCATGCAACCATTAGAATGCGATCTGGCGAAATGCGTAAAGTTTTGGCAGATTGCCGTGCTGTTATCGGTGAGGTGTCTAATTCTGAACATAGTTTAGCCTCTTTAGGTAAAGCAGGAGCGTCACGGTGGCGCGGAATTAGACCAACCGTTCGTGGTGTTGTTATGAACCCAGTGGATCACCCGCATGGCGGTGGCGAAGGTCGAACTTCAGGTGGTAGACATCCTGTTTCACCTTGGGGGGTGCCAACTAAAGGCTACAAAACAAGAAAGAACAAACGTACTGATAGTATGATTATCAGACGTCGTAAGTAAAATAGAGAAGGAATTAACGTGCCGCGTTCAATTAAAAAAGGTCCTTTTATTGATCATCATCTCTTTAAAAAAATTGAGGATGCTGTAAAAAACAGTAGTAGGAAACCGATTAAAACCTGGTCTAGACGATCAATGATTATTCCTGATATGTTAGGCTTGACCATTGCAGTACATAATGGAAAGTTACACATCCCCGTTCTCGTTACTGAGAACATGGTGGGTCATAAATTAGGCGAATTTGCACCCACCCGAACCTATAAAGGTCATGTGGCTGACAAGAAATCTAAGTAGGATGAACGATGGAAGTTTCAGCAAAGTTAAGTAATGCACCCTTATCTGCTCAGAAAGCTCGGTTGGTCTGCGATCAAATTCGTGGTCTCCCAGTTGAAAAAGCACTGAATATTTTGAAATTCAGTCCAAAAAAAGCTGCATTTATTGTAAAAAAAGTTTTAGAATCAGCAGTTGCCAATGCGGAGCACAATGAAAGTGCTGATATTGATGAGCTGAAAGTGTCTACTGTCTTCGTTAATGAGGCGGCAACACTAAAAAGATTTAAGGCAAGAGCTAAAGGTCGTGCGAACCATATCCTTAAAAGAACCTGCCATATTACCATTAAAGTCGCAGAGAGCGAATAGGGAGTTGACATGGGACAAAAAGTACATCCAACAGGCATCCGACTAGGTATTGTTAAAGATTGGAATTCGCGTTGGTACGCAAGCAGCAAGGATTATTCCACTTTCTTATACCAAGACTTAAAAATTAGAGAGTTTTTAAGAAAAAAATTAGCACATGCTTCTGTAAGTCGTATTCAAATCAATCGACTAGCAAATAATGCGCTAATTACGATTTTCACAGCGCGTCCTGGTATTGTGATTGGCAAAAAAGGCGAAGACATCGAAGTTTTAAAGCAAGAAATCGCAAAAATGATTGGTGTACCGGTGCAGCTCAATGTTGAGGAAATCAGAAAACCAGAATTAGATGCATATTTAGTTGCGGAAGGTGTTGCTCAGCAGCTCGAAAAGCGTATTATGTACCGTCGTGCAATGAAACGTGCTGTAACTAATACTATGCGTCTGGGTGCTGAAGGTATTAAGATAAACATGGGTGGTCGTTTGAATGGTGCAGAAATTGCGCGTAGTGAGTGGTATAGAGAAGGACGAGTTCCTCTGCATACCTTACGTGCGGATATTGACTATGCAACAGCCGAAGCACATACGACTTATGGAATTATTGGCATTAAGGTGTGGATATTCAAAGGCGAAGTGTTTGATATAGATGCTCATAAAGCGTCTATTAATTCTGAATCTAAAAAATAGTTGAAGGAACAAGAAGATGCTTCAACCTAAAAGAACAAAGTTTCGCAAGCAACACAAGGGAAAAAATAACGGTGTCGCTGTTCGTGGTTCGTCCGTTAGTTTTGGTGAGTTTGGTCTCAAAGCAGTTAGTCGAGGTAGATTAACTGCTCGGCAAATTGAATCAGCAAGGCGTACTATTACTAGACACGTTAAGCGTGGTGGAAAGATTTGGATTCGTGTGTTTCCCGATAAACCAATCACTGAAAAGCCTTTGGCAGTTCGTATGGGTAAAGGTAAAGGTAACGTAGAGTATTGGGTTGCTCAGATTCGTCCAGGTGCAATGTTGTATGAGATTCAAGGCGTTTCTGAAGAGTTAGCTCGTGAAGCGTTTACATTAGCATCAGCTAAGTTGCCACTGAAAACACTATTTACTGTACGGACAATAATGTAATGAAAGCAAGTGAATTACGCCAAAAATCACGGGATGAGTTGTCAACTCTTTTAGTAGAGTTGGCACGTGAGCGTTTTACTCTACAGATGCAAAAGGGTACTGGTCAGCTGTCTAAAACAGCTCAGGTAAAAAAGGTACGACGTGACGTGGCTCGCGTTCAAACTGTGTTAAATCAGATGGTGAGAGCGTAGTATGAGTGAAAATTCGACTAAAGTACGAACTATTACAGGACGTGTTGTTAGCAACAAAATGGACAAAACCATTACTGTTCTAGTTGAACGCGTAGTAAAACACCCAGTTTATGGGAAGTATATTAAGCGTTCGACTAAGATGATGGCACACGATGAGGAAAATTCTTGTCGGGAAGGCGATGTTGTCTCAATTACATCTTGTCGCCCAATGTCAAAACACAAAACGTTTAAATTGGTAGAAGTGCTAGAGCGAACTAACAAATAGTTCACCTTACACTTAAAATTTTACATTTAGGAATATAAATCATGATTCAGATGCAAACTAACCTTGAGGTAGCCGATAATAGTGGTGCAAAAAAGGTCATGTGTATCAAAGTACTCGGTGGTTCGCACAGACGTTATGCAGGTATTGGTGATATCATCAAAGTAAGTATAAAAGATGCGATTCCCCGTGGTAGGGTAAAGAAAGGCGAGGTCTATAACGCTTTAGTAGTTCGTACCCGTAAAGGTGTGCGTCGCCCTGATGGCTCTGTTATTCGTTTCGATGGTAATGCAGCAGTTATTTTAAATAACAATCTGCAACCATTGGGAACACGAATTTTTGGTCCTGTGACGCGTGAACTTAGAGGTGATAAGTTTATGAAGATTATTTCATTAGCACCTGAAGTGTTATAAGGTCGAGGCAGGAATTATGCAAAAAATTAAAAAAGGCGATGAAGTTATCATTCGCATAGGCAAGGATCGAGGTAAAAGCGGTCTTGTTACGCAAGTCTTAAAAAATAACAAAATCCTTGTTGAGGGTATTAATCAGGTCAGAAAAAGCCAAAAACCTAATCCGAATGCAGGGGTTCAGGGCGGCTTTGTAGTGAAAGATATGCCGATTGAAATCTCCAACGTGGGTTTGTACAATCCTGTAACAAAAAAGGCAGATCGGGTAGGCTTTAGATTCTTAGAAGATGGAAAAAAAGTCAGATACTTCAAATCAACTAATGAAGTTGTAGACTCTTAAGGTGAATCATGGCTAGATTAGAATCGGTATACAAAGAATCTGTTCGTCCTGCTCTTGTTGAGCAGTTTGGTTATAAATCTGTAATGCAGGCACCACGGATTACTAAAATCACTCTTAACATGGGTGTGAGTGGAGCAGTAGCAGACAAAAAGGTATTGCAGTTTGCGGTCAGTGACATGGAAAAAATTGCAGGTCAAAAACCTGTGATTACGCTGGCACGGAAGTCTATTGCAGGATTTAAAATTCGTGACGATATGCCTATTGGGTGTAAGGTTACGCTGCGTAGTGACAAAATGTACGAATTTTTGGATCGCTTGATTAGCGTCTCCATTCCACGAGTTCGTGACTTTAGAGGATTAAATCCAAAAAGTTTCGACGGTCGCGGTAATTATTCGATGGGGGTGAAAGAACAAATTATTTTTCCTGAAATTGATTACGACAAAATCGACATGTTGCGCGGTATGGACATCACTATCACGACAACTGCCCAAACTAACGAAGAAGGCTTAGCGTTGTTGAAGTTGTTTAATTTCCCATTTAAACAGTAAGAAGGGTGATAGATTATGGCAAAAAAATCAATGATTGCACGTGAAGAAAAGCGTAAACAGTTAGTTAAAAAGTACGACGTTAAACGTAAATCTTTAAAAGAAATTATTAGAGACCCTAACGCCACTTTTGAAGATAAAGAATCTGCGCATTTGCAGCTTCAAAAATTACCAAGAGATTCCAGTGCATCAAGGGTGCGTAACCGTTGTAATTTAACTGGTCGCCCACACGGTTACTACCGCAAGTTCGGCTTGAGTCGTAATAAATTACGTGAAGCTACAATGCGTGGTGATGTACCAGGTGTTGTTAAGGCGAGCTGGTAACTTCTGTTGGATCAATTTTGGAGAATTAAGCGATGAGTATGACAGATCCAGTAGCGGATATGCTGACACGCATTAGAAACGGTCAATCTGCCGGTAAAAAATTTATAAAACAACCTTCGTCTAAACTTAAAGTATCTATTGCAAAAGTACTTAAAGAAGAAGGTTACATTACGGATTTTGGTACCGAAACCAACGGCAGTCACACAGAAATGACTGTTGAGTTGAAGTATTATAAAGGTACACCGGTTATCGAAAACATTAAACGAATCAGTAGACCAGGTTTACGGATTTATAAATCAAAAGATGAGTTGCCTAAAGTTCTCGGCGGTTTGGGTGTGGCTATCGTATCAACCTCAAATGGGGTAATGACCGATAGAGCCGCTCGCGCGATTGGACATGGCGGCGAAGTTATTTGCACCGTTTGTTAACAGAGGCGTAGTTATGTCAAGAATTGCTAAAGCTCCCGTTACTATTCCAAGTGGTGTAGATGTTGAAATTAAAGGCAACAATCTAACCGTAAAAGGTAGTAAAGGTTTACAATCGTTTGATTTTAATTCATTAGTCAGTGTAGAGATTGCGGATAACCTGATTTCTATGCGGTGGAATAAAGACGATAAAAATGCGACTGCTCAAGCTGGTACGGCTAGGGCGATTGTAAATAACATGGTAATCGGTGTATCTGTCGGTTTTGAGAAAAAATTGACTCTGGTTGGTGTTGGCTATAGAGCGCAAGCGAAAGAGCGTATTCTCAGTTTGTCGCTTGGTTTTTCGCACCCTGTTGAATTTGAAGTCCCAGCAGGGGTTTCCGTGGAAACACCGACTCAAACCGAGATTGTCCTTAAAGGTAGTGATAAGCAACTTGTTGGACAGGTTGCAGCAAAAATTCGCGCTTATCGACCACCTGAACCTTATAAAGGTAAAGGCGTGCGTTATTCAGACGAGCATGTCGCTAGAAAAGAAGCCAAGAAGAAATAAGGGTAGCGTTATGGATAAGAAACAAACTCGTATGAAACGCGCGTTAAAACTGCGTAGTCAAATTAAAAAGTTAAATGCCACGCGGTTATCAGTTCACAAGACATCGCAGCACATTTACGCGCAAATTATTAGCGGTGATGGCACTGTAACTCTTGCAAGTGTTTCTACTAATCAGTGTGAGGTAAAAGCCGATTTGGGGGGGACGAGCAACATCGCAGCTGCGATTGCTGTAGGTAAACGTATAGCAGAGAAAGCTATTGCAGCAGGTGTTACTGAAGTTGCGTTCGATCGTTCGGGATTTAAATATCACGGTCGCGTTAAAGCATTAGCAGATGCCGCTCGTGAAGCGGGCTTGAAATTTTAGGAGAATACAATGGCTACAGCACCTACTCAAGGTTCGACTGACGGCTTACAAGAAAAATTGGTTAACGTTAGACGGGTCGCAAAAGTAGTAAAAGGCGGTCGTGTTTTCGGTTTTACGGCTCTGACTGTTGTCGGTGATGGTGAAGGGCGTGTTGGTTACGGTGTTAGTAAAGCTCGTGAAGTACCAATCGCTATTCAAAAATCGTTAGAGCAAGCGCGTAAAAATATGCGTAAAGTGGAATTAAAAGGCGATACCCTTCAATACGCTATTACGAATACGACGGGCGCAGCAAAAATTTATATGCAGCCAGCTTCAGAAGGTACTGGTATTATCGCAGGTGGTGTCATGCGTGCGGTTTTTGAAGTTGTTGGTGTGCATAATGTTTTGGCGAAATGTATCGGAACGAATAATCCAATCAACGTGGTTCGTGCTACGATTAACGGTCTAACTGGAATGCATAACGCTCACCAAATTGCCGCAAAACGTGGTTTATCTGTTGATAAAATCAGTGGTTAATGATATGAGTAATATGTTAAGTGTCACAATGACAAAAAGTCGGTTTGGAAGATTACCTAATCATCGAGCTTGTTTAAGAGGCTTGGGTTTACGTAAAATTAACCAGACGGTTGAAATAGTGAATTCTCCAGAAAACAGAGGGATGATCAACAAAGTGGCTTATATGCTTAAAGTTGAGGAGGTTTAATGTTTTTAAATACAATTAAAGCTGTACATGGTGCGCGTAAAAAGTCTAGGCGTGTAGGTCGCGGTATAGGCTGTACTATGGGAAAGACGTGTGGTCGTGGTCATAAAGGTCAAAAAGCTCGCAGTGGCGGATTCCACAAGGTGGGCTTTGAAGGCGGTCAGATGCCGTTGCAGCGGCGCTTGCCGAAAATTGGGTTTACTTCTCATAAAGCGCGGTTTTCTTCTGAGGTGCGACTTAGCGAACTGAATTATTTGACAGGCGATGTAATAGACCTAAAAGTTTTGATTGATGCCAATGTTGTACCAATTTTTACAAAAGTTGCTCGTATTATTAAATCAGGCGAGCTGACCAGGTCGGTGATTGTCAAAGGTGTAAAAGTAACAGCAGGTGCAAAAGAATCTATTGAAGCAGCTGGTGGAAAAGTAGAGGCGTAAGTGAGTGTATCAAGAGCGCAAATGGCAAATAAAACCGGTGATTTCTCAGAATTAAAAGCACGTCTACTTTTTGTTTTGGGTGCTTTCGTTGTTTATCGTGTTGGGGCGCACATTCCTGTTCCAGGAATCGATCCTAAGGCACTGGCGACAATGTTTCAACAACAAGGTGGTTCCATTCTGGATATGTTTAACATGTTTTCAGGTGGTGCGTTAATGCGGTTGAGCCTGTTTGCGTTAGGGATTATGCCCTATATCTCCGCCTCTATAATAATGCAACTCATGACGGTTGTTGTGCCATCAATGGAACAAATGAAAAAGGATGGTGAGCTGGGAAGACGTAAAATTGCCCAGTTTACTCGTTATGGAACCGTTGTTTTAGCTACTTTCCAGGCAATTGGCATTTCCTTAGCGTTACAAAATCAAACAGCAGGTGGGTTGTCTGTTGTACTTAGCCCAGGTTATAATTTTATTATAGTTACAACAATAACGTTAGTGACAGGTACTATATTCCTAATGTGGCTGGGTGAGCAAGTGACTGAGCGCGGCATTGGCAATGGTATATCCATGATTATTTTTGCAGGGATTGTGTCGGGTTTACCTAAGGCAATCGGTAGTACTTTTGAGCTTGTTCGAACCGGTGAGATGAGTAGTGCGTTTATTGTTCTGCTTTTTTTGATTTCGATTTCTGTAACAATGCTAGTTGTTTTTGTAGAGCGGGGTCAGCGACGTATTGTGATTAACTATCCTAAAAGGCAGCAGGGGCATAAATCATACGCTGGTCAAAGTAGCTTTTTACCATTGAAATTAAATATGGCAGGCGTTATTCCGCCTATTTTCGCGTCTAGTATCATTCTTTTCCCCGCAACGATTGCAGGGTGGTTTGGCAAGAGCGAAGGGTTTGGATGGTTGCAAGATGTTGCAACATTACTTTCACCTGGGCAGCCCGTATACGTTATTTTTTATGCATTAGCGATTATTTTCTTTTGTTTTTTTTATACCGCTTTGGTATTTAATTCTAAGGAAACCGCCGATAATTTGAAAAAATCAGGGGCTTTTTTACCGGGAATTCGACCAGGGGTACAAACTAGTGCTTATATAGACAAAGTAATGACGAGACTGACGCTCATTGGTGCATTTTACATTACGTTAGTCTGCTTGTTGCCCGAGTTCTTAATTGTTTATTGGAATGTTCCATTTTATTTTGGTGGAACTTCGTTGTTAATTATTGTTGTCGTCGTAATGGACTTTATTTCCCAGATGCAAACGCATGTTATGTCACAACAGTATGAAGGTTTAATGAAAAAAGCTAACCTTAAAAAATAATGGTTAGCACGTTTCTTACATTAAAAGTATTGGAGATTCTATGAAAGTTCGCGCTTCTGTGAAAACAATTTGCAGAAAATGCAAAATTGTAAAAAGAAATGGCGTTGTAAGGGTTATTTGTGAAGACGGTAGACACAAACAGCGTCAGGGTTAAGTTTATCATTGCCCAATTATTACAATATGTTATAATTATCGACATCAATCTTAGAAATTAGAATATGTACTCAGGGGGAGTATTAAATGGCACGTATTGCTGGCATAAATGTACCAGACCACAAACACGCGGTTATCGCGTTAACCGCAATTTATGGCATAGGTCGTCAAACTGCAAATGAAATTTGTAGTGAGGTAGGTGTGTTACCTTCGGTAAAAATAAAAGATTTAACTGAGGATAAGATAGAAGCTATTCGTGGTGCTGTAGCAAAGATGACCGTCGAAGGCGATCTTCGTCGTGAGGTGTCTATGAATATCAAACGCCTAATGGATTTAGGTTGTTATCGCGGAATAAGACATCGTAGAGGGTTGCCATTAAGGGGGCAGCGTACTAGAACGAACGCACGCACTCGTAAAGGACCTCGTAAACCAATTAAAAAATAAGCACAATTTAAGAGTATCAGCTAATGGCTAGTCAAAATCGTTCGAGAAAACGTATTAAAAAAGAAGTTGCCGATGGCATAGCACACGTTCACGCATCTTTTAACAATACAATAATTACAATTACCGACAGAAAAGGCAATGCACTTTCTTGGGCTACATCGGGTGGGTCGGGATTCAGAGGTTCACGGAAAAGCACCCCGTTCGCTGCTCAGGTCGCAGCTGAAAAAGCGGGAGCGGTTGCTCAGGAATACGGTATGAAAAACCTTGATGTATTAATTAAAGGTCCAGGTCCAGGTCGAGAGTCCGCAGTGCGTTCTCTGAATAACCTAGGTTTTAAGATTAATAATATTACTGATGTGACTCCCATTCCACATAATGGTTGTCGCCCTCCTAAAAAGCGCCGCGTGTAGAGAAATTGGAGTAATAACATGGCAAGATACCTAGGGCCAACTTGTAAATTAAGCCGTAGAGAAGGCACTGATTTATTTTTGAAAAGCAGAGGGAAATCTCTGGAAAACAAATGTAAACTAGACCAGAAACCTGGTCAGCACGGTACAAAACGGGCTAGAAACTCAGATTACGCAACGCAGTTACGCGCTAAGCAACGCTTACGCCGAATCTATGGTGTACTAGAAAAACAATTTAGAAACTACTACAAATCAGCAGATATGAAAAAAGGTGCAACTGGTGAAAACTTGTTAAATCTTTTGGAGTCAAGGCTAGATAACGTGGTTTACAGAATGGGTTTCTCCAGTACACGCGCTGAAGCTCGTCAGCTTGTTTCGCACAAGTCTATTCAAGTAAATGGCTCTTTGATTAATGTACCTTCATACCAAGTTTCACCTGGTGATGTGCTATCAATCAGGGAAAAGGCTAAAAAACAGCAACGTATTATCGAAGCTCTAGTAACTATGGAGCAGTATGGTTTTCCGTCTTGGGTTAATGTTTCATCTAAAGAGATGACGGGGACGTTTACTAGCCTTCCCGACAGAATTGATTTAGGTAGTGATATTAATGAACAACTTGTTGTGGAACTTTACTCTAAATAATTAGAGTTCTGAGGAATACAAATGCTTAGTTCTATCCCTAATTTGCTTAAACCTAAGTTAGTTGAGGTTGTAAGCGACTCGCCAAATCACTCAAGAATCATTATAGAGCCTTTAGAGCGTGGATTCGGACACTCGTTAGGGAATGCGTTGAGACGTGTTCTTTTATCGACTATTCCGGGTTGTGCAGTTACTTCAGTTGAAATTGACGGTGTTTTACACGAGTACACCACTATAGAGGGTGTACATGAAGATGTAATCGATATCTTGCTAAATTTGAAAAAGTTAGCAATCTATGTTGAAGGCAAGGATAGTGCAGAATTAATCCTTTCTAAAAAAGGTGTGGGACAGCCTACAATAGTTACGGCTGGCGACATTTCTTTGCCTGATTATGTAAAAATTTTAAATCCAGGTTTGATTATTGCGAATTTGACGCAAACTGGCAATTTGAGCATGAAAATTAAAGTTAGTCGTGGTCGGGGCTATGAACCTGCAAGTGTTCGTAAGTCGAATGTAGATACAAACTATCCAATAGGTACTCTACATTTAGACGCTTCATTCAGCCCTGTGATGCGTGTGTCCTACCAAGTAGAGAGTACACGGGTTGAACAACGCACCAACTTAGATAAGTTGATTATTGATTTAGAGACAAACGGTACTGTTGATCCAGAGCGTACTATTAAACTCGCAGCAACTATTATTCACGATCAGCTATCTGTGTTCGTAGATTTTGAAAAAGTAAGCGAGCAACCGAGAGTAGAGTATTCATCACCAGATGAATCTATAGATCCAGTGCTTTTACGTCCTGTGGATGACTTAGAGTTGACGGTGCGTTCAGCAAACTGCTTAAAGGCTGAAAATATTTTTTATATAGGCGATTTAATTCAACGCACTGAAGTTGAATTATTGAAAACACCCAATCTTGGCAGAAAGTCGTTAACTGAAATTAAAGACATTCTGGCATTAAAAGGGTTGTCTTTGGGAATGCGCCTAGAAAATTGGCCGCCCGACAGTCTCGCTGAACATAACCAATCCACATCACATTAAATTTTAGGTTACTCAAACATGAGACATCGTAAATCTGGTAGACAGCTTAACATGAACAGCAGCCATCGCAAGGCTATGTTCAGTAATATGGCAAACTCGTTATTCAACCATGAGTTGATTAAAACTACATTGCCTAAGGCAAAAGAACTTAGAGGTTTCGCTGAACCATTAATTACCTTATCAAAAGAAGACAGTGTCGCTAAAAGACGTTTAGCATTCGCTCGCTTGCGTGACCGTGATATGGTGACCAAGTTATTCAATGAATTAGGTCCTCGTTACAAAAACAGAGCTGGTGGTTACTTGCGAATTATAAAATGCGGCTTTAGATCAGGTGACAACGCACCCATGGCGTATGTTGAGCTTGTAGACAGAGAAGCATAAGTCCGTCAATAATGCAGTTTTAAAAACGCCTGTTTAACAGGCGTTTTTTTTGCCTACTTTTTACGCTAGTTCCAGCACATTTTGCATATTAAACAAACCTAAATCTTTCGTATTTAACCAAATTGCAGCTCTAATTGCACCGTTCGCAAAAGTCATGCGGCTTGTGGCTTTGTGCGTAATTTCCAGACGCTCACCATCATCTGCAAACATTACTGTGTGTTCACCAACAATATCACCTGCACGAATAGTGGAAAAACCAATAGTTCTTTGATTGCGTTCACCGGTATATCCTTCTCGCCCGTAAATAGCACAAGTTTCCAAATCACGCCCCAGTGTTTTCGCAATCACTTCACCCATGCGTAATGCTGTGCCAGATGGTGCATCCACTTTGTGGCGATGATGCACTTCAATAATTTCAATATCCGTATAATCACCCATTACTTTCGCTGTCATTTCCAATAATTTAAGCGATAGATTCACACCCACACTCATATTTGGTGCAAGCACAATCGGAACATCCTTTGCAGCACGTGTAATTTCCGCTTTTTGAATTTCGGAATATCCAGTTGTACCAATCACAATTTTTTTACCCGCTTGACGGCAAATTTCAATGTATTCCATTGAAATTTCGGGGCGAGTGAAGTCAATCAACACATCAAAATCGTTAATTTTGTCACTTAAATCATCGCCCACATTTACGTCTATTGTGTCGATGCCTGCCAACATTCCGGCATTTTTGCCTATGGCATCGTTACCTGCCCGTGCAATCGCGACGGTCAACTGGGTTTTATCATGCAAAAATGCGACTTTCATTAAACACAACCCCATTCTCCCCGTTGCTCCTACCACTGCAATTCGTATCATAAATTACTCGTTTTAGTTTGTAAAAAAGTTTTTCAGACCATCGAGCCACGAGGATTCTTGTGGGCTGTGGTGTTTGCCGCTGCTTGACAGTGATTCGCCTAATTTTTCTACCAATGATTTTTGTTCGGGTGTTAAATTAACCGGCGTTTCGATTTGTACTTTGCAAAGTAAATCGCCGACCGCGCCACCGCGCACCTGTTTTACACCTTTGCCACGAAGACGAAATGATTGTCCACTTTGTGTTTCGGCAGGAATTTTTAATAAGGCTTTGCCTCCTAAAGTTGGAACTTCAATTTCGCCGCCTAAACACGCTGTGACGAAACTAATGGGCATTTCACACGATAAATTTGCACCGTCTCGAATGAATATTGAATGGCGATTAACCTGAATTTCAATATACAAATCACCAGACGGTGCGCCTAATTGTCCCGCTTCGCCTTCGCCGGATAAACGAATTCTATCGCCGGTATCCACACCCGCTGGTATTTTTGCCGACAGCGTTTTTTCGTCTTTGACCCGCCCTTGACCGTGGCATTTGCCGCATGGATCTTTAATTTGTTTTCCTGTGCCTCGACATGTTGGGCAAGTTTGTTGTACGGTGAAAAATCCTTGTTGCATCCGAACTTGTCCGTGTCCGTGACACATCGAGCAGATGACTGGGGCGGAGCCTTTTTTGGCACCAGAGCCTAAGCAATCACCGCAAGTGACCAAAACTGGAATCCGAATTTTTTGTTCTGTGCCGGCAACTGCTTCTTCTAAACTAATTTCAAGGTTGTAACGTAAATCCGAGCCACGTTGTCCACCGCCTTGTTGTCCGCCCCCACCACGTTTGCCAAACATATCGCCAAAAATATCACTGAACGCATCACCAAAATCACTAGCCCCTGCGCCGCGCCCACCGCCCATAGAGGGATCCACGCCTGCATGACCAAATTGATCGTAAGCCGCGCGTTTTTTTGAATCCGATAAGATTTCGTACGCTTCTTTAATTTGCTTAAATTTCTCTTCTGCTGCTGCGGGATTATCAGCATTACGATCGGGATGATGTTTCATCGCCAAACTGCGATAACTTTTTTTAATTTCGGCATCGCTTGCATTGCGATCGACGTTGAGTATTTTATAAAAATCTTCTTTAGTTGCCATTGCTTGAATATGAAAAAGTGAAAGGATTAGAAAGATTGAACCCGTATTATAAGGGCAATATGTCAGAAAAAAACGGGTTATGAAACTTCCGTCGTATTTTTAATAATGTGGTGAATGCGTTTAAATCCCAAACCGATACCTATCAAAATAAACGGCACGGCTGCACCTTCGATAATATCGGGATTAACGGAAAAACCGAAAGCGTGTAAGGTTTCGGTCATGGCGCGAATTAAACTTGCTGCATAATAAGTAATGGCAACAATGGAAATCCCCTCGACCATTTGCTGCATTCGCAATTGCATTTTTGCACGTAAATCCATCGACGTGAGTAAGGCTTGATTTTGTCGTTCTATAATAATATCCACCCGAGTTCGTAATAATTGGCTCGTGTTGCCAACGCGCTCTGAAAGCGATGTAAATCGATTTGCTGTTGAGCGGCAAGTATTTATTGCCGGTTCCAGTCGACGTTTAATAAATTCACCGATAGTTTGAATGCCTTGAATTCGCACTTCGCGCAAATCAATCAGCCGCTGTTCCACCAAATTGTAATACGCGCTCGCCGCTGCAAAACGCAGATGATTACTCGAAACGTGATTTTCAATTGTAGCGGCAAGTACGGTCAACTCGTCGAGCAATTGAGCATCATTCCCTGCAGATTGGGTCATCGCGTTTGTGATGGTGTAAAGTTGTTGATCGGCTTTTTTGAGTTCTGGATACAGTTTGCGAGCGATAGGAAACGCGAGTAAAGCAAGAACACGATAAACTTCAATTTCAAATAACCGATGTAACAATCGCGCACCTTGCTCAACCCGCAAGTTTTGATTCACTATCAAAAAACGGCTAAAACCATCAACATGAATGCGAAAATCTGTAAATACACAAGCGGCACTACCTGTTACGGTTGAACCAACCAATGGATTATTGGCAAAATAGGGGGCAATTTCAGCTAAATCAGGATTTTCACTTTCGGGTAAAATCGTCGCATGTGATGCCACCAAAATTTTACCTGTCATTGTTGAAAGCCAGTCAACCGGCACTTTTTTCAACGCGGGGGCGGCAAATGGTTTTTCTTCTGCGCCCTGCACATAAAAAGTGTAAGTGCTGAATTCCCCGTGTTGTTCCCAACGAATTTGAAAGGAATCAAATGTTGCACTGAAATGATCGGCATCTGCTGCGGGTGCCGCTACGCCAAAACGTTCACAAAGTTGGTTCAAATGCTGACGCTCTTGGATTTTTTCTTCATTAGAACGTGATAATGCTAAATGACTAGCACGACCAGGCAAACCTCGGATTATCGAAGAACGCGCATGAACTTCATTGTGTAACACAAAACGTTGTGCGTGATTTTCAGGAATGGGATAAATAGTGGTCACAGAAAGAAGTGCAGGTAAGTGAAAGTCGGGTAAGACCACATTATCACATCCCTGTAATAATGCGTGGCGGTTTCGCGAAATATGCGATTATTTTTGAATCGCCGAACAAAGTGGACACCATCCAGAATAGCCCATCGCTGTCATCGCCAAACCCACTAATAGCAGTGGAATACTAGCAGTAAAGACAGAAACTAATAACGCAACCACTCCACCATATAAACGATATTTTTTCTGTTTATCGTCTAAGTTCAATTCAAATTTAAACAAACGTTTATAATCAAAACTCATTTTAAAACCTTCTCTGTATAATTATTGTCGAAAAATAAGCCGAATAATCGGCTTTGTCTACCTTGAAACTATACACAGCTGTTCAAAATCTGCAATCAAAAATTATGGATATAACTTCAATTATCGCGCCATTGAATGACGCACAACGCGCCGCCGTTACCGCTCCCTCGCAAGCCATGCTAGTTTTAGCGGGTGCAGGAAGCGGTAAAACGCGCGTTTTAGTACACCGTATTGTGTGGCAAATTCAAGTCAATGCGGTGTCGCCGCAAAGCATTCTTGCCGTCACGTTTACCAATAAAGCCGCCAACGAAATGCGCGGGCGTATTGAAAACCTGTTAGAAAATAATGCGCCCAATATGTGGATTGGTACGTTTCACGGCATCGCACATCGTCTTTTGCGTCGTCACGCCGAACAAGCGCGTTTGCCGAAGGATTTTCAAGTTCTCGATTCAAATGACCAGCAACGTTTAATTAAGCGGTTGTTGGAGGATTTGAAAATTGACTCAAAAGAGTTACCCGCCAAAGAAATTCAATGGTTTATCAATGCTCAAAAAGACGAAGGTTTACGAAGTAAAGATTTAGTCAGCAGCGAAGACAAAAATGCCATTCGTTTTCTGCGAATTTACCGTGAATATGAAATGTTGTGTGAACGTTCGGGCGTGGTGGATTTTTCAGAATTACTGTTGCGTGTTTACGAGTTGTTGCGTGATGATGAGCCGTTACGAATTCAATACCAAAATCGTTTCAGCCAAATTCACGTCGATGAATTTCAGGACACCAATCACATTCAATATCAGTGGCTCACGCTGTTAAGTCCCGCTAGGGACAACATGTTTGTAGTAGGTGACGACGATCAAGCGATTTATGGTTGGCATGGCGCGAAAATCGAAAACATTTATAAATTTCAACGTGAATATCCGCAGTATCAAATCGTTAAATTAGAACAAAATTACCGTTCGACAGGTGCGATTCTCAAAACCGCGAACGCCATTATCGCCAATAACAAAGGACGGATGGGCAAAAATTTGTGGACGGATACGACCGATGGCGAAAAAATTGCCGTTTATGCGGCATACAACGAATTTGACGAAGCAAAATATGTGGTAGAACGCATTCGCCATTGGGTTGCAGCAGGCAATAAGCGCACCGATGTTGCCATTTTATACCGTTCCAACGCGCAATCGCGGCAGTTTGAAGAGCAATTGATGTTAACAAAAACGCCGTATCGTGTTTACGGTGGTTTACGCTTTTTTGATCGTGCTGAAATTAAAAATGCGCTCGCTTATTTACGATTATTAGCGAATCCGGATGACGACGCGGCGTTTGATCGCATTGTGAATACGCCGACGCGCGGCATGGGTTCAAAAACGATTGATACGCTCCGCCAATTGGCAAATGAACAACAGTTTTCACTTTGGATGGCGGCCATTTCATTGTCTGGTAATCAGCAATTAAGCGCACGCGCCGCAACGGCTTTGTCTAATTTTTTAGATTTAATTATACAATTTGAAAATCGAACTATGGGATTATCGCTGGGTGAAAAGGTTCAATTTGTAATTGAGCAAAGTGGTTTGATGGCGTTTTATTCCCAAGACAAAGTCGAAAAAAGTGCGGAAAAAGTCGAAAACTTGAAAGAGTTAGTGAATGCTGCTGCTGCGTTTAAATATAAACCCGATGAAGAAGAAAATTTGTCCGAATTAGCGGCATTTTTAAGTTATGCGGTTTTAGAATCCAGCGAACCTCAAGCGGACGAATTTGAAGATTGCGTGCAGTTAATGACGCTTCACACGGCGAAAGGCTTGGAATTTCCGTTGGTTTTTTTAGTCGGTGTGGAAGAGGGTTTATTTCCGTCGCAACAATCGATTTACGATGTCGGGCGTTTAGAAGAAGAGCGGCGATTGTGTTACGTTGGCATTACGCGAGCCATGAAAAAATTACATATCACGCACGCTGAAAGTCGGCGTTTGTATGGGCGTGAAACTTCTCCGAGCAAATCACGGTTTTTAAGAGAGCTTCCCGTTGATTTTCTTGATGAGGTGCGTCCAAAAAGTGAGGTTTCACGACCCGTTACGGCGAAAACGCCCATTTTTTCTACGACAACATTGCCGCCAGAAATTAAAACTGACAGCAATTATCACAAAAATCAGCGCGTGCATCACCAAACTTTTGGAGGTGGAGTAATTGAGAGCATCGAGGGGGATGGCAGTAAAGAACGGGTATTGATTAAATTTCGCACGGATTCACGCTGGTTGATGACGGCATTTACCGAATTAACTGTGTTGTAAATTTCAGTGGCTAATGCTGTTCAATTGTCAGCAGGGAAGCCGCTGCACAAGTCCATTTGTACAAAGAATTTTTATAGAACACTGTTGCATTGCCGATACACGAGTAGGTTTAAAAACAACAATTATTTTTAATTTACTTATTTTTCGAGGTGTCGTGACATTCAATGGCGAATGCAAAAATTACGATATTACGAATGGTTACAGCATGGCTTCACGCCTTGCAGGTGACGGATTTTCAATATTTGAAGGTAATGCCGTTAATGTCAGTGGAATGTATTTATTTCCGCAAAAAGTGTTAAAAAGTGTTAATCGGTCAAGTTCAACCGTTGGTGCGTTATGTGGATGTTGCTCCCACTGCCAGCACAGGGCGTAACGTGTACGAAGCGGGTATGAATTATGTGATTGATGGACACAATGCAAAAGTGTCGTTGAGTTATCAATATGGCGATTTACTGACCAAAGGCACGGATTACAAATCGACCGCGAGTGGCGATAAAGTCAATGCGCTGAACGTGAATTTTCAGTGGCGAATTTAGGGAAAAACAAGATGTCTTCATTTCAAAAAAAATTTGATGTATTCGGTAGCGGGATTAGTTGCCTTAACATTTTCGTTTTTATTTTATGCGTGGACACAAAGCAAATTAAGTGATGCTTGCACGCAACGTTATCAATCCTATTTATTGGCGGATGAATTACGCCAATCGTCTGACGATTTAACACGATTGTCGCGAACTTACGTTGTTTCGCGTGACTCTTCATACGAAAAGCAATATATGGATATTCTTGATATTCGTAATGGTAAAAAAGCGCGTCCAGAAAGTTATCATCGTATTTATTGGGATTTTTTCGCCGTTACCGGCAATCCACCACGTCCCGATTCCACGGTGACACGTCCGTTACTCGACTTGATGAAAGATATTGGTTTTACGAATGAAGAATTCGGCAAATTAAATGAAGCTAAAAATAATTCTGATGGGTTGGTCAATACCGAAGTTGAAGCGATGGGTTTGGTTAAATTAACAGGTGAAACCGCTGAAGTAGGCTACGCAAAAGCGCGTGAAATGATGCACAACAAAAAATATCATGCCGATAAAGCCAAAATCATGAAACCGATTGATGGATTTTATGTTTTGTTTGAAACGCGCACAACTAAAGCTGTTGATTTTTTTAACCTGTTATCACGGATTGCAACTGGCATTTTTATCCTGACTTTAGCGACTACGTTATTCATGTTACGCGGTACTTTCATGGCATTGCATGACATTATCGGTGGTTCAATCGAAGATGTTCGCAAACATATTAACGCGCTGGCTGAAGGTAATTTTGCTATTCAAATCAATACGGATAATAGCCAAAAAGATAGCATTATTGCGTTAATTTCGGATATGAAAAACAAACTCAATGCAGTGTTGTCGAATATCAATTCCGTTATGAATAGCGTAGCGGCGGGGGATTTTAGCAAACATGTTGATGTTCAAGCAGCAAATGATTTGGATAAATTAAAACAAAACGTCAACGGCAGCATCGATAAATTGCAAAAAACGATGAAAGCCTTAGCCAATGTCATGCACGCCTTGAATCAAGGCGATTTCAGTCAACAAGTGGATGCAGTAGATTCCAATGTAAAAGGCGAATTTAAAATAGCTATCGATGAAGCGACACAAACAATGCAAACAATGCAAATCATGTTGGGCGACATTACTCAAGTAATGCGTGATGTTAAAGACGGCGATTTAACAAAACGAGTTCGTGCAGAAGGACGTGGCGGTTTATTCGAATTAAAAAATAATATAAATCAAAGTTTAGAAACCACTGAAAAAAGTTTACACGATGTTTTGCGTGTCACGGAGGCGTTGTCTGATGGTGATTTAACGCAAAGCATACAAACCGATTACATCGGTGTTTTTGGCAAAGTGAAAGTCGGTATCAATACAACAGTGGAACATTTACAAAGTTTGATTGGCGAAGTACATGGCGCAGCTGATGTAATCAATAATACAGCGAAAGAAATCGCAGCAGGCAATAATGATTTATCGCATCGAACTGAAGTACAAGCCTCCAGTTTGCAACAAACGGCTGCAAGCATGGAAGAGCTAATAACCACAGTTCAACAAAATACCAGTAACGCAAACAATGCAAATAAATTGGCATTGGGAGCTGCAATCACTGCGAAAAAAGGGGTTGAGGCTGTTAATAATGTTGTTACAACAATGGCAAACATTAACGAATCTTCACACAAAATCGTCGATATTATTACTGTGATTGATGATATTGCGTTTCAAACTAACATTCTCGCATTGAACGCGGCGGTTGAAGCGGCGAGAGCGGGGGAGCAAGGCAAAGGTTTTGCCGTTGTTGCCGTAGAAGTTCGAAATTTAGAGCAACGTGCCGCGAGTGCCGCTGGTGAAATTAAACGTTTAATCAGCGATTCAGTTGATGCGATTTCAGACGGTAGCAAACAAGTCGAACAAGCCGGTAAAACAATGGAAGATATTGTGAGCGCGATTCAAAGTGTAACGGGGATTATGTCTGAAATTTCGTCGGCATCAACGCAACAAATGGCGGAGATTGATCAAGTTCATACAGCGATTACAGAAATGGATAGTGTTACGCAACAAAACGCGGCACTCGTTGAAGAAGCCGCTGCCGCTGCTGAATTATTGAGTCAACAAACTCGGAATCTAGCGAGTGAAATGGCGTATTTTAAAACGCGGCAGATATAGTTTACCGCGTGTATTTGATGCGTCAAATCTTGCTAACAATACGATAGCAAAACAACACGGTTTTGCGGCGGTCGTTAATATGGAGAATGCTTTCGGGTTGCCAGTTTGGCGCGGGGAACGACGACGAAATAAACAACGTTCCCGCTCGCATTTCGCCTTTCAATTTTTCGCTGATTTCGGGCATAACTCTCGGCGATAAAAAGGCAAAAATTACGTCGTATTTTGAAAAATCGGCAGTGAAAAAATTGCGGCGTGACGCGGTAAAGTTTAACAAACGTCGTCCGCGAAACACACTGATTAACCACGGTAATGGCGCATGTTCCCACGCTTCGACGCTTATAGTTGGAATTTTTTTTGCAATGGGAATTGCGACTGAACCGACACCCGCACCCAAATCAACAAACGCTTGAACATTTTCTTTTTTCAACAACACTGTAACCGCTTCGGTGACTTCCGTTGACGATAAAAAAAGCGGCACATCACCGCGAATAGTTCCCCAAAAAATAAGCGTCAATATCACCACAGCTATCAAATAAAACCACGACGGCAACGCCAGTGTAAAAAAAATAAATATGCTGGGTAAAAATAATAAATGTATCGGAATCCACCACGACGGTTGACGCAGTAAAAATGCACTGCCAACCGCCAAGCCACTTTGCGTAACTAAAAACACAATCGGATGATGAAAAATTGGCAACCAATAAGCCAAACCGAACGTTAGCAAAAGCCCGAAAATTTGGCAGAAAAAAGCGCGTAAAAGAGTCATTTATTCAACATCTTTACGAAATTCGCCTTCCAGCACATTGTCATTTTTATTTTGTGGCACAAAAGAATAGCATTTCATCGCATAAGCGATAATTTTGCCGCGTAACGAAGGCAATAAACAAATCAACCCCACGGCATCCGTTATAAAACCTGGTGTTAGTAATAATGCGCCGCCGAGCAAAATTAAAAAACCTTCTGCTAATTCATAAGCGGGCATTTCTTGTCGCGCTATCGAAGTTTGAAAACGTTGCCACGTCGCCAGCCCTTGTTGTTTCAGTAAAAACGACCCCAACGCCGCACTCGCCAGAATCAAAAAAATGGTTGGCAATGCGCCCAAAACGCTACCAACGGCAATCAAAACATAAAGTTCAGCAAACGAAATAACGACAATCGCAATAAAAAATAGACGAAAAATGTTCATAAAATTAGCTTCAAGGTGAAATGTAAAAGGTCAATTGCCGACAATATAAAGGCAAACTTGCTTATTTTCTACGATAATGTTGCTAAACACGCCTGATTATTTATTTGGATACGCTCATGTCACGTTATCGCTTAATTTTTGTAATCGTTTTCGCTTTATTCAATTCGCCAATATTTGCAGCAGATTCGCTTGAGCAATTAGTTAAAAATGCGTCTGCGTTGAAATTAAATTTATTTGGAGATCAATTATTGCAACCTGAGCAAGCCTTTGAATTTTCGGCTAACGTTAAAAATAGCAATACGATTTATGTGAGTTGGGAAATTGCGCCGAATTATTATTTGTATCGCGAAAAAATCAAACTCGAATTAGTCAACAGTGAGGGCGTAAAACTCGGCGATTACACGATTCCAAATGGTGAGCCAAAACATGACGAAGCCTTTGGGAATGTTGAAATTTTATCCGAAGATTTGAATTTTAATGTGCCATTGTGGCGCGAAGATCACGGCGCACAAACCGTTAAATTACGCGCGTATTTTCAAGGGTGTGCGGAACGCGGTGTGTGTTATCCACCGATGACAAAAGACGTAATGTTAGATCTACCGGTGGCGCATCAGCTCGAAGCGTTGCCTGACGTTGTTCCAGCTAAAAATCAAAATATCGGTGTGCCAATGACAATTTTGTTAATTTTTTCAGTCGTGGTGCTGATTTTGTCTGCGATAATTGCAATCCGTTTAAAAAAATAAATTTCTAATTTTAAAAACTCATCAGGAAAAGCTCATGGAAAAAACGTACGCGCCACACGATATTGAACAACGTTGGTATGAAAATTGGGAAACCAATCAGTATTTCGAGCCGAGCGGCGAAGGCAAACCGTATTGCATCATGATTCCGCCGCCGAATGTGACGGGCAGTTTGCACATGGGACACGCTTTTCAAGACACAATTATGGATGCGTTGACGCGCTATCATCGGATGAAAGGTTGCAACACGTTGTGGCAAGCGGGAACTGACCACGCGGGGATTGCAACACAAATGGTGGTCGAGCGTTTGTGCAACGCCGAAGGTAAAACGCGCCACGATTATGGACGCGAAAAATTCATCGAAAAGATTTGGGAATGGAAAGAAGAATCGGGCGGCACGATTACGCGCCAATTGCGTCGGATGGGTTCCTCATTGGATTGGTCGCGCGAACGTTTCACGATGGATGACGGAATGTCGGGCGCGGTGCAAGAAGTGTTTATTAAATTGCACGAAGAAGGCTTAATTTATCGTGGCAAACGCTTGGTGAATTGGGATCCTGTTTTGCACACGGCGGTTTCGGATTTGGAAGTTTTGTCTGAAGAAGAAAATGGTTTTATGTGGCATTTGCGTTATCCGTTGTCGAACGGTCAAGGGCATTTAATCGTCGCCACGACGCGCCCTGAAACCATGCTCGGCGATGCCGCTGTAGCTATCAATCCAAAAGATGAGCGTTATCAACATTTGCTGGGTGAATTTGTCGAATTGCCTTTGACGGGTCGCCGCATTCCCATTATTGCTGACGATTATGTTGACCCCGAATTCGGAACGGGTTGCGTCAAAATCACGCCCGCGCATGATTTCAACGATTACGAAGTTTGGATGCGTCACCGCGACACCTCGGCGATTCAAGATTTGCCGCGTGGGGGTTTGATTAACATTTTGACCGCCAACGCCAGCATCGATGACGACGCGCTCATTCCTGAAAAATATCGTGGGCTAGACCGTTTTGAAGCACGAAAACAAATCGTGGCGGATTTTGAAGCAGCGGGTTTGCTTGAAAAAATCGTTGACCATAAATTGATGGTGCCACGCGGCGACCGTAGCCAAAGCGTCATCGAACCATTTTTAACTGACCAATGGTATGTAAAAGTTGCACCACTCGCCGCGCCTGCGATTGCAGCGGTTGAAAATGGCGATATTAAATTTGTGCCAGACAATTGGAAAAACACTTATTTCGATTGGATGCGAAACATTAACGATTGGTGTATTTCGCGCCAAATCTGGTGGGGACACCGCATTCCTGCGTGGTACGACGACAAAGGCAATATCTACGTCGGCGAATCCGAGGCGGCAATTCGTGAAAAACATCATTTGCCCGCTGATTACTTTTTGAAACAAGACGAAGACGTTTTGGATACTTGGTTTTCGTCTGCGTTGTGGCCTTTCTCAACGTTGGGTTGGGACGGTAAAAATGAACCCGAAGCCTTGAAAACCTTTTATCCAACCAGCGTTTTGGTGACAGGTTTTGACATCATTTTCTTCTGGGTGGCGCGGATGATTATGATGGGTTTGAAATTCCGTGGCGAAGTGCCATTCAAAGAGGTCTACATTCATGGTTTGGTGCGTGATGCCGAAGGGCAAAAAATGTCTAAATCAAAAGGCAACGTATTAGACCCGATTGATATTATCGACGGCATTGATTTGGAAACGTTGGTGGCGAAACGCACGGCGGGCATGATGCAACCGCATTTGCAAAAGAAAATCGAACAGGCCACGCGCAAACAATTTCCTGACGGCATTCAATCTTACGGCACCGATGCGTTGCGATTTACGTTTGCGTCATTGGCTTCGACGGGGCGTGATATTCGTTTTGATATGGCTCGCACCGAAGGTTATCGCAATTTTTGTAACAAACTTTGGAATGCGGCGCGTTATGTGTTGATGAATACGGAAGAACACGATTGTGGTATCACGGGCGCATGTGAATTTTCACACGTTGACCGTTGGATTGTGGCGCGTTTGAATCAAGTGATTTCGACCACCAGCCACGCAATTGATAACTACCGTTTCGATTTGGCGGCGCAAGCGATTTACGATTTTACTTGGAATGAATACTGCGATTGGTATTTGGAATTGACCAAAGTGGCGTTGCAATCGGATAACGAAGCGTTGCAACGAGGCACGCGCAAAACCTTGTTGCACGTTTTGGAAACGATTTTACGTTTGGCGCATCCGATTATTCCGTTTATTACCGAAGAAATTTGGCAACGTGTCGCGCCACTCGCGGGCATTGAAGGCGATACGATTATGTTGCAGCCTTATCCGATTTCGGACGAGTCGAAAATTGATAATGATGCCGTTCAAAATACCGATTGGTTGATGGCGGTAATTTTAGGTGTGCGTCGAATTCGTGGCGAAATGAACATCGCGCCGAGCAAACCGTTACCTGTTTTATTGCAAAATGGTTCGCCGCAAGACGCGGAACGTTTAGAAACGAATCGTGTTTATTTGAACCGATTGGCGCGTTTGGAAACGATGACGTGGTTGAATGCGGACGAAGTTGCACCAGAATCGGCGATTGCGATTGTCGGCGAAATGCAGATTTTGATTCCGATTGCGGGTTTGATTGATAAAACCGCCGAATTGGCGCGTTTGGATAAAGAAATTTTGAAACTTCAAACCGAATTGGAACGCATCGACGTGAAATTAAGCAATCCGTCGTTTGTTGAAAAAGCACCTGCCGCCGTCCTTGAAAAAGAACGTTCACGTTTAGCTGAATTGCAATCGACTCTGGGCAATTTACAAACTCAACACGTTAAAATTAGCGCGTTGTAATTTCGAGTAGGTCGAATTTCACTAAAATGAATTCGACCTACCACTTTTAACTCTAACTGTTTAATTCCAAGTGACTATTAAAATTATCCGAATTGCCACCCGTCAAAGTCCGTTAGCTCTTTGGCAAGCCGAACACGTCGCCGCGCTTTTACAGAAAGCGTTTCCTCATATTCAAACCGAACTCGTTAAAATGGTGACGCGCGGCGATAAAATTCTCGACGCGCCACTTGCCCAAATTGGCGGAAAAGGTTTGTTTGTAAAAGAACTCGAACAAGGAATGCTCGAAGGGAATGCCGATATTGCGGTGCATTCCATGAAAGACGTGCCGATTGATTTCCCCGAAGGTTTGCACCTCGCCGCGATTTTGGAACGCGAAGATCCGACCGATGCGTTTGTGTCGAATCAGTATCAAAATCTCAACGAATTGCCCGAAAATGCTCGAATCGGCACGTCGAGTTTACGCCGTCAATGTCAAATCAAAGCGCATTTTCCGAAGGCTGAAATTTTATCGTTGCGCGGCAATGTGAATACTCGATTAGCAAAACTCGACGCGGGCGAATATGACGCAATTATTTTGGCTTCCGCTGGTTTGAAACGTTTAGGAATGGCGGATAGAATTAGCCAACGTTTGCCAATTGAAACCAGTTTACCCGCGTGCGGACAAGGCGCAATTGGCATTGAATGCCGCGTCGATGATGTTGAAATTAACGAAATGTTAAAAGCGTTGCACGATGAAAATACTGCTGTTTGTGTGATTGCCGAACGCGCCATGAATGCCAGATTAAATGGCGGTTGCCAAGTTCCGATTGCAGGTTTTGCTGAATTGAACGACGGCGAAATTTTTATGCGGGGTTTAGTCGGAAATCCAGACGGCAGCGTCATTTATCGCGCGGAACAACATGGAAAATCTGAAAATGCGGTCGAAATTGGTGAAAGCATTGCCGATGAATTGCTCAAACAAGGTGCCGCTGAAATTTTGAATGCGTTGATTGATGGCTGATTTGAAAATCGGTGTGAAAAATGATTTGCTGACACCGTATCAAAACCAATTCTACGCATGGTTACTCACTCGCCGTTCATCGAGTGAGTCAATGGAATCATTTGCTTCGACCTTGGTTGATGCACAAATTGACTTAAATCCACATCAAGTTGATGCTGCTTTATTTGCTTGTAAAAATCCACTTTCAAAAGGCGTTATTCTTGCGGACGAAGTGGGACTTGGAAAAACGATTGAAGCAGGGCTTGTCATTTCTCAACATTGGGCAGAACGTCGGCGACGCATTTTAATTATTGTTCCCGCTAATTTACGCAAACAGTGGTATCAAGAATTACAAGACAAATTCGGTTTGAAAAGTCTCATTCTTGAAACGAAAAACTACAACGTCATCACCAAAAAACAGAATCCAAATCCATTTTCGACATCAGACGAAATTGTTTTATGTTCGTACCAATTTGCAAAAACGAAAGCCGATAAAATCAAAGCCGTTGATTGGCATTTGGTTGTTCTTGATGAAGCGCATCGATTGCGTAACGTGTATAAACCCAGCAGCGTCATTGCGCGAACAATCAAAGATGCTTTAGAAAAAGTTCATTTGAAAGTATTGCTAACGGCAACGCCGCTGCAAAATTCATTGCTGGAATTATATGGTTTAGTCAGCATTATCGATGACCGTATTTTTGGAGATTTAGACAGCTTTCGGGCGCAATTTTCAAGTTCTGGAAAAAGCGCGGCATTTGAACAGTTGAAAAACAGACTCGCACCTGTTTGTAAACGCACTTTACGTTATCACGTTCAGCCTTATGTTTCTTACACAGCTCGACGAGCAATCGTTCAGGAATTTACACCTTCGATTGAAGAAAAAGAATTAGCCCATCTTGTCGCGGATTATTTGCGTCGCCCACAACTTAAAGCTCTTCCACAAGGTCAACGACAATTGATTTCGTTGGTACTTTGGAAATTACTCGCTTCTTCAACACACGCCATTGCAGGTGCATTGGAAACAATGGCGAATCGTTTGCAAAATCTGTTAAACGACATGACAGATGTGCCTCCTCTCTCTGATGAATTAGACAATGATTTTGAATCGTTGGACGAAATTAGTGATGAATGGGGCAGTGAAATCGATAATGAAATTTTGTTGAACACAGACGAGAAAATTGCGATTGCACAAGAAATTAAAGAGCTTCGACATTTTAAAAACTTAGCAACGAACATTCGTGAAAATGCAAAAGGTACCGCACTTTTAACCGCGTTAGAACGTGCATTTATTGAATTGGAACGTTTGGGCGCACCGAAAAAAGCCATCATCTTTACCGAATCTAGGCGAACGCAAGATTATCTTTTGTCATTGCTGGCAGAAACGCATTATGGAAAGCATTGTTTTATTTAATGGCACCAATAGCGATGCTCGGGCGCAGAAAATTTACAAACAATGGCTAAAATGTCACGCAGGCACTGATTTTATTACAGGTTCTAAAACAGCAGACATCCGCGCTGCACTGGTTGAAGAATTTAAAGAACGCGGCACAGTTATGATTGCAACTGAAGCAGGCGCAGAAGGCATTAACCTTCAATTTTGTTCGCTTGTTATCAATTACGATTTGCCTTGGAATCCACAACGTATTGAACAACGCATTGGTCGTTGTCATCGTTACGGACAAAAATTTGATGTGGTCGTTGTGAATTTTGTAGATCGTAGCAACGAAGCAGATGCGCGAGTTTATGAGCTTTTAGCGCAAAAATTTCAATTGTTTGAAGGAGTTGTTTGTTAATCAGGATAAAATTGAAGCACAGCGCAATGACTTGATTGAAGAGCTTGAAAAGCAGTTGGAGCAGAAAGTAGAAGAACGAACACTTTTTAAAATTGAATGGGTGTTGCAATGAAATTTGAAGAGCTTAGATTGTCGCTCGCTACCTTTTAGGAAACTTTAAACACGATGAAACAAAAACTAGAACTAACATGGATTGGCAAAGAAAAACGCCCACGTTTAGAGCCACGCATTCTGCTTGAAGACAAAGAAAAATCCTACCATGCAAAATTTAGAAGATTCCCATTTGTAGGTGCGGCTTCAGCCGCAACAAATGGTACGTCGTCGAACAATGCGGCTGAAGCCGCACCTACACAAGATATTTTCGACAACCGTTTGATTTTCGGTGACAACTTGCTTGCACTCAAAGCCTTAGAACAAGAATTTACAGGCAAAATTAAATGCGTTTTTATCGACCCGCCTTACAACACAGGCAGTGCTTTTCAACATTACGATGACGGTTTAGAACATTCGATTTGGCTCGGTTTGATACGCGACCGATTAGAAATTATCCGTTCTTTGCTTGCTGATGACGGTTCATTGTGGATTACGATTGATGACAACGAAGCCCATTATTTGAAAGTGTTGTGTGATGAGTTGTTTGGACGAAGTAATTTTGTTGCAAATGCAATTTGGCAAAAAGTTTATAGTGAAAGAATGGATGCTCGCGGTTTCAGTGTTTCTCATGACCATTTACTTGTATATCAAAAAACAGAAAAATTTTTTCCACGTCAACTTCCAAAAGAACAAAACGCAGCTCAATTCGGATTCTTTGATGAATTAGCAAATAAATACTATCGTAGACGCTCATTAAGAAAAGAAGGTTCGGAATCATTGCGGCAAGACCGTCCGTCAATGTGGTACTCAATAGAAGCTCCAGATGGTTCAGAAATTTTACCTATCAAACCAGATGGTACTGAAGGTCGTTGGCGTTGGAAAAAAGAGAATGTTGTAATAAATCTGAATCAACTAGAATTCATAAAAAAAGATGAACGCTGGGAAATTTATGTAAAACAATACATCGAAGAAAGTCCAACACGTCCGCCTGCAACAATTTGGTTAAATGAAGACGTTGGACATACTCATGAAGCAAAATTAGAAGCTAGCATATTCAATAAAACAAATGTGTTCGATACTCCAAAACCAGAACGTTTAATTAAACGTGTTCTCGAAATTGCCACAAATCCAAACGACCTTGTTTTAGATTCCTTTGCAGGTTCAGGCACAACAGGTGCAGTCGCTCACAAAATGGGGCGACGTTGGATAATGATTGAACTCGGTGAACATTGCCACACGCATATTATGCCGCGTTTGCAAAAAGTGATTGATGGCGAAGACCAAGGCGGGATTTCTAAAACGGTGAATTGGAAAGGTGGCGGTGGTTTTCGTTATTACAAACTTGCGCCGACTTTGATTATCAAAGACCGTTGGGGCATGGAAATTATCAATCCTGAATATAATTCTGCGATGTTAGCCGAAGCGTTAGCGAAATTAGAAGGTTTCACTTACGCGCCCTCTGAAACGCAGTGGTGGAAACACGGTTATTCGTCCGAAAATGATTTTATTTACGTCACGACGCAAAATCTTTCCGCGCAACAATTGCAGGTGCTTTCGGAAGAAGTCGGCACGCAAAGTTTGTTGATTTGTTGCAGTGCGTTTCATGGTGTAAATGGAACGGAAGCGGTGGAACGTTGGGCGAATTTAACGCTTAAAAAAATCCCCAAAATGATTTTGGCGCGTTGTGAATGGGGACATGATGATTACAGTTTGAATGTGGCGAATTTACCGATGGCGCAACCGTCGGATTTGAAATCGTTTGAATCGGTAAAACGCAAAGATAACGGTACGATGGATTTGTTTGATTGATGAGTTATGTGATTACAATGCGGCTAAAGCCGCACCTACAAAATTATTAAAAACTGTAGGTGCGGCTTTAGCCGCATTTAAATTAGGAATTTTAACAATGGCTTATGATGATTTACGCAAAGGACGATTTAGTGAAAATGGACGTGCATATTTTGTAACAACGGTGCTTGCAAATCGAGAGGCGCGTTATTTTGAGAATTTCAAGTGCGCTCGTTTAGTGGTTCAAAATATGAAATTATTGCACGAACAAAAAATTGTTTATTCGATGGCGTGGGTTGTTATGCCAGACCATGTGCATTGGTTATTTCAGTTAGGAGAAACAACAAAATCTTTATCTGAAATAGTTGGTGTTTTTAAAGGTCGTTCGGCGCGTGAAATCAATGGTTATTTAGGACAAAATGGAACGTTATGGCAAAGGAATTTTTATGACCATGCGTTGCGCGAAGAGGAAGATGTTCAATCGATTGCCCGATATATTGTGGCAAATCCACTGCGAGCCAACTTGGTAAAAAACATCGGCGATTATTCGCATTGGGACGCGATATGGTTATAAATACAATGCGGCTAAAGCCGCACCTACGATAATCACAAACACAAATGTAGGTGCGGCTTTAGCCGCATATCGACACACAAATGGAAAACATGAAATCAAAAATACTTCACAATCTTATCGGACGATTATCGTTGCGTGCGCCACAAGCCGAATCGCTAACCAGTCTTGCAAAAACCATCGATTTATCGCCCGATGTTTTAAAACAAGAGCGTGATTTAACGGCGATTTTAGAAACGTTAAAAATGGAGTTTTCGACGCTTGAAGATTTTGAGCGTGATTTTCCATCGTTGTGTTTTGCATTAGCGACGGGCGTGGGCAAAACGCGCTTGATGGGCGCATTTATTTCCTATTTACATCTTGCACACGGCATCAATCATTTTTTTGTCCTCGCGCCAAACTTAACGATTTATAACAAACTCATCGCAGATTTCACGCCCAACACGCCGAAATATGTGTTCAAAGGCATTTCAGAATTTGCCATCAATCCGCCGAAAGTCATTACTGGCGATGACTACGAGACCAAAGGTCGTGCGCTGGATATTTTTGGCGCGATTTCAATTAACATTTTCAACATTGCCAAAATCACGTCTGAAGTTCGCGGTGGAAAATCACCCAAAATAAAACGTTTATCCGAATATCTGGGCGACAGCTATTTTAATTATTTGGCGGAATTGCCTGATTTAGTTTTGCTGATGGACGAATCGCACCGTTATCGCGCTCAAGCGGGAATGCGTGCCATTAACGAACTTAAACCCTTGTTAGGTTTAGAACTCACTGCCACACCTTTTGTTGAAACTTCACGCGCTCCGATACCGTTTAAAAATGTGGTTGTTGATTATCCGTTAGCGCGTGCAATGGAAGACGGTTTTGTCAAAGAACCCGCTGTTGTGACGCAACGTGGTTTTGATGTAAAAGCCTATTCGCCCGAAGAACTTGAAAAAATAAAATTAGAAGACGGCGTGCGTTTGCACGAAACCACGAAAGTCGAACTTTTAACGTATTCGCGTGAAAACAACGTCAAATTAGTGAAACCTTTTATGTTGGTAATTGCACGCGATACCACGCACGCCGCGCAATTATTAACGCTAATAGAATCTGAGCAATTTCATGAGGGACGTTATCGCGGCAAAGTGATTCAAGTTGATTCGAGCAAATCGGGCGCAGAAGAAGAAATCATGATTGCGCGATTATTGGCGGTGGAAAGTGTCGATGAACCAACCGAGATTGTGATTCACGTCAATATGCTTAAAGAAGGTTGGGACGTGACCAATCTTTATACAATTGTGCCGTTGCGTGCGGCAAATGCCCGAACCTTGATCGAACAATCGATTGGACGGGGATTGCGTTTGCCTTATGGAAAGCGCACAGGCATTGATGCGGTAGACCGTTTAAACATTGTGGCACATGATAAATTTCAAGAAATCATCGACGAAGCCAATCGAGGTGATTCTCCTATTCGATTGAAACAAGTGATTTTAGAAAAACCGAATGGACAAGAACAAAAAATCAGTGTTTACGTCGAATCAAACCTTTATACGAAACTTGGCATCGTAAAAAATTCCGAATCAACAACAGAAAAGCCCCCGTTATTTGTTTCTGAATCGGAATTGTTGGCGGCAAAAACAACCTTAGATGTTATTCGTTCATTTGAAACACAATGTGATTTTGTGCCAACCAGTGGCGCGTTGCTCAATGCACAGGTACAAAAAGAAATTCTCGCGGAAGTCACAGAACGTTTGAGACCGAATCAAGCGACGATTTTCACAGAGGAAAAAATTGATTTAGCTGAAATAATTAGCAAAACGACTGAACTGGTTGTGCAGCAAACCATCGATATTCCTCGAATCACTGTTGTGCCAACAGGTGAAATCACAACAGGTTTTCATCCTTTTAAACTCGACATTAGCAAATTGCATTTGCAAGCACGCGAACATGAAATTGTGGGACAGAATTTGCGAACCAATGAACAATTTACTCTGGCGGCTGAAACAGGATTAAAACAGGCACGATTAGAAGATTATCTGATTCATGCGTTGGTTGATTTTGAAGATATAGATTATTTCACCCAATCCGAATTGCTTTATGATTTGGCTGGTCAAATGGTTGAACATTTGCGAAGTTACTTATCTGAAGCCAATGCCAAAAATGTTTTACACCACGATAATCGTTTAATTGCTAAAGAAATTCACGCACAAATGGTGGCGCATTTTTGGGAACAAGCGACGGATTATGAAGTTAAAATTAGTCGCGGTTTTACGGAATTAAAACCCTGCAATTACACGGCAACCGAACAAACACCGCGTTATTTTCGTGAAACGTTAGTGGATAAAGCAAACATCAAAAAAATGATTTTTAGCGGTTTTCAAAAATGTTTATACCCGCTACAAAAATTTGATTCGGATACAGAACGACGTTTTGCTATTATTCTTGAACGCGATGCGTTGAAATGGTTTAAACCCGTAAAAGGTCAGTTTCAAATTTACTACAAATCTGGCAGCAATCAGCCCGAATATATTCCTGATTTTATCGCTGAAACGGATACCAGTATTTTTATGGTCGAAACCAAAGCTCAAAATGACATCGACACACAAGAAGTACAAGCAAAAGCGATTGCCGCACAAACATGGTGTCAAAATGCGTCTGTTCACGCTAAAAAAGTGACGACAAAATCATGGAAATATCTGTTATTGCCACATAACGAAGTCGGTGAATCAATGCGATTGGTTGATTTTTTACGTTTTGAATTGCATCATTAAACGATGACTGATTTAAAACAAGCGCGAATTTTAGTCACGCGCCCCACACATCAAGCCGAAAATTTATGCGCGTTGATTCGCACCAATAACGGCATTCCGATTCGTTTGCCAACGCTCGAAATTATTCCAATAATTTTGAGTGCAGACGAAATTGAGCAACGTTTAACATCGGCAATTTTTGTTATTTTTACTAGCACAAATGCGGTGCGTTGTTATTGTTCGCAGTTGGATGATGCTAAAATGCGCGACTTGAAAACAAAATCGTGTTTGGCAATCGGTCAAGCGACCGCGCAAGCCTTAAAAACTGTCGGTTTGAACGTCGATTTAATGCCTCGGCATGGTTATAATAGCGAGGCATTATTAGATTTATCCGAATTGCAGCATGTGTTGCAGAAAAATATCGTGATAATTCGGGGTGAAAATGGACGTGAAACCTTAGCGAATACGCTGGTAAAACGTGGCGCAAAGGTCAACTATCAAGATGTTTATCGGCGCGAAATACCTGAAATCGATTGTGCCGAAGTTTCGCAGTTAATCACACAAAAACAGTTAAATATAATAACGATAACGAGCGGCGAAGCGATACAGAATTTAGTAAAAATGTTGCCTGAATCGCAACAAGATTTGTTAAAAAAAATACCTTTAATAGTGGTCAGTGAGCGCATTCAAATTATCGCAAAAAATCTCGGTTTTGAATGTATTTCACTCGCAAAAACACCGTCAGATGACGCAATTCTTAATACAATAACGACGATAATAAACGGGGAAGAAAGTGGCTGAATTGATTGAATCGGTTGAACAACAACCAACTGTCAAAGAGACAACGCAAGAAGTCAGACGTTCTCGCAGCGGATTTTGGTTTGGTCTAATCATTTTATTGGTGATTGCCGTTGTCGCAGGCGCAGGCTATTATTTTCTTTCGCAATTGCGCGATAAACAAGAAGGTTTGGGCGGCGAAGTAAAAGGTGCCGTGTCGCAACAAATTAGCGATTATCAAGCGCAACTTGCGGCAATTCAATCACAGCTCGCCGCCGTTCAAACTGAAGTGGGTAACAAAGAATTACATTTCACGAATAGCGTCACTGAATTTTCAAAATTACACGGCGAAAAATTAGACACCACGCGCAAAGAGTTATCCGAAGAAATCCAAAAATTACAACGCCAATTAGGCAAAACACGCGGCGATTGGTTGTTGGCGGATGCGGAATATCTGTTGAGCGTGGCAAATCAACGTTTGCTTTTGATGGGCGATGTCAATACCACAAAAGAAGCTCTGGAAGCTGCCGATCAACGTTTGCGCGAAAGTGGTGATGCCGCCGCGTATAAAGTGCGTGAACAATTAGCGAAAGATATTGCCGCCATTAGTCGCGTCAATGCCGCAGATGTTGTCGGTATTTATTCGACGTTGCAAATGCTGGAATCCCAAATTGATTCGCTGACTTTGCTTTTGCCTTACGCGGGTAAAGATGAAACGATTAAACCCGTTGCGCCAGACGTTAAAAAAGAACCAAAAGATTTGATGGGACAATTAGAAACGATGGTGACGATTCGCCACGTTCAACAACACGTCAACGAAATTTTAACGCCCGAACAAGCGCAATTTATTCGTGAGCAATTGCGGGTGAAATTAGAAATTATTACCGTCGCTCTCGTTCAGCAAAACGATTTACTTTATCAAGCGAGTTTAAGTGACGCGCAAAAATGGTTGCTGCTAAATTTTGCTAAAGAAAAAGAAGCGGATCGTTTTGCCGCGTCGTTGGATAAAATTGCCGAAGAGCGGATTCGTAGCCAATTTCCTGACATTAGTTTGTCGCTGAAAATGTTGCGAGACATCACTAAATTGCGAATTGAAACCGATAAAGCGTTCTCAAGTCCCGCGAAATCTGCGCCTGTTGCAGTTGAAACCACGCCTTCCGCGCAACAATAAGAGAAATTCATCATGAAAAAAATGCTTTTTCTTTTAATTATTTTAGGTGGTTTGGGCGCAGCGGCTTTTTACGGTAGCCAGTTTCTGACACATTTGAACAGCGCAGGTTATGTGTTAATTGGCATTGATCAATGGTCGTTGGAAACATCGTTATTTGTCTTTTTGGGCGTGTTGGTTGCGGTATTTTTCATATTATATTTTAGCTTTCGCCTGCTCGGTTGGACGGTTCGCTTGCCAACCAAAATCAAAAAGCGTGTTGCCAATAACAAAATAGCGTTATCACAAAAAGCCTTAATCAAAGGATTGGTCGATTCTGCGGAAGGAAATTGGGAAGCAGCGGAAACAATTTTAATTAAGCACGCTTCACACAGCGGTGCGCCGTTGATTCATTATTTAACCGCCGCGCGTGCCGCTCAATCGCGTGGCGCGTTTGATAAACGAGATGAGTATTTACAATTTGCCGCTGAACATGGCGACGATTCTGAAATTGCAGTGGGTTTGACGCAAGCTGAATTGAATTTATCGGGTCAGCAATATGAGCAAGCTCTCGAAACCTTGACGCGCTTGCATTCCATCAATCCAAAACAAGCCAATGTGTTACGTTTGCTGCATCAAACTTATCAAAAATTAGAGGATTGGCAATCGCTACGTTCACTAATTCCGTCGCTCACCACGCACAAAGTGTTGATGGAAGCCGAATTGAAATTGGTTGAAACCGAAGTTTTTAGTAATTTGCTGAAACAAGCTGCCGAACAAAAAAATCGTTTCGCGTTGCAAACCTTGTGGGCGGAAATGCCCTTGTCGATTAAAGTCATGCGCGGTGTGGCGGCAATTTATTTCGCTGCTATGATTGATGTGGATGCGGGTGCGAGTATTGAAGAAGAATTAGTGAAAAATTTGTCGGCAAATTGGAGTGAAACGTTGTTAGTTTTGTTTGGAAATATTCAATCGACAGATCCTGTTTTGCAACTCGAAACCGCTGAACGTTGGTTAATTGGTCACGCGAATGATGCGATTTTGCTGATGGTATTAGGAAAATTAAGCGGTCAACGCACCGATTACGCAAAAGCACAGCGTTATTTGCAACAAAGTATTGCGCTTGATCCGAATGTGCAAAGTTACCGTTTGCTGGGTGATTTAGCGTTGACACAAAACGATGCGTCCGCCGCCAGTCAGTTTTATAAACAAGGTTTGGAGCTTGCCGCCAGCGCGTTAGTAAATCAAATTGACACCCGTTCGGTTTAATTGTGCGAACTAGATTCAATTTAGTATTTGTTTTAGTGAATGTGGCGTTATTGCTGGGTTGCAATACGACATTACTCGGCACTTATGGCGAACAAAACCAAACGTTAGAGGCTTTTCGGCAACGGGTCGAAAGCGTATTTCAGTTGCAAAATAGCATGACGAACGACGTGATGTTTAGCGAAATTGAACCATCGGAAACTATCCTGAAAGCCGAACAGAAAATGCAAAAAGCATGTGAATCATTGAACGAATATGCGGCGCGTGAAAGTGACGGTTTAAGTGTGAGTTTTGAATTACGTCAGCGTGTCGAACAAACCGCGATAGGTTGCGAAAACGCCGCGCAACATCTACAACAGTTACTTTCCTCCCAGCCAAAATAATGCCCGAATTTATTTTAGAAGCTCGCCAAATTGCCTGTTATCGAGACGAGCGCACGCTATTTAGTTGTCTAAATTTTCATCTGCACAGTGGGCAAATTTTATTGATTGAAGGTGTGAATGGCGCAGGTAAAACGTCATTGTTGCGGATTTTAACGGGTTTGCGGCAACCCGACGAAGGCGAATTATTTTGGAATGACGAATCCATCCAGGATTTAGCCGCTGCGTTTTATCGCGATGTGGCGTACATCGGTCACAATAATGGTTTGAAAGACACGCTCACCGCACAAGAAAACTTACAATACGCGCAAGCTCTCGCCGTGCCAACGTTAAGTATTGACGAGGCTTTGCAGCAAGTGCAATTAAACGGTTATCAAAATACGCCAGTGCGTTATTTATCTGCGGGTCAACGCCGACGCTTGGCATTGGCACGTTTATTATGTACGCATAAAACGTTGTGGATACTTGATGAGCCGTATACCTCGCTCGATAAATCGAGTATTCAAATGGTCGAACAACTCATTGCCGCACACGTTAAACAAGGCGGAATGGTTGTTATGACTTCCCATCACGAAACGCATTTGCCCGCCACGCTGGTGCAAAAAATCGAGTTACGCCGATGACTTTATTGATTGCTTTTGCAGCTGTGATTCGCCGCGACGTGTTATTAGCTTATCGTCACAGTTCGGAATTGATTAACCCGCTCGCTTTTTTTGTAATGGTGGTGACATTATTCCCAATCGCATTGGGCGCGGAACCTATGTTGTTAAAACGGATTGCCCCTGCGATTATTTGGGTTGCTGCATTATTAGCGTCTTTGTTATCGATGGAAACGCTGTTTAAATCAGATTTTGAAGACGGTAGTTTGGAATTGATGGTGATGACCCCGCACCCGTTGTCGTTGTTAGTATTAGCTAAAGTTATAGCGCATTGGTTATTGTCGAGCGTGCCATTATTGTTGATGACTCCCTTTATCGCCACGATGTTGGGCATGGATACCGACGTAATGATGGTTTTATTGACGACGTTATTATTGGGAATGCCGGTGCTGAGTTTGATTGGCGCGATTGCCGTGGCGTTGACGTTGGGATTAGGCAAAGGCGGCGCATTATTAGCTGTGTTGGTGTTGCCGTTGTATGTGCCAATGTTGATTTTTGCCAGTGGCGCGGTAGATGCCGCCACGTCGGGTTTACCGGTTGGCGGACATTTATCCATGTTGTCGGCAATTTTTTTTGCTACGTTGACGCTGACACCTTTGCCCACAGCAGTTGCCTTGAAAATGAGTTTAAGTTAAACCGCGTTTTTTAAACAAAAACTTCCGCAACTCTTCCATCGCCAACATTCCCAATGCAAACGGTAAAATCATCAACCAAGTTTGCGGTGTTAAAGGCACTGTGCTAAAAATCAAATTTCCCCACGGCGTATAAATAATGGCAATAATCAACGTAATTTGTAGCACGATGCTCCAGATTATCATTGGATTATTAAACAAGTTCACACTGAATACACTGCGATTAGGTACTTTACACAGAAAAACATTCATCGTTTGCATGATAATAATCGCACCCAAACACGCGGTTGTGGCTTGCATATAAAGTGGATTTTGATTGTCTAAACTTTCGCCCCAATGCCAACCACCGCTATACAACACAAAGAAATACGCCGACATTGCGGCACACGCTTCAATAATTCCTAAAAATAAATACGCTCGGGTCAATAGTCGCCCATCAACGAGACGTTCCTGTTTGGAACGTGGCGGACGTTGCATAATTCCCGCATCAGGTTTTTCTGCCCCCAACGCCAAAGCGGGCAGCGTATCCGTTCCTAAATCGATAATGAGAATTTGCAACACCGTCAATGGCAATGGAACTTGCAATAGTACAAATGCTAAAAACGGTACTAATTCTGGAATTGTGTGCGTTAAAATGTAGGTGAAAAATTTGCGAACGTTGTCATAAACCGCGCGACCTTCTTCAATCGCCGCAATAATCGTGGCGAAATTATCGTCCAACAAAATCATATCCGCCGCTTCTTTAGCGACATCGGTGCCGGTAATGCCCATCGAAATACCAATATCGGCAAGTTTCAATGCAGGCGCGTCATTCACGCCATCGCCAGTTACGGCGACAATGTGTTTTTTCTTCTTCAACGCGGCAACAATTCGCATTTTTTGATCGGCGGCAACGCGAGCAAAAATAATATCCGGCGCATCCAACGCTAACCGCAATTGCGTTTCTGATAATTTACGCAATTGATCGCCCGTTATCACGACCGGATTTTCAGACATTACTTGCCCGATTTTTTTACCAATTGCCAACGCCGTGTGGGGATGATCGCCTGTGACCATAATCACTTTAATTCCCGCAGCGTGACATTGACGCATCGCTTCAGGTACTTCGGGACGCGGCGGATCTTCCAAGCCCACTAAACCACACAAAATCAACTCATTTTCTTGCGCCTCGCTGTTATGACCTTCATCAATTTCACGCCACGCAAATGCCAAAACCCGCAAGCCTTTATCCGCCATCGCTTCTTGTGCGTGAATAAAACGCTGGTGTAATTGGGCGTTCATCGACACAATCGCGTCGCCCTCTTGCACGCGCGTACACAATGGCAACACGGTTTCTAACGCGCCTTTGCAATATAACACCACGCCTTTGGGCGTTTGGTGAATCGTCGAAATACGTTTCCGGTCGGTGTCGAATGCAACTTCGTTAATTTTGGGATACGCTAACGTTTCACCCAAACAGGTTTTGGCGGTGTGAACGAGCGCGATTTCCATTGGATCGCCCAATGTTTGCGATTGCCCATTATTCATGGTTTCTTTGAGATTGTGACAATGCAGCGCGTTTTCAAAAAATCGCCGATTTGCCGTGATAATATCGGATTGACGTTGCAATTCGGGCGTGGTGAATAATTGGGCTTGTAAATAAACCGCGCAAACGGACATTTTATTTTGGGTTAATGTGCCAGTTTTATCAGTACAAATTACCGTCGCTGAACCTAACGCTTCCACCGATGGCAAATGCCGAATGAGCGCATTGCGTTTTGCCATCCGTTGCGTTGCCATTGCCAGAGATAACGTCACGGTAGGTAGTAAACCTTCAGGAACATTGGCAACGATGATACCAATCGCAAACATAAAATTCGCCCAAAACGACAAGCCGATACTTTGTCCAATGAAAAAGAAAATCCCACCCAACACCATCGAAAGTCCCGCAATAATATGACTGAGTCGCATAATTTCGCGTTGTAATGGCGAATCACTTTTGACAGCAGTTTGCGTTAAATGGGCAATTTTGCCGAATTCAGTGTGCATTCCCGTTGCAAAAACTAACGCCCGTCCTTCACCCGAAACCACGGAGGTTCCCGCGAGTAACGTATTGCGGCTGTGTTCTAAACTTTCTTCGTTTGAGGGCAGGGCATCTCGCGCTTGTGCTTTTGATTCGCCTGTTACGGTGGCGTTATTTACCCGCAACGAAAAGGCTTCGAGTAACCGACAATCCGCTGGTACATTATCGCCTTCTTGCAGCAATAACACGTCACCTGGCACTAAATGCGCGGCTAAAATTTGTTGAATTTGATTGGCGCGTAAGACTTTGACGTAACTGGGTAATAATTTTTGTAACGCGCCAATGGCTCTTTCCGCGCGGTATTGCTGCCAAAATGAAAATAAACCATTCACTAAAATTACGCCTAAAATCGCATAGCCCAATGTTTTCATGCCTTGGTCTGGCTGTTGCGATTCGGCAAAAAAAGCGAGGCCCGCTGCTAGCCATAAAATTAACGCAAAAAAATGAGTGAATTCTTTTACGAACCGCAACATTAGCGATTCGCCACGCACTTCGTCAATTTGATTTTTACCGTATTCTTTGAGGCGTTTTTCAACTTCAGTAGCAGTCAAACCTTCGTGACGACTGTGTAAACTGGCGAGAGCTTCTTTGGTATCGAATTGATGGATTTTCATGGCTGCACCTATGGATTAGATGGGAATAAATATACCTTTTGTTACACGCGGTTGACCCGCTAAATCAGTGAAAGTTTGCAGGTTGGAATAATGTAGCTGTGTCAAAATGGTTTGAACGGCGGGTGCTTGATTGTAACCGTGTTCAAACCAAAGTTGCCCGCGGGGCGTTAAATAATTTTTCGCTTCCGTGGCAATTACAGTTATATCACGTAAACCATTTCCGGCAGAAATTAACGCAGATTTTGGTTCAAAACGCACATCTCCTTGCGATAAATGTTCGTCGTCAGGCGCAATGTAAGGTGGATTACTGACAATTAAATCGAATTTAATTTTTGGCACGGAAGAAAACCAGTCACTCAAAATAAATTCGACGTTTTGACAATCGTGTCGGCGAGCGTTTTCTTTCGCAATGGCTAATACCGCAGCACTGGCATCGACCGCAGAAACTTTTACATGGGGACGTTCGGCGGCGAGAGTGACGGCAATTGCCCCCGAACCGGTACCTAAATCTAAAATGTTGAAGGTCGAATTAGTCGGTATTTGCGCCAAACACAACTCAATCAATAATTCAGTGTCGGGGCGAGGAATCAACACGTCGGGTGAAACATTAAAATCGCGTGACCAAAATTCGCGCTTACCGGTTAAATAGGCAATTGGCACGCCTTCTAAACGTTGTGAAATCAACGATTCAAAACGTGAAATGGTTGGCGAATCCAAAATTTTATCGTTCCACGCGCGACAATAACTGCGATTTTTTTCCAACACAAACGCTAATAAAACTTCGGCATCTAAGCGCGGCGAATCGGAAGCCGTCATTAAATAATCGGTGGCGTTATCGAGTAATTTTTGAATCGAAGCCATGTTAGGATTTTTAGATTAAGTTGAGTAAACGTTGGGTTTCGATTTGTATTTTTTTACGAAACAACAAAAATTTCCAACGTCTTCCGCCACATTGTTTCCACAACATCGCCGAACGAATGCCGCCGAGTAACCCCGCACGAATTTTATTCGCCACATCGGGACGCGATAAATAATCTGGCATACCATTCACCATAATGCGCGGCTGCAATTTACTGACGGATTGTAAATAAATATCGCCCAAATTCGCCAACACATTTTCATGCTGCAAACCAAAATGATCGCGTTGCGTTTTTGCGCGTTCCATACCGACAGAAATAGTTTTGAGCATCGCGTTTTGTTCGCTTAATTTCCGTTCCAAAAACACCATTGCCGCCGCATAACGTGCTTGATCGGGATACGCGATTTCATAACCGGTTAATTGCGCTTTGAGACGTTCCAAACCTAATTTCAAATTCGCTAAATCGTTACCGTAAATATCTAGCACGCTGTCAGAATCGGTTTGTAATAAGCTGCCGATGGTGGTTTCAAGTGCTAAGTTGTCGGCTTTTCCTGTTGTCGCTAATTGCTCAACCAACGCAGCGGCTTGGGCAATACCTGCCAAAGCAATCACTTGATTTGTTAGCGTATTGAGTTCCATATTTGAATAATCCTAAAAGTTAATAACGCGACGATTTTTTATTTCGATGCGAATGCGTAGATTTTTTGCCGGAGAAAATAATCAGCAATGACCACGCAATTAAAAAACATACCCCGCCGATTGGCGTAATAGCTCCGAGTGCAGGCATATTCAAAATCGCCAACAAATATAAACTACCTGAAAATAACAAAATTCCTAAAAACATCAGGAAACCTGCCCATTTGAGCAATTTCGATTGTGCGTCGTGTTGCTGCATTAACGCTACGGCAATCAATCCGAAAGCGTGCCACATTTGGTATTCCACACCGGTTTTGTAAACGACGAGTAATTCGGGGCTAATTATCGTTTTCAAACCGTGTGCGCCAAATGCCCCAAATGCCACGCCTAAAAATGCGCTCATTGCGCCCAGAAATAAAAATACAGAAGGCATTATTTTTCCAAAAGTCGCGGCATCAATTGAACTAAATTACACGGTTTGGTGCGTGAATCGAGTTGTGCCTGAATAATTGAATCCCATGCCGTACGGCACGCGCTCGTTGAACCTGGCAAACAAAAAATATAAGTGCCATTCGCCACGCCTGCTATCGCACGCGATTGAATCGTGGACGTTTTAATATCGGTGAACGATAACCACCGAAACGTTTCGCCAAAACCCTCTAAAATTTTGTCGAGCAACGGTGTAATCGCTTCGGGCGTACCATCGCGACCGGTGACACCTGTTCCACCTGTGCTGATAATCACATCAATTTTTGCGTTAATAATCCATTGCGACACGGTGGCGCGAATTTGATAAATGTTGTCCAGCACGATTTGTTTGTCCGCGACAAAATGTCCAGAATTGGTAATCCGTTCCACTAACGTGTCGCCCGAAGTGTCATTGGTGGCGTGGCGCGAATCAGAAACCGTCAGGACGGCGATATTTAAACTTTTGAAATGAGTCATCATCAATCCACTGATTCTATTAACTTTCCGTCTTTGAAAATCCGATCTTTATTTTTTTTACCGTTTGACAACCATTCGGTTGCGATGCCTTCCAGTTTGCCATTGTAAAAAGTCGCTTCGTTACTTTGTTGCCCATTTTCGTACCACATTTTTGCGACACCGTGTTGTTTACCGTCTTTGAAATGAATCTCCGCTTTTTTATAACCGTTACGGTAATAGCCTTGAAATTCACCGGTGAATGGAGTGGTTTCCTGCGGTACAAAAGCAAGATCATCTCTTTTTTCGATGCGTACCGTGATGCGTTCCTCGGGTACTTTATTTTTTTCAGAATCACAACCTGACATCAGTAAACATAATCCAATGACACTCATTATTTTTTTCATCAATGTTTCCTCGAATTTTTATGGTTTAGGTTTCATTCTGCGTTTTTTAACTTTAGTCGGAGCAATGGCAACTTCTTTTACAGGGCGTATTTTCAATCGCGCCATCACTAAACCGATTTCAAATAATAACCACATCGGCACCGCCAACAACGTTTGCGAGATGACATCGGGTGGCGTTAAAAACATCCCAATAATAAACGCGCCAACAATGACATACGGGCGTTTTTCGACCAAACTTTCCACCGTTGTAAAGCCTGACCACACAGCGACAATCGTAAAAATTGGCACTTCAAAACAGATACCAAACGCAAAAAATAACGCTAGAACAAAATCGAGATACGCTTCAATATCAGTCATCACCGTTACGCCATTCGGGGCAGCGGAGGTGAAAAACGCTAATGCCAACGGTGCTACGACAAAATACGCGAATGCCACACCGCAATAAAATAAAAAGGTGCTGGCAATTAACAACGGAAAAATGGCGCGTTGTTCATTTTTATACAAAGCTGGCGCGAGAAATCCCCAAAATTGATACAAAATAAACGGCACGGATAAAAAAACCGCCGTCAACAACGACAATTTAAATGGTGTCATAAAGGGCGACGTGACATTCGTGGCAATCATCGTGCTATTTTGCGGCAAATGCGCCATTAACGGTTGCGCCATTAACGCATAAATATCGTTTGCATACATCGACAACGGCAACGCCAGAAACGCAATACATAAAACAATATGAAGTAACCGATTACGCAACTCAATTAAATGGGCGATAAATGGCAATTCAGCGGATGATTTATTCATGGGTTGGCTTCGTTTGAGCGTGTAAAATTTCCTCAGAAAGTGGGTCTAGCGTTGAAGCGACCGGTGGAATTTTTTCATCGTTTAAATACGCCATACTTTCATTTTCTTTCAATAATTGCCGAATTTCTTCGGCGTGAAATTCTTGGCTGATTTCAACTTTTACGTTGGCAATCATTTGTTGGATTTTACCAATCCAAAACCCCGTCATTCGTGCCACTTTCGGCAACCGTTCGGGGCCAATCACTAATAAACTCACCAAACCCACCATTACTAATTCTGAAAATCCCACATCAAACATAATTTTTAATTACTCATTTTCGTTTTCGATAGTCGCATTATTGCAGCACTGTTATCAACTTACAAGGCGCAAAAAATCTCAGAAAATAAGCCCATCTACAAATACACACACTGCTGTTAGGGTCTGTCATAAATAGTAAAATCCTGTAGAATTTCAACTTTCTACCTGAAATTGGATTATTCACTTATGACCTCCGCTCACTACCGCTCCATCTTTTCGCCTTCAATGGCACAACAGCGCAAAGAAAATTTCGACAGTTACTGGGAATTCACCCAACAACACGGCGGCGAATTTTTAGAAGAAGATCGCGATTTAGTTGTTAAACGCACCAAACTCGAATACTTTCAAAATAACCCCGTGAAATTACGCACGCCCCTGGCTAATCCAGAAGCGTTTTATCGCAACTACGTCGAAATGCACGATAAGCCAGAATCGTTAGACAAAATGACGTTAATGTTGACGGGGATTTACAAATTCGCCCGACATGAATGGGTGGGAATCAAAGGCGCGTGGGACGTGGCTCCGAGTATGGCAAATTGCACCAATCTCGAAGACAGAATTAGCCGCATTCATTTGGCGGAAGAATTTTGTCACGTTCGATTGTTCGACGAAATGCTGAAAACGTGCGGTTTGGACAAAGTGGAATGGGTGCCGTTATCGCCGTGGAAAGAAAAACTGTACGAACAATTTCCGAAGTTTCCTGGCTTGTTAATTGACACGCCCGCGTTCGTCACAGAATTGATGGGTGTGACGTTTTACTTCCATTTGTACCGTTTATTTGATGAAGTGCTTGCTGGTGAACCCGAAGTGCGTGATCGATTAAAAGCGTTGCTCGACGAAATCACGATTGATGAAATCGCGCACGTTGGACAACGTCGGAATTTTATCGGGGATGTGGGAATCAAAGTAGCTAAATGGTTGGTGAAACCGTTTTACACGCTGTTTTTTAATGACATTCCTGAAGTCGCGCAATTGTTCGACTTGAAAAAAATGATTCAAGACGGCGAAGAATTTGATTACAACGCCGTTCCAGATTACATGCTGACGAAAAGTTGGATTCCGTCTTATTGCAAAATATAGAGTTACATTTTCGACATCGCGTCGCGAATCCACGCTTCGGCTTCCGCGTTAATGTCAGCGGCTTTGCGTCCTTTGGTTTCAATGGGCGCACCGATTTTTACTTTAATCGTGCCTGGATATTTCAAAAAACTGTAACGCGCCCAAAAATCTCCCGCGTTATGGGCGACGGGAATTACTGGAAACCCTGATTTATGCGCCAACATCGCGCCACCCACGTTAAACGGCAATACTTCCCGTGCGCCTGCGCGAGTGCCTTCAGGGAAAATCAACACCCAAATGCCTTCGTTCAAGTATTTCGTGCCGTCCTTCACTAAACTTTTCAACGTACCACGGGCGTTTCGTTTATCAATCACGATGGATTTCAACAACAATAACGACCAACCCCACAGCGGTAAATACAGCAATTCACGTTTTATCACCGCAGATTGCGTCGGCAAAATGTAACGCAAACCCAACGTTTCCCACGCCGATTGATGATTGCTAAAAATAATCGCGGCTTGTTCAGGATTCACATTTTCTAAGCCTTCGACTTCGTATTTCAAACCGACAGTTATTTCCATTATCCAAAGCATTAACTGACACCATAATTTTCCGACTTTGTAACGAAGTTCAAACGATGCCCAAAATAGCAAAAACAAAATCGTTGCTTCAATTGTGGCGGTGAAGAAAATACTGAAAAAAAGTAAAGCCGAACCAATGTAATTTTTCGGACGATTATCGACCGATGAGGAATTTTGCTGCGTCATATAAATTCTCAAAAAGTAAAAGTGAAGTTAAAAATTGTGGATTATTTTGTAACGTGTTTGCACCGTTGCCCGTTTTGACTAAAATCGGTGTTGCGCCGACAAGTTGCGCGGCTTGAATATCGCGCAACGAATCACCAATAAAAGCGATTTTCGATAAATCAACAGCGTAATCCGCCGCGAATTGTTTTAATAAACCCGCTTTGGGTTTTCGGCATTCGCAACAATCGCCAGCTTGATGCGGACAAAAATAAACCGCTTCAATTTCGCCACCCAAATCAGCTACCGCGTCACGCATTTTTTGGTGAATTGAATTTAAGGTTTTTTCATCAAACAAACCTCGCGCCAAACCCGATTGATTGGTAATAACCACAACGCGAAAACCGTGTTGATTTAAGAGTGCAATCGCCTCTAAGCTATTTTCAAGCGGCAACCATTCGTCGGGCGATTTTATAAACGATTTTGAATCGTGGTTAATTACGCCGTCGCGGTCGAGCAGAATATATTTTTTCATCATCAAAATTTATACGATAAACGTAACATCAATTCGCGTGCTTCTGCGGGTAATGCTGGATGCGTACTATTGAATTGCTGAACATATTGATAACGTGCATTGAAAACATCGTATAAACCCAAACCGATTTCCGCGCCTTGAATCGGCATATTTTGATAACGAAAATAAGTGTTATAAATCCAATCGGGGCTGTAATGCGTCAATGTGCTACCGCTGTAACCCAAACGGTCACTAAAGAAAATTAAATTATGATTGAACGAAAAATCAGGCGTGAAATTAAACGTGTGATTGAGCGTGGCTTTATGGGTTGGAAACCCTAAATTCATATTCGGGTAAATCACTGTTCCATTGGCATCCGTTGCTTGATAAGAACTTTCCCCACCAATATTTTTAGCAGACTGATAAAACGCATAATTCAAATCAAACTGCCCGAATGTTGAATTTTTATATTTTATTGTAGCTTCAATACCATCGGTGGCTTCAACTTTTGCGTTGGAATAATAGCTTTCCCAATTTTCATCAAAAGCCATTGTAAAAATGTGATCAATTTGGGTGTAAAAAACATTCGCAACGACTTCCAAGCTATTTGAAAACGCATAACCCAATTCAATTTCGTAGGTGTAGGCGTATTCTGGAATGGTATTTTTAACGTGTTGCCCTAACGCATTGCTTTGATTGTAATTCACGTTCAACTGATAATTGCCAAGCGTTGGGGCGTGAAAAGCGTGGGTGTAAAGCAATTTGTAATGAAACGCATCGAGCTGTTTGGTCAACGCAACTCGTGGCGCAAAATTGGTTCCGAATTTGTTGTAATAATCAAAACGCCCACCCGCTAAAATATCCATCCATTCGGTTTTGTAAATCCCTTCGACATAGGCGGAATAATCCGTGAACGTTAAAACATTTGCATTATTTGACTTTGCAGCAGATTCCCCTTGGTCAATTTGGTAGCTGTTACCGATTGCCAAATAACTGCCCGAATTCGCCATCCAAGTTGCTTTGCCATTGAATTTGTAATGATCGGCATGAACAACGTTGTTATCTAATTTTGGAGGTGTGCCATCATCAAAATGCGTTGTAGTTACCCAAGGTGTTTGCCGTGAAAAATCAAAATTGGAATTGATTTTAAAATTGGCATTAAACGAATGTTCAAAATCTAATTTCGCCGCTCGCGTGGTGAAGCTGTTCGTGTCAAAACTACCGCCTTGCATATAATCGCCAACCCCATCACGACTTTCCACGTTGTATTCATCAGAAAGCAAACGAAGATTGAGTTCTTTATATTTAAAATTTAGATTACCAAAAAGCGAATCGAGTTGGCTGTTATTTGCCATATCAAAACTGTTTCCGTGTGCATCGTGGTAAATACGATCACTACGTTGCGACTCGTTTGCTTTGCCAGAAAAACTGATTTCTAAATCGTCGAAAATTTTACCTGCTGAAACACTGATATTTTTACGCGCGTCGCCACGTTGAAAACGCCCATAATCTGTTGTGACGGCAAGCCCTTCGGCTTTTTTGGCATTTTTAGTAATGATGTTAACAACGCCCATTTCAGCAAAATTGCCATTTAAAATTGAACTCGAACCGCGAATAACTTCGATGTGGTCAATTTGTTCAATGGGAAAATGCCCACCAATTCCTGTTGAAGCAAAAATTTGTTCGGTCAGCATTATGCCATCGACAAAAACAGACATTTTTCCTTCATCTGCACTAATACCGCGCATTCCCATTGAGACAATCCCTTCAATGCTCATTCCAGGTGTGAAACCTGGAATCAATTGCAGAACATCCGTTAAGTCGCGTGCGCCGCGATTTAAAATTTCTTCACGGCTAATCAAATTCACGATGTTTGCGGCTTCGTTGGCACACGCGGCTTGTTGTGAAGCACCAAGAAATACAGGAATTTCCATCAATTCCTCAATCGAAATATCTTCGACATCGATATTTTTCAAATCAGAACACGTTAAATTTTGTTCCGCATAAATAAGGCCGCTCATAAAAAATAAGAAAACGCTAGAAAGTAATTTTTTCATACGCTGTTGCTTGCTTGCTTGCTTGCTTGCTTGCTTGCTTGCTTGCTTGCTTGCTTGCTTGCTTGCTTGCTTGCTTGCTTGCTTGCTTGCTTGCTTGCTTGCTTGCTTGCTTGCTAAAAATTATCGTTGTCATGTTTTATTTCGCAACCTTTAATTTAATAAAATTTCTACGCTTGTAACTTCGAAATATCCGCGCAAGTTAAGAATTGTGCGGACAACAAATTCAGCAACGCCAAACGATTGGCGCGTAATTCTAAATCATCACAATTCACCATCACGCCATCAAAAAACGCATCAACAGGTTGTTTCAATTCCGCCAAACGATTTAACGTTGCTTGATAATCGCGTTTTTCAAGTAATGGTTGAATATCCGCCGCCGATTTTTTTGCCAATTCGTGCAACGTAATTTCAACAGATTCAACCAATTTTACAACCGTTTCAGCAGGCGAATCGGATTTTTTCAAAATGTTCAAAATACGTTTATTTGCCGCCGCTAAACTTTCGGCTTCAGGCAATTGGCGGAACGCTTTCACGGCTTGCAAACGTTGCATAAAATCGAGCGGTTCAGCTGGGTTCACGGCTAAAACCGCTTCAAATTCATCAGCAGTAAAACCTTTGTCTAAAGCGTAACCTTTCAAACGTTCAAAAATGAAATCGGTAACTAAATTGGCAATTTCTGACCGTCCATTTGTTTTTGTAACAACGACATCGAGGGCGAATTCGTTTTGCTTGCAAGCAAAATCAATGAGTTCGATGAGATTTAAATTGAGTTTATTTTCAATCAAAATTCGCAAAACGCCCAATGCCGCTCGGCGTAAGGCATACGGGTCTTTGTCGCCCGTTGGAATTAAACCCGCGCTAAAAATTCCCGCCAACGTATCAATTTTTTCAGCCAACGCCACGACGCAACCAATATCGCTGGTTGGAGTCGCGCCACCCGCTTGTTTTGGCAAATAATGTTCTTCAATTGCCAACGCAACTGCCGAATTTTCGCCGTCTGCGAGTGCGTAATAACGCCCCATCGTGCCTTGTAAATTGCCAAATTCGCCAACCATTTCGGTCATCAAATCATTTTTCGCTAAAAACGCGGCACGTTTTGCCAGTTCAACGTCAGCGTTAATTTTGGGCGCGATGAATTCTGCGAGTTTGACTAAACGTTCAACTTTTGCGGCAACCGTTCCCAATTTTGCTTGAAATACGATGGTTTCCAAACGCGCCGCGAAAGCCGCAAGTGAATAACGGCGGTCTTGTTTCCAGAAAAATTCGGCATCTGCTAAACGTGGCGTAACCACTCGTTCATTTCCGTTTTTGATTGATTCAGGATTGGTGCTTTCGATGTTGCTGAACGTGATGAAATACGGGCGCAACGAACCATCTTCATTTTTAACGGGAAAGTATTTTTGATTTTCTTGCATCGTGGTAATCAACACTTCCGCAGGCAACGCCAAAAACCGTTCATCAAAATGCCCCGTAATCGGGACGGGAAATTCATTTAACGCCGCAATTTCTTCAAGCAAATCGTCTTCAATATGCGCGATACCATTTACAGTTGAAGCGGCTTTTTCTGCATCAGCGCGAATCTGATTTTTTCGCGTATCAAAATCCGCAATGACTTTGCCTTGTGAAAGCAGAATTTCAGCGTAATTTTCTGGTTTCGTAATCGTCAAATTTTGTGGCGCGTGGAAACGATGCCCGCGTGTTTGATTGCCCGTTTGCAGCCCCAAAATTTCGGTTTCAATAATTTCTTCACCATAAAGCAACACCGCCCAATGCACAGGTCGGACAAATTCCGTCGTAAAACTTCCCCAACGCATTCGTTTGGCAATCGGCAAATTCGCAATACTTTTGCGAATAATATCTGGAATGAGTTGTTGCGTGGTTTGACCCGCAATCGTTTGTGTACACGCCAGCCATTCGCCTTTGTCCGTTTTTAAACGTTCCAATTGATCAAATTTCACGCCGCAACTTTGCGCGAAAGCCAACGCCGCTTTGCTCGGTGTGCCGTCTGGTTGAAAAGCCGCCTGAACCGATACACCGCGTTTTTGCACGGTTTTATCGGCTTGTGAACCTTGTAAATTTTCAATGAAAACCGCTAAACGACGTGGCGCGGCAAAACTTTTCACGTTTGAAAAATTTAATTCGGCTTCGTTTAAACCTTGCACGATTCCAGCGGTTAAAGCGTCGCTTAATTTCAATAATGTTTTTGGCGGTAATTCTTCGCAACCTAATTCAAATAATAAATGCTGAGTCATTTAGTTTGCTCCTTGCGTGGTTAACATGGGAAATCCTAAGGCTTCGCGTTTGGCGTAATAGGCTTCGGCGACGGCTCTCGACAATGTGCGAACGCGCAAAATATAACGTTGGCGTTCGGTGACTGAAATCGCGTGACGTGCATCGAGTAAATTAAACGTGTGCGAGGCTTTCAACACCATTTCGTAAGCGGGCAAAGGCAAATCTTCTAAGATCAATTTTTGGCATTCTTGTTCGTAAATTAAAAAACTGTGAAACAAGAAATCGACGTTCGCGTGGTCAAAATTGAACTCAGACATTTCGACTTCGTTTTGATGAAATACGTCGCCATAAGTCACCACGCCGTTTGGTGTTTCTGTCCAAACCAAATCATAAACGCTGTTCACGCCTTGTAAATACATCGCCAAACGTTCTAAACCGTAAGTGATTTCACCTGTGACGGGACGACATTCCAGTCCGCCGACTTGTTGAAAATAAGTGAATTGCGTGACTTCCATGCCGTTCAACCACACTTCCCAACCCAATCCCCACGCGCCCAATGTCGGCGATTCCCAATTGTCTTCGACAAAACGAATATCGTGTTCGAGTAAATCAAACCCCAACATTTTGAGTGAACCCAAATACAACTCTTGGATATTGGCGGGCGATGGTTTGAGCATCACTTGGAATTGGTAATAATGTTGCAAACGGTTTGGATTATCACCAAAACGCCCATCCGTTGGACGACGTGACGGTTGCACATACGCCGCGCTCCAAGGCTCAGGGCCAATAGCGCGTAAAAAAGTCGCAGGGTGAAATGTTCCCGCTCCCACTTCTAAATCCAACGGTTGCAGCAGCACACAACTTTGTTCTGCCCAATAAGTTTGTAGGGCTAAAATTAGCCCTTGAAAAGTAGTTACTTTTTGATTGATTGTTGACACAATTTTGACCGAATTAAACGAGAAAAGAGCGCGGATTATAACGGAAATTTGTATTTTCAACGCGATGTTCGACTTTTCCATTGAATTGAAAGCATGCACAGATTTCCTGTAAAGTTATTTTTGCCAAAGCAACGCAATTCAGGAAAAGAGCCATGCCAACCGAATGCTTTATCATTTACGTTTATTGCTGTGTAGACGAAGCGTTACATAATCATGGCACCCGCTTTTGACTTTTTAAAACAACTTTAGAATCATTTTTAATGCTATGGTTCCAGCTCTTTTTAGCGTTTTTTTAGGTTCTATCTGTTTGTTTCAAGCGAATATCAACGCAGATATTTTTCATACAAAACTACCCGCAGGATGCGTCATTGTTATGGATAACGCTTCTTGCAAATGGGCGCAACTCAAATCCATTCGTAGAAAAAGCGATGTTCCGTTGAAGAGATTTCCACCGATTGAAAATCAATTTATAATCACCTCGTTTTTTTAAAATCACAGCTCCCAACAATTCTGTTTCAATATTGAAAATGAAACATCAAAAACGATTGCCACCGCATCACCCGCGTGACTGTTTGAATAGTTTTAATGGCAGAGACAAGAACTCTCGTCACCGCATTCAATCCACGCACCACCTAAAATCCTATATAATGCCGCATCTATTATCGTCACCGTTTGCGTTATTTTGAACGAATAAACGAATTCACACTTTCGGAGTTTCTCATGAATCAGGATTTAAAAAACTATCTCATCACTTGCCAATCGCGCGTTGAAATCGCATTAACACAACGTTTGCCAAGCGACCACATTTTGCCGTTACGTTTACACAACGCCATGCGTTACAGCGTTTTGAATGGCGGAAAACGCATGCGCCCGATGCTGACTTACGCGACGGGACAGGTTTTAGGAATCGCTCCAGATTCACTTGACGCGATTGCGTGTGCGGTCGAATGTATCCACGTTTATTCACTGATTCACGACGATTTACCTGCGATGGACGATGACGATTTGCGCCGTGGAAAACCTACTTGCCACGTTGCGTTTGATGAAGCGACCGCAATTTTAGCGGGCGACGGTTTGCAAGCGTTGGCGTTTGAATTATTGGCTCACGATACGACGATTACTGCGAGTGCAGAAAAACGCTTGCAAATGATTACGACTCTCGCGAAAGCCAGCGGTTCACAAGGGATGGTGGGCGGTCAGGCGATTGATTTGGAATCGGTCGGCACGTTGTTAACATTGCCAGAATTAGAAAATATGCACATTCATAAAACGGGTGCGTTAATTCGTTCGAGCGTCGTTTTAGCAACGTTAGCGGGTGAAAATGTAGACCTCGAAGCCGCCAAAAAACTCGATAATTACGCCAAATGTATTGGGCTTTCATTTCAGGTGAAAGACGATATTTTGGACGAAGAAAGCGACACCGCGACACTCGGAAAAACGCAAGGTAAAGACAAAGACCACAATAAACCCACCTACCCTGCCCTACTCGGTTTAGCGGGTGCAAAAGAAAAAGCCCAACATTTACACGAAAAAGCGTTAGAAAATTTGGCACATTTTGGCGATGAAGCCAATTTATTGCGGGAACTTTCACTTTATATTATTCAACGTGACCACTAATCTAAATCGCCCAACGCCCCGAAATCAAGGAATTCACAGCATCATGACCCATTCAACAAACGATTCGTTACTCGATAAAATAAATACTCCTGCCGATATTCGCCAGCTGCCAAAAGACCAACTCAAAACACTTTGCAAGGAAGTGCGCGAATTTTTAACTCAATCGGTCAGCGTTTCGGGGGGGCATTTTGCCGCAGGGCTGGGGACAGTTGAATTAACGGTGGCGTTGCATTATGTGTTTGATACGCCGAACGATAAATTGGTCTGGGACGTGGGACATCAAGCCTATCCGCATAAAATTTTGACGGGTCGCAAAGACCGCATGACCAGCATTCGCGCCAAAGACGGCGTGTCGGCGTTTCCGAATCGCAGCGAAAGTGAATACGATGCGTTTGGTGTAGGGCATTCCAGCACCTCGATTAGCGCGGCGTTGGGCATGGCGATTGCGTCGCGCTTGAAAGGCGAAAATAAACAAATGGTGGCGATTATCGGCGACGGCAGCATTACGGGCGGCATGGCGTATGAAGCGATGAATCACGCGGGAGCCATTGACGCGAATTTATTGGTGATTTTGAACGATAACGATATGTCGATTTCGCCCCCCGTTGGCGCGATGAGTAATTATTTGACCAAAATTTTGTCGAGCCGTTTGTATTCCTCGATGCGCCAAGAAAGTAAAAAAGTGTTGAGCAAAATGCCAACGATGTGGGAGTTGGCGCGACGCACCGAAGAGCATATTAAAGGCATGGTGATTCCAGGAACGTTATTTGAAGAATTGGGTTTTAATTATATTGGCCCAATTGATGGACACGATATTGAGATGTTGGTTTCGACGTTGGAAAATCTCAAGCACATTAGCGGCCCGCGTTTTTTGCATATCGTCACTAAAAAAGGCAAAGGTTATCCGCCCGCTGAAAAAGATCCGCTCGGTTATCACGGCGTTCCTGCCTTCGACCACACGTTGGATCATTTGCCCAAATCCGCGCCGTCACCGCACCCCACTTATACCGAAGTTTTTGGTCAATGGTTGTGCGATATGGCGGCGCAAGATTCGCGTTTATTGGGTATCACACCCGCAATGCGTGAAGGTTCGGGTTTGGTGAAGTTTTCGGAACAATTCCCCGAGCGTTATTTCGACGTAGCGATTGCCGAACAACACGCCGTGACATTGGCGGCAGGTCAAGCGTGCGAAGGCGCGAAACCCGTTGTGGCGATTTACTCAACCTTTTTACAACGTGCTTACGACCAATTGATTCATGACGTGGCGTTGCAAAATTTAGACGTACTTTTTGCGCTAGACCGCGCTGGATTAGTCGGTCCCGATGGTCCAACACACGCTGGCAGTTTCGATTACAGTTATTTGCGCTGCATTCCGAATATGCTTGTCATGGCTCCAGCCGATGAAAACGAATGTCGCCAAATGTTGACGACGGGATTTTTGTACAACGGTTGTGCGGCGGTACGTTATCCACGCGGGAAAGGTGCAGGCGTTCCAGTTGATAATGCCTTAACTGAGTTAGAAATTGGCAAAGCTGAAATTCGTCACACGGGCAGCCGAATTGCATTTTTAGCGTGGGGCAGCATGGTTACGCCAGCGTTACAAGCTGGAAAACAACTTGCCGCTACCGTTGTGAATATGCGCTTTGTAAAACCTATCGACGAAGCGTTAATTTTAGAACTCGCCAAAACGCACGATGTATTTGTGACCGTTGAAGAAAATGTGTTAGCGGGTGGCGCGGGCGAAGCGGTGAATCGCTTTCTGCAAGCGAATAAAATTCTGATGCCTGTTTTAAATTTAGGATTGCCGGATTATTTTGTTGAACAAGGGACGCGCGAAGAATTGCTGACCGAATGTGGTTTAGATTCACAGGGGATTTTGGCGAGCGTCGAAGCGTTTGGTGCTTAATAATACAAACCAAGGTTTGTACTCCAGCAATCTCTTTTGGAGTGCAAGTCTTGCTCGGGTTTTCTTTAATATCACACCAAAATTAACATGATTAAAATTCTAGTCGCAATAAATTCTTTGAGATTATGATGACACCTGAAACGCTCAAACCGTTATTGCTCGCTCTTAAATTTTGCCGATAGAATCGGTTTTACCTTTTATTTCAACGGTTCAATTGTTCGCAAAAAACAAACCTGTAATTTTTTCAGCCAATGAAAAATTTGTCGTTTTTAACCCACTTTCAATAATCAAATGTTAGACAATCACCCGCGCCACCAATTACGTTTTATGCTCGAAAATTATGGGCGTTCGATTATTGAAAATCCGCGCCGTTGTCGAGGAATGTTAAAAGACCTCGCGCCAAAAAATACTTGTGAAACCAATTTACTCATGTTGGCGTTAGACAATCACATTGTCGTGGCTTTAATGCAAAAAACGCATTGGACAGTTTGGCGCAACGCTTACACAATAATTTTGGCACGCAAAAAGAGTTTGCGTTTTGGGCGGTGGAATCGTGGGCGTTAGCGTTGGACGTGATTCAATCGCCGTTAGCGCAAACAATTATCACGCCCGAACCCGCGCCAATTCTGAAGCCTGAACCGAAAATTATCATTCCACCAAAACCTGCGCCTGTTATTTCGTCAAATAAAATCGGCAAATTTATTGTTCAAGATGGCATTGCAACTGACACCAAAACGGGTTTGATGTGGTTGCGGTTTGCTCACGGGCAACGATGGGAAAATGGAACTGTTGAAGGAATTGCTGAAAAAGTTAGTTGGCGTGATGGAATAGAAATTCCAAAAGCGTTCAGTTATGAAAACCATAACGATTGGCGTGTTCCAAACATTGATGAATTGGAAACGCTAATTGATAAAGTCAAAGGTAAAAATGGAAATTATATCGATGTTATCGATGTTGATGTTTTTCCTAAAAACGACAATGACAAGGGACAAGGTTTTTTTGCATCATGGTTCATTTTTACTAAGTTTTGGTCTTCTTCGCTTAGTGCTGACGGTAGTAGTCACGATGCACAGAATGTCAGCTTCTGCCACGGCAGTTCGTACGGCAACTATAAGAGCAGTCACAATTGTGTTCGATTAGTTCGTGGCCGACTATGATTTTGTATTTTCATAATCAAACCAATTAAACCAATCAAACCGCGCAAACTCATGATTTTCGAGCTTTGCGCGATGGTGTGTAATTTTTCGGATTTGGTGTTTATTCGGCGGGAGTTTGAGCGGGCATTTGGATAATGTCCGCGCCAATTTGTTCGGTGATGATTTCGCGTTTTCCTTCGCCGCCGTCGTCGGTGTAATCAATCGTGATTCTCAGTGACTTTCTTTGTTCATAAATATCACGCCATTTACCCCGCGCAAAATAATTTGGATTCAGTCCATAAACACCACCGTCTATTCGCGCAATAATTCCTGAGTTCGTCAGTGCGGTTAATGCGTTGCTCACGGCACTTAATGAACATTCCAGTTCTTCGCTGATTGCCCGTTTTACACCTAATGGCAATAATACTTTGCCGTCATACCCGACCCGCGCGACAAGTTTTACTAATACTCTAATTTCGCCGCGTGTTAAATCGCACAATCTTCCGATGTCTTCGATGTATAACTTGATGTAAGCGGGTTCATTCGGTAATTTTGATTCATAGCTGACAACTGTGCTGCTGTAAGTCATTTCGCCTGTTATGTCATTGATGTTTCTTGTTGTATATTCTTTGTAATTCATTTTTACACCGTGTTGTTACTGGAAATTTAGTAACGATTTTGCCACGTTCTATCTAAAAAAAATAGATATTCGTTACTCAATAAAAAAACTTTGTTCCCTAACTATTAGGAGAATCCTCCTAAATACGAGGAAGAAATCCCTAACCACAAGGAATTGAAAATCGCCACAAACCGCGCACTAATTGGCTTTCGGCTTTTTTTCTTTCTTTTATATTCTATCTAGGATTTTGCTTTTGATTTTGCCTTAGATTTTCCTATCGTTAAGCAAATCTAAATCAGCCGCGCAAACTTATCATTTTCCAGCCTTGCGCGACGGCGATGGCGCGTAATTTTTCATCCGAATCAACCGCCACGGGATAATTGACCAACCGCAACAACGGTAAATCATTGTGAGAATCGCTGTAAAAATAACTGCCTTGCAGTGTTTCACCTGTTTTTTCAAGCCAGTCTTTTAACAACGCGACTTTGCCTTCTTGAAAACACGGCACGCCAACAATTTCGCCGGTATAACGCTCGTTGACTAATTCGGGCGTGGTCGCAATCAGGTTATCAATGCCGTACAACGCCACAATTGGCGCGGTAATAAAACGATTCGTGGCAGTAATCACCAGTAGCGTGTCGCCTTGCGCTCGATGTTCATCAACCAATTCTTGCGCCGCGCTTAACAAAACGGGCGTGATAATTTCAGCCATAAACTGTTCACGCCAAACGTGTAATTGGTCGAGAGAATGCTCGGTCAACGGTTTCAACGCAAAGCGCAAAAACGCCACCATATCGAGTGTGCCTTGCTGATAATCTTCATAAAATCGGGCGTTAATTTGTTCGTAAATTGTTTTATCGACAATGCCCTGATCGACTAAAAATTGCCCCCACAAATAATCGCTATCATCCGCAATGAGCGTGTTGTCTAAATCAAAAATCGCTAAAGTCATTCGTTGTTGCCGTAAAAGTAGTTAAAAGAAAGCGGTACTCTGGTATCTCGCATTTTTTTGTGGAACAATGTTGCGATTATTGAAAACCTGACCGCGCTGTCATTCTAACATTAAGCATCATTTCAAACAGCGGGCAGGTCGCAAACAAACAGGTTTTTAACATGATAGACTCAAAAGGATACCGACCCAATGTGGGCATCATCCTTTGTAACAACGAGGGTCGCGTGTTTTGGGCAAAACGAGTAGGTGTAAATTCGTGGCAATTTCCGCAAGGTGGCATCAATCCAAATGAAGACCCAGAAACCGCGATGTATCGAGAATTGTGGGAAGAAACCGGCTTACAACGCCACCATGTTCAGCTTTTAGGGCGAACGCGCTATTGGTTACGGTACCAATTGCCCGAACGATACGTTCGCAAACAGTCGTTGCCGCTGTGTATTGGACAAAAACAGATTTGGTTTATTTTACGATTGGTTACACCTGATTCGAGCGTGTGTTTTGATCATTGTGTGAATCCCGAATTTGACGGCTGGCGATGGGTAGATTATTGGGAACCGTTGACAGATGTCGTGTATTTCAAACGCAAGGTGTATCACAAAGCAATGAGTGAATTGGGCGAAATTCTAACGTTTGATGCAGTGCCAGTGAATCCAGCGGGTTATTTAGCCAAAGCCAAAGAATGGTGGTAACACGCTTTTTTGCACGAAAATTGCTGACAAAAATTGAATATGGCTTAATCTATACCAGATATTAAAAGTGAACACGGAAGATTTTCATTTTTACCACTTACTAAAAACAAAACCTTAGCCATTGCCCGACGTGGTAATGAAGAAAAGAAACAGGCTTACAACATGACAACACAATCTGAATCGAGCAACTTACAACCGTTGCTTTATGACGCTGACCAATCCAAAGACAGTTGCGGCGTGGGTTTTATTACCCATAAACGCAGTCTTCAAACCCATGATTTACTCGTTAAATCGCATCAAGCATTGTGTACTATTCCGCATCGTGGCGGCATGAGTGCAGAAGGTGTGGGCGATGGCGCGGGTGTGAATATCGATTTGTCATTAAAGTTTTTCCGCAAAGTCACTGGTAATGCCGATTTAGAATTGGGTCAATTTGGTGTGGCAAATTTCTTTTTCCCAGCGGATCACGCGCATTATGATTCGGCGGCAAATGAATTGGTTGAACGTCATTTTAAAGAATTCGATTTACCGATAATCGCTCGTCGCGTGATTCCTGTTGATAATAACGTTTTTGTCATCAATCCTGCGGCGGTCAAAGCCCAATTGCCGATTGAACAATTCATTTTTGCACGTCCCGCACATTTACAAAATGCCACGCATGATGAATTTGAAAAACACATTCAAAAAGCGTTGGTCACGATTGAAGTGGAAGGTTTTACGCGCCCAGAATTGACTGGCTTTTATCCGTTGTCGATGAGTTCGCGCACGCAAGTTTATAAAGGGCGTTTGAATTCAGGCGAAGTGATACCGTATTTCAAAGATTTGTACGACATCGACCACGAAATCAGCACGTTATTTTTTCACACGCGCTTTTCAACGAATACCGCGCCCGCCACGATGATGGCGCAACCGTTCCGTTACATGGCGCACAACGGTGAATTAAATACCGACAAAAAAAATCGCCTCAGCGAAAATGCGATTGCCCGTCAGCACAATAAATCGGTTTGTTTTCCAAAAGGACAATCGGATTCGAGCCGATTAGACCAAACGCTGAACCGTCGGATTAACGAAGATAATTTAAATATCATTGAAGCAATTCTCGCCATGATGCCGCCTGCGTGGGAAAACGATACAACGTTATCGCCCGACGTTCGCGCCATGTTGGAATACTTTAGTTTGTACGAAGAAAAAAATGATGGCCCAGCGGCTCTGATTTTCAATGATGGAATTCGAGTCGGGGCGCGTTTGGATAGATTAGGTTTGCGTCCGTTGCGTTCGGTTGAAACCACGGATTATTTAGCTGTGATGTCGGAAGCGGGTCAAATTGATTTTCCGCCCAGCGAAGTTTTGAAACGCGGACGAATTGAAGCGGGCGGAATGCTATATTTCGACCACAACACAGGCGAAGCTTACGATTCACACCAAGTTTTGGCGCGTTTGGCGAAAGAAAAAAATTACACCGAATTATTAGCGCAACGCTGCGTGCATTTGTCTGATTTGCCGAAGGTCGAATTGAACGAACTGAATAACAACCACGATTTGAATGTTGATCAACGTTTTACGGCGTATTCGTTGAACCAAGAAAGTTTCCGTTTTTTGCTTGATCCGATTTTAGCGTCAGGAATGGAACGTATTTCAGCCATGGGTTACGGACTTGCGCCGAACGCGCTTTCGGGTGCAGAAGGTGGAATGTCACGTTATTTCAGTCAGCGTTTTGCTCAAGTGACCAATCCGCCGCTCGATTCAATTCGTGAAAGCGACGGAATGACGCTGCGCGTGGCGTTAGGTGCGAAACCGACTTTTTCAGAAAACAGCAAACAGCTCGTTATCGAAAGTCCTATTTTACAACGCACGCAATTGGAGCAAATTCGTCGTCAAACCGCCGTTTCAACGGCAACATTAAATGCACTTTATTCGCCGAACTTTGAAAATGCAGAAGCCAATGAACACGCTTTAACTACTGCAATCAATGAAGTTTGTGACCAAGTTGAACAAGCGGCGCGAAATAATATCGGCATCATTATTTTGAGTGACGTGGCGATTAGCAAAACGCAAGCTGCAATTCCAGCATTATTGACGATTGCGGCGGCAAATCAACGTTTGGTTCAACAAGGTTTGCGCTTTAATTCGTCGTTGATTTCAGAAACAGGACAAGCCGCCAGCCCGCACGATGTCGCGACGATTTTAGGATTTGGCGCATCGGCGATTTGTTCGTTGAGCGTTCACAATCGTGCGATTGCGCTTTATTCAGGCGCAGATCAACAAAAAGCTCTCGATAAATTCTCGAAAGGCACCGAAAAATCGCTCATGAAAACGATGGGCAAATTCGGTTTGTGTACCGCTGAAAGCTATATTGGTGGCGAATTTTTCGAGTCGAATTATTTAGACACCGACGAACCAAAACTCAGCCCGTATTTTCCGAACATTCATTCGTCTGTCGGCGGTGTGCGTTACAGCGATATTGCCGCGAGCGCGACCGAATGGCATCACAAATCATTGACCGTCGAAACTGAAAAAGACATTCCACTTTTAGGTTTATTCAAAGAACGTCAAGATGGCGCGGGGCATTCTTACGGCAACACGGCGGTGCGTGAATATATTCACATGACTGACGAAGCGATTTTGTATGTTGAAAAATCGCCCGAAGCGAGTGATTTGGCGTATTTGGATTTGGGTTACGAAAAACGCACGCCTGAACAAATTGATAATGCGGGCATTACGCCAGCGTATCGCAGTTTTGCGAAAAATCTCTACGAAGAACGTGATGCGCGACCAGCTGCATTGCGCGATGTGATGGATTTCCCTGCTGATATTTCGCGTGCAGAAAGTGTTGAAGAGTTCGACAGAATTTTGAGCAAACAAAATCTGCGCGGCAACGTCAATTATTTAATTCGTGGTTTGTCAGTGGTCAATTCTGACAACGTGTTCAAAATCACTTTCACGGAAAATAACACGCAAGTGCGTTTGCAAAACTTAACAACGCATTTTCAAAAACGTTTTGTGCAAGATTTTCATTTAGTGTCTTGCACGTTGAATGTGGCGGCGGATTCTTTGATGGTCGCGAATGTGCCAGCGGGCAGTTTGTTGTTTGATTATTTGAACACGATTGAAACGGCAAAATTGGCGATTTCATTAGCCGACGTTCAGCCCGCGCATGAAATTACGAAAACGTTAGCATCAGGCGCAATGAGTCACGGCGCATTATTAGCCGAAGCGCACGAAGCGGTTGCTCAAGGCACAAACATCGTTGGTGCATCCAGCAATTCGGGCGAAGGCGGCGAACATTTCAGCCGTTTCAACAGCATCAAATCGAGCAAAATCAAACAATTTGCGTCGGGACGTTTTGGCGTGTGGACGGGTTATTTAGCCGACCCCACGATTGAAGAAATCGAAATCAAAATCGCGCAAGGTGCAAAACCAGGCGAAGGCGGACAATTGCCTGCGATGAAAGTGTCGGTGGAAATCGCGGCATTGCGTGGCGGCACACCGAAAGTTGAACTCGTCAGCCCGCCGCCGCATCACGACACTTATTCGATTGAAGATTTAGGGCAGTTAATTCACGATGCTAAAGCCGCTCGGGTGAAAGTGGGCGTGAAATTGGTTTCGTCGGAAGGCATTGGCACGATTGCGGTCGGCGTGGCGAAAGCGGGCGCAGACGTAATCAATGTCGCAGGAAATACAGGCGGTACGGGCGCAGCAGCGGTGACAAGTTTGAAAAATGCGGGGCGTTCGCCTGAAATTGGCATCGCCGAAGTGCATCAAGCGTTGTCGTTAAATGGGCTGCGCGATAAAGTAATTTTGCGTGCTTCGGGCGCACATCAAAGCGGTTTGGACGTGGTGAAGTCGGCAATTTTAGGCGCAGATTCGTTCGAGTTCGGCACGACGGCGTTGATGATGTTGCGCTGCGTGATGGCAAAAAATTGCAACATCAAATGCCCCGCAGGTTTGACGACTTCGCACGAAGAATTCAAAGGCGACCCGCGTGTTTTGGCGCAGTATTTTATGAATGTCGCGCACGAAGTTCGGGAATTACTCGCGTCACTCGGTTATAAAAGTTTGCGTGAGATTCGCGGCAAAACGGATTTGCTCCATTTAATCGACCATTCTTGCATGATTGGGCAGTTGAATTTGACCAAAATGTTGCGTCAAGTTGAAGAAATTAAAATCGAAAAACCGATTTATTTGGAAGCGAATTTTAAAATTGACGACGAACTTTTGAAGCGTGTGAAATCGTTTTTTGAAGATGCTGAGGCAGAAGAACTTGTTCAAATTATTATTGGTGGCAAAGATTATAAACTCAACAACAACGACAAAACCGTTGGCGGTCAGCTTGCGATTGATATTGAACGAATTTTAAATTATGAATTCAAAAGCTACGCGCCCTTTATTTATACTGCGGAAAATGGTCGGCGTTATTTAGCACCTGAAACAGTTGAAATTGATACAAATGGTTCTGCTGGTCAAAGTTATGGCGCGTTTTTAAATGACGGAATGCTTTTACATCATTTAGGCACGGCAAACGACGGCGTGGGCAAATCGATGAGCGGCGGCGTGTTAGTCGTCGAATCACCAGGCGGCGGCATAAAAACACAAGGCAATAATGTCTTAATTGGCAACTTTGCCTTGTTTGGCGCGACGGGCGGAAAATCGTTTATCAATGGCGAGGCAGGCGACCGTTTTGCCGTGCGAAATTCAGGCGCGACGGCGGTTGTCGAAGGCGTGGGCGATTTTGGTTGCGAATATATGACCAATGGCGTGGTGTTAAATATCGGCGGATTCGGCAAAGGTTTCTGCAACGGAATGTCAGGCGGCAACGCTTATCAATACGACCCCGAAAATAAACTCGCGGCGTTGTACGACAAAACGTCCGTGGAATTGCGCGATTTAATCGAAGATGACGCACACGAAAAAATTGTGCTGCATTTGTTGGAGCAACACGCCGATTATGCGAATTCAAGCAAAGCGCGAAATCTGTTGGCGAATTGGGCGACCGAACGTCAACATTTTAAATTTGCAACGCCGTCGTGGTTGTACAAAACGCAAACGGCGAGCTATTTAAAAGCCTCAATCGATGCCAAAGAAATGATTGAAGAATTGGCGGTTGAATTGGCACAAACGCAAATCGCGCAAGTGAAAAAAGCCTATCAATCAGGTCAACCGTTGTTTAACGGTGCAATTCCAATGTTTGGCGAAATTGACAGCGCGTTGGCGTTTAACTTAATTAACAGTGTTGCGGTATTTCATAAAGCGCAAATGGTGGCAACGGAAATGCTCAAAGCTGTGCCAGAATCACAACGCACGCCAGCTCACATTGAAAAAGCAGCGAAAAAATTGATTTTGGAACGTCCACGCAAATTGCAAGATGCGTTAGTCAAAACGACGCGCGAAGCCTACAGTTCTTATAATCACGAACAATTGGCGGCATTGCTGGCGAATAAACGTTTGAATGATTACAAAACGGCGTTGACCAATCGTTCGGTGCAAAGCATTAACTCGATGGGTTCGACGGTTTGGATTATTGAGCAAAGTCTTGTGAATCGTGCTGCGCTGGCTGACATTACGCCTGTTGAGAAACATTTGGCAAGTTTGGTTGGGCTGGAATTGGCGCAGGATTCATAATTATGCCAATTCAAATAATTACCGATGAACAGATTACAAAAAGACGATTTTGGATTGATGAGATTAGTCGTCTTAGCGGTAATTTTGGTGTAGATGCCACGAAAGTTGAGTTAGAAATTGGCAATGAAATAAAAACAGACGGCGTTGCGTCTTTATTAGGTCATTTACGTTTGTGTGGCGCAATTCCTGAACAATACAACCATGACAGTAGCGAAGAAAAATTATATTCAAAATACACGGATATTTTAATTCACGAAGCGTATTCTGCAATGGGTTTTCAGAGCCTTGTTTTGAAAGAGCGAGGGGACGTTGCTGATGTTGAATGTGTGAACGATAATTATAGCTTTGTTGCGGATGCAAAAGCATTTCGTTTGAGTCGGACAGCCAAGAATCAAAAAGACTTTAAGATTCAAGCAATGGATGGTTGGAAACACGGCAAACTTTATGCGATGGTGGTTTGCCCGTCTTATCAGTTACCAACGAAACAAAGTCAGATTTATCAACAAGCGGGGGCGCGTTCAGTTTGTATTGCAACTTACACGCATCTTGCGGTTTTAGTTCGTTATGCAGAAATAGCCAATCAATCGAAAACGATGCAGGTGCTTCATGAAATTTTTAAATCTGTAGAAGCAATGAATCCATCAAAAGATGCGAGTATTTATTGGCAAACAGTGAATCGAACTTTGTTAAATTTTGATTCAGATATTTCTCAATTATGGCAGGAAGAAAAGTTAGCATTAGTTGAGTCGATTAAAATTTCTAAAGAAGAATCGCTGATATTTTTAGCTACAGAGCGTGAACGTATTATGCGCTTGTCAAAAACAGAAGCGATTAACGAGGTTTTAAAATACAGCAAAATTGAAAGTAAAATTAAAGCGATTATGGCTGTTTCAGATAATGGTTTGCTGACATGAATGCCAATTATCTCAATAAAATTACATTAGGCGATTGCCAAAATCACATTTCAAATCTTGATAATGGAAGCATTGACTTATTTCTTTCTGACATCCCTTACGGCATTAGTTTAGATGATTGGGACGTTTTGCATAACAATACGAATTCGGCTTTGTTAGGTATGTCGCCAGCTCAACAGGGAAAATCTGGTTTTAAACGGCGAGGAAAACCTATTAACGGCTGGTCTCAAGCCGACAGAAACATCGGTTTAGAATACGAAGCGTGGTGTAAAAATTGGGCAAATGATGTTTTTTCAAAAATGAAAGACGGTGCATTTTTGTTTGTTTTTAGTGCTAGACGAACATTGCATCATGTCATTAACGCTTTTGAAGAAAGTGGTTATTTATTAAAAGATGTTTTGGTGTGGAAAAAACCAGCAGCACACCATAGAGCGCAACGTTTAAGTCTAATTTTACAAAAGCGCGGACTTATTCAAGAGGCTCAAAATTGGGAAGGTTGGCGATTAGGAAACTTAGCACCGATTTGGGAACCAATTGTGTGGTTTATGAAACCTTACAAAATCGGCGGGACGATTACAGATAACATTCTTGAAAATAAAGTTGGGGCAATGAATATCGCAGAATGCGGCGTGAATGGTTCAAGCCCAACTAATTTATTGGAATTTGGTTTTAGAAAAAATGAGAATCGCTGGCATGAAGCGCAAAAGCCGCTTGATTTAATCGAATACCTTATAAAATTGACGACACGAGAAAATCAGATAATTCTTGACCCTTTTATGGGAAGCGGTACAACAGCTATTGCGGCTAAAGTGTTAAATAGACAATTTATCGGATTTGAACAGAACAGCGATTTTTATGAAAAATCGTTAATTCGTTTAGAATCTGCGGCATTTCATGGCTTTGTTGAAAAATCACCTAACGGTCAGAATTCATTGTTTCAATGAACCAACAAAATTTTTACCAAATAACTTAAATTTAAAAACATGAAAACACACCAACTTCCAAACGACGCACCTTACAGCGACAACCAACGTGCATGGCTCGGCGGATTTTTCGCAGGCTTGCATTCACAACTTGTGAAAAATGCAGGCAATAATGCCCAAATAGCTCGCACCATCCATATTTTGTACGGTTCTCAAACGGGAACCGCCGAATCGGTGGCGCGTGATGTCGCAAAAGTCGCCAAAGCACACGGTTTAAATCCCGTCGTCAAAAGTATGGACGAAATAGACGGTGAAATACTCGCCAAAATCGAAACCTTGCTCATCGTCACCAGCACTTACGGCGAAGGCGAAATGCCTGACAACGCGCAAATGTTGTGGTCAGCGGTTCAAGCGGATTCGATGCAGAAATTAGAAAACCTGCAATTTGCCGTTCTTTCACTTGGCGATACGAGTTACGATTTATTCTGCCAAGCAGGGATTGATTGGGATAACCGTTTAGCTGAATTGGGCGCAACCCGTTTACAAACCCGCGTCGATTGCGACGTAGAATTTGAAGAACTTGCCCAAAAATGGATGCACACGGTTATTCCAGCGTTGGCGGGTAGCGACGCAACGATCGCCATTATTTCTGAAGACGACGGCGAAAAATCACAATTCAATCGCAAAAATCCATTCCCCGCGAAATTGTTGGTGAATCGCTTATTGACGGCTGAAAATTCGTCAAAAGAAACGCGCCATTATGAAATTTCAATCGCGGGTTCAGGTTTAAGTTATGAAGCAGGCGACGCACTTTGCGTTGTGCCGACGAATTGCCCTGAATTAGTTGCCAACATTTTGAAAGCGATTAACTGTGAAGGCGCGGAGTTAGAAAACGCTTTACTGTCGCAATACGAAATTAAATCACCTAGCAAAGAATTATTGCAAGAAATCGCCACGCGCTCAGGCAATCAAGACTTAAACGGGTTACTTTTAGCGAGCGACAAAGAAGCGTTGAACGATTATTTGTGGGGACGCGACACGTTGGATTTGTTGTTACAAAATCCAACGGCTGAATTTTCGGCAGCTGAATTTTTCGCATTATTAAAACCATTACAACATCGTGCTTATTCCATTTCATCGAGCGGCAAAGCTAGTCCTGAAACGGTGCATTTGACCGTTGCCAGCGTGCGTTACGATTCGTTTAAACGTCCACACAAAGGCGTTTGTTCAACATTCCTTGCGGATTTGACCGACGAAACAACGGAAATTCGTTGCTTCTTCACACCGAATAAAGTGTTTCGTGTTCCTGAAAATAACGATTTGCCCATCATCATGGTTGGCCCTGGAACGGGAATCGCGCCATTCCGTGCATTTTTACAAGAGCGTGAAATTCGTGGCGCGAAAGGTAAAAACTGGTTGTTTTTCGGTGATCGTAACGCTGCAACTGATTTTATTTACCGCGACGAATTGGAGAAAATGGGCAACAGCGGTTTGTTAAATCGTTTGGATTTGGCATTTTCACGCGACCAAGAAGCAAAAATTTACGTTCAAGACAAAATGCGTGAACACGGTGCAGAATTGTTTGAATGGTTAGAATTAGGTGGTTATTTCTTCGTGTGCGGCGATGCGTATCGGATGGCAAAAGATGTGGATAAAGCCTTGCACGACGTGATTGCTACGCACGGAAATAAATCTGAACAACAAGCCATCGACTATGTTAATCAACTGAAGAAAGATAAACGTTATGTGCGTGACGTTTATTAAAATTCAATCTAAGAGGTTGTCATGAAAATAGTTTTAGCTTTTAGTATGTTGCTTTTATCATTTTTTGTTTCTGGTAGCGTTTTTGCTGGTGAAATAAAAGGGGGATATATTTCACATATTGCTACGGTTAGTGGTGCAATACTTTTCGGAGTGAATGGTGGTGAAGGAACAGGACGACCACTTTGTGCTACTACTGGACGTTTTGCAGCTAAAAAAGATAGTGAACATTATCATGCTGTTTTAACCGCCTTCCAAATGGGAAAACAGGTAAATTTAGGCAGTGTTATGGGACTAGGTACTTGCAAGTTAATAAATAATTCAGAAGATTTACGCTGGATTGAAATTAACAATGAGTAATTTGTGAATTCATTTTACTTTGATGTGAATTGCCAAAAATGTCCGCGTCTTGCGGCATTTTTGTGCGAGGTAAAAGAAAAAAATCCGACGTACCACGCTTTGCCCGTTGCGCCTTTTGGTGACGAAAATGCAAAACTATTGATTGTCGGATTAGCACCTGGAATGCACGGCGCAAACGCGACGGGACGACCTTTTACGGGGGATTACGCGGGGCTTTTACTTTATGAAGCGTTGCATGAATTTGGTTTTAGTAATCGCCCGACTTCGGAATCGTTAAGCGACGGTTTGATTTTGAAAAATGCCCGCATTACCAACGCCGTAAAATGTTTACCGCCACAAAACAAACCGACGGGCGACGAAATCAATGTTTGCAATTCATTTCTCGCGGCAGAATTACAAACGTTGCCCGATAACGTAGTGATTTTGACGCTCGGTCTAATCGCGCATCAAGCGGTTTTAAAAGCCTACGACTTGAAATTATCCAGCGCGAAATTTGCCCATAACGTCAAACACGAACTACCAAACGGACATTTTTTAGTCAATTCGTACCACACTAGCCGTTATAACGTGAATACAAAACGCCTCACAAAAGAAAGTTTCAATGCTGTTTTTGAAACGATTTTGCCTCTTTTATGCGAACCACCAGCTTGAGCTGGTGGTTGTTTATTGAACTTAAACCACCGTCAACATGGCATTTAAGGCTTCTTTCGCTAACAGCACATCTCTCGCGGGAACTGAAATTTGATTCACAACGTGACCGGCAACCAAATTTTCTAACACCCACGCTAAATGCTGCGGATCGGTTCTAAACATCGTCGAACACATGCACAACATCGGTGACATGAAATGCACATTTTTACCCTGTCCTTGGCACTCTTCGTTTAAACGATTAACCAAATTTAATTCCGTCGCCACGAGCCAGCGACTGCCATTTTCAGCTGCGCGGATGGTTTTCAAAATAAATTCGGTCGAGCCAACATAATCCGCTTTTTGACAAACTTCAAAAGACGCTTCGGGATGCGCGATAATTTTCGTTTCTGGATACAGCGCAAGAAAATTGTCGATATGTTCGGGCTTAAACATTTGATGCACCGAACAAAAACCATTCCACAAAATCAGTTTGGCGTTTTTAATTTCTTCGATGGTCAAACCACCCATCGGTTGGGTGAAATCCCACACAACCATGTCGCCTAAACTCATGCCCATGCGGTGTGCGGTGTTACGTCCCAAATGTTGGTCTGGGAAAAATAGCACTTTTTCGCGTCGTTCAAAACTCCAATTCAAAATCTTTTCTGCGTTTGACGATGTGCAAACAATCCCGCCGTGTTCGCCGCAAAAGGCTTTTAAATCTGCCGCTGAATTGATGTAAGTAACTGGTGTGACTTCGTTTTCCACGTCCAAAACTTGCGCGAGTTCAGACCAACATTTATTTACTTTCATCAAATTTGCCATGTCCGCCATCGAACAACCAGCGGATAAGTCGGGCAAAATCGCAATTTGATTCGGACGCGACAAAATATCAGCGACTTCCGCCATAAAATGCACGCCACAAAACACGATATATTCGGCGGTAGATTCGGCGGCATCTTTCGACAATTTTAAGGAATCGCCCGAAAAATCGGCGTGTTTGAAAACTTCGTTGCGCTGATAATGATGACCCAAAATGACGCAACGGTCGCCCAAAGCGGCTTTCGCTGCCTCGATGCGTGTGTCACATTCTTCGTCGGTTAATATCGCATAATCGTAAAGAGGTAATGTCATTTTTTTAACTCGGTTGTTAGAAATTAAGGAAATTATTCGTTGCTGTAAGAATTGTAATGGGTAGGATTCGCGCAATTTTGAAAGCGTGAATAATTCCCTTGGAACATTAAACGAACCATTCCGAGTGGCCCATTTCGTTGTTTGCCAATAATCAATTCTGCTGTGCCTTTGTCAGGACTATTTTCATTGTAAACTTCGTCACGGTAAATAAATAAAATCAAATCCGCGTCTTGTTCAATTGCGCCTGAATCGCGTAAATCCGACATCACCGGACGTTTATTAGGGCGTTGTTCTAAATTACGATTCAACTGCGACAACGCAATAACGGGTACATTTAATTCTTTCGCCAACGCCTTTAAACCGCGCGAAATATCAGAAATTTGTTGAACGCGACTTTCGCCGCTGGTAGGTGAATTCATCAACTGCAAATAATCCACCACAATCAAACCCAATTGACCGTGTTCACGCGCCAAACGACGCGCTCTAGCACGAATTTCACTCGGCGTAAGCGCGGCACTGTCGTCAATAAATAGTTTGGTACTATTCAGCATCGTCAACGCCATCGTTAATCGCGGCCAATCATTGTCGTCCAATTTACCCGAACGCACAGCTTGTTGTTCGATGCCGCCGAGCGACGACATCATTCGCATCACAATCGCGTCACCTGGCATTTCCATACTAAAAATAGCGACCGGTTTTTTATTTTTAATGGCGAAGTTTTCGGCGATATTCATGGCAACAGTCGTATTGTGAACGACGGTCATATCGTCAAGCAGAAATAATTTATTTCCGTCAATTTCAAAGCCGAAATACTCATCTTCGCCGTCAATTTCAACACTAATTCCAGTTTGATTCCACGAGCGATTGCACGTCCACAGCTTGGCTTTTTTGCGTTCAATTTTTACGGGAATTTCGTCAACATTGCCAAAAAAACGCACCCGATAAACCGTATTTTCGTAATTAAGTTCGGCAATTGTCGCCTGTTTTTCAATCAACGAAGTTCGATAACCCAAACTATCGCACAAGAATTTAATTTGTGTGGCTAACGCAAAACTGTTTTGCGTGATTTCGTAACCACCGCAGGCGGCATCGTAATGCCTGTCGCTGTCCATTAAACCCGCTAACAATTCCAAACGGTTTGCGCGGGAATTGATAATAAATGCTTCGGGAATGTGTTTATTGCCGATTAAATTGAGCAATTCTAAAACGTTAACATCGATTTCGTTATTCGCATCGCCCAACCACAAACCCAAAAAATACGGATTCAGTGGCAACGTCTGTTCTGCAAAATCGACGGCGACTTTGTAGCCTTTATAATTCGATTTGAATTTTTCAGAAGCATTTAAATACTCCATCAACGGTAAATTTAACACATCACCATTTTGGTGCTTGCCTTCGCTGCGACTTCGTTTCAAAGATAAAATATGTGATTCATTGACACGATAATCGATGGCTTTATTTTGGCGAATCCAATACATCCTTTCACGTCCACGCGCTAACGATAAAACGTGTCGTGGCGTAGAATCATCGCCCATTAAACAATCACCGACTTCAATGTTTTCGACATTTTTGACTTCACCCGAATAGAGCAAAATCTTTGTGCCTTTGCCAAAACATTTCCCCATCGACGGTCTACCCGCAATAATCACCAAATCCGACGGTTGCAAACCCGAAGTCAGCGCGTCCAAATCATCAAAACCAGTTGATGCGCCCGTAATCGAACCATCGAGTTCGGCGAGTAATTCAATTTTTTCAATGGTTTTTTTCGCCAACGCCCGAATCCCAATGAAACCGCCTTCGTTGGATTTTTGGGTTTGTTCAGCAATTTTAAAAACCAGCTGTTCTGCTGTTTCGAGTAAATCTTGCGTGGTGCGTCCTTCAACTTGATAAACCGAATTTGCAATCGTTGTTCCCGCGCTAATCAATTGCCGCAACACCGATTTATCACGCACGATATTGGCGTAAGCCTCGACATTCGTGGCGCAAGGCGTGTCTTTCGATAACACAATCAAATACGCTAACCCCCCAATTGCGTCTAATTGTCCCAACGATTTCAACGATTCCGACAGCGTAATAATATCAAACGGAATTTGTTGTTCCGCTAATTGGGCAATCATGCGAAAAATAAGTTTATGCGAACGCAGATAAAAATCGACCTCCGACAGTTTATCGGCAACCGTGTCCCACGCGCCATTTTCAATAATCAATGACCCTAAAACAGATTGTTCAGAGTGAATCGAATTTGGCGGAATTTTTAGCGCATCAAAAATGGGATCGCGCTCAAGTAAATAACTTTCAGACATGGCTTCTCTTGGTGATGGCTCAATCAATACAGCGAAAAAAAGCGCGGTTTTAGTGATAAACCACGCTCCATTTTTCCTTCATTTATGTTTATTTTTCGGTAAATTCGAGCGGAAGTTTAGCAGAAATTCCACCGCTAAACTACGTTGACACCATGCAAAAAATTGTCTGGGTAACGCTAAAAAATTTAACAATGTTACAATGCCTTGCGTTGCGTTCTTTACACTTTCTACAAAAGACTGGATGATTAGAGCCGCCTATCTGATTTCAAATTATTTTTCAAAATTAGCAAAACTTAATAATATGCCTAAACATAATAATAAAACCCTTAAAAAATATACGCTGAAATTTACGTTAGTTTCTGCATTCTGTGGATTATCGTTGCTGGGGTCTATGATTTCCACAGTAGTCACATCGTACGAAATGAGCGGTTTTCTTCGAGAGCAATTGCGCCTTAGACTGACTGATATTGCCCGTATTACGGCAAGTCAAATTGATGGCGATTTGCATAGTGAAGTGACTCCCAACGTTGATGTAAACAACGCTTCACTTGTTAAGTTAAAACATGATTTACAGTCTATGCGTCATTACGGTACAGGGATTGCCAATGCGTACACGCTGAGAAAAATGGATAACGGCGATATTGTTCTCATCATCGATGGTTCGAAAAAAAGCCAAAACGTTACAGGTGATATTTATCCACACGATTCGCTTTCGGAAACGCTTTTAAGCACATTTAATGCGACCATTGAAAATGAAAATAAGGTCGTTTACACCGAACCCGAAATTCATAAAAATCCTCAAGGCGTTTGGTTATCCGCTTACGCGCCAATTTTCACTTCGTCCGGCAAACTTGATGGGATTGTCGGCATTGATGTGTCGGCGCAAAATATTTTTGATCATGAGCTGGAATCCAAAATCACAATGATTTTGGTGTCGCTCACGACTATGCTTTCTATGCTCCCCTTTGGATTTCTAATTGCGAATAGAATTCGCCGACCTTTGGCGGAATTAACCCTTGAAATGGAAAAAGTCGGCAAGTTTGAACTTGATGGTGAAATAGACATATCGTCGAATGTTCATGAAATCAACAGCATGGCATTACAGCTTGCAAATATGAAGCGCGGTTTACGGTCGTTTAAAAAATATGTACCAGCGGATTTAGTTCGTGAGTTGATCAATATGGGCGCGGATGCCAATTTAGGCGGTGAGAAAAAGAATTTGACAATATTTTTTTCGGATATAGCAAATTTCACCGCGATTTCGGATAAATTAGAACCTGAAGAATTGGTTGGCTTTTTAGGTGAGTATTTGACGGTTATGAATGCTAGTTTGTTAAAAAATCAGGCAACCGTGGATAAATACATTGGTGATGCGGTGATGGCTTTTTGGGGCGCACCCCAATATGTTGAAAATCAAGCCATTAAAAGCTGTTTGGCGGCATTGGAATGTCAGCGACAAATTCAGTTACTCAGTCAAAAATGGAAATCAGAAGGGTTAGATTTCGCTTTTTTTACCCGAATTGGTATTCATACCGGTGATGTGATTGTAGGCAATATCGGCTCTGAAACTCGCATGAATTATACCGTAATTGGTGACAGTGTGAATTTAGCCAGTCGTATAGAATCGGTGAACAAGTTTTATAATACGTCGATTTTGATTAGCGAAACTACCTATCAAGAAGCCAAAGAGGATATTGTCACACGCTTGGTGGATTGTGCTGTTTTAAGTGGGAAGGCGACACCGATTAAACTTTATGAATTAGTAGGTTCCAAAGGTTATGTGGGTGAAAAGAAAATGCGCCAAATTGAAATGTATGAAAAAGCATTTCATTTTTACCAAGCGCGGCAGTTTTCAGAGTCAATCATTTTGCTCGAAAAACTACTGAAACAAACCCCGTTAGATTATTCGACCGCCCTGTTGCTTAAACGTTGTAAAAATTATCAAATCAATCCACCTGCTGCTGATTGGCAAGGTGAATATGTTTTAGCGAGCAAATAGATTGAAAAATCTAAAATTTCACTTGTTTTTAGTCTTATCATCCACATAATAACAATGGCGCAACCGCGTTTTTCATTCATAACAACAATCTTGGAGTGTACAAAATGGCAGTTTCATTAAGCAAAGGCGGCAATGTTAATTTAAGTAAAGAAGTCCCGAATTTAAACAAAATCGTTGTCGGTTTGGGTTGGGCAGAACGCGCCACTGACGGCGTGGCATTCGATTTAGATGCCAGTGCTTTTTTACTCAAAGCGGACGATAAAGTTCGTAGCGACAAAGATTTTTGCTTTTATGGCGAAAAAATAGTTGCCGATGGTGCCGTTCAACATGCAGGTGATGATAGAACGGGTGCCGGTGCGGGCGATGACGAAACCATTAAAATCGAATTATCCAGAGTGCCAGTGGACATCAACCGTGTCGTTTTTTGCGTCACGATTGATGAAGGCGAAACACGCCACCAAAATTTTGGTCAAGTGCGAAATGCTTACATTCGCGTGATTAACGAAGACGGCGGCGTGGAATTAGCGCGTTATGATTTGAGTGAAGACGCTTCGACTGAAACCGCTATGATTTTCGGTGAATTGTATCGCAATGGTACAGATTGGAAATTCCGTGCAGTTGGACAAGGTTTTGCAGGCGGATTGGCTCCGTTAGCGACTTCTTTTGGCGTAAGTGTTTAGGACTGAAAATGGCGATTAACCTCGAAAAAGGGCAAAAAATTTCCCTCTCCAAAGAATCCGGTGCAACGCTCACGAAAGTGGTCATGGGGTTGGGGTGGGACGCAAAACAAACCGGCGAGAAAAAAAGCGGGTTATTGGGTGGATTATTCGGCGGTTCTGGCGGTGGTTCGATTGATTTAGATGCGTCCTGCATTATGTTTGCGGGTAATAAAGAAGTGGACGCAATTTACTTCGGGCGACTTAAAAGCAAAGACGGTAGCATTGTTCACACAGGTGATAATCGCACCGGTAAAGGCGACGGCGATGACGAACAAATTATCGTGGACTTGAGCCGCGTACCTGAAAACGTCACAGCGTTGGTTTTTACGGTTAATTCATTCAGCGGACAAACGTTTGATGAAGTTGAAAATGCGTATTGCCGTTTGTTAGACGGTGGTAATCAGAACGAAATTGCGCGTTACACATTGACTTCACAAGGCGCACACACCGCACAAATTATGGCAAAATTGTATCGTCACAATGGCGAATGGAAAATGCACGCGATTGGTGAAAACGCCACCGGTCGCACGATTGAAGATTTGTTCCAACCAATTAGTTTGTTGTTATGAAAATAATGGCAAAAGTGCTTGCGGCGGGTTTGTTGGCAACATTTGCCTTTTCGGTCGTAGCGGAAGAAATTGGCGAAGTGTCAACTACGTTTAATTTACTCAGCCCGAACAGTAAAATTGTGATTGAAGCCTTTGATGATCCCGAAGTCGCAGGCGTAACGTGTCACGTTTCAAAAGCAAAAACAGGCGGTTTAAAAGGCGCGGTGGGTTTGGCTGAAGATCCGTCTGAAGCGTCAATTGCGTGCCGTCAAATTGGCGCGATTGATGTCAGCAAATTAGGAAATTTGAAAAATGGTGACGTGGTTTTTAAAGAAAACCGCTCGTTAATTTTCAAAACGTTGCAAGTGGTACGTTTCTTTGATAAAAAACGAAACGTGCTGATTTACTTGGTTTACAGCGATAAATTGATTGACGGTTCGCCGAAAAATTCGATTTCAACTGTACCAATCATGAAGTGGAATTAACGCCACTCAAATTCTAAGCGATAAAAACCTCTGTTCTATCGCTTAGAACTCTTCAAAATCCTGCCCAAAATTCCGCCACACAACGCACAATTCCACGTCAATCGTAGTATTTTTATAGTGTTTTAACTGTGCTATTCTATCGCTGATTTTTATGAATGTTTTTGAACAGAATTCTAAGAGCGAGTGAACATGACGACAGAACCAACTATGATGCAGACCGTGCAGACAATTGTCGCGGATCTCAAAGATAAAAAAGGCGCGTTACTTCCGATTTTGCACGCAGTGCAGAATGCGTTAGGTTATGTGCCGCCCGAAACCGTTCCCACGATTGCCAAAGCGTTAAATCTTTCCCGCGCGGAAGTGCATGGTGTGATTAGTTTTTATCATTATTTTCGTGATACCGCGCCAGGCAAACATACCATTCAAGTTTGTCGCGCCGAATCGTGTTTATCGATGGGCGGAAAGGAATTAGAAAATCACGTTAAAACCACGCTCGGCATTGATTATCACGAAACCACCGCAGACGGACAATTTTCACTCGAACCGATTTATTGTTTAGGCAATTGTGCGTGTTCGCCTGCGATTCAAATTGGCAAAGACGTTTACGGCAAAGTTTCGACGACTGATTTTGACGAACTTTTGAAGGAGAAATCAGCATGAGTATCACAGTTTATGTACCTTGCGATTCAAGTGCGGTATCGGTTGGCGCAAATCGTGTCGCTAACGCCATCACGCAAGAAGCTGAAAAACGTGGCGTTGCAATCAACGTTGTTCGCAACGGTTCGCGCGGCATGTATTGGCTTGAACCAATGGTTGAAGTCGCCACCGAAAATGGACGAATTGCTTACGGTGCAGTGAAAACGGGCGACGTTTCGAGTTTATTTGATGCTGATTTTTTAAACGGCGGTTCACACGCATTGTCGTTAGGTTTGACCGAAGAAATTCCGTATTTCAAAAAACAACAACGTTTAACATTTGCTCGCGTTGGTATTACGAATCCAGTCAGTTTGGACGATTACATCGCGCATGACGGTTATCGTGGTTTGAAAAATGCGTTAGAAATTTCGCAAGCTGACATCGTGAAACACGTTTCGGATTCAGGTTTGCGTGGACGCGGTGGCGCGGCGTTTCCAACGGGAATTAAATGGAATACGGTTTTAAATACGCCAGCCGATCAAAAATACATTATTTGCAACGCGGACGAAGGCGATTCTGGCACATTTTCCGACCGTATGATTATGGAAGGCGACCCGTTTGTTTTGATTGAAGGCATGACAATTGCCGGTTTGGCGGTTAGCGCGACGCAAGGCTATATTTATTTACGCATCGAATATCCGCACGCTTTTGAAATTTTAAACGAAGCAATTGCCAATGCTTACGCGGCGGGTTATTTAGGCGACGACGTTCAAGGCAGCGGACGTGCGTTCCATTTAGAAGTTCGTCAAGGCGCGGGCGCGTACGTTTGCGGCGAAGAAACTTCATTGATGGAAAGTTTGGAAGGTAAACGTGGTTTGGTGCGTTTCAAGCCACCATTGCCAGCAATCAGCGGATTATTCGGCAAACCAACGGTTGTGAATAACGTCATTTCATTGGCTTCTGTGCCAATCATTTTAGACAAAGGCGGCGACTTTTACCGTGATTTTGGCATGGGACGTTCACGCGGCACGTTGCCGTTGCAACTTGCAGGAAATTTAAAACACCCTGGTTTGGTTGAATTAGCATTTGGCGTGACATTGCGCGAATTACTTTACGATTTTGGCGGTGGTTCTGCGACAGGCAAACCGATTCGTGCGGTTCAAGTTGGTGGCCCTCTGGGTGCCTATTTGCCCCAATCACAATTCGACACGCCGTTAGATTATGAAGCGTTCGCGGCACTTTGGGCGGTTGTCGGACACGGCGGCATCGTGGCATTTGATGACACCGTCGATATGGCAGAAATGGCAAAATACAGCATGGAATTCTGCGCGGTTGAATCGTGTGGCAAATGTACGCCTTGCCGAATCGGTTCAACACGCGGTTATGAAGTGATGGACGAAATCGTCAATAAACGCGATTTAGACAAAAACATTCCGTTGTTACGGTCGTTGTGCGACACGATGTTGAACAGTTCATTATGCGCGTTAGGCGGCATGACACCTTATCCCGTCCTCAGTGCGTTGAATCATTTCCCTGAAGATTTTGGTGTCAGCGTCGAACATAATGCCGCTTAAAATAATAACGAGAATAAAATAATGAGCATGAATAAAGAAAAAGATTTCGGCACGCCAGCGAGTGCGGCGACCGAAATGGTCAATTTAGAAATTGATGGCTTTAAAGTAACTGTTCCTGCGGGAACGTCGGTAATGCGAGCGGCGGCGAGCATTGGGATTGATATTCCAAAATTGTGCGCGACCGATAGCATCGAGCCATTTGGTTCATGTCGTTTGTGCGTCGTACAAATTGAAGGCGGACGCGGTTTGCCCGCTTCATGTACCACGCCTGTTTTTGAAGGCATGAAAGCGGTTACGCAAAATCAAAAACTTGCCGAAGTACGTCGTGGTGTCATGGAATTGTACATTTCCGATCACCCGTTGGACTGTTTAACCTGTTCGGCAAACGGCGATTGCGAATTGCAAGATATGGCGGGCGCGGTCGGTTTGCGCGAAGTGCGTTATAACCCTGTCGAAACACATTTGAACGCTGAAAAAGATACCAGCAATCCGTATTTCACGTTTGACCCCAGCAAATGTATCGTTTGTTCACGTTGCGTTCGCGCGTGTGAAGAAACCCAAGGCACATTTGCTTTAACCATCGATGGACGCGGTTTTGATTCCAAAGTTTCACCTGGACAAAATGAAGATTTTTTAAGTTCTGAATGTGTGTCTTGTGGCGCGTGCGTGCAAGCCTGCCCGACCGCAACGTTAATGGAAAATAACGTTATCGAAAATGGTCAACCCGAACACGCAATCGTCACAACATGTGCGTATTGCGGCGTGGGTTGTTCATTCCGCGCCGAAATGAAAGGCGAACAAGTCATTCGCATGGTGCCAAATAAAGACGGCAAAGCCAATCACGGACATTCGTGCGTAAAAGGTCGTTTCGCGTTTGGTTACGCGACGCACAAAGACCGCATCACCAAACCGATGATTCGCGCGAGTATTCAAGACGCTTGGAAAGAAGTTTCGTGGGAAGAAGCCATTGCTTATGCCGCGTCAGAAATGAAACGAATCCAAGCAAAATACGGCAAAGATTCTGTCGGAGGCTTAACGTCTTCACGTTGCACCAACGAAGAAGCCTATTTAGTTCAAAAATTGATTCGGGCAGGTTTTGGCAATAACAACGTCGACACTTGTGCGCGAGTTTGCCATTCACCAACGGGCTATGGTTTAAAACAAACGTTTGGCGAATCATCGGGAACGCAAGATTTTGATTCCGTAATGAAAGCCGACGTGATTTTGATTATCGGCGCAAATCCAACCGACGGGCATCCTGTGTTTGGTTCGCAAATGAAAAAACGTTTGCGTCAAGGCGCGAATTTAATTGTTGTCGATCCGCGCGAAATTGATATTGTGAAAACGCCACATGTTCAAGCCGATTATCATTTGAAATTGCGTCCGAGTACCAACGTGGCGTTAATCAATGCGTTGGCGCACGTTGTTGTAACGGAAGGTTTTGTTGATGAAGAATTTGTGAATGCACGTTGTGAAGTGGCTTCGTTCAACAAATGGCGCACGTTTATTGCCGATGAACGTCATTCACCTGAAGCAACTGAATCCATTACAGGTGTTCCAGCAGCACAAATGAGAGCGGCAGCGCGTTTGTATGCCACGGCAAAAAATGGCGCGATTTATTACGGTTTGGGTGTAACTGAACACAGTCAAGGTTCAACAATGGTTATCGGCATTGCGAATTTAGCGATGGCGACAGGCAATTTAGGACGTGACGGCGTGGGTGTAAATCCATTACGCGGTCAAAATAACGTGCAAGGCTCGTGCGATATGGGTTCGTTTCCGCATGAATTGCCAGGTTATCGCCACGTTTCAGATCCTGAAACACACGATTTATTTGAAAAAACATGGGGTGCAAAATTAAGCATCAATCCTGGTTTGCGAATTCCAAATATGTTTGATGCGGCACTCGATAAAACTTTTATGGGTTTGTATTGCGAAGGCGAAGACATCGCGCAATCTGACCCCGATATTACGCACGTTCACGCGGCGTTGCGGGCGATGGAATGTGTGATTGTGCAAGATATTTTCTTGAATGAAACCGCGAAATTCGCGCACGTTTTCTTGCCAGGTGCGTCATTCTTGGAAAAAGATGGCACATTTACCAATGCTGAACGTCGTATTTCACCTGTTCGTAAAACCATGCGTCCGCTTGCAGGTTACGCCGATTGGGAAGTCACGCAAATGTTGTCGAATGCGCTCGGCTATCCGATGAATTACAGTCATCCGTCTGAAATCATGGCTGAAATTGCTAGTCTCATGCCGACTTTTGCGGGTGTAAGTTATGCAAAAATTGACGAATTAGGCAGCATTCAATGGCCTTGTTATGACGAAGCATCAACGGGTACGCCGATTATGCACACGGAAGAATTTTTGCGTGATAACGGTAAAGGCTTGTTTATGTTGACGGAATTTGTGGCAACGCAAGAACGTGTCAATGGCAAATTCCCATTGATTTTGACGACGGGACGCATTTTGGCGCATTACAACGTGGGCGCACAAACGCGCCGTACCGAAAATAATGTGTGGCATTCGGAAGATATTTTAGAAATTCATCCGCACGATGCGGAAGATCGTGGCATTCACGATGGCGATTGGGTCGGCATTAAAAGTCGTGTGGGCGAAACGGTTTTACACGCTTTGGTTTCAGAGCGCGTGCAGCCTGGTGTAGTTTATACCACGTTCCATTTCCCCGAATCGGGCGCGAATGTGATAACGACTGATAATTCCGATTGGGCGACAAACTGCCCAGAATATAAAGTCACAGCGGTTCAAGTCACCAAAGTCACGCAAAGTTCAGAATGGCAACAAGGTTATCGTGCCTTCACTGAAAACCAACTTGATTTGTTAGCGCAAGCGGCTCATGCCTAACGACGCATTTTTAGCATCGGTTTTGGAATTGGGCTGGTCAAGTTATCAGTCCGTTCCAATAATCCGTTTCAAAAATGGTGAACGTGTCGAAAACGATGATTTTGTCGCGGAAGAAGTGCCTGTTGTGTTGATGTATAACGGCGTTTCACACGTCGTTATGTTGGCAACCCCAACGAATTTGGAAGATTTTGCGTTGGGTTTTAGTTTGACCGAAGGCATTATTGCGAATGCGGCAGAATTGGAATCGGCGAAAATGTATCAACGCTCGAACGGTATCGAAGTTCAGCTAAAAATTCCAGAGGTACGTTTGCAAGGTTTAGCCGACAAAGGACGTAATTTAACAGGTCGCACAGGCTGTGGGTTGTGTGGCGCGACGACATTAAAACAAGCGATTAAACCAACACGCTCGGTTGCTGGCGAGTTGAAAATATCTGCCGCGCAACTCACAACGGCGTTGCGTAATTTATCGGAACATCAAAAGTTGAACCAATTGACCGGCGCAATTCATGCCGTGGCTTGGGTTTCGCCCGAAAAGGGAATTATTGAGTTACGCGAAGATGTTGGGCGACACAATGCGTTGGATAAATTGATTGGCGCGTTGTTGAAACGTAACACGGATTTTGGCGCAGGTTTTATGATTACGACCAGTCGCGCGAGTTATGAAATGGTGCAAAAAGCGACGGCGGTTAGCGTGACAATTTTGGTGGCGATTTCAGCTCCGACAGCGTTAGCCATTCGATTAGCTCAAGCATCGGGTTTAACGTTAATAGGTTTTGCGCGGGATAATTCTTGCGTGATTTACAGTCATTCACAACGATTTACGGAATAAATGAGTATGAAGATTGAACGATTAGTCAAAATGGCAAACGATATTAGCGCGTTTTTTGATGCTGACCCTGATAAAACCATTGCGGTGGAAGGGGTGAAAAATCACATTTCGCGTTCGTGGGAGTCAAGAATGCGTCAGGCGATTATTGACCATTTAAAAAATCATGATGGTGAAGGTTTATCGCCGTTAGCAAAAACAGCAGTTTCTCAAATTACGGTTTAAAGTTTTTCAAAAATAGGCGTGAATTTATTCGCGCCTTTCAAACTCTGCTAGCATTCCACAATGTCCAATCAAAATTCTTTTTACTGTAACCCACATTAACAAGCATGTTTTCAAATTTAGATATTTAATTATGTAGCCTACTCAATGTGAGCAAAAGAGAAAATCTGAGCAATTTTCGGAAACGTGAGGGGGGGGGGGGGGGGGGGGGGGAAAATTTACAA